>Ga0335081_10008341_pt1 | contig 16600 bp, 18 predicted proteins | sample Lox_Sample_35_FD_206713 | JGI IMG/M metagenome (GOLD analysis project Ga0335081, IMG submission 206713) | Soil microbial communities from Loxahatchee National Wildlife Refuge, Florida, United States - Lox_Sample_3.5 | ecosystem: Environmental > Terrestrial > Soil > Wetlands | place: USA... | reverse complement strand
TGCGCGTGGTCTCGCAGGCCATTGACGCGCTCCAAGCCATGGGTATCAAGGACGTGCGCAAGCACTTCATCGTGGTTACCGACGGCCCGCTCGATGAAGATGGCCGTCCCGTAACCGTTCTGGCCAAGAAGACGCCGTTCACCTGGAATGAAGAGCGCGAAGTGCTGCGGCACATCCGCGACAATGACGACTTATATCCGCTTTACACTCCCACGCTGTTCGCCAGCCTGGCCGGCGACGAGCCATCGGACGAACCCTGGATCAACGATCTCCGCCGGGAACGCCGTGCCGCCGGCGAGGCGGTCGCGCCCTTCCAGCGCCTCATCCTGCTCCACGAGCGCGCGGCCCTTGGTGACGTGGGTTTCAGCCCGCGCCGGGAGTTCATCCATAATTATCCCTTCAACATCGCGCCCGTCAGTGACAACGCGCCCTTCTTCTTCTTTACCTTCAAGACAGGAGACGCCGTTCGCGACGTGCTCCACGCCAGCGGCCGCGGTATGGATTGGAAGAACAATCTCGGAGTGGTGGTGCTGGGGATTGTTCTGGTGATCTCGCTGCTGGCGGTGTTGGCGTTTCTGATCGGGCCGCTGGCGCTGCAGGGAGAAGCACGCCCACAGCACCTGGTGTCTCTGCTCTATTTTGTCGCGCTGGGCCTGGGATACATCCTGGTGGAGATCGCTCTCATCCAGCGCTTCGTGCTGTTTCTCGGCCACCCGACCTACGCGCTCACGGTGGTGGTCTTCCTTATGCTGCTGGCCAGCGGCACGGGCAGCGCGTGCTCGCGGTGGTTGCTGGCGAGAACAGCGCAGGTGCGTCCGGTGCTGGCTCTGATCGCGCTGCTGGTGGTGGCGTATATCTTTGCTCTGCCGCGGGCGCTGGAAACATTGGTCGGGCTGCCGTTTTTGGCCAAACTTGCGATCAGCGGCGTTCTGCTGGCGCCGCTTGGCTTCGTGATGGGCATCCCGTTCCCGACGGGCTTGCGCCAGATCGCGGCAGAGCCTTTGCCCACAGCGTCTCTGCCGGGGCCTGCTTCGAGCGCGATCGAGTGGGCATGGGCGATGAACGCCGCTTCCAGCGTGCTGGGATCGGTGGCCGCGGTGATGGTAGCTATCCAGTTCGGGCTCAATGCGGCGCTGGCCGGCGGCGCAGCGGCCTATCTTGTTGCCATTCTGCTGACGCTCACCTGGCGCAGCAGTGTTCGCTGACGTTCCGGAAAGCATCTGATATTATTCGGCGCTGTTGCGTCGCCAAAGAGCGCCGCGGGGGGAAGGTGCCAACACAGAAGCAGGTTCGATGGTCGGAATTGCGCGTGGGAGTAACGGTGCTGTTCGCCGGTATCGTGATCGCGATCCTCATATTCCTCATGACGGGAACCCGCGGGCTGTTCACCCCAACCCTGATGCTGCGGGCTTATTTCGAGAACGCCGCCGGCCTGCGCGTGGGCGCGCCGGTGCGCCTGGAGGGTGTGGACATCGGAAATGTAAGCAAGATCGCCGTCGCTGCCTCGCGTCCCCTCAGCCCGGTTGAGGTGACCATGAAGGTCGCCAATAAATATCCCCTGCACAAAGATTCCATCGCTATCCTATCCACCGCCGGCGTGCTGGGCGAAACCTTCGTCGATATCAGCAACAAGGGTGCCAAGGGACCGGCAGCGCAGAACTGGGACGCGCTGAAGACCGAAGGGCAGCCGGCCATCCAGGACGTGATCCGCGCCAGCAACGGCACCCTGCAGAACGTGGACATCCTGGTGCGGCGTCTGGATCGCATCGTGTCCGCCATCGAGCGTGGCGAGGGCTCCATCGGCAAAGCAATCTACGATCCTGAGCTCTACAACCGGCTCAACACCACACTCACCCAGGTACAGAGCCTGGTGGGCCAAATCAGTGAGGGCCGAGGCTCGGTCGGCAAGCTGATCAACAGCGACGAACTCTACGACAAGCTCAACGATTCGATCAACAAGATCAACAAGTTGGTCGACCAGGTCGACCAGGGTTCGGGCACCGTAGGCAAGCTGCTGAAGGATCCCAGCCTGTATAACAACGCCAACGAGGCCATCTCCAAGGCCAACAAGCTGATGACCGACGTCAACGCCGGCAAAGGCGCGCTGGGCAAGTTCGCCGCTGATCCGGAATTCGCCAGGAAGCTCGATGACATCATCGCCAACCTGAAGACCATCTCCGACCGCCTGGCGGCGGGGGAGGGCAGCGCGGGAATGTTGCTGAAGGATCCCTCGCTCTACACCAACGCCGACCAGATGCTGGTGGAGACCCGCAACCTGATCAAGGCGGTGCGCGAAAATCCCAAGAAGTACCTGACCATCCACTTCAAGATGTTCTGATCGCGGGCTCTGCGGGCTGCGGGCCACGGCTCCGCCCAGGATTTTGTGGCCCCTGCTATCGCTCGGCGATTACACTGCTTTCGCCTTTGCCGGCTCACTCTCGCCGGACCGGGCCGTCAAATCCTCTGCTGCGAGGACCAATGAAGACCTTCATCCTATGTTGCCTGCTGTTAGCGGCCGCTTGCGCCCCGGCACAAACCGAGAGCAAGACTTTGTCCGCGATGCCCGCCGTGATTCCCGCCTTCGATGTCAACGCGATCGACAAAACGGCCGACCCTTGCGCCAACTTCTTCCAGTACGCGTGCGGCACCTGGAACAAGAACAATCCTCTGCCCGGCGACCATTCTCGCTGGGGACGGTTCGACGAACTGCAGGAGCACAATCAGATCGTTCTGCGCTCCATCCTGGAACGCGTGGCGTCGGGTGACGCGAAGCGCAGCCCCATCGAACAGAAGGTTGGCGAGTACTACTCGGCCTGCATGGACGAGAAGGCGGCCGAGACCCGCGGCGCTTCCGCCGTCGAACCCCTGCTGAAGCGCGTCAACGGCGTCAAGGACCGCAAGGCCTTGATCGCGGAAATTTCCAGCCTGCAGCGCCAGGGCATTGGCGCGTTGTTCGTCTTCTCGGCCATCCAGGACTTTCACGATTCCAACATGGTGATCGCCAACGTGGACCAGGGCGGGCTGAGCATGCCTGACCGCGACTACTACGTGAAGGACGATCCCAAGTCGGTGGAGATCCGCAACCAGTATGTGGCGCACGTGCAGAAGATGCTCGAGTTGGCGGGCGAGAAGCCTGCCGAGGCGACCGAGGACGCCAGGGCGGTCATGAAGATCGAGACTGACCTGGCCAAGGCGTCCATGGACCGTACTGTGCGCCGCGACCCGCACGCCCGCGATCACAGCATGAGCCCGGCTGCTCTGGCCGCGCTGGCCCCCGGGTTCGACTTTCCTTCTTACCTTTCGAGCACCCACGCCGAGATCCGCGGCAGCCTGAACGTCGGAAATCCCGACTTCTTCAAGCAGGTGGACCGCCAATTGTCGGACATTCCGCTTTCGCAGTGGAAGCCCTATCTGCGCTGGCGCGTGCTGCATGCCACGGCGCCCATGTTATCGAAGGCATTCGTGGACGAGGACTATCACTTCAACGAGCAGATTCTGCGCGGACAGAAGGAGCCGCGTCCGCGCTGGAAGCGCTGCGTCACGTTTACCGACGAAGGTCTGGGCGAGGCTCTGGGCGAACTCTACGTAGAGCGGACGTTCGGCACCGAGGGCAAGCAGCGCACTCTGGCCATGGTCGAGGCGCTGGAGAAGGCACTCAAGCGGGATATTCAGACGTTGCCGTGGATGACCGAGGCCACGCGCCAGCAAGCCCTCATCAAGCTGGCCGCCATCCGCAACAAGATCGGCTATCCAGACAAGTGGCGTGACTATTCCAAGCTCACGATCACGCCGAACGATGCGCTGACCAATTTCCTGCATGCCAATGAATTCGAGGTTAACCGCCAGATCGCCAGGATCGGCAAGCCTGTCGACCGCCTGGAATGGGTCATGACGCCGCCCACCGTAAATGCTTATTACCATCCGCCGCGGAACGAGATCGTCTTCCCCGCAGGCATCCTGCAGCCTCCGTTCTATGCCAACAGCGCCGACGACGCAGTGAATTTCGGCGGAATCGGCGGCGTGATCGGCCACGAACTGACCCACGGCTTCGACGATCAGGGACGTAAATACGACGCCCAAGGCGAGCTGCGCGACTGGTGGACCGCCGAAGATGCCAAGGGCTTTGAGGAACGCGCCGGCTGCATCGCCGATGAGTACTCCGGCTTCACCGCCATCGACAGCGTGAAGGTGAACGGCAGGCTTACGCTGGGCGAAAACACCGCCGACAACGGCGGGGTGCGCGTCGCCTACATGGCCCTGATGGAAAGGATCGCGGGCAAAGACATGCCGTTGATTGATGGCTACACGCCCGCGCAGCGCTTCTTCCTCTCGTTCGCGCAGCTATGGTGCCAGAACGTCTCGGATGAGGAAGCGCGCCGGCGCGCCATCGTCGATCCGCACTCGCCGGGACGCTGGCGCGTGAACGGCGTAGTGCAGAACAATTCCGACTTCGCCAAGGCCTTTAGTTGCAAAGCCGGCCAGGCGATGGTCAGCGAGAAGGCGTGCAGGGTATGGTGATCTAAACCGCCGACTGCGCTTGCTCATGCGCGTGGTAGCTCGACCGCACCAGCGGCCCGGATTCGACGTGGCGGAATCCCATGGCGAGCGCTTCCCGCTTGAGCGTGCGGAATTCATCCGGCGTGTAGAAGCGTGCAATCGGCAGATGGTCTTTAGATGGCCGCAGGTACTGGCCGACGGTGAGAATGTCTACGCGCTGTGCCGCCAGGTCGCGGAAGACCTGCAGCAACTCATCCATCGCCTCGCCGAGTCCAACCATCACGCCTGTCTTCGAGAGCATTCCCGGCGCAAACTTCTTCACGTTGGCGAGCAGCCGCAGCGTGCGCTGATAGCGCGCTCCCGAGCGCACCGCGGGATAGAGGCGCGGCACCGTTTCGGTATTGTGGTTGAGGATGTGGGGACGGGCGTCGAGCACGATGCGCAGCGCCTCGTCGAGACCCTGAAAGTCCGGGATCAGCACTTCCACGCTGCAGTCGGGCACCAGGGCGCGGATCTCGCGGATGGTTTCCGCGAAGATTCTGGCGCCGCCCAGGTTGTCGTCATCGCGGTTCACGCTGGTGACGACCGCATGCTTGAGGCCGAGCGTGGCCACGGCTTCGGCGACTCGCCGCGGCTCATCCTGGTCGATGGGTCCGGGCCGGCCCTTTGGCACGGCACAGAAACCGCAGCGCCGCGTGCAGACATCGCCCAGCAGCATGAAGGTCGCAGTGCGATGGTTCCAGCACTCGCCGATGTTGGGACACTGCGCCGACTCGCACACCGTGTGCAGCCCCAGCCGCCGCGCCAGCGTCTTCAGGTTGCGATAGTTCTCCCCCAGCGGCGCCGGCGCCTTCAGCCATTCCGGCTTCGGCGCGCGCAGCTTCGGACCCACATCGATCTGGACGAACTGGGTGGCCATCGCAGCCTTTATTGTACGATGCGAACGGGCATCGGTGGATTATTCACGGTGTCGGAGCGGTCTGGGTGGAGCAGGCCTTTCAGGCCTGCAATTGCGATTGTTTCTCGGCTACCGGCTTCAGCCGCTGAGGACGTTATCTAAGACAAAGTTCCAGGCCCCCTGCCAGAGAAAAGAAGTCCCTCAATGGCTAAAGCCGGGAGCTTGGTTGCCCGGTTGAATGCAGGCCTGAAGGCCTGCTCCAGCCCTGGCGAATCATCCATTGGATAGGGACGGTAAATCCTCCATCCGCGGCGAATTCCTACAGCGTGTGCATGTAAGCCAGGATGTCCTGCGCTTGCTCCGGGGTGAGCCGGTCGCTGAAGGCGGGCATTTTGGCCCGGCCGCGCAGGATGACCTCGCCCGCGCGCTCGTCGTTGGCCGGCGCGCCGCTGGGCAGCTCTTTCTTTTTGAACACGCCCATCAACGAGGGCCCGTTCTTGCCGCCGGAGATGTAGGCTTCGTGGCAGCGCAGGCAATAAGTATCGTAGAGGGCGCGGCCGCGCGCCTGCTGCGGATTGAGCCCGAGTTCGGCGTCGCTCTTGTAGGGTGGGCGCGACTCACATCCCGCAAGCGCGAGCCCCAGAAAAATCAGCGGCAGAATTTTCTTCAGTGTCGGCAAACGATTATTATGGGTACGGCAACCCCGGTTTGCAAACCTTCCATGCCGGTCATCCTGAAACGCGCGTACGAGAAGCCCTCCCGCTCCGACGGCACGCGAGTGCTGGTCGACCGGCTGTGGCCGCGCGGCCTCACCAAGGAAGCCGCCGAGTTGGACGCCTGGCTGAAGGATGTGGCGCCCTCGAACGATCTGCGCCGCTGGTTCCACGCGCGTCCGGCGCTGTGGCTCGCCTTCCGCAAGAAATATCTGGGCGAACTCGCAGCCCCGGCGGCGTCGCAGGCGCTCGAGAAACTCTATCAGCTCGCGGGCAAGAGCCGCCGACTGACGCTTGTGTTTTCCGCGCGCAACCAGGAGCAGAACAACGCCGTGGTTCTGAAGCAATTGCTGGAAGGCATGCGCAAACCGCCCTCGACCTCCGGTCCCAAGGGCGCGGCAGCCACTTCAGCACGGGCGGCGCGCGCACGGGCGCCGCGGCGGCGCTGAGCTGTGGTGCTGCGTCCGGTCGGCGGCGGGGAACCGCCGCCAGCCTGCGTGCCGGTGTGGGATGCCATCCTTCCCACGCAGAAGAGCAGCGCCCAGGATTACTGGCTCATCACCCAGCCAGACCACGCAGCGCTTTCGGGCGCGATCGCGGCCGCGCTCGGGCCACCGCTCCTACCCAGCCTTCGCCCGGAAGTGGTGCAAGGCATCGCCATGCACGACGACGGCTGGTTGCCCTTCGACGCGCAAATCACTCTTGCCAACGGCAGGCCGCTCTCATTCCTGGATTTTCCGCCTAAGGATTTTCTTCGCGCCTGGAGCGTCTCGATCGAGTCTGCCGAGAAGATCGCGCCCATCGCCGGCGCCATTGTCAGCGAACATTTCTGCCGCTTGGCCAGGAACCGGCTGGACTCTGGGAGCGACGAAGCCAAAGATCGCGGACTCCTGCTGAACTTTCTGGCAGGCGAGCAGGCACGCCAGAAGCGGCTATTGGGCGGGTGTTCGCGGAAAGAATTCGAGTTCCTCACCGACATACTGCAATTCTGCGATGTGCTCAGCCTGTACCTGTGCTGCGGCGCCGCTCAGGACGTAAAGTTCCCGCAGAGATTCGGGGCCGAGCCCGTCCGTCTGCGGCGCGAAGCGGCGCGCAGTCCCGATCAGGCCGCCGTCTGCCGCTTCGAGCCTTCGCCGTTCGCCGGGGGTGGCGTGGACCTGGCGGTTAGCGCACGCCGTTATCCACCCGAACACAAGCCGAGCATTTCGACGCTGCCATTTCTGCTGTGGTGAGTTACCGTCCGTGTGAAGGATCAGGCGAGTCGGCGGCATCAAAGTCCACGAAGATGGAAGTCCCCGGCGCGTAGCAGTTGCCGTCGCGATTGTAGTCGGCGCAGCCGGCCGCAACCTTTGCGCGCCGCGGTGACTGCGTAAATTGCCATGCCGACGCGAAGGCCACGCCGCTCTTGCCGGGTGCTGGCGCATGCACGGCGCAACCGGGCGACGGCGGACAGGCATCGTTCGCCACCCAGTACACGATCTCTCGACCGCCGGCATGCTGCCGGATGTCTTCGGCCGTGACCACCGTTTCTCTTGAACTTTCCTTGAAGGGCACTCCAGAGCAGTAAACGCCGGCGCGGTAACCGGCACGACTCACCACATCCACCCATGCGTGCAGATAGGCACGCTGCTCGGGCAGCATCCGTCCACCTTCTTCCTGGTCAATAAAGATAACGGTCCCGACAGGAAATCCCTCCTCCTTGGCTGCAGCAACCGCCGAGCGGGCATCGGCTCGTCCCAAAGCAGCGGCGTCGGCGGAGGGCTTGAGCTGCTTGTATACGCGCCCGTTGAACAGCACCAGAAAGCCGAATCCGCGAGATTTCAGCAGCGACCGCTTGCCTCGCCACGAGTTCGAATTCGCGCCGGGAGGGTTGTTCAGCCAGTATCCCGTGAAACGAAACGTCTCGCGCAGCGAGCCCAAGCTGTCGTCGCCGGGATAGTCGTTGCGGTCGAAGCCAAGATAGGCCGCAGCCGGGGCGTGGCCGTTTTGCGGTGCGGCAGCGATCGCCAGTCCCACGAGGAGGAGTAGGCAAAAAGTGAAAATCGAAAAGACGAACGGCAGGCGTTTGCCCACTTCGTCACTTCCCACTTCCCCGGTCGTTGACGATGGCAAGCGTAATCTGATCGACCACATCCAGCGCGCGCTTGGAGCTGAGCTTGTGGTTGTTGGTCAGGATGCAGAATGCCACGGGCACGCCGCTGACCGTAGTTGCGTAGCCTGAAAGCGCATTGACGTGGCCCAGGGCGCCGGTCTTGGCGCGCACGCGGCCTTCGGCGGAGGTCCCTTTGAAGCGGTTAGCGAGCGAGCCGTCGATGCCGGCGATGGCCAACGTGTCCTGCCACGCCTTGCCCCAGGACTGGGCGGCAGAGTAGCGCAGCAATTGCACCACCGCGTGCGGCGTCACCAGGTTCTCGCGCGACATGCCGGAGCCGTCGTAGAACACATACTGGTCGGGCTGGATGCCGGCTTGCGTCAGGAAGCCGCGCTCCACCTCCATGCCGCCTTCGATCGTACCGGAGGTGCCTTTCTCGCGGCCAAGCAAACGGAGTATGAGCTCGGCGTGCAGGTTCTGGCTGACCTTGTTGATGACCTGCAGGTCGTCGATCAGCGCCGAGGACTCATAGCTGGCCAGCACCAGCGGCTGGCGCGACGTGGCGTGCTCTCCGCCGCCCGACGCCAGGGCCGTGACCGTGAGCGTCTGCAGGCTGGCAAGTTCGGTGTGGCGGGTGCGCGGCTTGCCGTAGACGGCGATACCCCGTTGCTCGAGCAAACGCTGGAAGATCTGTCCGGCGAATGCCGCCGGGTCGTCGATCGCCAGGGCCTCGCCGGCGCCGGGATCATCGACCGGGATGTTGCCCCACAGCGTCAACACATTGGCGCCGGGTTCACGATTGATGAAGATCTTGCGCGGTCCCGTGCCGGTTGGTGTGGTCAGGATACGGTTGTCGATGCGGTAGTAATCGGCGAACGGATCAATCGAGACGAAGGCCTTCTCGCCAGGGCGGTCGGCAGGCAGAATGTTGACGAACATCACGTTGTCATTGATGCTGAGCGCCGAGACCGGCGCGCCCGATTCCCACACCAGGTCGTCCTGCGTCCAGCCTTCGCCGTAGCGCTCGAAAGCGTAGTAGGAATCGTCAGCGACGAGGTCGCCATCGATGAACTTCACACCCTTTTGCACCAGTTGATCGGCCAGTTGCTCCAGCACGCGGATCGTCGGCTGCGTGCGCTGGGTGCGGCCGGCGTAAGGCAGCACACGTCCGGACAGATTGGGATCGCCGCGCCCCACCAACACCAAATCGCCCACCAGACGGCCGTACTTATCCACCGCGCCGGTAGTTTCGACCGTGGTTTTGAACTTGTAGTCCGGCCCGATCAGCGCCAGGGCCGCCGCGGTAGTGAACAGCTTGGTGTTCGAGGCCGGCGTGAACAGCTTGTCGGAGTTCAGCTCAAAGGTCGGGCGGCCATCTTTCAGCGAGACCACCGCAATGCCCCAGAACCCGCTCTCCAAGTCGGGTTGGGCTAGGATCGTCTCAATTTGCGAGGCCAGAGAGTCGTGCTTCGCGACCGCGGGGGCGACGCATATGAGGAGAAGTAGGGCTGAAAGTACGGGTCGGCGCATAGTCGGTGGCGAGATTGTAGCACTGGACTAGTACCGAGTACCCAGTACCCAGTGCCCCTTACCACATGTTCCCTACTAGGGACTAAACTAGCGGCTCGGCCCTGGCACTCGGTACTTGGTACTCGGTACTAAACATGCGTCCCCACTTCACCTGGCAACTGCGCTCGCGCAGCCTCGAACTGGGCCCGCGCACGCTCATCATGGGTGTGCTCAATGTCACGCCCGACTCGTTTTCGGATGGCGGTAAGTACTTCGACCCGGGCACAGCCCTCGAGCACGGGTTTGAGATGCTTGACGACGGCGCGGACATCCTCGACATCGGCGGGGAATCCACGCGGCCGGGAGCGCGGGCGGTTTCCGGCGAACCGGCGGTTTCGGCTGAAGAAGAACTCCGCCGCGTCATGCCGGTGATCGAAGAACTGCTGCGGCGGCGGCCGCAGACCATCGTGTCGATCGATACTTATAAGGCGCAGGTGGCGCGAACAGCGGTCGAGGCCGGGGCGGAGATCGCGAACGACGTTAGCGGGTTGCAATGGGATGCTGCGATGGCTCCCGCCCTGGCCGGGCTGAAGTGCGGCGTGGTGCTGATGCACACGCGCGGGCGCCCGGCGGAGTGGCGCACCCTGCCGCCGCTCGCTGATCCAGTCGGCACGGTCAGGCGCGAACTGCGGAGGGGTGCGGAATCCGCGCTCATGGCGGGAGTTGCTCGCACTCGCATCGTACTCGATCCCGGCTTCGGTTTCGGCAAGAGCTTTGACGAGAATTATCCGCTGTTGGCACACTTCGACGCGCTGCAGGAACTCCGATACCCATTGCTGGCAGGCGTCTCGCGGAAGTCATTCATTGGCCGGACGCTGGCCAAGGATGGCAGCGATGCCCCGCCGCAGGAGCGTCTCTACGGCAGCCTGGCGGCCATGACGTCCGCCATCCTGAAGGGAGCTCATATCGTACGTGTGCACGATGTGAAGTCGGCGGTGCAGGCGGCGAAGATTACAGATCAGATTGTGTCATTGAGCCATTGATTCATTGAGTGATTGAGCCATTGGGTCATTGAGTCATTGAAAAAATGGCGGGTTCCAATGACTCAATCACTCAATGGCTCAATGACTCAATGGCCGGCGCTTACCACGCCGGTCGTCAAAACGTCCTCTCCGAGTCCAGCAGAATCGTTACCGGCCCATCGTTCACCAGCTCGACCTGCATCGTCTCCCGGAAGCGTCCGGTTTCGCAGCGCAGGCCGGCGGCGCGCAGCTTGCCTACGAAATATTCGTAGAGCTGGCGTGCCAATTCGGGAGGTGCGGCAGCGTCGAAGGACGGGCGCTTGCCGCGGCGCACGTCGCCGAGGAGCGTGAATTGCGAGACCACCAGCACCGCCCCGCCGACCTCAACGACGGCGCGATTCATGCGCCCGGCTTCGTCCTCGAAGACGCGCAGACCGGCAACCTTTTCGGCCAGATAATCGGCGGCGGCCTCGCTGTCGTTCTGCCCTACGCCGAGCAGCACCAGTAAGCCTTGCCCGATCTCGCCGGCGGTCTCGCCGCGGACGGTCACGCGGGCCCTTTGGACGCGTTGCACAACTGCGCGCATGACCGAATTGTAACCACAAGCCGAATCGGTAGTGGCTCAGTAACTGAGCCACTACCGCCGATTCTCTGCGCTTTACACAGGTTCGCGCCCGCAAGTACACTGGTCGCTTTGTAAGATGAATTCGGAGGTCAGGTACGCCATGGCGGATGTGAAGGCGAAAGTCAACGTAGCGGAGAAGATCAAGCAGATCGTTTCGGAGCAGTTGGGCGTGGACGAGGCGGAAGTTACGCCCACAGCTTCCTTCGTGGATGACCTGGGCGCGGACTCGCTGGACACGGTGGAACTCGTCATGGCCTTTGAGGAGGCCTTCGAGCTCGAGATCCCGGACGAGGAGGCGGAAAAGATTCGCACCGTTCAGGACGCGATCTCGTACGTCGAGAAGAAAGCCGGATAATCGGAGCCGTGCAGCGCCGCCCGCCGCGTGTCCGTGAGTGGGGCAGCTTTTGACCGTCAAGGAGAACGCAACCGATGGCAGCCGTTGAGGAAAAAGTAAAGCAGATTATCGTCGAGCAACTGGGCGTGGATGAAGGCGAGGTTACAGCCAGCGCCTCGTTTGTTGACGACCTGGGGGCCGACTCGCTGGACACCGTCGAACTGGTGATGGCCTTTGAGGAGGCCTTCGAGATCGAGATCCCCGACGAGGATGCGGAGAAGATCCGCACCGTCAAAGACGCGGTCGACTACATCTCCAAGAACGCCAAGAGCGCCAAGTGAACGCCTCTCTCCTGGCTTCCACGCAACGAGGGCTCTGAGCTTTGAACCGCCGCGTCGTGGTCACGGGTGTGGGTTTGATCTGCGCCGTCGGCCACACCAGCGAAGAAACCTGGCGCAACCTGCAGGCGGGCAAGAGCGGCATCGCCCGCATTACCGCCTTCGATCCCACCGATTTCGCCTGCCAGATCGCCGCCGAGGTAAAGAACTTCGATCCTCTGAATTTCGTCGAGAGAAAAGAAGTCAAGAAGATGGGCCGGTTCATCCACTTCGCCCTGGCCGCAGCCGACGAAGCCATGAAGATGTCCGGGCTTGGGGTAACACGCGAGAATGCCGAACGGGTAGGCGTGCACATCGGCTCCGGCATCGGCGGCTTCGACGTGATCGAGCGCGAGCACTCGGCGCTGCTGCAAGGCGGACCGCGCAAGATCTCGCCGTTCTTCATCCCTGCCACCATCATCAATCTGGCGGCGGGACACGTGAGCATCCGCTACGGCGCCAAGGGCCCGAACGAGGCCACGGCCACGGCCTGCACCTCGAGCGCGCACTCCATCGGCGACAGCTTCAAAATCATCGCCCGCTGCGACGCCGACGTGATGATCGCCGGCGGCAGCGAAGCCGCCATTACTCCCATGGGCGTGGGCGGATTTGCCGCCATGCGCGCGCTTTCCACCCGCAATAATGATCCCGAGCGCGCCAGCCGCCCGTGGGACGCCGGGCGCGACGGTTTCGTGGTGGGCGAAGGCGCAGGCATCCTGGTTCTGGAAGAGCTGGAGTTTGCCCGGCGGCGCGGCGCCAAGATCATGGCCGAGATCGTCGGCTATGGCATGAGCGGCGACGCCTACCACATCACGCAGCCGGCCGAGAATGGCGAAGGCGGTTATCGCGTGATGGTCAACGCTATGCGCGACGCCAAGATCACGCCCGAGCAGGTGGGATACGTCAACGCGCACGGTACCTCGACCCCGATTGGCGATCGCCTGGAGACCCTCGCTATCAAGCGTGCCCTTGGCGATCATGCGCGGAAGGTTCCAGTCAGTTCCACCAAGTCCATGACCGGTCACCTGCTGGGCGGCGCCGGCGGTCTCGAAGCCGGCATCACAGTGCTGGCGTTGCGCGACCAGGTGCTCCCACCAACCGCCAACCACGAGCAACCTGATCCCGAGTGCGACCTGGACTACGTTCCCAACACCGCCCGCAAGGCTGATGTGGAAATCGCACTCAGCAATTCGTTCGGATTTGGCGGCACCAATGGATGCCTGGCGTTCCGGCGCTGGACGGAATAACCAGCGCGGGACCTACTTGTTCTTGCCGGCTGCCTGGTTCAGCGCCTCCCGAGCCTCCGTGTAGTCGGGCTTCAAGGCGAGCGCCTTCTGAAGCCACTGGATGGCGCTGGCCGGTACTGTCCGGTTTTCGTGTTGCTGTATCGTTACAGGGCTAACGGAGGCGGCTTCCAATGATCGACCCTGAGACTCGGGAGATTCTTCAGACGACCCTGAAACACCTGCGGACGCAGGTGGTTTATGTTCGGAATCTACACGATTCTCTGAGTGCTCTGTCGGATGCTCTAGCCAGGGAAAATCCTTCCTTTGATGAAAAGCATCTCCGAGCAGAGGCGGAGAAGATTCGAGCCAATCTCCCACAGACCGAGCTACTTCTCCAGATCGACGAGCTACTTCAACGATTGAAGGCTCAGGGCTGACCTGCTCTGGCAGGCTGTCGAACCTGTGCGGCTCGCCTCCGGTTGGCCCATCGCAGCCGAAGGTCTTCTCGTCCATATCAAACCATACCGGGAACTCGCCTGCCTCCGTGTGCTCCAGAGGGCATAGCGTCGTATAGGAAACCCGATTCTGTTGGCTCATCTCTCGTCTCCCTGTTGCTGCTTCTGAAACTCGTCTCTCCGCTTGTAGAAGTAACCGACCACTACGCCCACTAGCCCCAGAAACACTGCATTAGTAACAACATACCGGACTCGTCCAATTTCATGCGGCTTGAACCAATCCAAAACCGCTTCCATCACAGCCAGCAACAGAACCAAGTTCAGCAGAAGAACGCCGTAACGCCGTTTTCGCAGTAGTCCTATGCCAGTTGCCACCGCAACCAGCGCACAAATGCCCAAGAACACGGTTCCAGCCACGCGTGCGGCAGTGATCGCCAACCACCCGTAATACACGCCCGCCAAGACGTTGAGAACACCGAAGGCAATGCCGAAGCGATATGGGCGATTTGCCGCCATTTCGCAGCGATTCTAGCACTCGCTTACTGCCTTCCATTTTTCCCCCGCTGCATTCTCTTGTCCCGCCGTTGCTTCACATACCGTTCTACGGCTCCAGCACCCCGATCAATGAGCTTGTAGGCGTCGGTTGCTACGCTTCGTATCGGAGGCACTTCCATGCCCCGTGGAGCCTTTCCCCTAGTGGCGACTTCGTAAATATCGCTTGGTACGGTCCTGATTCTCGCTTTGTCATCTGCCATATTTCTCACCTCTGCACTTCGGCGTATCGTGTCCTCCGAGGTGCATTTATGGACGACGATCTCAAGCAGAAGCTCGAAACAATCATCAAGCTGTTGAGAGAGATTCGCGATCACTTGAAGCATCCAGCGCGGCCTTAAAGTCCTCTACCCCGCCGAACTCGGCCACACTGTACAGCCGATGAGCGATGTCGAGCGCCACCCCCGCCTGTACCCGCGTGGCTCCGCTCGCCGTGTGCCTCCGCACAAGCACCAGCAATTCTTTGGCGATTTCGATAATTCTCTCGTCATGATCCGCCACTGACACTTCTTTACTTGACTTCTCATTATACGACATGTATAACCTCAGGTGTATGGCAAACGTAGAATTTCAGCGCGCGTTGAAAGTCGCTCAGGACGAACTTGAGCAAGCAGTAACGCAGCAAGAGGCAACCGCAAAGCGCATCCTTGAGTTGCGGCAGGTGATTACCAGTTTGTCGAATGCACTTAAGGAGCAGGGCGAGAAGCCGCAAGTCCGGCACCCCAGCGGATTCGTTGAGAGTTTTGCTTATCTCAGCTTGATGGATGAAATTCGCGGAATCTTCCAAGCCAAGCCGCACGAAGTGTTGACCGCTCAGGACGTGGTAGATGAGCTTACAAAACTCGGCCACGACATCAAGAAGAAGTACCAGCAGCCGCTCGCCACGATTGGCACGATGCTCGGGCGACTCAAGGAACAGGGAAACATCGTCTCTGCGACCTACAAGGGGAAGCGCGGATTCGCGGCTAGGCCGCGCATCCGCAAGATATGAGTTTGGAGTCAAATACGAAACGCTCCGCGTTCGCAGCGCAGAGCGTTTCAGAAAGGCAGGCAGAAAGCGATGACGCGCTCCCCACCGACTGACTAGGCTGTAACGAAACGCCCCGGCTTCTGTTGAAGCAGGAGTCGGGGCTAATCCAAAGCGCGGGGTTAGCCGCACTCCAGACCCAAAGAGATTGTGACGGCTTTCTCCGCAAAACGCAAGCGGAGACAAGCCATGACCTGCCGGATTTGCAATCACCACGCCAAGAAGTTTGGGGTGTACGGGAAGCGCCGCATCCAGCGTTATCGCTGCACTTCCTGCAACGCTACATTCTCTGAAGCCGCGCCCAAACTCGGCACGCACTACACCGATCCCGACATTGCAGCCAAAGCGCTCACATTGATGCTGGAAGGCATGAGCGTGCGAGCCATCGAGCGCACCACGGGACTGCACCGGGACACGATTCTTGACTTGATGCGGACAGCGGCCACGGGTGCGCAGCGTGTGCTCGATGCCTACGTGCACGACGTGCGCCCTCGGTTCGTCCAGCTTGATGAGCTTTGGACTTACGTGGGCTGTCACGGAAACCGCAAGGCCGGCGACGCTCCCGCCGAATGGGGAGACCAATGGACTTGGCTGGCGCTGGACAGCGAAAGCAAACTCATCATCTCGCACCATATCGGAGCGCGGAACGCAGTCAACGCCTACAAGTTCGTTCACGATCTCGCCAGCCGCACGCTTGACCGTTATCAGATCACCACCGATGCACTGCGCGGCTACATCGGAGCAATCGAAGAATGGTTCGGTGCTGACGTTGACTATGCCCAATTGCAGAAGATTTACGGGCGCACTGAGGCAGGCCCAGAGTGGTACGGCGGCGGCACAGTCATTGCAGCAATTCCCCGCGTGAGAACCGGCAACCCCGACTTCTCGCGCATCTCGACTTCGCATATTGAAAGAGCCAATTTGAGCGTGCGGATGCACATTCGCAGATTCGCCAGAAAGACGAACGCAGCCAGCAAGACCCTTGAAAATCTCAAGGCCGCTGTTACGCTGTACATCGCGTTTTACAACTTCTGCCGTGTTCACCAGACCCTGCGCGTCACGCCTGCTATGCAGGCCGGAATAACGGATCATGTTTGGTCGGTCGCGGAATTGCTGTCACATCGGGAGGGATGATCCATGGCTCAGGTAGTTTGGCTGTTACGGACTTGTCACGGGCAAGTCGCACTCCCTCATCAAAGCCAGCCAGGAACAATTGAGTATCTGCAAGACTGGCCCACGGAAACTTGGTGTTTAGACTTTGTATGCCGACAAT
>Ga0335081_10008340_pt1 | contig 16602 bp, 14 predicted proteins | sample Lox_Sample_35_FD_206713 | JGI IMG/M metagenome (GOLD analysis project Ga0335081, IMG submission 206713) | Soil microbial communities from Loxahatchee National Wildlife Refuge, Florida, United States - Lox_Sample_3.5 | ecosystem: Environmental > Terrestrial > Soil > Wetlands | place: USA... | reverse complement strand
TTTGACGCCAAATCCAACCAAACAAATGCGCTTACCCGCCGTAAAAGCAAACCCGTTTCCGCCTCGTTCCCCCTTCAACCCGCTACAATGAACTCTGTGCCCCTCACTTGTTATCTCGATGCGTTCTCGGGCATCAGCGGCGATATGCTAGTGGGCGCGCTGGCCGATGCCGGCGCGGACACCGATGCCATCGCCGCCGCCGTCTCTTCCCTCAATGCCGGCGCGGAAGTGTCCTTCGAGAAGGTCAAACGCAATGGCATAGGCGCCACCAAGTACCACGTGGCGGCGGCCGAAACCCACACGCATCGGCACCTCGCCCACATCGTCAAGATGATTGAAAAGGGTGCGCTTGTACCGCGCGCCCGGCAAAATGCCATCGCCATATTCCGGCGCCTGGGCGAAGCCGAGGCGCAGGTTCACCAGATCGCCATTGAAAAGGTCCACTTTCACGAAGTCGGCGCGGTGGATTCCATTGCCGATATCGTCGGCGCCGCGGTGGCTTTCGACCTGCTGGATGTCGACACCATCGTCTGCTCCCCCGTCAACGTGGGCAGCGGCACGGTCCGCGCGGAGCATGGCGTTCTGCCCGTGCCCGCTCCGGCCACCGCGCTGCTTCTCAACGGCGCGCCGGTCTATTCCCGCGGGCCGGCCGTGGAATTGACCACGCCAACGGGCGCCGCGGTGGCCGCGACGCTCTCGCAGCGCTTCGGTCCTCTGCCGCCCATGCGCATCAGCCGTACCGGCTTCGGCGCGGGAACGCGCGATTTTCCCGAGCATGCCAACGTGCTGCGCGTCATTCTGGGCGAGCCCACCGGGGCGGATGAATCGCTGTCGGTCGCCGTGATCGAAGCCAATATCGACGACCTCAACCCGCAGGTGCTGGCCTATGCCATGGAAAAACTGCTCGAGTTCGGCGCGCTCGACGTAAGCCTCCAGCCCATCCTCATGAAAAAAGGACGCGCCGGCCATCTTCTGCGCGTCATCGCCCGGCCGGAGGACCGCGAAGCGCTGGCGCAGATCGTCTTTTCCGAAACTTCCACTTTCGGCCTGCGCATTTATGCCGCCGAGCGCCGCGTGCAGGCACGCTCCTGGAAGGAAGTGAACACCCAGTACGGCAAAGTGCGGGTAAAAGTTTCCAGCGAAGGCTACTACGCGCCCGAATACGAGGACTGCCGCAAGTTGGCGCTGGCCTCCGGCGTGGCCCTCAAGCACATTATCGCGGAGGCCAATTTCGCGTACCTGAACCAACTCAAATGAAATACTACCTCACCACCCCCATTTACTACGTCAATGCCGCGCCGCATATCGGCCACGCCTATACCACCATTGTGGCCGACCTGGTGAAGCGCTTTAAGCGCATGCAGGGATACGAAGCGGTGCTTACGACAGGGAGCGACGAGCACGGCGTCAACGTGGAGCGCGCCGCCGAACGCGCCGGCAAAACTCCCAAGGAGTTCTGCGATGTCATCGCGCGCGAGTTCGAGAACGAATGGCGCCGCCTCGGCCTGGAAATCGATTACTTCCAGCGCACCACCAGCCCGCAGCATGCGCGCGTGGTGAACGACCTGTTCAAACTCTGCCGCGACAACGGCTATATATATAAAGGTTCCTACACCGGCCAATACTGCATCTTCGACAACCTCTATGTGAACGACGCCAAGCCCGGCGATCCCTGCCCCGATTGCGGCCGGCCCACCGAGACCATCACCGAGGAAAACTTCTTCTTCAAGCTTTCGGCCTTCACCGACAGGCTGCTGGAGTTCCATCAATCCAATCCCGAATTTCTCCAGCCGGAAACGCGCCGCAACGAAGTGATTTCGTTTTTGCGCCAGGGCCTCAACGATCTCTCCATCACCCGCACCAATATCAAATGGGGCATTCCCGTAGAGGGCGAAGCGCCGCACGTTTTCTACGTATGGTTCGACGCTCTCACCGACTATATGAGCGCGGTGGAGGGCAAAGGCCTCTGGCCGGCCGACCTGCACCTCATCGGCAAGGAAATCGTCCGCTTCCACGCCATCTATTGGCCGGCCTTCCTCTGGGCCGCCGGCCTGGAGATTCCCAAGCGCATTTTTGCCCATGGCTGGCTGCTGTTCGAAGAGAGCAAGATGAGCAAAAGCCGCGGCAACATTGTGCGGCCGGAACCTATCCGGCAGGTGATGGGCGCCGACGCGCTGCGCTACTTTCTGCTGCGCGAAGTCGTCTTCGGGCAGGACGGCAGCTTCAGCTACGACGCACTGGTCAATCGCTACAACTCCGACCTGGCCAACGGCCTCGGCAATCTTGCCAGCCGCACCTTGACCATGATTCAGCAATACCGGCAGGGCGTGATTCCCGAAGGCTCGGCCAAAGCCATCGCAGCTATCGGCGCCGATACCATCGCGGCCGCGCAGTCGGCCTTCGACCGCTTCGAGTTTTCGCGCGGCCTGGAAGCCATCTGGGCGCTGATCTCGGCCGTGGACAAGTACATCGTGGAGTGCGCGCCGTGGAAACTGGCGCGCCAGTCCGACGAAACTTCGCAGCGGCTGCTCAGCGAAACGCTTTACACCGCCGCCGAAGCGCTGCGCATCGTCACCGCGCTGGTGGCGCCGGTGCTGCCGCAATCCGCGCCCAAAATCTGGGCGCAGCTTGGCATCGCGGAGCCGCTCGAATCCGTCCGCTACCAGACGCTTGCATGGGGCGGTCTCAAGCCCGGCCAGAAGATCGGCGACGTGGCCGCCGTGTTCCCACGTATCGAAGCCGCGAAAGCCATCGAATCCATGCGCGAGCTGGAAATCAAAGCCACCGCCGAGCAAGCCGCCCTGCTGGGCAAGACGGCGCCGCCGGCCGAGTCCGCGCCGCCCAAAATCGCCATCGATGATTTTGCCAAAGTGGACCTCCGCGTCGGCCTCGTGCTCTCCGCCGAACGCGTCAAAGGATCCGATAAGCTGATGCACATGAAGGTCGACCTGGCGGAGGGGCAACCGCGCACCATCGTGGCGGGGATTGCCGAAGCGTATACCCCTGAGCAGCTCGTCAACCGCAAAGTAGTGATCGTTGCCAATTTACAGCCCCGCAAGCTCAAGGGCATCGAATCGAACGGCATGATTGTGGCCGCTTCGGTGGACGGCGGCAAACCGGTGCTCGCCGGCTTTCATGAAGATATCCCCGTGGGGGCGCGGCTGAAGTGAACCTCGTCGATTCTCACTGCCATCTCGACGATTCCAAATTCGACGGCGATCGGGAGCAAACCATCCAGCGCGCGCGCGACGCCGGTGTCGACCGGCTGCTGGCCATCGGCACCGGCAATGGACCGCCCGATCTGGAAGCCGCCATCCGCCTCGCCGAACAGTATCCTTTTATTTACGCCACGGTGGGCGTGCACCCTCACGAAGCCGCCAAAGCTACCGCAGAAACCTGGCGCCGGCTGGAAGAACTCATGGCACAGCCCAAAGTGCTCGCCATCGGCGAAATCGGCCTCGATTACCATTACGACTTTTCGCCGCGCCCCGCGCAGATCGAGGCCTTCGAAATGCAGCTTGCCATCGCCCGCATTGCCGGCAAGCCCATCGTCATCCATACTCGGGAGGCCTGGGCCGACACGCTCGAGCGGCTCTCCTCGTGGGACTTCGGCGGGATCATGCACTGCTTCACCGGCGATGCCGGGCAGGCGCGCCAGGCGCTCGACCTCGGTTTCCACCTCAGTTTCGGCGGCGTGATCACGTTTCCCAAGGCCGAAGCGCTTCGCGAAGCCGCGCGCCTGGCGCCCGAAGACCGCATACTGGTGGAGACCGATTGTCCTTATCTGGCGCCGGTGCCGCACCGCGGCAAGCGCAACGAACCGGCTTTCGTCGTCGAAACCGTTCGCCGCCTTGCCGAAGTGCGCAGCGTCACAACGGAGCGCATCGCCGAAGCAACCTCCGCAAATTTTGCGCATCTCTGTTTGCGGGGCGTGCCCGCCAACGGGTAAACTGGTTGTCTTACATGAATTTAGGCAAGCTGGGGCAGGCCATTACCGCGCGCGAGATTTTCGACCTGGTGCAGAAAGAGTTGCGCCGGGTCGAAGAGAAGATCACAGTGGAGTCCGTGGCCTCGGTGGATGCCGTCACCGCCATCGGACAGTATCTGCAATCGAGCGGCGGCAAGAGGCTGCGCCCCGCGCTGTTGCTGATGTCGAGCAAGCTGGTGAGCAACGGCGATGCCGTGGATACGGCCGTCGAGTTAGGCGCCGTGGTGGAGCTTCTGCATGCCGCTACCCTGCTGCACGACGATGTCATCGACGCCGCCGAAACCCGCCGCGGCCGTCCTTCGACCAACGTCAAGTGGGGTAATCACACCTGCGTGCTGGCCGGCGACTGGCTTTACATGCAGGCTTTTCAGATCGCCCTGCGCGAGCGCAACTTCACCTTTCTCGATCTGCTCATCGGGCTCACCCAGATGATGGTGGAAGGCGAACTGCTCCAACTGGAGCGCATCGGCCGCATCGACGTATCCGAAGCGGATTGCATGGAACTGGTGGACCGCAAGACCGCCTGCCTCTTCTCCCTCTGCGCGCGCCTGGGGGCACTGGCCGGCGGCGGCGATACCCAGACTCAGGAACGCCTGGGCGAATTTGCCTGGAACCTGGGAATGGCTTTCCAGTTGGTGGACGACATGCTTGATTTCACCGCGCGCGAAAATGTGCTCGGCAAGCCTGTGGGTGGGGATCTGCGCGAGGGTAAAGTGACGCTTCCACTGGTTTACGCCCTGGAATGCGCCACTCCGCAGGAACGGGATCTGGTGGAAACGATCCTGCAAGACCGCAACTATGACCGCGTCCCTTTTTCCCGCATCCTGGCGCTTCTGGAACGCTATCGCGGCATCGAGCGCGTCAAAGAGCGCGCCGGAGCGTTCACGGACAAAGCCCGCCAGATCATTGGCGAATTCCCCGAGTCTCCCTACCAGCGCGCGCTGCTGGCGGTGACGGAGCTGGTCACGGAACGGGACCACTAGACGTGGCAGAAAGCCGGCAACACCCGAAAGATAGACCAAACCGCCTGTCTTACCTACTGCTGCCGGCGCCGGGGAGGTTGTATACTAACCCCCCAGTATGAAGCTGTCTTACCTCCTGTTTTTCATCCCCGCCGCGCTCGCGCAGCACCACGATGCCCCGCCGGCGGAACATCCGGTGGCCCTCTACAAGGGTCTTGGCACGTGGCGTCATCCCATCGCCACCACCAATCCCGAGGCCCAGAAGTTTTTCGACCAGGGCCTGGCGCTGCTCTACGGCTTCAACCGCTACGAAGCGCTGCGCTCGTTCCGCAAAGCCGCGGAGTTAGATCCGCAAGCAGCCATGACTTACTGGGGAATGGCGATGGCGCAGGGTCCTTACATCAACATGGATGGCGACCCGAGTTACGACCCAAAGGGTGCGTGCGCCGCGGTGGAAGCCGGCCGTAAACTGACCGGCGCCCCGGCGCGCGAACGCGACTACCTCATGGCCGTGGCCACCTGGTGCCCCGAGTACCGGCCGCCGGCCTACATCGACGCCATGCGCGCGCTGGCGGCGCGCTACCCGGACGATCTCGACGCCCGCACCATCTATGCCGAAAGCCTTATGATTCCGGTGCGGTGGCACTGGTATGCGGCGGACGGAACGCCCGCGCCCGGCGTGGCGGAAGCGGAGCAGGAACTGGTGGAAGTGTTGCGGCGCTGGCCCGACCATCCGGGCGCCAATCACTATTATGTGCATGCCGTCGAATCGTCGCCTTTCCCCGAGCGGGCCATCGCCAGCGCGCAGCGGCTCATGGGTCTCACTCCGGCGGCCGGCCACATGGTGCACATGCCCGGCCACATCTGGCTGGTGCTCGGCGATTGGAAAATGGCCGCCGATGTGAACGACCGCGCCGCCGAGGTGGATCGCGAGTACTTCAATGCAAGCAATGTGGTGGGCGGCAGCTATACGCCCTACTACTGGCACAACCTGCACTTCATTTTGTACGCGCGCAGCATGCAAGGCCGCAAGGCCGATGCCCTGGCCGCGGCGGACGCGTTGGCGGCGGAACTCGCTCCCATGGCGCAGGCCATGCCCGAAATGGCCGATATGTTTTTCCCCGTCCCGTCGTTCGTATATGTACGGTTCGGAGAGTGGGATCGCCTGCTGCGAATGAGCCAACCCAAGGAGGAGATGAAACTCAGCCTGGCGTTCTGGCACTACTGTCGCGCGCTGGCCCTGGCCGCCAAAGGCGATGGCCCCGGAGCCGCCGCCGCCCGGGATGCGTTTCGCAAAGCCAGGGAGGCGGTACCCGGCGATGCTTCCTGGGGCCAGAACAAGGCCAGTGAGGTTCTGAGCGTGGCCGCGGAGGTGATCGAGGCCCGCCTGTCGTCTTCCGCGGAAGCCGCCGTTCCGCACTGGCAGCGCGCCGTGGAAATTCAGGATGCGTTCACCTATGACGAACCTCCCGCCTGGTTTTCTCCGCTGCGCGAGTCGCTGGGCGCGGCGCTGCTGGGCGCCGCCCAGCCGGTGGAGGCGGAAAAGGTGTTTCGCGAGGGAGTGCGCCGCTCGCCGCGCAACGGCAGAATGCTCTTCGGCCTGATGAAGAGCCTTGAGGCGCAGAACAGAACCGACGACGCCGGACTGGTGCGCCGCGAGTTCGAAGCCAACTGGGCCAAAGCGGACGTTACCCTGCGCATCGAGGATATGTGAGTTGAAACCTTCCTCTCCCCTATGTCACAATCGGCCATTCTGAGCGAAGCGGAATTCCGATTGGATGGGGATCTGGCGGAGTTGCCCCGGCTGGCCGAGAGGGTGGCGCGGTTCTGCCGCGGCGGGTCCCTGGGGGACAGCATCGAGTTCAACCTCAACCTGGTCCTCGAAGAGCTGTTTGCCAATGCGGTGGCACACGGAGGGTGCAAGGGAATGAAGAACGCAGTTGCCGTGCGGCTGGCGCGCGATTGTGACGGCGGCATCGCGGTGGAGTTTTCCGATCGCGGAGCGGCTTTCGATCCGGCCGGCGTGCCTCCGCCCGATCTCGCCGCGCCGCTGGGAGAACGGCGCGCCGGAGGCCTCGGGCTGCACTTCGTCCGCTCGCTGGCGCGCATTGTTCATTACCGCCGCGAAGACGGTTGGAATCATTTGAAATTGCGGCTGACGGAGTCCCTATGATCGAGGTGACGCAGCAAACCCGCTCGGGCTGGTGCGTGGTGGGAGTGAGCGGCCGCGCCGACGCGGAAGCGGCCGAGGAGTTGGAAAACCAACTGCGCGGCGCGGTCCAGAGCCATTCCCGCGTGGCTGCCGATTTTTCCGCGCTGGCTTACATCTCAAGCGCGGGAATCCGCGCCGTGCTGCAGGCCGCGCGCGCCGCCCAGGAGGGCCAGGTGGAATTCACCGTGTGCGCGCCCAGCGCGCCGGTGCGCAAGGTTTTCGATATGAGCGGGCTTCACCATATCCTGACCATCCAAGGAGAACTGCCATGCTGACTATGTTGGAAGAGGTGGTATTGCTGGCCGTCGACGAAACTTCGGGCGGCCTTCGTTCCACCCGGGAGTTCGGCACGGCTTATGCGCTGGTGGGCGCCGTATTTTTCGACCTCGCGCTGGCAGGCAAGATCGATACGGACACGGAGTCCATCCTCATTGTCGACCGCACGCCCACCGGCAACGCCACGCTGGATCGGGTGCTACACGCTATGGCCGGGCAGCCGCAGATTTCTACCGTCCGCCAATGGATCGAAGAAATGTTCGACCGGCGGCAGGATTTCGAGGGCGAAGCCTTGCGCTCGCTCATCGCCCAGGGCATTCTTTGCCACGAAAAGACCAAGCGGCTGTGGTTCATCGATGTGGAGCGCTTCCCGCTGCTCAACAATCGCCCGCAGCAGCACGTAAAATTGCGCCTGGCCGACGCCATCCTCACGGACCGCATTCCGGATACCCGCGACATCATGCTGGTAAGCATCGCCGAAGCCTGCGGACTGCTCGGGTACGTGCTGAGCGACGCCCAGCTTTCCGCGCGGCGCCAGAGGATTCAAACCCTCTGCGGGCTGGAGACTATCAGCCGCAAAGTGACCGCCGCTATCGCCGATCTCGATCACAGCATGCGGCACTCCATAACCAAGGTAGTGTAATGACCGCACCCGAACCCGCTCCCCGCGAACGTTTCCGCAGCCGCCGCACGATTCACATCGCCGAGTCCGTAATCCGCGAAATGACGCGGCTGGCGCTGCGATCGGGCGCCACCAACCTGGCGCAGGGTTTTCCCGACTTCCCCGCCCCCGATGTGCTCAAGCGCGCCGCGGCGGACGCCATTGCCGCGGACGTCAACCAGTACGCCATTACCTGGGGCGCCAAGCCGTTCCGCGATGCCATCGCCGCCAAATACGCCCGCGACTACGGTATGGAATTCGATCCGGAGCGCGAGATCACCGTCTGCTGCGGCGCCACCGAAGGCATGATCGCCTCCATGATGGCGGTGATGGACCCGGGCGATGAAGTAGTGCTGTTCGAGCCGTTTTATGAGAACTACGGTCCCGATTCCGAGCTATGCGGCGCATCTCCCCGCTACGTGGCGCTGCGCGCTCCCGACTGGACCTTCGACCCGGACGAGCTGCGCCGCGCCTTTACGCCGCGCACCAAAGCCATTATTCTCAATTCGCCCAACAACCCCACCGGAAAAGTGTTCAACCGCGCGGAACTGGAATTCATCGCCGGTCTGTGCCGCGAATTCGACTGCCTGGCCATTACCGACGAAATCTACGAGCACATCCTTTATGACGGCGCCGTGCACGTGCCGATCATGTCGCTTGAAGGCATGCGCCAGCGCTCCATTCTGGTGAACAGCATGAGCAAAACGTATTCGGTTACGGGCTGGCGCGTGGGCTGGGTGCTGGCACCCCCTCACCTCACCAACTCCATTCGCAAAGTACACGATTTTCTCACGGTGGGCGCGGCTGCGCCTTTGCAACAGGCCGGCGTAACCGCCTTGGGGCTTCCGTGTGAGTACTATACCGGCTTAGCCCAAGAGTATGCCCGGCGGCGCGATCACCTGGTGGAGTCGCTGGAGAGCGCCGGGTTTCGCTGTTTCATCCCTCGGGGAGCCTATTATGTAATGACCGATGTAACGGGTCTGGGGTTCTCAGACGATCTTTCGGCCATCCGCTATCTTATTGAAAATATAGGAATCGCAGCGGTTCCTGGGTCGAGTTTTTACTCACATTCCTGTGGTGGATTACGACAAATTCGCTTTTGTTTTTGCAAGAAATATGAGACCCTAGAATTAGCTCGCCACCAGTTAGGGAAACTTCGCTAGAACTGCTGAATGCGAGGAGGAAGGCACCATGCTTCCACAGTTTCTAGTACCGGAAACTACCGTACGCGAAGCCGGCGCCGGGCCTGAGCTAAGCCTCGGCGACCAACAGGGAGAGACGTTCCTTCTCACCCTTGGCATCACACGAATTATCGAACAAGAGAGCCTCGATGTTTCGATCTGGGGATCCCCGGACGGCAAAGATTGGGGTGCGAAGCCGTTGCTCGCCTTCCCACAGAAATTCTACTGTGGAACCTACCAGATTCTCCTCGACCTCACCGACCGTCCCGACATTAAGAATCTTCGCGCGAAGTGGCAAGTGAACCGCTGGGGCAAAGGCGATCACAAGCCCGTTTTTACGATTTACCTGTTTGCGCAGCAGATGGCGAATCAGTTGATGGCGGCGGGAAGATAAATTCGGTCTCCGCGCGCATTTCCTGCGTTTGATATCCTGGGTTTCAGCCAGCTCAAACCTATGCTTTCCACTTCCGAAGCCCTCGACCTCTTCCGCTCCGGCGATCTCATTGGCATCGGCATGGAAGCTGACGCTGTACGCCGCCGCCGGCACCCCGAGGGCATCGTTTCTTACATCATCGACCGCAATATCAATTACACCAATTTCTGCACCGAGTATTGCTCCTTTTGCGCCTTTTACCGGCCCATGGGACACGCGGAAGGCTACATTCTGCCCAAGGAGACGATCTTCGCGAAGATTCAGGAGACCATCGATTTGGGAGGCACGGGCGTGCTGATGCAGGGGGGGCTGCACCCCGATCTCAAGATCGAGTGGTATGAGGACCTGTTCCGCAGCATCAAGCAGCGTTTCCGCATTCACCTGCATTGCCTCTCGGCGCCGGAAGTCACCAATATCGCCGAAGTGAGCGGCCTGTCGCTGCGGGATACGATCCAGCGGCTGATGGATTCCGGGCTCGATTCCATTCCCGGCGGCGGCGCGGAAATTCTGGACGATGCCGTGCGCCATCGCATCAGCCGGCTGAAATGTTCGGTGCAGGATTGGATTGACGTGCACCGCACGGCTCATCAGCTTGGCATGCGCACCACCGCAACCATGATGTTCGGCAGCGGCGAAACGCTGGAGCAGCGCATGCATCACCTGGAGCTGGTGCGCAATATACAGGAGGAGACCGGCGGTTTCACGGCTTTCATTCCGTGGACGTTCCAACGTGAGAACACCTCGCTGGGCCGGTTCGTGAAAGAAGAGGCCACGGCGGTGGAATATCTGCAAACGCTGGCCATTTCGCGCATCTACCTGGAGAACATCGAAAACGTGCAATCGTCGTGGGTTACGCAGGGCCTGAAAACCTGCCAGCTTGGTCTGCGCTTCGGCGGCAACGACGTGGGCAGCATCATGATCGAAGAGAACGTGGTTTCCGCCGCCGGCGCTCATCACCGCGCCAGCGAAGAGGAACTGCGGCGCATCATTCGCGACGCGGGGTTCATCCCCAAGCAGCGGGACACGCTTTACAGGACGTACTTCTTGAACTAGCTATTTCCTGCCTCGTCCATCGCCCGATAGATCGGCTTTGCCCGCCGGCTTGTCGTCGCCGTAATTCGCCACGAGGTATTCCAGCAGCGCGTCGCGATCGGTGTACTTCGCGCCCCAGCCGGCCATTTTGTCCAGCTCCTTATTCCATGCGGCGCGCGACAAGCGCTGCGAATGCACCAGCCGCAGGCTGTGGCACGGAATGCAATTGCGCTCTTCCTGCCGGCCGCGGTCGAGCGTGGCCTGATCCGCGGCGTAGCCGGCGCCGCAGGCGAGAACCAACAGTAGAAGTTTCATGCCGCCTCCACCGTGACTCCGATCCGGTCGATGCCGTTCCACAGGTAACCCGAGGGGTTCCACGCGGGCACGAACGGCTGCACGCGCCCGGCGGAATCGGTGGCGCGCGAGAGGATTGTGTAGTAGCCCGGCTCGGGCGGCCGCCATTCGATTTGCCATAACCGCCAGGCGAAATTCAGCTTGGGCTGCGAAAGCTGGGCATCGCGCCAGCGGCTGCCGCCGTCGGTGGAAACTTCCACTCGCTCGATGGCTTGCTCGCCCGCCCATGCGATGCCGCGAACGGTCACGTCACCCGCCGCAACCTTAGCTTGGTCTTCCGGCGCGGTGATGGACGATTTCACCGGCATGCCCTCGATCACTTCCAGTTCGGCGGGGTGCGCCGGCGTACCCGGCGGCAAATGGAATTTGGGAATGCGATAGGCCGGGTTCATGAAAAACCCGCTGTTCATCTGCGCGGCAGGTGTCAGCCGCGTGACCCACTTCACCCAGCTTGTGCCATCCCAGCCGGGCACGATGAGACGAGCCGGAAAACCGTGAATGGAGGGCGTCTCGCCGTTCATGCTGAGGGCCAACAGAGTGGCGGGATGCATGGCCTTGGGCATGGGCATGGAGCGAACGAAATCGGGCGTGGCGGCCACGCCCACGTCGGCGCCGTCGATTTCCACAAAGGCAGCCCCATCTCTCACTCCGGCCAGTTTCAGTACGTCGGAAACGCGCGGTCCGCGCCATTCGGCATTGCCCACCGCGCCGCGCCCCCACTGAATGCCAGGGACCTTCGGGCTGTAAAAGCCACGGCCGTTGCCGGTGCACTCCAGCGTCGCCGGCACCGTGTATTGCGGCAGCTTGCGCAAATCCGCCAGCGTCAGCTCCACCGGCTTGGCCACCATGCCGTTGATGGTGAGACGGAAGGCTCCCGGATCGATGGGCGCCGGCCGCGGGATGTGCTGGCGGACGAAAAACGAATCCACCGGCGTGATCCAGGTGTTCATGTAGGCCAACGGAGTTTCCAGATCCTCCGGGCGATCGTTATGCAGGATCATGGGCCGCTTGCCCGCGACCGTCACGGGATCGTCGGCGCCGCGCGCACGTCTGGAAATGGCCGCGGCCACTGCGGCCGCAAAAATACCCCTCCGGCTAATTGGCATAGTTTTTCAGGCTATCACTTCGCCGCTTTGATGGCGAAATCCCAAATCTGCATGACCAACTTTCCCGGCGTGTATTCCACTACGGCATACTCGCCCGGCGGCAGTTTTTCCTTGGGCCAGATTTTGTACAGGCCGTTGCCGTTGTTGTCGAGCTGCTGCTGAAACGTGTCCACGCGGTCCGGCTCTTCCTGCGTCTCTTTGGTGATTGGCATGATGGTCACGTTCTCCACGATGCGCACCGCTCCCTTGGGCGTGAGCTTGATGATGCCGAAACGCTCCGGGTCGGACAGCTCGATATAGAATTCCTGCTCGGGATTGGTAAAGATGTTTTGCGAGTGCGCGCCGTCGATCTCCACCGTGGCCTTGCCACTGACGGCGGGGATGGGCGAGAGCACCTTCAGCACCTCGCGCCGCTTATTAGTACGCACGGAAGACTCGGCCGGTTTGATCTGCTTTGTCTCGCTGCCTTCGAGCCAATAAACGCCCGGTGTCTGGGGAATGCGCATGGCTTCCTTGATGACGGCGCGCTCGGCCGCATCCTCGGCGGAAATATCCTTGGCGTCTTTCTCCAGTTGCTCTTTGCGCGCCGCGGCTTCCGTCTCCGTGCGCTTCAGGTCTACCATGTCAAGCGGGATCTCCTCCCACTCGCTGCGCTCGACGGTGTAAAAGCGGACGCGATCGTTTTCCACCTTGTACTCTCGGACAATCTGAAAAGTGCCGTCCTTGAGGTATAGCTTGACGTTGACCGCAAAGGCGGCAGCGGAAAAGAGAAGAAGCGCGGTAAGCGTGCGCCACATAGTTTCATTGTAACGGGCGCGTCGTGTGGACGAAGAAAGGGGGGGTGGGGAAAGGAAGCTCGCTTCGCTCGCGTCTTTCTTAAGAGCTTAAGAATCCGGCGCGCAGCGCCGCACCTTTCCCTACCCCCCACCCCCTACACCCTATCCCCTGCCTTTCACACGTTCTCCAGCGCCTGCTCGAAATCGGCCAGCAGATCCCGCCAGTCTTCGATGCCGACGGAGATTCGCACCAGCCCGTCGGTTACGAACGATTCTTCCAATTCCGCCGGGCTCATGCCGGAATGAGTGGTGGATTTGGGGTGGCACACCAGCGATTCCACGCTGCCCAGGGAAACGGCGTTGCGCGCGATACGCAGGCGGCGCAGAAACTCGAAGGCCGCGGGCTTGCCGCCGGCGAATTCCACCGAAAAAATGCCGCCGGGATAGGCGCACTGCTTTTCGAAAATGCGCTTCTGCTCGGGGTCGCGAAATAGCGTCGGGTAGATGACGCGGCTCAGCTTGGGATGGCCGTCGAGCGCCTCCGCCAGCCGCTGCGCGTTCTTGCTTTGCCGGTTCATGCGCAACGACACGGTGGGCAGGCGGCCATCCAGCATCCAGCATTCGTCGGGCTGAAGAATGTTGCCGAACATGCCGCGGCGGCTGCGGATTTTGCGGATCATCTCGCCGCTGCGGGAGATGGCCACACCGGCTACCATGTCGCTGAAGCCCCCAAGGTACTTGGTGGCGGAATAGAGCGTGAGGTCCGCGCCGAGCAGCAGCGGGTGCTGGAATGTGGGCCCGAGAAAAGTGTTGTCCACCATTACCACCGGGTGCGCCGGATTGCGATGCGCGGCCTCGGCGGCGCGCTCGATGTCGGTCATGATGAGGGTTGGGTTAGCGGGCGTTTCCAGATAGACGATGGAACAATCGGCTGCGTCGTGAATAGCGCGGTCGATGGCTTCGGTATCGCCCGAGGGCACGGCTATGCCGCGCACGCCGAACGGCTCCAGAAAACTGTGGATGAGGCCGGTGGTTCCGCCATAGAGAGGGGTGGTGTAGACGATGCTGCTGGCGGGCCGCGCGAAAGCAAAGAACGCCGTCATGATGGCCGCCATGCCGGAATTGAATACCGCCGCATCGCTGGCGCCGGCTTCCAGAGGCACGATCTGATCTTCCAGAATTTCGGAGTTGGGGTGGGAGAAGCGCGCGTAGATCAGGTCGGCTCGCTCGCCATCCTCCGGCTGGATCTTGCCGGTCGTGATGGCAAAAGCCCGCTCGGCCGCTTCCGGGCTGGCGAACACATAAGTCGAGCTGCGGAACACCGCCGGGCGCGCCGAGCCGAAGGAAAGGCTGGGATCGAAGCCGCGAGTCAACACCGCGGTGCGTGGATGGACAGCACTGGGATGGGAATGATGATCGGCCATGAGTCCTCCTGCCCCGAGTGTAGCGCAAGCGGTGCCAGAGCACACCCTGAAAGTGGTGTCAAACTTATCGGATGGTTTCGCGTACTGAACAGAAAGGAGCTTTTGTGCTGTCTGATTTTCGCCTTGCCGCCCGAACGCTTTCCAAGAACCCTGGGTTTTCCCTCACTGCGGTGGGGGCCCTCGCGCTGGGGATCGGCGCCAATGCCGCTATTTTCAGCGTAGTCAACCAGGTGCTGTTGAACCCGGCGGGCGTGTCCCATCCGGAGCGGGTGGTGGCGCTGCGCGCCAAATATGACAAACTCAACCTGCGGAGCATCGGCGTCTCCATTCCCGATTTCGCGTCGGCGCGCGACAGCCGCGCCGTGTTCGAACACGCGGCCGTCGTGAATTCGGGCGATTACAACTACACCGGCGCAGAAGGCGCGGTTACCGCACCCGAGCGCTTGCAGGGAGCGGCGGTTTCGGTGGAATGGTTCGACGTGTTCGGCGCGCGGCCGATGGTTGGACGGGTTTTCCGGCCGGAAGAAGACCGCCCAAATGCCAACCAGGAAGTCGTGCTGGCATATGCAGCCTGGAAACGTCTGTTTGGCGGCGATCCGCGGATCGAAGGCAAGACCCTCACGTTGAACGACCGCATCTACCGCGTCGTCGGCGTGATGGGACCGGAATTCCGCTGGCCGCGCGAGGCCGAGTTGTGGACGCCCCTTGGCCTGCCCGCAGACGCCTACTCCCCAAACAACACGTTCAATGAAAACTATTCCGGATTCGCGCGATTGCGCGCGGGAGTGCCGTTCGAGCGCGGCAACGCCTGGATGCAGGTGCTGTCCGACCGGGTGCGGCAGGGCGTTGGCCGTGGCTCCACGTATGCGCGCGATTCCGGCTGGGGCCTGTTCGCGGTTCCGCTTACCGATTACGTGGCGGGCGACACCAAGAAACCCCTGCTGATTTTATTGGGCGCGGTGGCGTTCGTGCTGCTGATTGCGTGCGCCAACATCGCGGGCCTGATGCTGGCGCGCACCACCGGCCGGGCGCGCGAGATCGCGGTGCGGGCGGCGCTGGGAGCCGGACGTTGGGCCTTGATGCGGCAAACGCTGGCTGAGAGCTTTCTTTTGGCCGCCACCGGCGCGGTGGCGGGCTTGCTGCTGGGATACGCGGGCGTGCGCGGGCTGCTGGTATTGGCGCCGGAGGGCGCCACAGCGGGTTTGACCGCACAGTTGAACGGACAGGTGCTCTGGTTTACGGCTGCCGCCAGCGCATTTTCGGCGGTGCTGTTCGGACTGGCGCCCGCCTGGCAGATTGCACGCATCGAGCCGAACTCGATTCTGAAAGGCAGCGGCCGCTCCGGCATGAGCGGGCGCGGGCGGCAGCGGCTGCGCTCCACGCTGGTGATCTGCGAAACCGCCCTGGCCCTGCTGCTGCTGGTGGGCGCCGGCCTGTTCCTGCGCAGCCTGGCGCGGCTGGAGGTGGTCAATCCCGGATTCGAACCACGCGGCGTGATTACCGGCATTCTCACCCTGCCGCAATCGCGCTATGCCAAAGAGGAACAGCAAATCCCCTTCTTCCGCGCGGTGACGGAGCGATTGGCGGCCACGCCCGGAGTGGAGGCAGCCGCCATGGGGCTTCCCCTTCCCTTCAGCGGCAGCGAGGCCTCGGCATCGTTTTCCATTCTGGAGAAACCAACCGGGGCGAACGATCCGGGGCCGCACGGGGATGTGCGCCTGGTGACGCCCGGCTATTTCAAAGCTCTGGGCATTCCGCTGAAGCAAGGCCGCTGGTTTACCGACCAGGACCGCGCCGACACCCAATGGGTAGCGGTAGTGGACGAAAACCTGGCGCGCCAATATTGGCCCGGCATGAGCCCGGTGGGGCAGCACATCCGCGGCGGCGCGCCGAGCCGCGGGCAGTGGGCCACCGTTATCGGGGTGGTGGGGCACGTGCACCATTCGAGCCTGGCGAGCGATACCGGCAAAGGCGTCTATTACTACTCGATGTGGCAGCGCAGCGCGCCGTTCACCATGGTCGCGGTAAGGACCGGCGCGGATCCGGCGCGTTTTGCATCCGCCATTCGCGCCGCCGTCAGCGCGGTGGACCCTTCCGAGCCGGTACACGATTTGAAGACCATGCAGGATTTGGTGGAGAACTCGCTGGCGCCGCGCCGCTTCGTGGTGCGGCTGCTGAGTTTCTTCGCGGCCGCGGC
>Ga0335081_10008339_pt1 | contig 16602 bp, 11 predicted proteins | sample Lox_Sample_35_FD_206713 | JGI IMG/M metagenome (GOLD analysis project Ga0335081, IMG submission 206713) | Soil microbial communities from Loxahatchee National Wildlife Refuge, Florida, United States - Lox_Sample_3.5 | ecosystem: Environmental > Terrestrial > Soil > Wetlands | place: USA... | reverse complement strand
TTTCGGGCATTCTTCTCGGTGTGGCAGCCGTCCTTGGGGCGCAGCCGGGGATCGAAGGCAACTGGCAAGGCGGTCTGCCGGTGCAAGGTATGACTCTGCATCTCGGGCTGCACATCACCCGGACTCCCGACGGCTTCACGTCAACGGTGGACAGCATCGATCAGGGCGCCATGGGGATTCCGGTCAAGGAGACCACGTTTTCCGGCGGTAAGCTCCACTTGAACATGGCGACTCTGCATGCCGAATTCGAAGGCACCCTGAGCAGCGACGGCAGGGAAATCGCGGGCACCTTCACGCAGGGCGCCCCGATTTCCCTGACGTGGAAGCGCGTGGAGAAGGTCGAGACGGCCAGGCGCCCGCAGACCCCGAAGCCGCCGTTCCCCTACGACGCGATCGACGTCAGCTTTGAGGCTCCGGATGGGATCCGGCTTGCGGGGACGCTCACCCTGCCGCGCGGACAGGGTCCGTTTCCAGCCGCCATCCTGATCTCGGGATCCGGGCCGCAAGACCGCGACGAGACTCTGTTCCAACACAAGCCGTTCCTGGTGATTGCCGACTACCTGACCCGCCGGGGGATTGCCGTGCTCCGCGTGGACGATCGGGGCGTCGGCAAATCGACCGGCAGTTCCACCCAGGAAACGCTCGACGACATGGCGGGCGATGTACTCGCGGGTGTGTCCTTCCTGAAGGCGCGCAAGGATATCGACGCCCGCCACATCGGGCTGATGGGACACAGCGAAGGCGGCATCGTGGCTCCCGCGGTGGCCGCACGTTCGGCGGATATCGCCTTCGTGGTGATGCTGGCGGGAACGGGGGTGAACGGGGAGCAGATCCTGTATCGCCAGGCGGAGCTGGCGAATCGGGCCGCGGGTGCGTCGGACGAGGGGATTGCGAAGAACCGCCAGCTCCAGCAGATGATCTTCGATGTTTTGCGCGACGAACCGAACGACCAGGCGGCCCTCGGCAAGATGCGCGCCGGTTGGTCCCGGATGAAGGCCGAGTATGGCGAGGCGGCGAGGGAAAGGCTGGATGCCAGCGACCCGGCAGTGGACGCCGAGTTCCGCCGGATGCTTTCGCCGGAGATGCGGTCGTTTCTGTTCTACGATCCCGCAGCCACGCTGCGAAAAGTCAAGGCGCCGGTGTTGGCGCTCAATGGCGAGCGCGACTTCCAGGTGCCGCCCGGCCAGAATCTTCCGGCCATCCGGGATGCGCTCAGCGAAGGCGGCAACAGGGATTTTACGGTCACCGAACTCCCCGGCTTGAATCACCTGTTCCAGAAGTGCACCTCGTGTACCGCAGCCGAATACGCCACCCTGGAAGAGACATTCTCGCCGGCAGCTTTGGAAGTCGTGGGCGATTGGATCTTAAAGCATACAGGAGCGAAGTAACGTGGAACCCGCGACCTGCTCAGCGCGAGGTGCGGTTCGGTCGTCCAGAAGCTCAACGCAGCGGGCGCGATCAGTTCTCAGACGGCTTCTCCACATGATCAATGATGAAGTAGTTCACCGGAATCCGCCGGGGCTCCAGCTTTAATCCGAGCTGCTTTTCGAGCGCGGTGAAGAGTGGTGGCGCGTCAGGATTCGCCACGCGCGGCCCCTCGGCCGGATTGCCCGCCTGCTCCTCCCAACGTGCCAGCAACTCGAAGTCATACAGGCGTCGATTCCCGTCTGATCCACGATGAAGCGGTTGCCCGCAAGCATCTGCAGCATCTCACGCGGCGCGACGGGGTGGTCTGCTTCGGCATCCAGGTCGTAACGATCGAGAAGCCGATCGGAAAAGCTTGGGGAACTGGCTCTGATCCATGTGGTACGCGCGCATGATGAGGACGCCCAGGAAGGTGTTGTGGGCGGTGAGCCGTTTGGGTGAGATGGTGAAGGACCCGTCGCCATTGGGGACCTTGTTGGCTTTGATGGAGGCGACCTCGAATTCCAGGCTCTGCGCGTTCGCCGCCGCCGCGAGCGCGCCGATCAGAAGCAGAATCACCATTCACTGACAAGACGATGGCCGGTCCTGGTGTAGTCAGCCGGCACGGGCAGCCGCTTCGTCATGAATCAATATCCGCAGAAAACGGCGCGGTTATCGGTCGCGGCGGTTATGTGATCTCGATCCGCTACCCCTAACTTAATTCCAGGGTGCGGACCACGGGATCGGGCTGATCCTCGCAGATGAGCGCGTCGTCCACACCCAGTTCGCTTTTTTCGAGCAGCATCAGGCCGCGCAGCGCGAGGATTCCACAGCCGTAGAACACCGCCAGGTCTCCGGGCGAGCCGGGCATCCGTCGTCCTTTCCCCGCGCGGTAAGCATTGGACACTGCACATGCCCGGTTGGTTCCGTCCACGGCGCAGGGTCCACGGTGACATTGCGTGATTGTCGATGATCGAGGTATATTGTCGATAGTCGAGGTTTTCATGCCGAAGCCATCCGATCTCTTACAAGGCACTTTAGACCTGTTAATTCTCAAGACCATCGCTCGGGAGCCGCTCCACGGCTGGGGCATCGCCAAGCGAATCCAAATCCTCTCGGGGGACGTCCTCGCGGTCGGCCAGGGATCGCTGTACCCCGCGCTGCACCGCCTGGAGCAACAGGGTTGGATCACGGCCGAATGGAGAGATTCCGATCTTGGCCGTTCCGCCAAGTTCTATCTGCTGACCCGCGAAGGCAAGAAGCAACTCGAGAAGGAACTCAAAAGCTGGGAGCGGCTCTCCTCCGCCGTTCAACTGCTCATCCAGAACGCATAGCCGGAACTGGCGGCGTCGACTCGCGTGAAGACCCCAACGCTCGAAACCTTGCACCGGCCTGCTACTCTGATTTCTGTAAGAGGCTTGCGCCCCACCGCGCAGGCCGCCACCAGCTTGATCCTGGCCAGGATACGTTGCATTTCAGGTGGAATCTGAGTCTCCCGCGACGGCGACTCACATGTACATGCCGCCATTGACCGCCAGAACCTGCCCGGTGATATAGGCCGCATCCTCGCTCGCCAGAAACTTCACCGCGGCAGCGATATCCTCGGGCCTCCCCATCCGCCCCATCGGCACCGAGGCCAGAATCTTCTGCTTCACATCCTCCGGCAGCACGTTGGTCATGTCGGTGGCAATGTAGCCTGGAGCCACGGCGTTCACCGTGATGCCGCGGCTGGCCATCTCCTGCGCCAGCGCCTTGGTCAGGCCGATGAGGCCCGCCTTGGACGCCGCGTAGTTCGCCTGCCCCGCGCTTCCCGCCTGCCCCACCACTGACGAAATGTTGATGATTCTTCCCCAACGATTGCGCATCATGCTGGGAAGCGCCTGCTGAACGCACAGAAAGGCGCCGTCCAGGTTGAGCCGCAGCACCAGGTCCCAATCGGCCTGCTTCATCCGCACCGCCAGGCCGTCGCGAGCAATTCCGGCATTGTTTACCAGGACATCGATCCGGCTCTTGTCTTGGAGCGCCTTGCCGAAGGCTTCCTTCACCGAGTCAAGCGACGTCACGTCCAGGTTGACGGTCATGGCCTCTCCGCTGCAGGCACGGATCTCCGCGGCCACTTCTTCGTTCCTTTCGATTTCGGGCGACGCCACCACAATATCGAAACCCGCGCGGCAGAGCGTCAACGCGGTCGCCCGCCCGATTCCACGGCTCGCACCCGTAACGAAAGCAACTCGATTGAACATTCCTTCTCCTCAGGATGTATCGGTCTGAAATACAATCATAGCGTAGCGTGGCGCGGACACTCCTGCCTGCCGCGTCCCGACTCCTTCTGCGGGACGCTTGCCGGGCCTGCAATTCTCTATTGATCCCCTACTTGGCCGCCGGCGCCGCGGGCTGCGCCGCCATGAAGGCGTCCACGTTGCTCTTGTCGATCAGCGTGGCCCCCGTATCCACAAACGTCGGCAGCGGAGCCCGCGTATCCTTGCTCCAGTCCAGATCCAGTTTCGGCAGATTGTAATGATGAACGATGTCCAACATAGCGATGCCGAAGTGCGCCATGGTGAACGGCTTCTGCGCAATGGTCGCGGCGATCGCCCCCTTCTTGATCCACGTCAACGTGTTGGGATCGGTATCCATACCGATCAAAACCTTTCCCGTGACTTGCTTCCGGTCGAGCACATCGGCCACTTCCTGGCACGCGAAGCTCACCAGGCAGATGTACCCGTCCGGCGGATTCTTGCCCGCGATCATCTGGCTCGTGGCGTCGAACACCTTGGCCGGATCGCCCTTGATATCCACCACATCGGCGATCTTGATCCCCGGGTGATTCGCCAGAATGTTCTTGTAGCCCTGCAGCCGTTCCTCCAGGTTCGCCTGTCCCGGCATCGTGAAGACGACGACGTTGCCCTTGCCTTGCATACGCTCTGCCAGAGTTCGCCCGCCCATCAGGCCTGCCTGGTAATTGTTCGTTCCGACGAAGGCCAGGCGCTTGCTTCCGGGCGCGTCGGCATCGATCGTGATCACCGGGATGCCTTGGGCGATGGCGGCGTCGATCGGGTCTTTCATGAGGTTGGGGTCGCCCACGGACACCAGGATGCCTGTCGGTTTCTTGGCCACCACTCCGCGAAATGCCTCCACCTCGGCCTTCGGATCGTAATTGTCCGGGCCCGCCACCTCCCACGGAACACTGAGCGCTTTGGCGCCGGCGGTCAGCCCGGCCTGGGCCGTCTGCCAGTATCCGTTTTGGACAATTGCGGACACCATGTAGTATTTCTCGGTCGCCTCGTGCCGTGACCCACCGCAGGCAGACAGCACCAACAGGAGGATTGCAGAGGCGCAGATGACAATTGTGTGAGTAGTATCGACGACAGACGTGGAGCCGCCGGTAGTCCCGTGCGCTGGATAACATTTCATCGGAATTCTCCTGAATTGCAACAGTATATACCCAAGAGCGGCGGCGGGGCTCGTCGCCGCCGTGCCATCCTGGAGGGAAGGAGAATGCGAATGGAACAGCTCGAAACCGTGTCGCAGCCACTCTCGTCCGAGCCGTTGTCGCAGGACGAAACCCGCAAGTTGGACGCCTACTGGCGGGCGGCCAATTACCTGTCGGTCGGACAGATCTACCTGCGCGACAATCCTCTCCTGGCCGAACCCTTGAAGCTGGAGCACATCAAGGCCCGCTTGCTCGGCCATTGGGGCACCACTCCCGGACTGAACTTCATCTATGTCCACTGCAACCGCGTGATCAAAAAGTACGACCTGAACATGCTCTACATCGCCGGACCCGGCCACGGTGGGCCGGGAATGGTCGCGAACACGTACCTCGAAGGAACCTACAGCGAAATCTACCCGAACATCTCGCAAACCACCGAGGGCATGAAGCGGCTCTTCACGCAGTTCTCATATCCCGGCGGAATTCCCAGCCACGCCGCGCCCGAAACGCCCGGCTCCATTCACGAAGGCGGCGAGCTCGGCTATGCCCTGCTGCACGCCTACGGCGCGGTGTTCGACAATCCCGATCTGCTGGCATGCTGCGTGGTGGGCGATGGCGAAGCGGAGACCGGCGCTCTCGCCACGAGCTGGCATTCCAACAAGTTCCTGAATCCGGCGCGGGATGGCGCGGTGATTCCCATCCTGCACCTGAATGGCTATAAGATCGCCGGCCCGACCGTCCTTGCCCGGATCGCCAAAGACGAACTGGCGGATCTCTTCGCGGGCTACGGTTACCAGCCTTACTTCGTCGAAGGCGACGATCCCGCGAAGATGCACCCGCTGATGGCCGCGACGCTCGAGACCGTGCTGGATTCCATCCGCCGCATTCAGCACTCCGCCCGCAAAGAGGGCAACACCGAGCGGCCCGCCTGGCCGATGATCGTCCTGCGCACGCCCAAAGGCTGGACCGGTCCCAAGGTGGTCGATGGTAAACAGGTGGAGGGTTCGTTCCGTTCGCATCAGGTGCCGGTAGACGATTTCAAGTCAAAGCCCGCGCACATTCAGATCCTCGAGGATTGGATGCGCAGTTACCGCCCGGAGGAGTTGTTCGGACACAACGGCCGGCTGATTCCGGAACTTGCGGAACTCGCGCCGGTTAAAGAACGCCGCATGGGAGCCAATCCCCACACCAACGGCGGAATCCTGCTGAAGGACCTCCAGATGCCGGACTTTCGCGACTATGCGGTGGATGTGCCCAAGCCCGGCACCGTCCGCGCCGAAGCTACTCGCGTCATGGGCAATCTTCTCCGCGATGTGATGAAGGCCAACCTGGCCTGCTCCAACTTCCGCGTCATGGGCCCGGACGAAACCGCCTCCAACCGCCTGGGCGCCGTTCTGGAAGTGACCGATCGCTGCTCCGAGGCCCAGATCCTCCCCACCGACGACCACGTCTCGCGCGACGGCCGCGTCATGGAAATCCTCAGCGAGCACATGTGCCAGGGGTGGCTCGAGGGCTACCTGCTCACCGGCCGCCACGGCTTCTTCTCCTGCTACGAAGGCTTCATCCACATCATCGATTCCATGTTCAACCAGCACGCCAAGTGGTTGAAGGTCACCCGAAGAATCCCGTGGCGCAGGCCCATCGCCTCCTTGAACTATCTGCTCACCTCGCACGTCTGGCGCCAGGACCACAACGGCTTCAGCCACCAGGACCCCGGCTTCATCGACCACGTCGTGAACAAGAAGGCCGACGTGGTCCGCGTCTACCTGCCGCCCGACGCCAACACGCTCCTCTCCGTGGCCGACCACTGCCTGCGCAGCCGCAATTATGTCAACGTGATCGTGGCCGGCAAGCAGCCCGCGCTGCAATACCTCAGCATGGACGCGGCCATCAAGCATTGCAGCTTCGGAATCGGCATCTGGGAATGGGCCAGCAACGATCGCGGAGTCGCGCCCGACGTGGTCATGGCGTGCTGCGGCGACATCCCTACGCTCGAAACTCTCGCCGCGGTGGACTACCTGCGCGGCGCCGTTCCCGACCTGAAGATCCGGGTGGTGAACGTGGTGGACCTGATGACGCTCCAGCCTTCCAGCGAACACCCGCACGGTTTGTCCGACCGGGAATTCGACTCCATCTTCACCACCGACAAGCCGGTGGTGTTCGCGTTCCACGGGTATCCCTGGCTGATTCACCGCCTCACCTACCGCCGCACCAATCACCCGAACATCCACGTGCGCGGCTATAAGGAGGAAGGCACCACCACCACGCCGTTCGACATGACCGTGCTGAACGACCTCGACCGCTTCCACCTGGCGATGGACGTGATCGACCGCGTGCCCAGACTCCAGATCGTGGCGGCCCACCAGAAGCAATTCCTGCGCGACAAGCTCATCGAGCACAAGCTCTACATCACCAGGTACGGCGACGACATGCCCGAAATCCGCGACTGGCAGTGGCCCGAGTAGGCGGGACACGCCCAACGGGCCGGTATCGCCTGTAGCCCGATTCTGGCAGCACTCGGGCCGCCCGGCGCGCGATCTGCGTGGACGCGTACTGTCCACATCCGAACACGCCATATCGGAAACGGACATGCCGCGCCGCGGCAAAATCTGGTTTCCCGGCACGAACGCCCTTCCGCCAACGGCGCCATACCTGCTCTAACATGCAGGTTCTCGAGGCGAGCCTCCGGAAAAAGGAGCCTATGGTCGCCGATCTCCGCTACGCCGCGCGCTCTCTGCGCCGCAGTCCGGGCTTCACCGTGACGGCGATCGCGGCTCTCGCCATGGGAATCGGGGCGACCACCGCCATTTTCTCGGTCGTCAACAAAGTGCTCCTCGAGCCGCTGCCCTATCCGGATCCCGACCGCCTGGTACAGTTGATGACCACCTCCCCGTTGGGCGACGAGCCGGTAGTCTCCATTCCGAAATACACCACCTGGCGCGACCACACCACGGTGTTCGAACGTATGGCCGCGTACGAGATCGGCGGACCCGGCATCAGCCTCACCGAAGGCGCGTTCCCCGAATCACTCGCCGCGGCGCGCGTCTCGGCCGAGTACTTCAGCCTCTTTGGCGGGCAGATCGCCATCGGACGAAGTTTCTCGGAAAAGGACGATCAGCCGTCGGGTCCGCGCGTCGTGGTGATCAGTACGCGCCTGTGGCGCGGCCGGTTTCGTGCCGATCCGATGCTGGTAGGCCGCGAGATTGCGCTCGACTATCAATCCTACAAGGTCATCGGCGTACTGGCGCCGGGCTTTGCCTTCTCACCCTCCGCCGATGTGTGGCTGCCATTGCAGGCGGACCCCTCCGCTTCCAGCCACCTCAGCCGCGTCCGGGTAACTGCGCGTCTGAAACCCGGGATGACCGTCAAAGACGCCGATGCCGATGTGGACGCCACCATCGGGCCATTTTTCCGGGAGTATCCCTACCCCAAGGCGCCCATGTTGTTCCAGGAGCGCTTCACCGCCATCCCGCTGCGCGATGCCGTTGTCGGCAATGTTCGTCCTGCTCTCTTCCTGATGGCCGGCGCGGTGGGTTTCGTGCTGCTGATCTCCTGCTCCAATGTCGCCAGCCTGCAACTCGCACGCGCTGCGCGAAGAGTTCGCGAGATCGCCATCCGCGCCGCCCTCGGGGCGCAAAGGACCCAGATTGTCCGCCACCTCCTGACCGAGAGCGTGGTGCTCTCGCTGGCCGGCGGCGGGTTCGGCCTGGCGCTGGGTTACCTGGGAGTGCGCGTCCTGCCGGCAATCAGCCCCGCCGATATCCCGCGCATGGGCGCGAACGGCTCGGCGATTGCATTGAGTTGGAGAATCTTCCTGTTCGCGTTCGTCGTCTCGGTCTTCACCGGCATCCTGTTCGGCCTGATTCCGGCGCTCGACGCCTCGCGCGCGGATGTCAGCTCGGTGGTGAAGGACAGCCCTTCGCAATCCGGCATGGGATTCCGCGGCAGTCGCGGCCGCTCCACGCTGTGCATCGTCGAAATGGCCCTGGCGCTGATCCTGCTGGCCGGCGCCGGACTGCTGATCCGCACCTTCGTCGCCATGCGCACGGCCGACCGCGGCTTCGACGAGAGCAACGTCCTGACCGTCGAGGTGCCTCTCGGCCCGCAGTTCGAACGCACCTCGCAGGTGGCCGAGTTGGTGCGGTCCACGGAGCGCGAGGTTCGCACGGTGCCGGGCGTTTCCGCGGTAGCCGTCACCTGCGCGCTGCCGCTCGAGCCCAGCCTGACGATGCCCTTTACGGTTCACGGCCGCGACCAGACCCTGGTCGGCCGTTACCATGGCGCGGCCACGTGGCGCAGCATCTCGCCCGGCTTCTTCGACGCCTTGCGCATCCGCCTGCTGCGCGGCCGCACCTTCACCGATGCCGATGACGAGCAGGCCGCCGGAGCCGTGATCATCAATCAGGCCATGCTGCGGCGATTCTGGCAGGACGTGGACGCCAACCCCATCGGCGACTTCATCACCATCGGCATCGGCATGGGCGCGGGCATCGAGGAACCCCCGCGCCAGATCGTCGGTGTGGTGGCGGACGTGCGCGATGCCGGCCTGCAGATGGAGCCGATGATGTTCATTCCGGAGGCGCAAGTGCCCGACGGGATGAACTCACCCCACAATCGGCTGCTGCCGCTCACCTGGGTGGTTCGCGCCTCGGACCCCGCTGCCCTGTCCTCCGGCGCCATCCAGCAGGCGTTGCATGACGCCGCTGGAGGCCTGCCGCTGGGACGCGTCCGCAGCATGCACGAGGTGGTGGCGGTGTCGTCGGCGCGCACGCAATTCTACATGATGCTGCTCACGGTCTTCGCCGCCATGGCGCTGCTGCTGGCGGCCGTGGGCCTGTACGGCCTGCTGGCCTATTCCGTGCAGCAGCGCACCCAGGAAATCGGCATCCGCATGGCGCTGGGAGCCGAGCCTGCGGAGGTGCGCAACCTGGTGGTCTTCGAAGGCATGCGGCTGGCGCTCCTGGGTATCTTGCTCGGCATCCCGGCCGCGCTGGCCCTCACCCGGGTGATGGTCAGCATGATTTTCGGCATTCGCACCTCCGACCCCACGGTGTTCGCGGGCGTTGCGCTGGTGCTCGGCGCCGTCGCGCTGCTGGCCACTTATGTGCCCTCGCTCCGCGCAACGCGGGTGGATCCCCAGAACGCCCTGCGGTACTGAGGCGCGCGGCGCTCACTCCGCGCGCAACGACTTCAGCGGGTCGACTCTGGCCGCCCTCCAGGCCGGAAACGCGGTCGCGAGAACGGCCACTCCACTCACCACCCCGACCACCATCGCGTACGTCAGAAAATCCGTGGCCGCCACCTGGTACAGCAGCGCGGCCAGAAATCGCGTGAGCGCCAGCGCCGCCAGGATGCCCGCAAGCATACCAAGCGCCGTCACCTGAAGCCCCTGCCCCAGAATCAGCGACAGGATCCGCCGGCGCGAAGCTCCCATCGCCACCCGCAAGGCGATCTCGTACAGCCTCTGGCTCACCCAATACGACATCAGGCCGTAGATGCCCACCGCCGCCAGCAGGATCGCCGAAGCCGCAAATCCCAGGAACACCCGCATGGTGGAGCGGAAATCCCCGATGGAACCGGTCACCATTTCCTCCAGGGCTTGTGCGCGCCCGACCGGCACGTTGGGGTCCTGCTCCACGGCCAGTTGCCGAAAAGCATTTGCCACCCGGAGATCTTCGGAACCGACCCCGGCAAGCAGCGTCATGGCCGCGGGCATCCGGCCATCCTCGCCGGCGGCCTGCGAATACGGCACGTAGAGGGCACCCCCGACAAAGCTGGGCAACCCCTGGCTCAGCGAGTACTGTCGAACATCGCCGACCACCCCCACCACGGTCCGCCAGTCTTGCCCGCTGCTTGCCTTGATATGCTTGCCGACGGCATTCTGGTTGGGCCAGAAATGCTTCGCCGCAGCCGCCGAGACAACCGCCACCGCGGAAGCACGGGCGTTATCCGCCCGCGTCAGGTAGCGGCCTGCAAGCAGCGGGATCCGCAAGACGCCGAAGTACTCCGGGCTCACGGCGCCAAACCAGAGCATGGGCGCCGGATGATCGACCGTTTTGGGATAATCCTCCACGTTCACGGGGATTAACGGGAGTTGTCCGTCCAGCGGCACGGCATTCGCCGCCGCGGCCGCGCGGACACCCGCAATTCCCGCGGCACGCTCGACCAGGCGATCGTACAGCGCGATGCACCGGTCGCGCTGTGTGCAGTACGACGGATTCGGGCTGACCTGCACCGTCAGCACATGCGCCGGATCGAATCCCAGGTCCACCTGCGAGAGCTGATAGAGGCTTCTCAGCAGCAGCCCCGCGCTTACCAGCAGCACGATGGTGAGCGCAACTTCGCCGGCCACCAGCAACCCTCTCACCCGAGTCCAGAATCCCGAAGAGGCCTTCTGGCTCCCCGTCTTGATGGTTCTGGCGAGATCCACCTGCGCCGCGCTGAGTGCGGGCGCCAGCCCCGAAATCACCCCCGTGAGGAGCGCCAGCACGCCGGCAGCCGCCACGATCTGCCAGTCGATCGCAATCGGCTCGAGTCCCGGCAGCGAGCGCGGCAGCAGCGACTTGAAGATCGCCAGAGCCGCGGTTCCCAGCAGGACGCCGAACACGGCGCCCGCCAGCGCGAGCCCAACGCTTTCGGTGAGCAATTGGCGTACAATGCGCATCTGCCCGGCGCCCAGCGCGGCCCGCAGCGCGATCTCCCGGCGCCGCGTGGTGGCGCGGGAAAGCAGCAGGCTCGCCACATTCGCGCAGGCGATGAGCAGGACCAGCGCCACCGAGGAGAGCAGGATGATGAGTTTGCCCCGCGAGTCGCCCAGGATGTCCTGCTGCAGCGGAATGGCGGTCGAATCGGCGTTCCAATCGCGGGCCATGGGGTACGGAAAGGTGCCCCGGAATTGCGCCACCAGGGGAGGCACCTCCTGCCGCGCTTCGCCGGGCGTGGCGCCGTCGCGGAGCCGTCCGATCAACGGCACGAATTCGGTTCCCCAATATTCCACGAAGTTCGACGGGTCAAGCCGCATGGGGATCCAGATCCGCCCCTGAGCCGACGGATAGGCGAAGCCCGCCGGCATGATGCCGACCACCTCGCGCCCTACGCCGTCGATCTGGATGACGCGGCCCAGCACCGTTGGATCGCTCGCGAACCGGTCTCTCCACAGATCGTGACTGATGATCACCACGCTGTCCCGTCCCGGCGTCTCTTCTCCCGGCCGGAAGCTTCTTCCCATCGCCACCGAAGTCCCCAGGACAGAAAGGAAATTTGGTGAAGCTCGGCTGCCGGTAATCCGGACGGCCGAACCACTGCCGGTGAGGTTGAAATCCGAACCGGCACTGACCGCCGCAACCTCCATGGTCCGTGACTGCTCTTGAAAATAGCGCACCCCGGCACGCGGAAAGATCCCCGTAATGCGCAGCAGGCGCTCGGGATGGCTGTATGGCAACGGGCGGAGCAGCAGGCTGTTCACCAGGCTCAGCATGGCTGCGGTGCCGCCGATTCCGAGAGCCAGCGAAAGTATCGAGACAGCGGTAAAGGCGGGCGTCCGGCGATACATGCGAACCGCATACCGCAAGTCCTGCAGAATCCGTTCCAGGCTCATATAACTCCACATCTCACGGCATTCTTCGCGCGCCAGGGTGGCGTTTCCGAACTGCGCCAGTCCGGAGCCGCCCTCGCCGGCTTCGATCTGCTCCAGATGAAAGGCGAGCTCTTCCTCGAGTTCGCGATGGAGTTGATCGCGCCGCCAGTAAGCCATCGCTCGCCGGCCCATCCGGGTCAGCCTGGTGCGCAGCGATCCCTTCATGCCATGCTCAAGACCTTCTGGATCGCCTCCACCATCCGCGCGAATTCATCGCGCTCCAGCACCAGTTGCTTCTTGCCGGAAGCAGTCAACGAGTAATACCGCGCCCGCCGGTTGTTCTCGGACGCGCCCCATTCGGCCTTCACCCAACCGTTGAGAAGCAGCCTCTGCAGCGCCGGGTAGAGCGAGCTTTCTCCCACCTGCAGAACCTCGTCCGAGACCTGCTTCAAACGCGAGGCGATTGCGTAACCGTGCTTTGGCCCGGAAACCAGGCTTCGCAAAATCAGAAGATCGAGAGTGCCTGGAAGCAGCTCGGATGTGCGTTTCGACGCTCCCATCGTCTACCGATGGGATGATAGCGGGAATCGCTCGCCGCTGTCAACCCTGCGCGCTCGCGCCCAGCCCTCAGAACACCTGAAAGCAGAAGACCGTGTTCGGACCCTCGGGGCTCAGAGCATATTCTCCGGGCTCCAGGCTTTCGTCCACTTCGATGCGGTAGAGGTTTCCTCCCAGCCGCGTCACCACCGTTCGGATTCCCTTCAGGGGGTGTTTCGTCGACGTCAGGACCTCGCGATGTCCGCTCTTGCTCTCGAGTTTGTACAGCCCCAGCCGGTCGGGCACCAGTTTGTCGGCCTGGAGCAGGAAGATCGGCGCCGCCAGGGGTGTTTTGACCGGAGAGCTGGCTCCTTCGATCACGTAAAGGGTCTCGTCCTTCTTCTTCTCCTCCTTGGCCTCTGCGGCCTCGGTGGGAATCAGGTTATCGGCGTGTTTCAGGTATGGCAGATCAGGTTTGGGCGGAACGGGACCGTTGTACTTTTGCCCGGAAGCCGCGAACACCGCGGCCATCAGGAGCGGCAGAATTCGAAGCACCATATCGGCCGGTTCTTATCTTACACCGGGAACCGCGATGTGGCGCTGGCTCCCTTAGACCATCACGGCCTTCTCGGCTGTCGATTCCGGTATGAACGTCAATCCCTGACGCGACGGAGCCTCGTCCACCAGCACCGTCTGTCCATCCTGGATCGCTCCCTTCAACAACAGCCGTCCGACCGGTGTCTCAATCTCCTTCTGGATCGCCCGCTTCAGCGGACGCGCGCCATAGTTCGGGTCCGCACCGGTGTGCACCAGGTGCCTGCGGGCCGCGTCCGTCAACTTCAATCGGATGTTCCGCTCTCCCAACCTGCCCTGCAGACGCTCGAGCTGAATGTCCACAATCTGCATCAGGTGCTCTTCGGAAAGCTTGTGGAAGACGATGATCTCATCCACCCGATTCAGAAACTCCGGGCGGAAATGCTGGCGCATCTCCTCCAGCACCGCCTCCTTCATCCGTTCGGAGGATTGCTCATCGCGGCGCCGGCCGGAATCCAGCATCCGGTGGCTGCCGATATTCGAGGTCATGATCACGATCGTGTTCTTGAAATCGACCGTGCGGCCCTGACCGTCGGTGAGCCGTCCATCGTCCAGCACCTGCAGCAGAACGTTGAACACATCGTGATAAGCCTTCTCGATTTCGTCGAACAGCACCACCGCGTAAGGCCGGCGCCGTACGGCTTCGGTGAGTTGCCCGCCTTCCTCGAAGCCCACGTAACCCGGAGGAGCGCCGATCAGCCGCGCCACCGTGTGCTTTTCCTGGTACTCCGACATGTCGATGCGGATCATGGCGCGCTCGTCGTCGAACAGGAATTTCGCCAGCGCGCGCGCCAGTTCGGTTTTGCCGACGCCGGTGGGCCCCAGGAAGATGAAACTGCCAATCGGCCGGTTCGGGTCCTTCAATCCCGAACGGGCACGGATCACGGCTTCGGACACCGCCAGCACCGCCTCGTCCTGGCCAACCACCCGCTTATGCAGTTCGTCTTCCAGGTGCAGCAGCTTTTGCACCTCTCCCTCGAGCAGCTTCGAAACGGGAACACCCGTCCAGCGGCTGACAATCGCGGCAATGTCCTCCTCATCCACTTCTTCTTTGATGAGCCGCGACTTGCCGGACTTCTCGGCTTTCTCCGTTTCGGTTTTAAGCTGGCGCTCGAGTTCGCTGAGCTTGCCGTATTTCAGCTCCGCGGCGCGATTCAGGTCGTATTGCCGCTCCGCCTGCTCGATCGCGATCTTGGTCTGCTCGATCTGCTCCCGCAGCGCGCCCAGCCGCTGCACGCCCTGCTTCTCCGTCTGCCACCGCGCGTGCAGGGCATCCCCCTCGGCCCGCAGGTCGGCCAGTTCCTTCTCCAGCTTCGCCAGCCGGTCCTTCGATGCCGCATCCTTCTCTTTCCGCAGCGCCTCGCGCTCGATTTCCAGTTGCATCACCCGGCGCTGGATCTCGTCCAACTCAGAAGGCATGGAGTCGATCTCGGTGCGCAGCCGCGCCGCCGCCTCATCCACCAGGTCGATGGCCTTGTCCGGGAGAAAACGGTCCGCGATGTACCGGTTCGAGAGCACCGCCGCCGCCACCAGGGCCGTGTCTTTGATGCGCACGCCATGATGCACTTCATAGCGTTCCCGCAGGCCGCGCAGGATCGAGATGGTATCTTCGACCGACGGCTGATCCACCAGCACCGGCTGAAAACGCCGCTCCAGCGCGGCGTCCTTCTCGATGTGTTTCCGGTATTCGTCGAGCGTCGTGGCCCCGATGCAGTGCAGTTCGCCCCGCGCCAGCATGGGCTTCAGCAGATTGCCCGCATCCATGGCGCCTTCCGCTTTTCCGGCGCCCACCACCGTGTGGAGTTCGTCGATGAACAGGATGGTTTCGCCCGCCGAGTCCTGCACCTCTTTCAATACGGCCTTCAACCGCTCCTCGAATTCGCCGCGGTACTTGGCCCCTGCAATCAAAGCGCCCATGTCCAGCGACACCACGCGCTTGTTCTTCAGTCCTTCGGGGACGTCGCCGCGCACGATCCGCTGCGCCAGGCCTTCCACGATGGCTGTCTTTCCCACGCCCGGCTCCCCGATCAGCACGGGATTGTTTTTGGTGCGGCGCGAAAGCACCTGGATGGTCCGCCGGATCTCCTCGTCCCGCCCGATCACCGGGTCGAGCTTGCCTTGCTCCGCCAATTTGGTCAGGTCGCGGCCATACCGGTCCAACGCCTCGTAAGTCGCCTCCGGGTTCGGCGATGTCACCCGCTGGCTGCCTCGCACTTCCCGCAGGGCCCGCATCAGCCCTTCGCGCGACACTCCGAGTTCCTTCAGCAGGCGCGCGACCGGCCCACCCTCATCGACCGCCGCCAGCAGAATGTGCTCCACCGAGACGTACTCGTCCTTGAGCTTCTTGGCCTCGTCCTCGGCCGCGGCGAGCAGGCGATTCAGCCGCGACGTCACATAGATCTGGTCCGGTGGCCCGGACGGACCGGTTACTTTGGGCTTGCGGTCCAACTCCTGCTGCAGCCGGGCCAAAACACCCGCCACGTTGACTCCGGCCCGATTCAAAATCGAGGCCGCCAGACCTCCCTCCTGCTCCAGCAGGCTGGCGAGCAGGTGCTCGACGTCGATCTGCTGGTGGCTGTAGTGAACGGCCTTGCTTTGAGACGCCCGAATCGCATCCTGCAGTTTTTCGGTGAACCGGTTGATATCCATTTCTCTCCTCCTCCTCTCCGGCCGGCCTCGCGGACCAAGCCTCAGGACAACAATCTGATCGCCACTCGAGGCAACCGCGCCGGCAGCGTGGTGGTTCGCGCGATTTTTGGGTTTTCAACACGATGGACGTGCTCAGGCCGCGAATGGTTACAATATTACACGCATAAAATCTTAGTGTATAGTACTAAGATAGAGGAAAGCAAGACACGTGAATATCCGCAGTGGGAGGGTCGGGGACCTGATCATCGGCGGTACCGATGCGGCGTGCCTGGCGTACCTCCGCCAGCTCGTCCTGGTGGAGCCGCGATCGCTGTATCACTATGAGACTTTTCATGTGGCTGAGGTAGAAGGAACTCCCGCCGCCCTGGGCGGCTTTCTTCTCGAAGCGGACCGTTGGGCAAAGGTCAGC
>Ga0335081_10008338_pt1 | contig 16603 bp, 19 predicted proteins | sample Lox_Sample_35_FD_206713 | JGI IMG/M metagenome (GOLD analysis project Ga0335081, IMG submission 206713) | Soil microbial communities from Loxahatchee National Wildlife Refuge, Florida, United States - Lox_Sample_3.5 | ecosystem: Environmental > Terrestrial > Soil > Wetlands | place: USA... | reverse complement strand
CTTCTCAATCGAGCTCTTCTTCGCCATTTCGTGCTCCTCGCGGTTCCGCGTCTGAGACCCCTTCAGGCCTCACTGCCGGAACGGAAAATTGAAGGCCGTCAACAAGGCGCGCGCCTCGTCGTCGTTGTGCGCCGTGGTGCAGACGGTGATGTCCATGCCCCAGATATCGGTGGCCTTGTCGTAGTCGATCTCCGGAAACACGATGTGCTCCTTGATGCCGAGCGTGTAGTTGCCGCGGCCGTCGAAGCTCTTCGGATTGAGGCCGCGGAAGTCGCGGACCCGCGGCAGCGCGATGTTGATCAGCCGGTCGAGGAACTCGTACATCCTGGCTTTGCGCAGCGTCACCTTGCAGCCGATGGCCTGGCCGGCGCGCAGCTTGTAGGTGGCGATCGACTTGCGCGCCTTGGTCACCACCGCCTTCTGGCCGGAGATCAGGCCGAGATCGGCGGCCGCGCCGTCGACCTTCTTGCGATCGGCGACGCCCTCGCCGATGCCCATGTTGATGACGATCTTGTCGAGCACCGGCACTTCGAGACGGTTCTTGTAGCCGAACTGCTCGCTGAGCTTCTTGCGGATCTGCTCCTCGAACTGCACCTTCAGGCGCGCCGGAACGCGCGGCTCCGCCTCGCGCGGCGCTTTGGCCTTTTCCGCCTTGGCTTCGCCGCCCTTGTCACGCTTGGCGGCATCCTGCTTGGCCGCCGCGCGCTTCTCGGCCTTGGCCTCCGCCTTGACGACCTGATCGGGGCTCGGCGGCCGATGCGGCTTGTCGGGCTTGCCCTGCTTGTCTTCTTTATCAGCCATCGATCTCGACTCCGGAGCGCTTGGCGACGCGCACCTTCTTGCGCTCCTCGCCCTTGCCGACATATTTGAAGCCGACGCGGGTCGGCTTGCCGTCCTTGGGGTCCGCCAGCGCGATGTTGGACAGGTGGATCGGCGCTTCCTTGGAGACGATGCCGCCTTCCTGGGTCGCGCTCTGCTTCTGGTGGCGCTTGACGATGTTGACGCCGCGCACCAGCGCCCGGCCGTCGTCACGGCGCATCTCGATGACCTCGCCGCTACGGCCCTTGTCGCGGCCCGCAATCACCACCACGGTATCGCCCTTCTTGATCTTTGCCGCCATTACAGCACCTCAGGCGCAAGCGAGATGATCTTCATGTGGTTCTTGGCGCGCAGTTCGCGCGGCACCGGCCCGAAAATGCGGGTGCCGACCGGCTCCATCTGCGGATTGATCAGCACCGCGGCGTTGCGGTCGAACCGGATGATCGAGCCGTCGGAGCGCTTGATGTCCTTGGCAATGCGCACGATCACCGCCTTCATCACGTCGCCCTTCTTGACGCGGCCGCGCGGGATTGCCTCCTTCACCGAGACGACGATGATGTCGCCGATGGTGGCGTATTTGCGCTTACTGCCGCCCAGCACCTTGATGCACATGACGCGGCGCGCGCCGGAATTGTCCGCCACGTCGAGATTGGTCTGCATCTGGATCATGGGCTACCCCACTCGCTCATTCTTTTCGGGCTCACGAAGCCTTCTTCTTCTCGCCGCGCACCACCGCCCAGCGCTTGAGCTTGGAAATCGGACGGTGCTCCTCGATCCATACGGTGTCGCCGACCTTGAACTCGCTGTTCTCGTCGTGGGCGTAATACTTCTTGCTGCGGCGCACGGTCTTCTTGAACAGCGGATGGGTGTAGCGGCGCTCGACCCGCACCACCACCGTCTTCGCCTGCTTGTCGCTCACCACGACGCCCTGGAGGGTACGCTTCGGCATTATCGGTCCTCTTAAGCTTTCGCCGCGCCGGGGCGCTTGCCGCGCGCGATGGTCTTGAGCCGCGCGATATCGCGCCGCACCTCGCGCACCCGGGAAGTGTTCTCCAATTGCCCGGTGGCGCGCTGGAAGCGCAGGTTGAACTGCTCCTTCTTCAGCTTGAGCACTTCGTCGTCGATCTGATCGATCGTCATCGCGCGGATGTCGGCTGCTTTCATGACGCTTACTCGCTGATGCGCTCGATGAAACGGGTCTTGATCGGAAGCTTGGCGGCGGCGAGCCCCAGCGCTTCTTTGGCGACGTCGATGCTGACGCCGTCGACTTCGAACAGGATGCGGCCCGGCTTGACGCGCGCCACCCAGAGCTCGGGTGTGCCCTTGCCGGAGCCCATGCGCACTTCGAGCGGCTTCTTCGACACCGGCACGTCGGGGAACAGGCGAATCCAGACCCGGCCGGAGCGTTTCATGTGCCGCGTCAACGCCCGCCGCGCCGCCTCGATCTGACGCGCGGTGATACGCTCGGGCTCGAGCGCCTTGAGCCCGTACTGGCCGAACGCAAGATCTTTCGCGCTCGTGGCCAGGCCGTGGATGCGGCCCTTGTGCGCTTTACGGAATTTGGTGCGGATCGGTTGCAGCATTATGGATGCCTCGTCTCAATCTCGCTCTTACGCTGCATCCCGGCGCGGCCGGGTGGCATCGCCTTCAGCCATCTTCTTGTCCTGGGCCATCGGGTCGTGCTCCATGATCTCGCCCTTGAAGATCCAGACTTTGACACCGCAGGTGCCGTAGGTGGTGAACGCGGTGGCGACGCCGTAATCGACGTCGGCGCGCAGCGTGTGCAGCGGCACTCGGCCCTCGCGATACCACTCCATGCGCGCGATCTCGGCGCCGCCGAGCCGGCCGGAGCAATTGATGCGAATGCCGCCGGCGCCGAGCCGCATCGCCGATTGCACGGCGCGTTTCATGGCGCGGCGGAACGCCACCCTGCGCTCAAGCTGCTGGGCGATCGATTCGGCGACCAGCTGGGCGTCGAGCTCGGGCTTGCGAATCTCGACAATGTTGATGACGACGTCGCTGTCGGTGAGCTCGGCGACCTTCTTGCGCAGCTTCTCGATGTCGGCGCCCTTCTTGCCGATGACGACGCCGGGGCGGGCCGAATGGATGGTGACGCGGCACTTCTTGTGCGGCCGCTCGATGACGATCTTCGAAACCGCGGCCTGCTTGAGCTCCTTCAGAAGCGCCTTGCGGATCTCCATGTCCTCGTGCAGCAGCGAGCCGTAAGAGGTCTTGCCGGCATACCACCGCGAGTCCCAGGTGCGGTTGATGCCAAGGCGAAGGCCGACCGGATTGACTTTCTGACCCATGGTCGCGTTCCTTTAGTTCGCCGCTGCCTCGACCTCACGCACCACGATGGTGAGGTTCGAGAACGGCTTGAAAATTGCGCCGACGCGGCCGCGGCCGCGCGCCTCATGGCGCTTGATCACCAGTGCCTTGCCGACGTGGGCTTGCACGACGACGAGATCGTCAACGTCGAGATCGTGATTGTTCTCGGCGTTGGCGATCGCCGATTCCAGGCACTTGCGCACGTCGCGGGCGATGCGCTTGCGCGAAAATTCGAGGTCGGCGAGCGCGGTCGACACCTTCTTGCCGCGGATCAGCTGCGCCAAAAGGTTCAGCTTCTGCGGGCTAATGCGCAGCATGCGGGACACCGCCTTGGCCTCGTTGTCGCCGAGCGTGCGCTCGCGCTTTTTCTTGCCCATGTCGCGTCTCCCGCCCTACGAGGCGCCACCCGCCGCAGCGGCCGGCGCTGCGCCCGGCGCAGCCGGTGCGGCCCCCGGCGCGCCTGGTGCGGCGCCCGGAGCGCCCGGCGCACCGGCGCGCTTGGCCTTGCGATCGGACGAATGGCCGTAGAACGAACGCGTCGGCGCAAACTCGCCGAACTTGTGGCCGACCATCTCCTCGGTGACGATCACCGGGATGTGCTTCTGGCCGTTGTAGACGCCGAACGTCAGCCCCACGAATTGCGGCAGGATCGTCGAACGCCGCGACCAGATGCGGATCATCTCGTGGCGGCCCGACGAACGCGCGGCGTCCGCCTTTTTCAGCAGATAGCCGTCGACAAACGGGCCCTTCCAAACCGAACGCGCCATAATCGCTCCTAATTCGCTTTACGTCTTCTTCCGCGCGTGGCGGCTCATCATGATGAACTTCGCGGTGCGCTTGTTCTTGCGCGTCTTCATGCCCTTGGTCGGCTTGCCCCATGGCGTGACCGGATGCCGACCGCCGCGGGTGCGCCCGCCGAGCGGATGATCGACCGGGTTCATGGTCTCGCCGCGGACATGGCCGCGCCACCCAAGCCAGCGGTTACGGCCGGCCTTGCCGATGGAGACGTTCATGTTGTCTGGGTTCGACACCGCGCCGACGGTGGCAAGGCAACGGCCATGCACCATGCGCTGCTCGCCGGAATTGAGCCGCAAGATCACGTATTCGCCGTCACGGCCGACGATCTGCGCGTAGGTTCCGGCAGAACGCGCGATCTGGCCGCCCTTGCCGATCTTGATCTCGATATTGTGGACGATGGTGCCGACCGGAATATTGGCGATCGGCATGGCATTGCCCGGCTTGACGTCGACATATTCGCCGGCAACCACCGTGTCGCCGACCGACAGCCGCTGCGGCGCCAGGATGTAGGCGAGCTCGCCGTCGTCATATTTGACGAGCGCGATGAAGCCGGTGCGGTTCGGATCGTATTCGAGCCGCTCCACCTTGGCGGCGACGTCGAACTTGCGGCGCTTGAAGTCGACCTTGCGGTAGGCCTGCTTGTGGCCGCCGCCTCTATAGCGCGAGGTGATGTGGCCGTTATTGTTGCGGCCGCCTGTGGAGTTCTTGCCCTCGGTCAGCGCCTTCACCGGCTTGCCGGCATGAAGCGTCGAGCGGTCGATCAGCACCAGCTGGCGCTGGCCCGGCGTCACCGGATTGTAGGTCTTCAGTGCCATGGAGCTTTTCCTTTAAAGACCCGTGGTGACGTCGATGGTTTGACCCTCTTCGAGGGTCACGATGGCGCGCTTGGTGTCGGATTGCTGGCCGCGACGGCCCTTGAAGATCTTCCACTTGCCCCGCCGGCGCAGCGTGTTGACGCTCTTGACCTTGACGTCGAACAGCTTCTCGATCGCCTCCTTGATCTGCGGCTTAGTCGCGGTCATGGCGACCTTGAACATCACCTTGTTGTGCTCGGATGCATTCGTCGCCTTCTCGGTGATGAGCGGCGCGATGATGACGTCGTAGTGGCGCGGATCGGTCGTGGTCATTTGAAGCGCGCCTCCAACGCATCGATGGCGGCCTTGGTGAGAACGAGCTTGTGGCGCCGCATGATGTCGTAGACGTTGATGCCGGCGACCGGCAGCACGTCGATATTCGGGATGTTGCGCGCCGCGGTGCGCACGTCGGCGGAGACCTCGGCGCCGTCGATCAATAGCGCGTTCGACAGGCCGAGCTTCTCGAACTGGCTGCGCAGCGCCTTGGTCTTGGCCTCCTTCACGCTCAACGCCTCGATGACGACGATGCCATCGTCCTTGGCCTTGGCGGACAGCGCATGCTTGAGCGCGAGCGCACGGACCTTCTTGGGGAGCCCGATCTCGTGGCTGCGGGTGTGCGGGCCGAACGAGCGGCCGCCGCCGCGGAACAGATTGACGCGGGCCGAGCCGTGACGCGCCGAACCGGTGCCTTTCTGGCGGTACATTTTCTTGCCGGTGCGATGGATATCAGCGCGGTTCTTGACCTCATGGGTGCCGGCCTGGCGCTTGGCGAGCTGCCAGACCACGCAGCGATGAATGAGATCGGTGCGCGGCTCGAGGCCGAAAATGGCGTCCGACACGGTGACCGAGCCGGATTTCTTGCCGTCGAGCGTGGTGACCTGAAGCTCCATGTCACGCGCTCCCTGCGTCTTGGCCGACGGCGACGGGCGCGGTCGATTCGTTGTCGGCAAGCTTGAACTTGCCGGGCTTCGGCACGCCGTCCGGCAGCTTCTTCTTCACCGCGTCACGCACCGTGATCCAGCCGCCTTTGACGCCGGGCACGGCGCCCTCGACCATGATCAGGCCGCGATCGACGTCGGTCTGCACCACTTTGAGATTGAGCGTGGTGACGCGATCAACACCAAGATGTCCGGCCATCTTCTTGTTCTTGAAGGTCTTGCCGGGATCCTGGCGGCCGCCGGTCGAACCGTGCGAGCGGTGCGAGATCGAGACACCGTGGCTGGCGCGAAGGCCAGCGAAATTCCAGCGCTTCATCGGGCCGGCCCAGCCCTTGCCGGTGGAGGTGCCGGTGACGTCGACATATTGGCCGACGACGAAATGGTCCGCCGTGATCTCGGCCCCGATTGGGATCAAGTCGTCGGCGTCGACGCGGAACTCGGCGAGCTTGCGCTTCGGCTCGACCTTGGCGACGGCGAAGTGGCCGCGGTCGGCCTTGGTGGTGCTTTGCACCTTGCGCTGCCCGGCGCCGAGCTGCAGCGCGACGTAGCCGTTCTTTTCCTTGGTGCGGTGGCCGACCACCTGGCAGCCGGCAAGCCGCAGCACCGTCACCGGCACATGCTCGCCGGCCTCGGTGAAGAGGCGCGTCATTCCGACCTTCTGTGCGAGCACTCCGGAACGCATCGTCTATTCCCTTTAAGCCTTACAGCTTGATCTCGACGTCGACGCCGGCGGCTAGATCGAGCTTCATCAGCGCGTCGACGGTCTGCGGCGTCGGATCGACGATATCGAGCAGGCGCTTGTGCGTGCGCATTTCGAATTGCTCGCGGCTCTTCTTGTCGATGTGCGGCGAGCGGTTGACGGTGAATTTCTCGATCTTGGTCGGCAGCGGGATCGGCCCGCGCACCTGCGCGCCGGTACGCTTCGCCGTGTTGACGATCTCGCGCGTCGACGCATCGAGGATGCGGTGATCGAAGGCCTTGAGCCTGATGCGGATGTTCTGGCCGTTCATTGCCGTTATCTCTGTCCCCGCGCGTGGCGAATTGCGAATGGCGAATGGGGGGTCGATCCATTCGCCATTGCGCTATTGCCTGTGCGCTACTCCACGATGCTCGCCACCACGCCGGCACCGACGGTGCGGCCGCCCTCGCGAATGGCGAAACGCAGCTTCTCCTCCATGGCGATCGGCACGATCAGGGTGACCTCCATGGCGATATTGTCGCCCGGCATCACCATCTCGGTGCCCTCCGGCAGCGTCACCACGCCGGTCACGTCGGTGGTGCGGAAGTAGAACTGCGGCCGATAGTTGGTGAAGAACGGCGTATGGCGGCCGCCCTCCTCCTTGGTGAGGATGTAGGCCTCGGCCTTGAACTTGGTGTGCGGCTTCACTGAGCCCGGCTTGCAGAGCACCTGGCCGCGCTCGACCTCTTCGCGCTTCGTGCCGCGCAACAGACAGCCGACATTGTCGCCGGCCTCGCCCTGGTCGAGCAGCTTGCGGAACATTTCGACGCCGGTGACCACGGTCTTCTGGGTCGGCCGGATGCCGACGATCTCGACTTCCTCGCCGACCTTGATGACGCCGCGCTCGATGCGGCCGGTGCACACGGTGCCGCGACCGGAGATCGAGAACACATCTTCCACCGGCATGAGGAACGGCTGGTCCTTCGGGCGCTCCGGCTGCGGAATGTACTCGTCGACCGCCTTCATCAGCTCGAAGATCGCCTCCTTGCCGAGCTTGGCATCCTTGTCCTCGAGCGCCATCAGCGCCGAGCCCTTGACCACCGGGATCTTGTCGCCGGGGAAATTGTACTTCGACAGCAGCTCGCGGACTTCAAGCTCGACGAGCTCGAGCAGCTCCGGATCGTCCACCATGTCGACCTTGTTGAGGAACACGACCAGCGCCGGCACGCCGACCTGGCGGGCGAGCAGGATGTGCTCGCGGGTCTGCGGCATCGGGCCGTCGGCGGCGCTGACGACGAGGATAGCGCCGTCCATTTGCGCCGCGCCGGTGATCATGTTCTTCACATAGTCGGCGTGCCCGGGGCAGTCGACGTGGGCGTAGTGGCGCTTGTCGGTCTCGTATTCGACGTGGGCGGTGGCGATGGTGATGCCGCGCGCCTTCTCTTCCGGCGCCTTGTCGATCTGGTCGTAGGCGGTGTACTGGGCCTGGCCCTTCTCGGCCAGGATCTTGGTGATCGCCGCCGTCAACGACGTCTTGCCGTGGTCGACGTGACCGATCGTGCCGATATTGCAATGCGGCTTATTGCGATTGAATTTTTCTTTAGCCATGGGACTCTCCGTTCCGGCTCTTGGTCATACTCTCTCGAATGCTCATCCGGCGAACTTCGCCTGGACTTCCTCGGCGATCGCTCGCGGCACTTCCGCGTAGTGGTCGAACTGCATGGTGAACGTGGCGCGTCCCTGTGACATGGAACGCAGGTTGTTGACGTAGGAGAACATGTTCGCGAGCGGCACCATCGCCGAGATGACGTTGGCGTTGCCGCGCATGTCCTGGCCCTGGATCTGGCCGCGCCGTGAATTGAGGTCGCCGATGACCGAGCCGGTATAGTCCTCCGGCGTCACCACCTCGACCTTCATGATCGGCTCGAGCAGCGCCGAGCCGCCCTTCTGCAGCGCCTCGCGCATCGCCGCGCGCGCCGCGATCTCGAACGCCATAGCCGAAGAGTCGACGTCGTGGGCGGCGCCATCGATCAACGTGACCTTGACGTCGACCACCGGGAAGCCGGCGATCACGCCCGAGGTCAACTGGCCTTCGAGGCCCTTCTCGACGGCGGGGATGAACTCCTTCGGCACCGTACCGCCGACCACCTCGTTCTCGAACACGAAGCCCGTGCCGGGCGTGCCGGGCTCGGCGACGACTTTGATACGGGCATACTGGCCGTGGCCGCCGGTCTGCTTCTTGTGGGTGTAGTCGATCGTCGCCGGCCGCGTGATCTTCTCGCGATAGGCTACCTGCGGCGCACCGATATTAGCATCAACCTTGTAGGTGCGCTTGAGGATGTCGACCTTGATGTCGAGGTGCAGCTCGCCCATGCCCTTGATGATGGTCTGGCCGGACTCCTGATCGGTGGCGACGCGGAACGACGGATCCTCGGCGACGAGCTTGGCCAGCGCCACGCCGAGCTTCTCCTGGTCGGCCTTCGATTTCGGCTCGATCGCAATCTCGATGACCGGATCGGGGAATTCCATCTTCTCCAGGATCACGGCCTTCTGCGAATCGCACAGCGTGTCGCCAGTGCGCACTTCCTTCAGGCCCGCCAGCGCCACGATGTCGCCGGCAAACGCTTCCTTGATGTCTTCGCGGTTGTTGGCATGCATCAACAGCATGCGGCCGACCCGTTCCTTGCGGTCCTTGGTCGAGTTCATCACGCCGGTGCCGCTTTCGAGCTTGCCCGAATAGATGCGGCAGAAGGTGATGGTGCCGACGAACGGATCGTCCATGATCTTGAAGGCCAAGAGCGACATCGGCTCGGAATCCGAGGGCTTGCGCTCGACCTCGTTGCCCTTGAGATCGACACCCTTCACCGGCGGCACGTCGAGCGGCGACGGCAGGTAGTCGACGACGGCGTCGAGCAGCGGCTGCACGCCCTTGTTCTTGAACGCCGAGCCGCAAAACACCGGGAAGAAGGCGCCGGAGATCGTCGCCTTGCGGATGAGCCGCTTCAGCGTCGCCTCGTTGGGCTCCTTGCCTTCGAGATAGGCGGTCATGACGTCATCGTCGAGCTCGACCGCGGCCTCAATCAGCTTCTCGCGGTATTCCTTGGCCTGGTCGACGAGATCGGCTGGAATCTCGATGTCGTGATACTTCGCGCCGAGCGTCTCCTCGTCCCACACCACGCCGACCATGCGGACGAGATCGACGATGCCCTTGAACTGGCTCTCGGCGCCGATCGGCAGCTGGATGGCGACCGGCTTGGCGCCGAGACGATCGACGATGTCCTTGAGGCACTGGAAGAAGTCCGCGCCGATCTTGTCCATCTTGTTGCAGAACACGATGCGCGGGACCTTGTAGCGGTCGCCCTGGCGCCACACCGTCTCGGTCTGCGGCTCGACGCCCTGGTTGGAATCGAGCACGCATACCGCGCCGTCGAGCACGCGCAATGAGCGCTCCACCTCGATGGTGAAATCGACATGGCCGGGCGTGTCGATGATGTTCAGCCGCTTGCCGTTCCAGAACGCGGTGGTCGCGGCCGAAGTAATCGTGATGCCGCGCTCCTGCTCCTGCTCCATCCAGTCCATCGTCGCAGCGCCTTCGTGCACCTCGCCGATCTTGTGGCTCTTGCCGGTGTAATAGAGGACGCGCTCGGTGGTCGTAGTCTTGCCGGCATCGATGTGGGCCATGATGCCGAAGTTGCGATAGTCCTCGATGGGGTGGCTGCGGGGCATGGGGAAATTTCCTTCGCTGTCGCTGGCTTCACCAGCGATAGTGCGAGAACGCGCGGTTGGCTTCGGCCATCCGGTGCGTGTCTTCGCGTTTTTTTACGGCGTTTCCCCTGTTATTCGATGCGTCGAGCAGTTCCGCGGACAGCCGCTCGGTCATTGTTTTTTCGTTGCGCTCGCGCGCCGCCGAGATGATCCAGCGGATGCCGAGCGCTTGACGCCGCGATGTACGCACTTCGACCGGCACCTGATAGGTGGCGCCGCCGACGCGACGCGAACGCACTTCGATGGACGGCATGACGTTGCCGAGCGCCTGCTCGAACACCGCCACCGGACTCTGACGGGTCTTGCCTTCGATGATGTCGAAGGCGCCGTACACGATCGCTTCCGCCACCGACTTCTTGCCGGCGTGCATCACCGAGTTCATGAACTTCGTGACCACGACGTTCGCGAATTTCGGATCCGGCAGGATCTCGCGCTTATCGGCTCGGTGACGGCGGGACATTCGCTTTCTTCCTTGTCCTTCGTTCCTTAAGACGCAAAACGACCCAAAAATTACTTGGGTCGCTTGGCTCCGTATTTCGATCGCCGCTGCTTGCGGTTTTTTACGCCTTGGGTGTCGAGCACGCCGCGCAGGATGTGATAGCGCACACCCGGAAGGTCTTTGACGCGGCCGCCGCGGATCATCACCACGGAATGTTCCTGCAGATTATGGCCCTCGCCCGGGATGTAGCCGATCACCTCGAAGCCGTTGGTGAGGCGCACCTTGGCGACCTTGCGTAGCGCCGAGTTCGGTTTCTTCGGCGTCGTGGTGTAGACGCGGGTGCAGACGCCGCGCTTCTGCGGGCTCTGCTGCAGCGCCGGCACCTTCTTCTTGGCGTGCTGCGTCACCCGCGGCTTGCGAATGAGCTGGTTGATCGTCGGCATCCTTGACCACACTCCAAAGCGGGCTTTCGCCCTTTGCGAAAGCATTCCGGGCCTGACCGTGCGCACCGGCGCGCATGCATTCGCGCAAAACCAAATCGCGCCATCCGCTCCCGGCGCGGAGGGGCGCTTGGCCTTTGCAGAGGACCGCGACGGTGACCGCGGTCATGCTCCGATGATCTGACTTTCCGAAGCCAGAGGCAGCGTTTGAGCTTCCTTCGTCGAGGCGTCGCGCCGAATGCCGGTTACCGAAGAATCGGAGCCACGAAAGCAACGGACTTTCAATAGCTTACACGGGGACCCGGCAGGCCGTTCCGACTGGCGAAGCTCACCGCCTGCCGAAAAGTGGGGCGTATGTATCGACGCAAGCCGGCGAAGTCAAGGCGAAATGGGCCTAAAAAGCGCGATGGCGCAAGCACATCTGCGCGGTCGGCGGGTTCTGGGCTTAGCCCGGCTCCATGCCCTTGGCTCGGATCAGATGCGCCACTTCAGGCGTCGCCAGGAAAGCGACGAGCGCGCGAGCGGTGGCGGCATTTTCGCTGCCGGCCGAGAGCCCGGCGGCGTAAACGATAATGTTCTGCAATTCGCTTGGCAGCGGGCCGACGAGCTCGGCGCCTTTGACGGGAAGAATGGCCACGATCTGCTGCATGCCGACCTCGGCCTCGCCCTCGGCGACGATCTCGGCCACCGGTCGGCTGGTGAGCCTGGTCTTCAACTTGACCGCCTCGGCGATGCCGAGGCGCTGCAGCAGGCGCGCGATATAGGCGCCGCTCGGGCCGTCGCTATAGCCGATGGTGCGCGCCGCAAGAAGCGCGCGCTTGAGCGCCTCGACCGTGCCGATATCGGGCTTCGGCGCCCCGGCGCGTACCGCAAACCCCACCGCCGAACGCGTGATATCGGTCTGCGAGCCAGGGGCGATCTTGCCGGTTTCCGCCAGCGCATCGAGCTCGGGCCGCGGCAACAGCGCGACGTCGAAGGCAGCGCCGGCCTCGATCTCCTTCTGCAGCACCGAGGTGAGCGCGAATTTGATCTCGACCTTGGCGCCGCTATGGCGCTCGAACAGCGGCACGGCTTCCACCATGAGCGATTTCATGGCGCCGCCGCTTAGGATTTTCAGCGTGGACATGGCTTAACGGTCTGGTAGCCCGGATGGAGCGTAGCGCAATCCGGGCGGCGATCCCGCATTACGCTTCGCTCCATACGGGCTACAAAAGCAAGGGCCGCCAACGCGGCGGCCCTCAATCTTGTATGGGACGACCCGACTACTCCGCCGCCGGCAGCGCCGCAGGCTCGGCCGCGGCTGCGGCTTCGGCCTTGAGCGCCGCCTCCTTCTCCTTCTCGCGCTCGGCGAGAATGAGCTGGTCGCGCTTGGTCGCCACTTCGCGGATCTTGTTCATCATGGCGCCGGTGCCGGCGGGGATGAGCCGGCCGACAATGACGTTCTCCTTGAGCCCGTCGAGGGTGTCGGCCTTGCCGTTGACCGCGGCTTCCGTAAGCACGCGGGTCGTCTCCTGGAACGACGCCGCTGAGATGAACGACCGGGTCTGCAGCGAGGCCTTGGTGATGCCGAGCAGCACCGGATGCGCGGTCGCCGGCTTTTTGCCTTCGGCCACGATCCGGGCATTGACCTCGTCGAACTCGATCTTGTCGACCTGCTCGCCCTGAATAAGGTCGGTCTCGCCGGATTCGTCGATCTCGACCTTCTGCAGCATCTGCCGCACGATCACTTCGATATGCTTGTCGTTGATGCTGACGCCCTGCAGCCGGTAGACGTCCTGGATCTCGTTGACGAGGTAGCCCGCGAGCTCCTCGACGCCCTTGATCGCCAGGATGTCGTGCGGCGCCGGGTTGCCTTCAACGATGAAGTCGCCCTTTTCGATGACGTCGCCGTCCTGCAGGTGGATGTGCTTACCCTTGGGGACGAGATACTCCTTGGCCTCCTCATCCTTGTTGGTCGGCTCGATGGAAATGCGCCGCTTGTTCTTGTAGTCGCGGCCGAACCGCACCGTGCCGGAGATTTCGGCGATCACCGCCGATTCCTTCGGTCGCCGCGCCTCGAACAGCTCCGCTACCCGCGGCAGACCGCCGGTGATGTCGCGCGTCTTGGCGCTTTCGGTCGGGATACGGGCGATGACGTCGCCGGCGCCGACCTTCTGGCCCGGATCGACCGAGATGATGGCATCGACCGCCAGCAGCGAGCGAGCCTCGCCGCCGCGGCTGAGCTTTAGGATCTTGCCGTCCGCGCCCTTGATCACGAGCGCCGGGCGCAGGTCCTGCTGGCCGCGGGCGGAGCCCGAGCGCCAATCGATCACCACGCGCTTGGCGATGCCGGTCGACTCGTCGAGCGTCTCGGTCATCGACTGGCCTTCGACCAGATCCTCGAAGCCGACCGTGCCCTCGACCTCGGTGAGGATCGGACGCGTATACGGATCCCACTCGGCGATGCGCTGGCCGCGCTTGATGTGCTCGCCGTCGTCGACCTTGAGCCGCGCGCCGTAGGTGATGCGGTGCACGGCGCGCTCGGTGCCATCCGGATCGGTGACGGCCACGATCAGGTTGCGGCTCATCGCGATCAAGTCGCCGTCCGAGTTCTTGGCGACGTTGCGGTTCTTGATCCTGATGGTGCCCTCGAAGTTCGACTCGACGAACGACTGCTCCGAGATCTGCGCCGCGCCGCCGATGTGGAACGTCCGCATGGTGAGCTGCGTGCCTGGCTCGCCGATCGACTGCGCGGCGATGACGCCCACCGCCTCGCCCATGTTGACGGGCGTGCCGCGAGCGAGATCGCGCCCGTAGCACTTGCCGCAGACGCCGCTGGTGGTCTCGCAGGTGAGCACCGAGCGGATCTTGATCTCCTGCACGCCGGCGGTGACCAGCTTCTCGACGTGCTGCTCCTCGAGCAGCGTCGCGTTCGGCACCAGCACGTCGACGCCAGACGGATCGCGCACATCCTCGGCCGTAGTGCGGCCGAGGATGCGGCTTGCCAGCGACGCAACGACGGTGCCGGCGTCGATGATGGCGCGCACCTTGATGCCGCGCGTCGTGCCGCAGTCTTCCTCGGTGATGATGCAGTCCTGCGCCACGTCGACGAGCCGTCGCGTCAGATAGCCGGAGTTGGCGGTCTTCAGCGCGGTATCGGCGAGACCCTTACGGGCGCCGTGGGTCGAGTTAAAGTACTCGAGCACCGAGAGGCCTTCCTTGAAGTTCGAGATGATCGGGCTCTCGATGATCTCGCCCGACGGCTTGGCCATCAGGCCGCGCATGCCGGCGAGCTGACGCATCTGCGCGGGCGAGCCGCGCGCGCCGGAATGCGCCATCATGTAGATCGAGTTGACCTGGGCTTCGGCGCCCTTCTCCACGGCCGGCTTGGCGGCGGAGATTTCCTTCATCATTTCTTCGGCGATGCTCTCGGTGCACTTCGACCAGGCATCGACCACCTTGTTGTACTTCTCGCCCTGGGTGATCAGGCCGTCGTTGTACTGCTGCTCGAACTCTTTGACCTGTTCGCGCGTGTTGTCGACGATCTTCCATTTGGAGTGCGGCACCACCATGTCGTCCTTGCCGAACGAGATGCCGGCCTTGAACGCGTGGTGGAAGCCGAGCGCCATGATGCGGTCGCAGAAGATCACCGTCTCTTTCTGGCCGCAGTGACGGTACACCGTGTCGATCATCGAGGAGATTTCGCGCTTCGTCATCAGCTTGTTGACGAGGTCGAATGGCACCTTCTCGTGACTTGGCAGCACCTCGCCAAGGATCACTCGGCCCGGCGTCGTGTCGTATTCCCTACCGTCGCAGCGATACTTGATCTTGGCGTGCAGGGTCACCACTCTCTCGCTGAGCGCATGCTCGAGCGTCGAAAAGTTCTTGTAGAAGCCCTGCTTCGGAATCTTGGCGTCCCTGTACTTGGAAGCCTCGGCTCCATAGATCTTCTTCAGCTCTTCCTCGGTGAAATACTTGAACTCGCCCGGCTGACCATCAGACATGATCGAGAGGTAATACAGGCCGAGCACGATATCCTGCGACGGCACGATGATCGGCGAGCCGTTGGCCGGGTGCAGGATGTTGTTGGTCGACATCATCAAGACGCGGGCTTCGAGCTGCGCCTCGAGCGACAGCGGCACGTGCACCGCCATCTGGTCGCCGTCGAAGTCGGCGTTGAATGCCGCGCAAACCAGCGGATGCAGCTGGATCGCCTTGCCTTCGATCAGCACCGGCTCGAACGCCTGGATGCCGAGGCGATGGAGCGTCGGCGCGCGGTTGAGCAGCACCGGGTGCTCGCGAATGACCTCGTCGAGGATATCCCAGACCTCGGGCTTCTCCTTCTCGACGAGCTTCTTTGCCTGCTTCACCGTGGTCGACAGGCCCTTGGCGTCGAGCCGCGAATAGATGAACGGCTTGAACAGTTCGAGCGCCATCTTCTTCGGCAGCCCGCACTGATGCAGCTTCAATTCGGGGCCGACCACGATGACCGAACGACCCGAATAGTCGACGCGCTTGCCGAGCAGGTTCTGCCGGAAGCGGCCCTGCTTGCCTTTCAGCATGTCGGCGAGCGACTTCAACGGGCGCTTGTTGGCGCCGGTGATGACGCGGCCGCGGCGGCCGTTGTCGAACAGCGCGTCGACCGCCTCCTGCAGCATCCGCTTCTCGTTGCGGATGATAATGTCGGGCGCGCGCAGCTCGATCAGCCGCTTCAGGCGATTGTTGCGGTTGATGACGCGGCGATAGAGATCGTTGAGGTCGGAGGTGGCGAAGCGACCGCCGTCGAGCGGCACCAGCGGCCGCAGATCGGGCGGGATCACCGGTACGTGGGTGAGCACCATCCATTCCGGCTTGTTGCCGGACTGGATGAAGGCCTCGATCAGCTTCAAGCGCTTGGCGAGCTTCTTCGGCTTCAGATCGGACGTCGACTCGGCGATCTCCTGACGCAGATCGGCCGCCATCTTCTCGAGATCGAGCGCTTTGAGCATTTCGCGGATCGCTTCGGCGCCGATCATGGCGGTGAAGCTGTCGGCACCGAGCGTATCCTGCGCCTTGACGTACTCCTCCTCGCTCAGAAGCTGACGGTCCTTGAGCGGAGTGAGGCCGGGCTCGAGCACCACGTAGTACTCGAAGTAGAGGATGCGCTCGAGATCCTTGAGCGTCATGTCGAGCAAGAGGCCGATGCGCGACGGCAGCGACTTCAGGAACCAGATATGCGCCACCGGAGCGGCGAGCTCGATATGGCCCATGCGCTCGCGCCGGACGCGAGACAGCGTGACCTCGACCGAGCACTTCTCGCAGATGATGCCCTTGTACTTCATGCGCTTGTACTTGCCGCACAAGCACTCGTAGTCCTTGATCGGCCCGAAGATGCGCGCGCAGAACAGGCCGTCGCGCTCGGGCTTGAAGGTGCGGTAGTTGATGGTCTCAGGCTTTTTGATCTCGCCGTAGGACCACGACAGAATCTTGTCCGGGCTCGCGATCGCGATCCGGATCTGGTCGAAGACCTGCGCCGGAACCTGCGGGCTGAAAAGATTCATCAGTTCTTGGTTCATCGTCTGCTC
>Ga0335081_10008337_pt1 | contig 16604 bp, 12 predicted proteins | sample Lox_Sample_35_FD_206713 | JGI IMG/M metagenome (GOLD analysis project Ga0335081, IMG submission 206713) | Soil microbial communities from Loxahatchee National Wildlife Refuge, Florida, United States - Lox_Sample_3.5 | ecosystem: Environmental > Terrestrial > Soil > Wetlands | place: USA... | reverse complement strand
GCCGGCCACGCCGCGGTCGCCTTCCAGGAACACTGGAAAAGCCTTGTCGAACCGTCCGACGACGGCAGCCGGCTTCGGCGCGTTTTCCACTTTGTCGGTCCGGCTGGACATCGGCGGCGAGCGCTCCCTTGCTGGATGCGATCACGCTAGGTCCGACCCGCCGCTCCGTCAAGGAAAGCTACTGCGCGATCGCCCTCACTCGCGCCGCGCAAAAAACGCGCTTACATTGATGCCATGAAGGGCCACCTCGGCGCCGTGCTGACCTCCGGACTCGCGGTCCTGGCGCTCGCGCTGGCCGTGCTGCAGGCCTCGGTGCTGTTCCATTCGGCGCACCGCGCCCAGCCGCAGACGGCCTCGAGCGCGCCGGCGGCGCCGGGCAATCGCTGGTCGGCGCCGGGCGGCCGCTCGGGCATTCCGTACCTGCCGTTCGACAAGCCGGCGCCCGACTCGAGCCGCGAAGGCCGCTCGCCGCCGCGGCCGCCGGAGGAGCACCACGCGCCCCCGCAGCGCAACCACGGCCTGCCGCCGCGGATGGGCCCGCAGGTGCCGCGCAAGCTCACCGCGTGAGGGCTACTTGACCCTCACCGGAACGTACTGCGAGCCCTGCCCGCGCTTCACGCGCAGGAGCGCGGTCTCGCCCTTCTTCAGCCCCTTGGTCGCCTTGCGGTAGTCGGCCGCCGACGACACCGGCTGTCGGTTGACCTCCAGCACCACGTCGCCGGAATCGAGGCCGGCATCGGCCGCCGGCGAGTCGGGCGCGACGTCGGTGACCACCGCGCCTTTGGTGGAGGGATCCACCTGCGCGCGTCGCGCGAGCTGCGGCGTCAGGTCCTCGACGTGAAGTCCGAGCAGATCGCCGCCTTCCTTCTCACCGTCGCTGACGTTGCCCTTCGGCGCCTGTTCGCTCTCGTCCGGCCGCGGCGCCAGCTTCACCGCTACCGTCTTCTCCCTGCCCTCGCGCACGATGTCGAGCTTCACGCTCTGTCCGGGCGGCACCACGCCCACGTCGCGGGTGAGCTGGTTGTTGTCGTTGACCGGCTTGCCGTTCAGCGCCACCACCACGTCGCCCGGCCTGAGGCCCGCCTCGTCGGCCGGGCTCTTCGGCACCACGTCGGCGATGAGCGCGCCGCGCGTCGACTTGAGGTTCAGCTGGTCGACCATGTCGGCGGTGATGGCCTGCGGCTGCACGCCGAGGAACCCGCGGACGACCTTCCCCTTCTCCTTCAGCTGCGGAAGGATCTGCTTGACCACGTTGATGGGAATGGCGAACCCGATGGTGTTGGCGTTGGTGAGGATGGCGGCGTTGATGCCCACCACCTCGCCCCGGGTGTTGAAGAGCGGCCCGCCGGAGTTGCCGGGGTTGATCGAGGCGTCGGTCTGCAGATAGTCGCTGTAGGGCCCGCCGAACTGCGAGCGCTCCTTGGCGCTGATGATCCCCGCGGTCACCGTGGCCTGCAGGCCGAACGGCTCGCCGATGGCCACCACGTAGTCGCCGACCTCGATGGCGTCGGAGTCGCCGAGCGTGGCGTACTTGAGCGAGCCCACGTCCTTGCCGTCGATCTTGATCAGGGCCACGTCGCTCTTCGGGTCGTTGCCGACGACCTTGGCGCTGAACTCGCGCGCGCCGCCGGGGGCGCTCTCGTCGGTGATGACCTTGATCTCGTCCATCGGCCGGAACTTGCCGTTGCCGCCCGGGTCCTGCACCTCGACCACGTGGTTGTTGGTGAGCACCAGACCGTCGCCGATGAGGAAGCCCGAGCCGAGGCCGTGCCGCTCCTGCTCGTCGGGCTGCTGCGGCTGGCCGAAGAAGCGGAAGAACCGCTCCATCGGGTCCTGCTGGTCGCCGTTGTCGTTGTTGTCCTCGTCCTCGCCTTCGCCCGGCGGGTTGATGCGCGGATGGCCCTGCGGCAGCCGCTGCGAGTAGCGCTGCTGCATGCGCCGCGGCTTGAAGCGCGAGTTGATGTTCACCACCACCGGGCGGAGCTGCTTCACCAGCGGGGCGAGCGAAGGCATGGGGCCGAGCTGGCGCGCGGTGTCCGCGGTGCTGGGCGCAGCGGCGGCGGCCTGCGCGTCGGCGGCGCCCAGGATCGATGCGCCGTTGTCAGCGGCTTTGCGCGAGCAGGCCGAGACGAGCGGCAGCGCGGCGATGGCGGCGAACGCGCCGGTCAAGAGTGCGACGAGCAGGGAAAAACGGCGGTGCATGAAGCCTCCAGATCAGAAGAGCGGTCGGCTGCATGAACACCGTTGCCGCCCGGACATTTCTTGGGATCAACCTAACCGGCAGCCCGGCGGCGTCAAGCAACGCAAGACTTCGCAATGAGCAAAAATTGCGCCGGATGCGCGCGACTACTGCTCGATAGCGGACTCGAGCATGTCGCGGGTCGAACGGAGGTCCTCCAGGCGAATCCGATGTCCGTCTCCGTCCAGGATCTCCACCCGCGCCGCGTGCAGCGAGTAGAAGAGCAGCCACCGCTCGGCGTCGGTGAGGCTGCCGGGCGGGAGCGCCTCGTCGATCTCCTCGATCGAAAGGAAGCCACGCCGGATGCCCCGGGTGAAGAGAGCTTTGCGGGCCTTGTGCGACCGGCCGATCTTCAGCGACGACATCTCAGCTCCCCCGGGAAATCTAACCGCCTAGGCCCCTTCGCGCCGGTGCGCGTCCTCTTGCTCGCGCGCCTGCTCGGCGGCGGGCCCCTCCTTGGGTACTGGCAACGCGCCGCTCTCGGCGAGGATCCGCCGCAGCTCGTCGCCCTCGAGCGTCTCGTGTTGCAACAGCCGCGCGGCCACCTTGCCGAGCGCTTCGCGGTGCTGCGAGACCAGGTCGCGCGCCCGCTGCATCGCCTCCTCGACCAGGCGCGTGACCTCCTGGTCGATGCGCTGCTGCGTGCTCTCGCTGTAGGCCTTGTCGGTCAGCCCGGCGAGGCCATCGCCGTTGCCGCGCAGGAAGGGTGAGCGGCCCCGCTCGCTGTACGAGATGGGCCCGAGCGCGTCGGACATGCCGTACTCGGTGACCATCAGCCGCGCGATCTCGGTGGCCTGCTTGAAATCGTTGGAGGCGCCGGTGGAGATGCTGCCGACGACGATCTCCTCCGCCGCGCGCCCGCCCATCAGGCCGGCCATCTTGTCGAGCAGCTCCTCGCGCGACATCAGATACCGGTCCTCGAGCGGCAGCTGCATGGTGTAGCCAAGCGCCGCCAGGCCGCGCGGGATGATGCTGATCTTGTGCACCGGCTCGCTGTGCGCCGACAGGCTCGACACCAGCGCGTGGCCCGATTCGTGGAAGGCGACGATCTCCTTCTCCTTCTCGTTCATGCGCCGGTTCTTCTTCTCCAGGCCGGCCACCACGCGCTCGATGGCCTCCATGAAGTCGGCCATGACCACCTTGTCGCGGTCCTTGCGCGCGGCCAGCAGCGCGGCCTCGTTGACCACGTTGGCGAGGTCGGCGCCGGCGAAGCCCGGCGTGCGCGCGGCCACCAGCCTCAGGTCGACGTCCGCGGACAGCTTCACCTCGCGCGAGTGGATGCGAAGGATCTCTTCCCGCCCGCGCCGATCGGGCCGGTCAACCAGGACCTGCCGATCGAAGCGGCCGGGCCGCATCAGCGCCGGATCGAGGATCTCGGGCCGGTTCGTCGCCGCCAGCACGATCAGCGCCGTGCGCGAGTCGAAGCCGTCCATCTCCGCCAGCATCTGGTTCAGCGTCTGCTCGCGCTCGTCGTGGCCGCCGAACATGCCGGAGTTGCGCGACTTGCCGATGGCGTCGAGCTCGTCGATGAAGATGATCGCCGGCGCCTTGGCCGCCGCCTGCTGGAACAGGTCGCGCACGCGCGCCGCGCCCACGCCGACGAACATCTCGACGAACTCCGAGCCCGACAGGCTGAAGAACGGCACGCCCGCCTCGCCCGCCACCGCGCGCGCGAGCAGCGTCTTGCCGGTTCCGGGCGGCCCCACCAGCAGCACGCCCTTCGGGATGCGCCCGCCGAGCCGGCGGAACTTGGCGGGCATCTTGAGGAACTCGACGATCTCCTTCAGCTCGTCGGCCGCCTCGTCCACGCCGGCCACGTCCTTGAAGGTGACGCCCGTGTTCGACTCCATGTAGACGCGCGCCTTGGTCTTGCCGAACGACATCACGCCCGGCGGCCCGCCCGGCATGCCGCCGCCCATGCGCCGCGCGAGCCACGAGACGAAGAGCAGGCCGATGCCGATGGGCACCACCAGCATCCAGATCATCTCGCTCATGCCGCTCTCGCTGACGGCGTCGAACTCGATGTGCTTCTGCTGCAGCAAAGGCACCAGCGTGTTGTCGCCGGAGACGCGGGTGGCAAACCACGGCAGCTCGGACGAGGTCTTCCCTTCGGCCGGCTTGAGGTAGCACTTCACCCAGTCGTTCGACAGGACGACCTTCTGGCACCCGTCGCTCTGGATGCGCTCGATGAGCCGGCTGTACGGGACGCGCTGGAACCCCGCGTCCTGGAACAGCGAGCGCAAGAGCAGGAAACCAACCAGCAGGAGCAGGACGTACACCAGGGGTGAGCCGAATCGCGAACCCATGCCTGGTTGCTTGTCGAGCTTCTTGCCGCGCGGATTCGGCTTGCCGATGGGCATCCACCCTCCCCCGGCAAAAGCTAAGGCGCGTCGCGTCTACCGCAAGACTAGTGAGTCAGATCGAGCAGCTGGGCGACGGTTTTTTCGTCCGCTGCAGGAAATTCATACTTGTCCATCTCCTGCGGCGTCACCCAGCGGTGGTCGTGGACCTTCTTGTGATTGATGTCACCCGCGAGCAGCTTGCAGCGGTAGACGCGGAAGTCGATGTCGTAATGCGGATACGAGTGCTGCACGTGGATCACGCGCACGCCCACCGAGACGTCAATCTGCATCTCTTCCTTCAATTCGCGCGCGAGCGCCGCCTCGTCGCTCTCGCCTTCTTCTACGCGGCCGCCAGGGAATTCCCACAAGAGAGGCAGCGTTGCCTCAGGACGGCGCTGGGTGATCAGGTACTTGCCGTCACGTTCGATCATGGCGGCGACGACGCGGATGCGGGATGGCATGAGATCCGACGATAGACCCCGCGGCAGCAACCGGCAAGGCGTGCGCAAGGTCACTTGCGCCGCCCGCCTGCTCGCTTACCCTTGGGATGGAGGTGCTGCATGACCGGGCTGATCGTCGCGATCCTGCTCGCGCAGACTTCCGCTCCGCACGTCAGGCCGAAGCCGAAGGCGCCGGCCACGCCCGTGAAGCCCGCGCCGCCGCCGCCGCTGTGCGACGGCGACTACGCCGACGCGCTGCCGGCCGAGAAAGCGAACGCCATCCTCGACGGCGCGAGGGAGACGTTCGTCTTTGCGATTCGCAACACCGCCACCTACGAGCACGTCTATTACGGCCGCGAGGGCAAGCTGCGCCGCGCGTACCTGCGGTCGGTGGTCCACGGCACCGGCTTCGGGTGGCGGGTGGTGAACGGCGAGACGCAGATCGTCACCAACGAGCACGTCGCCAGCCAGCCGGAGGTCACCGACGAGGACCACACCGTCGAGGGCGTGCCGGTCGGCAGCAAGAAGGTGCGCGAGCAGCTGAAGATCGTCCGCGACGAGAACGACGACTACGAGCCCGGCCACATTCCGCTCTTGAAGGTGCTGTCCGACCCGCAGGCCGACATCGCGGTGCTCAAGGCGAAGAAGGTGATGCCGGTCATGCCGTGGCGCGTGGGGCGCTCGTCGTCCTTGCGCTCGGGCAACCTGGTCTACGTGCGCGGCTTCCCGCTCGGCGCGTTCGCCGCGATGAACATGGGCAAGGTGCTCAACCCGAACATGATCGACTCCGAGCGGAACTGGAACCACGTCGACTTCGTGGTCGACGCGCTGCTCAATTCCGGCAACAGCGGGAGCCCGGTGTTCGCCATCTCGTGCCGCAGCGCCGAGCCGGAGCTGGTAGGCGTCTATCACGCGGGCTACACCGACGCGGCGGCGCTGAACGCGGTGGTGGGCATCGACCAGCTGCGCGACGAGCTCGACACGCTGCACGTGCCGCGGCGCGATCCGGCCGGCCTGCACAGCGAGATCACCGCCGCCGACCACGACCGGCTGGTGAAGCAGCTCTTCACCGAGCCGACCCGGAGCATCACCTTCCCGTTCGCGGGGCGGGCGGTGGTGGCGACGCTGATCGATCCGCAGACGCTGCGCTTCGGCGTGCTCGACGACGACTTCCCGCTGGCGGTGAAGGAGTCCATGGCGCTCGTCGACCACGGCCACAACGGCTTCGGTACGCTCGACGCCATCGCCGTGTCGGTGGACGGCGTGCCGAGCGAGGCGCCGGCGCAGGCGCTCGACCAGGACGTGCGCGAGCACTTCGACCGGCTGTACGAGGCGCTGTGGCGGCAGGTGCTGGGCGTGATCGACTACCGCGCGCGGTCGGCGAAGGGCCGGCTCAGCGCCGACGCGTTCGCCGACGCGCAGGCGGCGCGGACGCAGCTGAAGAAGCGCTTCAGCGAGCAGAAGGAGCTGTTGAACATCTGCTCGTTCGAAGCCGACCGGGCGAACTTCGGCGCGGCGCGGACGGCCAGCACGGTGCAGACGGCCCCGGATGTCGCCGCAGCATCGACCGCCGCCCCTTGAGGAACTGTTGCAGGTCTTGCAACACTTACAACACTTGCAAGTGTTGTAAGTGTTGTACGTGGCCACCCTGACCTTCCTCGGCGCGGCGCAGACCGTCACCGGCTCGCGCCACCTGCTGACCACCGCAGCCGGCAAGCGCGTGCTGGTGGACGCCGGGCTGTTCCAGGGCCGGCGCGAGCTGCGCGACCGCAACTGGGCGGCGTGGACCGCCGGCAGGCTCGACGCGGTCATCCTCACGCACGCGCACATCGATCACACCGGCTTCCTCCCGCGGCTGGTGGCGCAGGGCCTGGCCGACCGCATCGTCTGCACGCTCGGCACGCGCGACCTCGCCGCGCTGCTCCTGCCCGACAGCGGCCACCTGCAGGAAGAGGACGCGCGGCTCGCCAACCAGCGCGGATGGTCGCGGCACCAGCCCGCGCTGCCGCTCTACACCGCCGCCGCCGCGCAGGACGCGGTCCGGCGGCTGCAGGCGTACCCGTTCGACAAGCCGGTCGATGTCGTCGACGGCGTCAGCGTCACCTTCCGCCGCGCCGGGCACATCCTCGGCAGCGCGTTCCTCGACGTGCGCGCCGACGGCAAGCGGCTGCTCTTCTCCGGCGATCTCGGCCGCTACGGCACGCCGCTGCTCGCCGATCCCGCCAGGCCCGACCCGGCCGACGCGCTGCTGCTCGAGTGCACCTACGGCGATCGCCTGCACCCGCAGGAGCCCGCGGCCGACCAGCTGGCCCGCGCCATCAACGACGCCGCGAAGCGCGGCGGGCCGCTGCTCATCCCGGCGTTCGCCATCGGCCGCACGCAGGAGCTGCTCTTTCTCTGGCGGCGCCTCGAGTTCGAGCAGCGCATACCCACGGTGCAGCTGTTCGTCGACAGCCCCATGGCCACCGATGCGACGCCGCTCTACCTGCAGCATCCCGAAGATCAATCGGAGCAGGTGCGCGAGCTTCTCAAGCAGCACGTCCGTCCGCTCAACCCCTCGCGGCTCACCTTCGTGCGCGGCGGAGCCGACTCGGCGCGCCTGCTCGAGAAGCCCGGCTTCTTCGCGGTCATCGCCGCCAGCGGCATGGCCACCGGCGGGCGCATCCTCGCGCACCTCGAGCGCCACCTGCCCAACCCGAACGCCACCGTGCTGCTGGTCGGCTACCAGGCCGAGGAGACCCGCGGCCGCCGGCTGCTCGAGGGCGCGAAGGAGCTGAAGATGCGCGGCCGCATGGTGCCCGTTCGCGCGCAGGTGCAGCAGATGTCGGGCTTCTCCGCGCACGCCGACTGGGCCGAGGAGGAGCGGTGGCTGTCGGGCGCGCCGCCGCCGGGGCGGGTCTTCCTGGTGCACGGCGAGCCGGCGGCGCTCGAGGCGCAGCGGGCGCGCCTCGCGGACAGAGGCTGGCGTGTCGAGGCGCCGCAGCCGGGCGCCACCGTGGAGGTCTGAATGCTGCTCGACGCCGCCATGGGCACGGCGCTCCTCCAGCGAGGCCTGAAGGGCCGCGCGCCCGAATGGAACCTCTCGCATCCCGACGAGGTCCTCGCCGTCCACCGCGCGCACGTGGCAGCGGGGGCGGACCTGGTGCTGACCAACACGTTCGTCGGCGCCACCGCGGACGAGGCCGCCGCGGCGGTGAAGCTGGCGCGATCCTCGGGCGCGGTCAAGGTGGGCGGGTCGCTGTGGGCGGGCCTGCGGGATCTCGACCAGCAGATTCCGCGGCTCGCCGGCGCCGACTACCTGTGGCTCGAGTCGGCCATCAGCCTCGAGCAGGCGCTCGACGCGGTGCACGTCGCGCTGCGCGCGACGAAGCTGCCGGTGGTCATCACCTGCGCCATGCGCTCGGCACCGCTGCAGCAGCTGCGCGAAGCGGGCGCGGCGCTCGCCGGATACAACTGCACGCCGTGGCCGCAGGGCGCCGAGGCGGCCGACGTGATCAAGCCCGACGCCGCCGGACTCGACCCGCAGGCGTGGGCGGAGAGAGTCGCGGCCTTCAGCGCGCCGATGCGCGGCGGCTGCTGCGGCACCGACGCGCGCTACCTCGCGGCGCTGCGCGCGACCGCGCGGTAGTCGACCATGAGGCAGCGGTCCTGCACCACCTGGATGCCGGCGCGGGCCAGCGCCTCGGCGGTGCGATCGTCGCGGATGCCGCTCTGCAGCCAGACCGCGCGCGGCTTCTTCGCCAGCAGATCAGGCAGGTGGGCCGCAACGTCTCCCGAGCGACGAAAGACGTCGACGATGTCCACTTCGCCGGGCACGTCCGCGACGCGCCGGTACACCTTCTGCCCGAGGATTTCAGTCGCGTCGGGGTAGTAGACCGGCACCGGCACGATCTCGAGCCCCATCTGCTGCAGCGCCGCCGGCACGTAGAACGCCGGCTGCCCGCGCGCCGCCTCCGTCTTGATGCCGAGAACTGCGACGCGCCGCGCGGCACCCAGCAGCGCGAGCAGCCGCTCTTCATCGTTCTCGATCAGGTTGGCGCGCCAACCGCTTTCGGTGGTCACGCGGCGAACATAGCCTCGCGCATGCAGGCCGGCCACCCGGCCGTGCTAGGATTCGCCGGCGATCCTTCCCAGGGGGGTTCCATCTCGATGAAGCGCCTGCTGCTGCTCGCCGCAGCCGCCCTCGCGGGCTGCTCGGTGTCGCTCGACCCCGGCTCGGTCCCCTGCCGCAACGACGGCGAATGCCCCACCGGCGCCTTCTGCGCCGCCTCGGGCAAGTGCGCGCCGCAGCCGGCCTGCAGCGGCGGCACCTCGTCCTGCCACGGCGCGTGCGTCAACCTGTCGACGTCGGCGGCGAACTGCGGCACCTGCGGGAACAGCTGCACCGCACCGGCCGGCGCCACCGCCACCTGCAGCAGCGGCAGCTGCGGCTTCACCTGCACGCCGCCCGCGGTACAGCAAGGCACCGGCTGCCTCACGCCGCCGGCGATGCCGACGGACCTCACCGCCACCGCCACCAGCTCGGTCACGCTCGACTGGGCGGCGCAGGCCGACGCCATCTCGTACGAAGTGTTCAAGGCCACCGACGCGGGCGGCCCGTTCGACAGCATCGCCTCGCCGACCACCAACACGTACGAGGACCAGGCCGTCTCGCCCGGCACCACCTACTTCTACGAGATCAAGGCGCACAACCTCGCCGGCGCGAGCGCGGCGACCAGCCCGGTCTCGGTGCTCACCCAGCCGGCCACGCCGACGAACTTCGGCGCGTCGCTGATCACCGGCAACAGCGCGGTCGCGCTGACGTGGGACCGCATGCCGGGCGCGGCGTCGTACGACGTGTACCGGGGGCGGAGCAGCGGCAGCCAGGCGCTCTACCATAACGTGGCCGATCCCGGCTCGGGCAGCACCGTGAAATACGACGACCCCGCGCCGCTCAGCGGCGTCAGCGCGTTCTATTCGGTGCAGGCCCGCAACGGCTCGGGCGCGAGCGCGCCGTCGACCACCGCGCAGGCGCTCACCGCGCCCGCCGCGCCGCAGACGGTGACCGCGACGCCGAACAGCGACGGCAGCGTCACCATCGCCTGGTCGTCGTCCACCGGCGCCACCAGCTACGCCGTCTTCCGCGGCGGCACCAACGTGTCCGGCCCGCTCGGCTCGTCGGCCTCCAGCTACGTCGACACGCCGGGCTTCGGCGGCACCTTCACGTACGACGTGGCGGCGTCGAACGCGAGCGGCACCGGCCCGCACTCCGGGCAGCAGACTGCGCTCACGCGGCCCGATGTCCCCCAGCACGTGAGCGCCAGCCTCGACGCGACCAAGACCGCCATCACCGTCTCCTGGGATCGGATGCCGGGGGCCGCCTCGTACGACGTGTGGAAGAGCACTTCTGCCGGCGGCGAGGCGTTCGTCGCCACCGTCAACGATCCCGCCGCCAGCTACCCGGACCCCGCGCCCGACAGCGGCCTCACCGACTACTACAAGGTGCTGGCGCACAACGCGTCCGGCGACAGCCCGCTCTCGCTCGAGGCCAGCGCCACCACCGTCCCGCTCGCCCCGGGCAGCGTGGGCGCGGTGGCGAACGCGGACGGCTCAGTGACCGTCAGCTGGACCCCGCCGCCGAACGCCGCGCTGGTCACCGGCTACTACGTCTATCGCGGCGGAGTGCAGGAGGCGGGGCCGCTCACCGCCTCGCCGCACGTCGAGACGCCGCCGGCCGGCGGCACCTTCCAGTATGCGGTGGCGGCCGCGAACTCGACCGGCATCGGCGCGCTCGGCTCGGCGCCGTCGACGGTGCTGACGCCGCCGCCGGCGGTGACGCTCTCGGTGGATTCCCTCAGCGCGTCGGCGGGCGTCACCAGCATCGGCCTCTCGTGGACCTCGGCCACCGGCGCCGCCAGCTACGACCTCTACCGCGACGGCACGAAGATCGACTCCGCCGACCCCGGAACGACCTACAGCGACGTCGAGCACAGCACCGGCACGCAGCACACGTTCAAGGTGATCGCGACCAACGCCACCGGCCCGAGCCCCGACAGCAACAGCCTCACCGTCACCACCGTCGCGCCCGATCCGACCGGGCTTACCGTGAAGGCGGTCACCACGGGCAGCGTCTCCCTCACCTGGAACCGCTCCACCACCGCCACCACCTACAGCGTGAAGCGCGGGCCGGCCGGCAGCGAGACCTTCATCCAGACGGTGAACGACCCCGGCGACCCCGCCACCATCGTCTCGTACGTTGACAACGGCCTTCCGCCCTCGACCCAGTATTCGTACGTGGTGAGCGCGCTCAACAACGGGGGCGCGCTGGAGAGCGGCAACTCCGCCAACGTGACGCCGACCACGCTCACGCCCACGCCGGTGGGCCTCGCGGTCGCGCAGCAGGACGACACCCACCTTTCGCTCAGCTGGACGCGCGTGACCGCCGGCGTCGACAGCTACGACGTGCTCCGCGGCACCGCCTCGGGCGCCGAGTCGCCGACGCCGGTGGCCAACGTGCCCAACCCTTCGAGCGGCGCGACGGTGCAGTACAGCGACCCGAATCTCGCCTCGAACACGATGTACTTCTACCAGGTGGTCGGGCGTGAGGCCTCGCTCAAGAGCGCCGCCAGCGCCGAGGCCAGCGCGCGCACCATGCTGTCGCCGCCGACGAACCTGGCCGCGACCGCCCTCGACTACCAGACGATCCAGCTCACCTGGACCAAGCCCACCGGCGGTCCCTACACCTACGTGCTCATGTACGGCCTGACCGCCGGCCAGGAGTTCGCCGCCACCACCAACCAGATCCCCGACGACGGCAACCCCACCACGCAGACCTTGATCGATGGCGACTTCTCGTACGACGGCCCGCTGGCGCCGGGTACCACGTACTTCTTCCGCGTCATCGCCACCAACGGCGCTGCCGGAAACACCAGCCTGCCCTCGGAGGAGGCGTCGACCACCACGCTCACCAGCGGCCCGCCGCTCAACGTCACGCCCATCGACGCCACCCACGTCTCGCTCGATGCGTCGCGCTTCACCGGGTACGACACCTTCGAGTTCTACAAGTCGCAGAACAACACGCAGCCCGACGAGACCACGGCGCCGAACGGCCCCGGCCCGATCATCCAGCTCGACGGGTCCGACGTGATCCTCACCGACACGCTCACCACCAGCGGCACCTGGTTCTACTCGGTGCGGGCGAGGTTCGGCGCGGGCCTCCCGACGCCATGGACCCCGCTGGTGGGAGTCACCACCGCCCCCGGCACTCCCTCCACACCGAACAACCTCAACGTCATCTCAGGCAACGGCGAGGCGCTGCTGAGCTGGGACGCCATGGTCAACGCCTCCACCTACAACGTGCTGCGGGCAACCGTCCCCACGGGTCCGTACACCACTGTGGCCTCGCCGGCGACGCCGTACTACGCGGACATCTCCAGTTCCAGCGCGCCCGATCCGCAGAATGGCAAGACCTACTACTACGAGGTGCAGTCGGTGGGAGCCGGCGGCCTCACCAGCGCGGCCACCGGGCCGTTCAGCACCACCGTGGACCCCACCGCGTTCACCGTCCTTCAGACCCTCGTCTCGTACACCGCGGGCGGCGCCGACACCCAGCCGGAGCTCGTCTTCGGAAAGATCGTGCCGCCGACCGGGCCCGCGATCGGCATCAACTGCATCAACGACGGGCACTGCCTCGCGCGGGGCGTTCCGAGCGGCCCGGTCTACGTCAAGCGGGGCCTGAACTACGTCCTCACCTCGGGGCGCTCGATCGACGTCAGCGTCGACCAGTACGGCCGCGCCGATCAGCACCAGTACATGAACTACACGCCCGTCTCGTTCACCATGTCGAACCTGGCGCCGTGGACCGCGCAGAGCGCCCTGCAGATCACCGCCAGTAACCTCACCATCGGCGGGGGCGACGACCTCGAGGCGAGCTTCATCGTCCACGGCCCGCAGCCCGGCGACACCTCGCTCGACGACTTCCAGGTGGACGGCGAGTCCTGGGCGGGAGCCATCGATACGGCGAAAGGAGACGTCGCCTGGCTGCTGCAGCGCTCGCTGTTCACCAGCTCGACCGGGCTTCCGTACCAGACGGTCGCGCGCGCCGCGAGCGGGTTCGCCATGTCGCAGGTCGACGGCCGCCTGCTGACCGTGGCCCCTGCCGCGTTCGTGAACGTCACGCCGTCGACCGCGAAGTTCAAGTACCTGCGCAGCCAGTTCAAGGCGCTCGCCCCGCTGATCAACCCGGCGGCCATCGTCGACGGCTTCCCCGATCTCGCCACCTTCGAGGCCGTCCCGTACGACTCCAACGGCATCACCCACCCGTTTGCCGGCGGGGCCTCCGTCACGCTCGCGCTGCTCTTGCTCGACAACGGCGCCACCGACGTGGACTACGGCACGCTCGACGTCGGCAACCCGATGCCGTCCAGCGGACCGGGCGGCTTTTCCACCCTCGCTACCATCGAAGCCGGCTTCAACGTGCCGGTGGACTGCAAGGGCTGCAAGAACGGCGGCGGCGACCTGCTGCCGGCCATCGCGGGCGGCTCGGTCTCGACCATCGACAGCCTGTCCACCGTGCTCAGCGAGGCGTCGGCCGGCGGCGTGATGCCGCACCTGCACCCGGTCCAGGCGCCGCAGATCAACGGCAAGGACCTCTTCACCGACCAGACCGCCGTCACCACGGCGCCGATCATCTCGTGGACCGCGCCCGACCTCGGCGCGCCCACATATTACCGCCTCTTCCTGTACCAGATCGGCGACGACGGCAGCGGCTCGGGCGTGGCGAGCATCTTCAACTTCGGCAACCCGCTCGCCCAGCTCTACACCACCGGCACCAGCCTGCAGGTCCCGCCCGGGCTGCTGCAGTCGAACTGCGGCGCCGCGCAGAACCTGCCCTGCACCTATTTCTTCGACATCCGCCCGGTGTTCGAGGATCGCGACATCATCAACAGGCCGTTCATCCGCGGCGATCACGAATACTTCGTCGACACGATTACCAACAGCTTCTCGCCGTAGTAGAAGCGCGCCCCATGGCGCGACAACCGGTGAAGGCCGCGCGCGGCACGGCGCTCTCCTGCAAGGGCTGGGTGCAGGAGGCCGCGCTGCGGATGATCTGCAACAACCTCGACCCCGAGGTGGCCGAAAAGCCCGAGGAGCTGGTCGTCTACGGCGGCAGCGGCAAGGCGGCGCGCGACTGGCCGTCGTTCGAGCGCATCTGCGCCACCCTGAAGACGCTGTCCGACGGCGAGACGCTGCTGGTGCAGAGCGGAAAGCCGGTGGGCGTGCTGCGCACGCATCCGGACGCGCCGCGGGTGCTCATCGCCAACTCCAACCTGGTGCCGAAGTGGGCCACCTGGGAAAAGTTCCGCGAGCTGGAGCACGCGGGGCTCACCATGTTCGGGCAGATGACGGCGGGCTCGTGGATCTACATCGGCACGCAGGGCATCTTGCAGGGCACTTACGAGACGTTCGCGGCGGCGGGACGGCAGCACTTCGGCAGCGACGATCTCTCCGGGCGCCTGATCGTGAGCGCCGGCCTCGGCGGCATGGGCGGCGCGCAGCCGCTGGCGGCCGTGATGTGCGGCGCCACGTTCCTCGGTGTCGAGGTGGACGAGGCGCGGGCGCGGCGGCGCGTCGAGCAGGGGTACCTCGACGTGCTGGCCGGCTCGCTCGACGAAGCGTTGCAACTGGTCGAGCAAGGCGGCGCGCGCAGCATCGGCGTGGTCGGCAACGCGGCCGAGGTCATTCCCGAGCTCGCGCGGCGCAGCGTGCGGCCCGATCTGCTGACCGACCAGACCAGCGCGCACGATCCACTGAATGGATATATACCCAGTGGATTATCTTTGAAAGACGCCACTGAATTGAGAGTGCGCGACCCCGGTGAGTACCAGAGGCGCAGCATCGACAGCATGGCCCGCCACGTCGAGGGCATGCTCGAGCTGCGCCGCCGCGGCAGCCACGTCTTCGACTACGGCAACAACCTGCGCGCGTTCGCGCAGGAGGGCGGCGCGCGCGACGCGTTCGCGTATCCCGGGTTCGTGCCGGCGTACATCCGGCCGCTGTTCTGCGAGGGACAGGGGCCGTTCCGCTGGGTGGCCCTCTCCGGCGACCCGGCCGACATCTTCGAGACCGATCGCGCGCTGATGGAGGCGTTCCCGGACAAGCCGCATCTGCACCGCTGGCTGTCGATGGCGCAGAAGCGGGTGAAGTTCCAGGGCCTGCCCGCGCGCATCTGCTGGCTCGGCTACGGCGAGCGCGCGAAGGCCGGATTGATATTCAACCAACTGGTTGAGCAACGCCGCGTGAAGGCGCCACTGGTCATCGGGCGCGATCACCTCGACTGCGGCAGCGTGGCGTCGCCCAACCGCGAGACCGAGGCGATGAAGGACGGCAGCGACGCCATCGCCGACTGGCCCATCCTGAACGCGCTGGTCAACGCCGTGAACGGCGCGTCGTGGGTGAGCTTCCACCACGGCGGCGGCGTGGGCATCGGCTACTCGCTGCACGCAGGGCAGGTCATCGTCGCCGACGGCACGCCGGCCGCCGCGCGGCGCCTCGAGCGCGTGCTCACCAGCGACCCCGCTATGGGCGTCCTGCGCCACGCCGACGCGGGCTACGAAGAGGCGATCCGGGTCGCGCGGGAACGGGGTGTCTCTATCCCGGGCGTCACGCGCTGAGGCAACCGCAACCGCGAAGAACGCGAAAAAGCTTTCTTGGTTTTTTCGCGCGCTTCGCGCTTCTTCGCGCCCTTCGCGGTTTGTAGTTCGTGTTCCTAGAAGTCGAGCGCGAAGAACACGCCCGCCGCGACCGCCAGCGCGGCGCCCGCGATCAGCAGCGCGGTGGCCTTCGAAGCGTCGCCCTTGGCGGCGTCGGTCTGCGAGTCGATCTGCGCCGTGGTGTGAAAGCTGCCCTGCAGGTCGGAGATGCTGCTCTTCGACTTCATGCCGAACAGCGCTCCGCCCGCGAGCGCGACGACGGCGGCGCCGCCGCTGACGTACGCGACCACGTGCGACGACGGCTGCGGCGGAGCGGGCGCGGCCGACACCGCCGTGGCGGGCGCCCTCGGAGCCGGCGCGGGCGCAACCGCTACCGCCGGCTGCGGCGCGGGCGCGCCCGACATCGGCGGCGCCGCCGCCAGCCCGTGCGGCGGCGAGCTCTCGGCCTTCTTCTTCTGCGCCAGCGCGTCCTCGACCTGCGCCAGCAGCTCCTTCGCCAGCCCCAGGTTCTTGTCGGTGGCCGGCGCGTTGCGCAAGAACGCGCGATAGGTCTGCACCGCCTTCTCGAGATTTCCGGTGAACCGGTAGCACTGCGCGATGTTGAAGAGCAGCGCCGGCACCGCCTTGAGCCGGTAGGTCTCCTCGAAGAGCTTCGCCGCCCCGGCGTAGTTGCCAAGGTTGTACTCGGTCTGGCCCTTCTGGAACGCGGCGCGAGCCTGATCGGACGTCTCGTCGGCGCGAGCCGGCAGGGCCACGGTGGCGGCGATGGCAAGGGCGGCAAGGCGCATCTGCGAAGCAGACCACGCGCGCCGCGCCCGGTCAATCGTGGCAGAGTGCGCGCGTGCTGCTCATCCGCAACGCGCGCGTCGCCACCATGACCGGCCCGCAAGCC
>Ga0335081_10008336_pt1 | contig 16606 bp, 13 predicted proteins | sample Lox_Sample_35_FD_206713 | JGI IMG/M metagenome (GOLD analysis project Ga0335081, IMG submission 206713) | Soil microbial communities from Loxahatchee National Wildlife Refuge, Florida, United States - Lox_Sample_3.5 | ecosystem: Environmental > Terrestrial > Soil > Wetlands | place: USA... | reverse complement strand
CTCAATCAGGTCGGGAATCTCGAGGATGGTGGGAATCCGTGAGAAATCCTTCCTCACCCGGGACAGTTCTCTTTTTTCTTTCGACATGTTCACACCCCTTTGCCGCTCCTAGTGACCGGCCTCGTATCGTATCTTCCTTGCGAATGCATCGGCACTTCGCGAATCAAAAAATGCTTCGGCAGCCCTTCCTGCAGGGACTACCCATAAACGCAAAAAGTCCTCTGCCCTCCGGACCGATTCCGGAGGGCAAGGACTTGACAGGTGAAGCTCTGGATGTGCTCTTATTTTACCTCGACCGTCGCACCCGCTTCGGTGAGCTTCTTCTTCATGGTCTCTGCTTCTTCCTTGGCCACACCGGTCTTCACCGGCTTCGGGGCGCCTTCCACGAGGTCTTTTGCTTCCTTCAGGCCGAGGCCGGTGAGCTCGCGCACGACCTTGATCACGTTGATCTTCTGTGCGCCTGCGCTCGCGAGGACCACGTCGAATGCCGTCTTTTCTTCCGCTGCTGCGGCGCCGGCCGGCGCTCCTGCGGCCGCAACGGCCACGGGCGCTGCCGCGGATACGCCCCACTTCTCTTCGAGCATCTTGCTCAGCTCTGCTGCTTCAAGAACGGTCAAGCCGCTCAGATCATCTACCAGTTTCGCTAAATCAGCCATGTTCCTTATCCTCCTGAATGAATAACCTTTTTAAAGTTCGCACCCGCGTCGCAGGTGCGTCTGTAAGACTTAACCCTTGTCTGCCTTTGCCTTCATGACCCTGGCGATCTGACCGGCCGGTGCTGCGAGCACGCCAACGATGCGCGATGCCGGCGCCTGGAGCAGGCCGACGATCTTTCCGCGAAGCGCATTGAGCGACGGCAGGCTGGCGAGCGCCATGACATCAGCCTGCTTGAGCAGCTTTCCGTCGAGTACGCCGACCTTGACTTCAAGTTTTGCCTGGATCTTGCGGAACTCGATCAACACCTTCGCCGGCGCGACCACGTCATCAAACCCGAGCGCAATGCCGACGGGCCCGACAAAATGGTCCTTGAGCGGCGCGAGACCCGTGCCTTCCGCGGCCTTGCGGGCCAGCGTGTTCTTGACCACACGGTATTCCACTTTGGACTGACGCAGCTTGGAGCGGAGCTCGGTTATCTGCTCCACGTTGATCCCGGCGTATCCGGTGATGATCGCCGTCTTCGCGCGGGAGAACTTCTCATGCAATTCGTCAATTGCCTCTTTTTTTTCGGTCTTATTCAACGCGTTCCTCCTTTCTTTCAAGAATCCCGATGACCAGCCCGGGGCTCCCGAAAGAAAGCAGCGTACGGACCTACTTATCTCTCTTTGTTTCCCGGGTCTCGGCAGGCCCTTCAGGGAAGGATTAAACCGGAGGAATCCGCGGTCTCCTCCGATGCCCGCTGTCTCGGACCGCACCCCGCGAAGGGGGGCCGACCTTTATGTGAGAAAGAGTGAATCTACTCCAGTTTTTCAACAAGGGCCGGGTCGATTTTGACCCCCGGTCCCATGGTGGTCGAGACCGTGGCGCTCCTGAGATATTTGCCCTTGCTCGATGATGGCTTCGCCTTCAGGATGGACTCCAGCACGGCCTTGGCGTTGTCCACGAGTTTGTTCTCGTCAAAGGACGCCTTGCCGACCGGCACATGGATGATGCCAGCCTTCTCCACCCGGTATTCCACCTTACCGGCCCTGATCTCCTTGATCGCTCTGGCAATGTCGAACGTAACGGTGCCCGTCTTGGGATTCGGCATGAGACCGCGGGGGCCGAGCACCTTGCCCAGCCTGCCCACGAGGCCCATGATGTCGGGAGTTGCGACGACGACATCAAAATCAGTCCAGCCTTCTTTCTGGATCTTGTCCGCCAGGTCCTCGGCTCCGGTATAATCGGCTCCTGCGTCCCTCGCCTCTTTTTCCTTTTCGCCCTTTGCGAAGACCAGGATCTTCACTTTCTTGCCGGTTCCATGGGGAAGCACGACCGTGCCCCGAACCATCTGGTCCGCCTGCTTCGGGTCGACCCCGAGCCGCACCGCAAGATCGACGGTCTCGTCGAACTTGGTCCGCGCGGTCTTCTTGGCGAGACCGATCGATTCCTCAACGCTGTAGAGCTTTGCCGGGTCCACCAGTGCTGCCGCTGCCTTGTACTTCTTGCCTGCCATGATTCCTCCTCGCGGTCCGAACGGCCGTTGTCGGCCTCCCGCAAACTGAACAGAAATAAAAGTGAAAATTGCGGTTTTTCAACCTTCAATCATTGTTTATTCTTAATTCTTCATTAATCGACAATCTCCAGCCCCATGCTCTTCGCAGAGCCTTCGATCATGCGCATGGCCGACTCGACGCTTGCGGCATTGAGGTCCGGGAGCTTGGTCTGCGCGATTTCCTTGATCTGCGCCCGGGTCACCTTGCCGACCTTGTCCTTGTTCGGAACGCCTGAACCCTTGACGATGCCGGCGGCCTTCTTGAGCAGCTCCGCGGCCGGAGGCGTCTTCGTGATGAAGGTAAAAGAACGGTCGGAATAGACGCTGATGATGACGGGGATGACCGTTTCCCCCATCTTCTGGGTCCTTGCGTTGAAGGCCTTGCAGAACTCCATGATATTAACGCCGTGCTGGCCCAATGCGGGGCCCACCGGCGGCGCGGGATTGGCCTTACCTGCCGGGACCTGAAGCTTGATTTTTGCTGTGATCTCTTTTGCCATCTCTGGACTCCTGTGAGTATTTTTCGCTGCCGAGGATCGCTCTCTCTGGCACTGTCCGTGGTATTACTTTGCTTCCTTTTCCCGCTCAACCTGCAGAAACTCGAGTTCGACCGGCGTCGAACGTCCGAAGATGCTGACCATCACGCGAAGCCTGCCGTGGGCCGGATTGACATCTTCCACCGTCCCGATGAAGCTGCTGAACGGCCCGTCGATCACGCGGACCCGGTCGCCCTTCTGGTATGCGTGCTTGGGCTGGGCCTGCGCGACGGCGCCCTCTTCCGCCTGCTTCAGAATGTTCTTGACCTCTTCGTCGCTGAGCGGCGTGGGGTTCGTACTGCCGCCGACGAAGCCGGTCACCTTGGGCGTGTCCTTCACGATATGCCAGGTATTGTCGTCCATCTCCATCTCGACCAGGATATAGCCGGGGAAAAATTTCCGCTGCGACTTGCGCTTTTTCCCGCCCTTGATGGACAGCACTTCCTCGGTCGGGACAAGGATCTGGCCGATCCTGGTCTGCATCCCGAGCTTGGTAACGCTCTCCTGGATGCTTGCCCTCACCTTGTTCTCGAAGCCCGCATATGTATGGACCACGTACCAGTTCATTGCCATATTTATCTTCTCATCTCATGACGACGCGGGTTATAAGATTTCCTGCCACGAGATCCGCGACCCACAAAAATACGGCGGAAATGAGCACCGTGACAATCACTACCCAGGTAGAGCCCATGACCTCTTTCCGCGTGGGAAACACGACCTTTTTGAGCTCCAATTTCACTTCCTGGAAAAAATCAGCGATCTTCTTGAACATCGACAGACCTCTTTCAGCGTCGTTTAGGGATAATGGCAGGCCAGGAGGGACTCGAACCCCCAGCAGCCGGATTTGGAGTCCGGAGCTCTACCATTAGAGCTACTGGCCTGTTTCCAGTTTACGCCTTGGTTTCCTTGTGCGTCGTGTGCTTCCGGCAGAAACGGCAGTACTTGTCCAGGTTCAGCTTGTCCGGCGTGTTGCGCTTGTTCTTGGTCGTTGAATAGTTCTTCCGCTTGCATTCGCCGCAAGCGAGCAGTACGATTTCCCGCATCTCTTATATCCTCGCTCTCAAATCATGATCACAGGGAAGACGGACGAACGCGGTTCGCCCCTTGCCCCTCGTTTCCCGTTACTCGATCACCTGGGTGATAACGCCTGCGCCGACGGTCCGGCCGCCCTCGCGGATCGCGAACCGAAGGCCCTGGTCCATCGCGATCGGCGTGATCAGCTCCACGCTGCAGGTCATGTTGTCGCCCGGCATCACCATCTCTACGCCCTCGGCCAGCGTCACCACGCCCGTCACGTCCGTCGTCCGGAAGTAGAACTGCGGGCGGTAGCCGTTGAAGAACGGCGTGTGACGGCCGCCCTCTTCCTTCGTCAGAACGTACGCTTCGGCCTTGAACTTCGTGTGCGGCGTGATGCTCCCCGGCTTCGCCAGGACCATCCCGCGCTCCACCTCTTCCTTCTTCACGCCCCGCAGCAGCACCCCAACGTTGTCGCCGGCCTGGCCCTGGTCCAGAAGCTTCCGGAACATCTCCACGCCCGTCACCACCGTCTTCTGCGTCGGCTTGATTCCCACGATCTCGATCTCGTCGCCCACCTTCACGATCCCGCGCTCGATCCTGCCCGTCACCACCGTGCCCCGGCCCGCGATCGAGAACACATCCTCGATCGGCATCAGGTACGGCTTGTCGATGTCGCGCTTCGGCTCCGGGATGTAGCTGTCGATGGCGTCCATCAGCTCCAGGATGCTCTTGTACTCGGGTGCGTTCGAGTCCTTGCTCTCGCTCTGGAGGGCCTTCAGGGCGCTCCCCTTCACGATCGGCGTCTTGTCCCCGGGGAACTGGTACTTCGACAGGAGCTCCCGCACCTCGAGCTCCACCAGCTCGATCAGTTCCGGGTCGTCCACCATGTCCACCTTGTTCATGTACACCACGATATAGGGCACGCCGACCTGACGGGCAAGCAGGATGTGCTCGCGGGTCTGGGGCATCGGGCCGTCGGCCGCGGACACCACCAGGATCGCTCCGTCCATCTGCGCCGCGCCCGTGATCATGTTCTTCACATAGTCGGCATGGCCCGGGCAGTCGACGTGGGCGTAGTGGCGCTTGTCCGTCTGGTATTCCACATGCGCCGTGGCGATCGTGATGCCGCGCTCCCGCTCTTCCGGGGCCTTGTCGATGTTGTCATACGAGACGAAGCTCGCCATGTTCTTGAAGGAAAGCACCTTCGTGATGGCCGCCGTCAAGGTCGTCTTGCCGTGGTCCACGTGGCCGATCGTTCCCACGTTCACATGCGGTTTGGTCCTCTCAAATTTCGCCTTTGCCATGCTCTCCGCCTCCTGTCGGGAAGTGAAAAAACTAAAAGAAAAAAACTACTTCTTAACCGTTTCGCCTTTTACCTTGGCGATTATCTGCTCCGATATGGTCTTGGGGACCTCTTCATAGTGGGCAAACTGCATCGTGTAGGTCGCGCGCCCCTGGGTCTTGGACCTGATGTCCGTGGCATAGCCGAACATCTCGGACAGCGGTACCTGCGCCGTAATGACCCGTCCCGTACCCCTCATGTTCATGCCCTGCACGCGGCCGCGGCGGGAATTAAGGTCACCGATGATATCTCCCATGTACTCCTCAGCGCAAACAACTTCAACGGCCATGATCGGTTCGAGCAGAACCGGATGGGCCTTCGCAGCGCCTTCCTTGAAGCCCATGGATCCTGCGATCTTGAACGCCATTTCCGAAGAGTCGACATCATGATAAGAGCCGTCGATGAGTGTAACTTTCATATCAACAACGGGATACCCGGCGAGCACGCCATTCTCCATGGCCTCTTCGATACCCTTCTGGGTCGGTGCAACGTATTCCTTGGGTACCGAGCCACCCACGGTCTTGTTCACAAACTCAAAGCCTTTTCCCGGTTCTTGGGGTTCGAGCTCAAGGACCACATGGCCATATTGACCGCGCCCACCTGACTGGCGAATGAACTTGCCTTCTGCAGTAACTTTCTTCTTGATCGTTTCTCGATACGCAACCTGGGGTTTGCCCACGTTCGCATCAACCTTAAACTCGCGCAAAAGGCGATCGACGATGATCTCAAGATGAAGCTCTCCCATGCCCGATATGATGACCTGACCAGTCTCCGGATCCGTCATCACGCGGAACGAAGGGTCCTCTTGCATGAGCTTCTGGAGCGAGAATCCCAGCTTTTCCTGGTCAGCCTTTGTCTTGGGCTCAATGGCCACGGAGATCACCGGCTCAGGAAAGATCATGGCTTCCAGAATGACGGGCTTATTTTCGTCGCAAAGGGTATGCCCCGTGAGCGTGCTTTTCAGGCCTACCGCTGCACAGATGTCACCAGAATAGATCTGCTCGATCTCTTCACGCTTGTTCGCGTGCATTTTGAGCAGCCGACCGACACGCTCCCTGGTCCCTTTGGTAGAGTTGTACACGTAGGAGCCCGATGTCAGCGTACCGGAGTAGACCCGGATGAAGGTAAGCTGCCCCACGAAGGGATCGGTCATGATCTTGAATGCTATGCCGGCAAAGGGCTCGCTGTCAGACGCGGTGCGAACTACTTCCTCACCCTTCGGGCCAATCCCCGTTACCGCCGGAATGTCCAGGGGAGAAGGGAGATAATCCACTACGGCATCGAGTAAGAGCTGCACACCTTTGTTTTTAAATGCCGATCCGCATATTACGGGGAATATGGTCATCGCAATCGTGCCCTTGCGGATCGCGGCCATGATCTCGGCTTCGGTGGGCTGCTCTCCGTTCAGGAACTTTTCCATCACGGTGTCGTCCGCGTCGGCGATCTTCTCGATCATCTTCTCGCGGTACTCCTGCGCCTTGGGCAGGAGGTCGGCCGGGATGTCCTCAACGACATATTTCGCGCCGAGCGTCTCGTCGTCGAACAGCACGGCCTTCATCTTCACAAGATCGATGCACCCGCGGAACTTGTCCTCGGCGCCGACCGGCAGCTGGATCGGCACTGCATTCGCACCAAGCCGGTCTGCCATGGACTGAACGCTCATATAGAAATCGGCACCGACGCGGTCCATCTTGTTCATGAACGCAATGCGGGGAACCTTATACTTATCTGCCTGCCGCCATACCGTTTCGGACTGGGGCTCCACGCCGCTCACCGAATCGAAGGCCGCAACGGCACCGTCCAACACGCGAAGCGAACGCTCCACCTCGATCGTGAAATCGACGTGCCCGGGAGTATCGATGATATTGATACGCTTGTCGCGCCAGAAGCAGGTCGTTGCCGCAGACGTGATGGTGATGCCGCGCTCCTGCTCCTGGACCATCCAGTCCATCACCGCAGTGCCGTCATGCACCTCGCCGATCTTATAGGAAACACCGGTATAGTAAAGGATGCGCTCCGTCGTCGTCGTTTTACCGGCGTCGATGTGGGCCATAATGCCGATGTTCCGTGTATTTTCCAGTGAATACTGCCTAGCCAAAACTTCTTCCTCCGCTTCTTCGGTGCAGATCTTACCAGCGATAATGGGCGAAGGCTTTGTTCGCCTCGGCCATGCGGTGCACGTCTTCCCTTTTCTTTACTGCTGCGCCGGTATTGTTCGAAGCATCAAGAATCTCCCCCGCAAGTTTGTCAACCATGGATTTTTCGGGCCGCTGCGCGGCATAGAGCCGAAGCCAGCGATAAGCAAGCGACAGCCTGCGAGGCTGCTTGACCTCGATCGGCACCTGATACGATGCACCGCCGACCCTGCGGGACTTCACTTCAAGCGTCGGCTTCAGGTTCTCGATGGCCTTCTTGAAAACGGCAATCGGATCACCGCTCGTCTTTGCCTGAATCCGATCAAGCGCCTTGTAGCAAATGGCCTCTGCCGTGCTCTTCTTGCCTTTGCGCATCAGCACGTTCACAAACTTCGCCAGCATCTTGCTGTTGTATTTTGGATCCGGTAATGCTTCCCTTTTTACTACGACGCTTTTTCTCGGCATATCTTCGTCCTTTTGTCCTTCTCCTGACCTTGCGACCTACTTCGGCCTCTTTGCACCGTATTTCGACCGGCCCTGCTTGCGATTGGCAACCCCGACCGTATCCAATGTGCCGCGGACAATATGATACCGTACGCCGGGAAGGTCCTTCACCCTGCCGCCGCGGATCAATACGATAGAGTGCTCCTGGAGGTTGTGACCGACACCGGGGATATACGTCGTGACCTCCATGCCATTCGTGAGCCTCACGCGGGCTACCTTCCGGAGAGCCGAGTTAGGCTTCTTGGGCGTTGTGGTATAGACCCTGATGCAGACACCCCGCTTCTGAGGGCAGCTCTTGAGCGCGGGGCTCTTCGTTTTGCTCGCTGCAAGGGTCCTGCCTTTTCTTACCAGCTGACTGATGGTAGGCACGTGAATTACTCCTTAAAAACGCGAAGATAGCGGTTTTTTATAACGTTGAGTCAAAACCCGATGATTATATCTATGTATGGGACGAATGTCAAGATTTTTTTTGGTATTCGTTGCACAAATTAGGCAAAGCAGGGCGCGGTGCCGGCAGGGGTAGCTCTTACCATTGCCTCCCGCCGGTTCCACGCCCGTGAATTTGCCATGAAGCCACTAGATGTTGCTGCTGCGCCTGCCGGCCACCCTTATTCTGGTATCTGCGTATCCGGTGCAGCCTCTTCCTCAACCTCGACGTAAGTATTACGATACTCGGTCATCCCCGTTCCGGCAGGAATCAACCGGCCCATGATGACGTTTTCCTTCAGGCCAACCAGATCGTCCACCGAACCCGTTATCGCAGCCTCGGTCAGCACACGCGTCGTCTCCTGGAACGACGCCGCCGAGATGAAGCTGTCCGTGGTGAGCGACGCCTTGGTGATGCCGAGGAGGATCGGACGTGCCGTGGCAGGCTTGCCCCCCTTGGCGATGACCGCTTCGTTCTCTCTGGCGAAGGCAAACCGATCGACTTGCTCGCCGATAAGAAACGACGTGTCGCCTGCCTCCTCGATCCTGACCTTGCGCAACATCTGTCGAACGATCACTTCGATGTGCTTGTCGTTGATGCTCACGCCCTGGAGCCGGTAGACCTGCTGGACCTCGTCCACCAGGTACTTCTGCAGCTCCTTCGGGCCCAACACATTCAGGATGTCATGAGGATCCACCGGACCATCCATGAGCGGTTCGCCGGCGGTGACCCAGTCCCCTTCGTGCACGTTCACATGTTTGCCCTTCGGGATCAGGTATTCCTTCTCGTTGCCCATGCCATCCTTGACCAGGATGCGTCGCATGCCCTTTACGAAACCGCCGAACTCCACGGTGCCGTCGATCTCGCTGATGATCGCCTGCTCTTTGGGTTTCCGCGCCTCAAACAGTTCGGCAACCCTCGGAAGACCACCCGTGATGTCCTTGGTCTTCGTCGTTTCGCGCGGGATCTTAACCAGGATGTCGCCGGGGAACACCTCGTCGTTCTTGTCCACAAGAATGTGCGCGCCTGCGGGAAGAAGGTACCGGGCCACAACGTTCGAAGCAGGCAGACGCGCTGTCTTCCCGTGCGGGTCCTTGATCGAAATGCGGGGACGCAGGTTCTGGTTGGGGTAGTCGATGATCACCTTGCGCGACAGGCCGGTGACCTCGTCCACTTCCTCGCGCATGGTCACGCCTTCGATGATGTCTCCAAAGGCGATCTTTCCGCCGATTTCCGTCAGGATCGGGAGTGAGTAGGGATCCCACTCGACGAGTTTCTGGCCCACATCCACTTTTTGGCCGTCCTGGACCTTGAGCCGGGCGCCGTAGATGATGGCATACTTCTCCTTTTCACGTCCGGTCTCGTCGTAGATAGCGATGTTTCCGCTGCGCGACATGACGACATAGTCGCCTTCCTTGTTCTTCACCGTGTTCAGGCTGAGATATTTCACGGCACCGGCGTTCTTCGCCTCGAGCACCGTCTGCTCCACGACCTTGCTTGCCGTACCGCCGATGTGGAAGGTTCTCATGGTCAGCTGGGTGCCCGGCTCGCCGATGGACTGGGCGGCAATGATGCCGATGGCCTCGCCGATGTCCACCAGTTTGCCGCGGCCCAGATCTCTGCCGTAGCACATCCGGCAGACGCCGCGCAGCGACTGGCAGGTGAGCACCGAACGGATCTTGATGCGGTCGATGCCCGCCTCTTCAATGCGCTTCACGAGGTCCTCGTTGATCTCTCTGCGGGTGGACACGATCACTTCCCTGTTGATCGGGTCCTTGATGTCCTCGGCGGCAACGCGGCCGAGGATACGCTCAGACAGCGGCTCGATGATCTCACCGCCCTCGACGAGCGATCCCACCATGATGCCGTCCACCGTGCCGCAGTCGTCCTGCGTGATGATCACGTCCTGGGCGACGTCGACGAGCCTCCTGGTGAGATAGCCGGAGTTGGCCGTCTTGAGCGCCGTGTCCGCCAGCCCCTTGCGTGCACCGTGGGTCGAGATGAAATACTGAAGCACCGTGAGTCCTTCGCGGAAGTTTGCGGTGATCGGCGTCTCGATGATCTCGCCCGACGGCTTCGCCATGAGCCCGCGCATGCCGGCAAGCTGCCTGATCTGCTGCGTGCTGCCGCGCGCCCCCGAGTCCGCCATCATGAAGATGTTGTTGAAGGAACGGGCCTCCTGCAGCTCGGACTTCTTCGCGCTGCCCAGTTCAACGGCCTCCATGCCCAGCTCGGCCATCATTTCATCGGCGATCTTCTCGGTAACGTTCGCCCAGATGTCGATTTCCTTGTTGTACCGCTCGCCGTTCGTGATGAGTCCCTCGGTATACTGGTGATGGATCTCCATCACTTCCTTCTGGGCCTGATCGATGAACTTCTGCTTCTTGCCCGGTATATGCATGTCGTTGATGCAGATCGAAATACCCGACTTTGTCGCGAACTTGAACCCGATCTCCTTGAGGTCGTCGATCAGGACGACCGTGCGCCGGAGCCCCAGCTTGCGGTAGCATTCGTCGATGAGCTTCGCGAGCTCCTTCTTGGTCATTTCCTTGTTGACGGACGCGAACGAGATGCCCTCGGGCAGGACCTCGCTGAACAGCACGCGGCCCACCGTCGTCTCTTCGATCTTGCCGCCGATCCTGACGCGGACCCGGGCATGAATATCCGCCATGCGCTGGTCATAGGCAATGCGGACCTCGTCCCTCCCTGAGAAGATTTTGCCTTCGCCCGGCGCTCCGGAGCGTGACTTGGTCAGGTAATAGCACCCGAGCACGATGTCCTGGGACGGAACGGTGATCGGCCTGCCGTTCGCCGGAGAAAGCACGTTGTTGATCGAAAGCATGAGCACACGAGCCTCGAGCTGCGCCTCCACCGAGAGCGGGATATGGACCGCCATCTGGTCGCCGTCGAAGTCCGCGTTGAATGCCGCGCACACGAGCGGATGGAGCCGGATGGCCTTGCCTTCGACGAGCATGGGATCAAAGGCCTGGATGCCCAGCCGATGGAGCGTCGGGGCGCGGTTCAGGAGCACCGGGTGCTCCTGGATGACTTCTTCGAGCACGTCCCACACTTCAGGGCGTTCGCGCTCTATCATTTTCTTCGCACTCTTGATGGTCGTGGCGTATCCTTTTTCCTCGAGCTTGTTGAAGATGAACGGTTTGAACAGCTCGAGCGCCATCTTCTTCGGAAGGCCGCACTGATGCAGCTTCAGGTCGGGACCGACCACGATCACCGAACGGCCCGAGTAATCGACCCGCTTCCCGAGCAGGTTCTGACGGAACCGCCCCTGCTTGCCTTTCAGCATATCCGAGAGCGATTTGAGCGGACGCTTGTTGGGTCCGCGCAGGACCCTGCCGCGGCGGCCGTTGTCAAAGAGGGCGTCCACCGCCTCCTGCAACATGCGTTTCTCGTTCCTGATGATGACGGAAGGAGCCTTGAGCTCTTCCAGCCGGTGCAGCCGGTTGTTCCGGTTGATGACGCGGCGGTACAGGTCGTTCAGGTCCGACGTGGCGAACCGGCCGCCCTCGAGTGGCACCAGCGGGCGCAGCTCCGGCGGAATGACGGGGATCACGTCGAGGATCATCCATTCGGGCTTGTTGCCCGATTTGCGGAACGCCTCGATGACCTTGAGTCGCTTCGTCAGCTTCTTCTTCGTGGCCATGGACGTGGCCGTTTCGATCTTCTTGCGGATCTCCTCGGATTCTGCCTCGAGATCGATCGCCTTCAGCATCTCACGGATCGCCTCGGCGCCCATGCCGGCCTTGAATGCACTGGAGCCGTATTCCAGGTACGCCTTCCGGAACTTCTCCTCCGTCAGGAGCTCCTTCTGCTTGAGCGGCGTGTCCCCGCCGTCTACCACGACGTAGTTCTCGAAGTAGAGCACCTTTTCGAGCTGGCGGAGCGTCATGTCGAGAAGGGTGCCGATGCGGCTCGGCAGGCCCTTCAGGAACCAGATGTGGGCGACCGGCGACGAAAGTTCGATGTGGCCCATGCGCTCCCGGCGCACCTTGGACTGGATCACTTCCACGCCGCACTTGTCGCAGACAATGCCCCGGTGCTTCATGCGCTTGTACTTTCCGCAGAGGCATTCCCAGTCCTTGATGGGCCCGAAGATCTTTGCGCAGAACAATCCGTCGCGCTCCGGCTTGAACGACCGGTAGTTGATCGTCTCCGGCTTTTTCACCTCGCCGAAGGACCACTCTTTGATCCGCTCCGGAGACGCGATCTTTATTCTCATTGCATCAAAGCTGATGTCCTTCGGCTTGTCGAACAAGCTCATGACATCGGCTCTGGCCTTGCTTTCGGTTATCCGTTTCTCTTCCACTGTGAACCTCCTAGGAGAGGTGTTTCCCCTCATATCCTGGATCGACAATCAACCTGCCGGGGTGTGGCGACGCCGCTCCCCGGTATTACCGCGCTGACGAGATCTTCTCGAGCCCGATCACGCGCTCCTTCTCGTTCTTCCGCTCGATCAGCTCCACATCGAGGCAGAGGCTCTGGAGCTCCTTGATGAGCACGTAGAACGATTCGGGCAGGCCCGGCTCGAGGGTGTTCTCGCCCTTGACGATGGCCTCGTAGATCTTGGCACGGCCCGAGACGTCGTCGGATTTCACGGTCAGGAACTCCTGCAGGCAGTAGGCAGCACCGTATGCCTGGAGCGCCCAGACTTCCATTTCTCCCAGCCGCTGCCCGCCGAACTGCGCCTTGCCGCCCAGCGGCTGCTGGGTGACCAGCGAGTAGGGCCCGATGGAGCGGGCATGGAGCTTATCGTCGACCAGATGGTGCAGTTTGAGCATGTACATGTACCCGACCGTGACCGGCTTGTCGAAAGGCTCGCCGGTGCGACCGTCAAAGAGGAGCGACTGGCCGGTCACCGGAAGCTTTGCCTCCTTGAGCAGAGACCGGATGCGTTCCTCGGAGGCGCCGTCGAACACCGGCGTCGCGACATGCAGGCCGAGCGCCTTCGCGGCCCAGCCCAGGTGCGTTTCGAGGATCTGTCCCACGTTCATACGGGACGGCACGCCAAGCGGGTTCAGCACGATCTCGACCGGCGTCCCGTCGGGAAGGTAGGGCATATCCTCTTCCGGCACGATCCGGGAGACCACGCCCTTGTTCCCGTGGCGGCCGGCCATCTTATCGCCCACGGAAAGCTTGCGCTTCATGGCAACGTAGGCCTTGACCAGCTTTACCACGCCCGGCGGCAGGTCGTCGCCGCGTTTCAGCCTCCCGATTTTCTCGTCGTAGATGGACTCGAGGATGCCGATCTGGTTCTCGGAGCTGTCCAGGATCTCCTGGAGCTTCGCGGGGTAATCTTCGGACTCGACCTTGATCTTCGCGTAATCCTTTTCGGGAAGCTTGTCGAGCACCTCGACGCTAAGCTTCTTGCCCTTCGCCAGCTCCGTCTTGCCCGTCTTGGAGTTTACGACCTTATCGGCCGCGGTCTTGCCGATGAGCAGCCGCCTGATGCGTTTGTACCGGTCTTCCTTCTCGGCCTTTACCTCTTCGGCGTATTCCTTCTGGAGGCGCGCGATCTCTTCGCTCTCCTGCGTCTTGAGCCGCTCATTCTTGTCCTCGCCCTTGCGGGAAAAAACCTTGACGTCGATGACGGTCCCCTCGATGCCCGGAGGAGCGTAGAGCGAAGCGTCGCGCACGTCTCCCGCCTTCTCGCCGAAGATGGCGCGGAGCAGCTTTTCCTCGGGGGTGAGCTGCGTTTCACCCTTCGGCGTGACCTTGCCTATCAGGATGTCGCCGGGCATGACCTCGGCGCCGATGCGGATGATCCCGTTCTCGTCAAGGTTCCGGAGCGTCTCTTCGCCAAGGTTCGGGATGTCGCGCGTGATCTCCTCCTTGCCGAGCTTGGTGTCCCGCGCCTCGATCTCGAACTCTTCAATGTGGATCGAGGTGTACCGGTCTTCCTTCACCAGCCGCTCGCTGATGATGATAGCGTCTTCGTAGTTGTAGCCGCTCCAGGGCATGAACGCCACCAGCACGTTCTGGCCGAGCGCAAGTTCGCCGAGGTCGGTAGCCGGGCCGTCGGCAACCACCTGTCCCTTTTTCACCTTGTCTCCGATGCGCACGATCGGCTTCTGATTCATGCACGTGTTCTGGTTGGAGCGGTAGAACTTGGTCAGCGGATAGGTATCCACCACCGTTTTGCCCTTGGCGTCCTCTCCCTTGATAACGATCCGGGTGGAATCCACTGCCTCCACGATGCCGTCGCGTTTCACGGAAACGATGGCGCCCGAGTCGCGGGCGGCCACCCGCTCCATGCCGGTGCCGACCACGGGCGCCTGGGGCCTTAGAAGCGGAACTGCCTGCCGCTGCATGTTCGAGCCCATGAGCGCGCGGTTCGCATCGTCGTTCTCGAGGAACGGGATGAGCGCCGCCGAAACCGAAACGATCTGCTTCGGCGACACGTCCATGTACTCCACTTCCTCGGCGCCCACCAGCTTGAACTCACCGCCGACGCGCGCAGAAACGCTGTCCACCGCGATCTTGTCCCGCCCGTCGACCGGCGTGTTGGCCTGGGCGACGACGAAGTTCTCACCGTCCACGGCCGAAAGGTACTCGATAACGTCGGTCACCTTGGAGGCCTTGACCTCCCGGTAGGGCGCCTCGATGAACCCGTAGTCGTTGACACGCGCATAGGTAGCGAGCGAGACGATGAGGCCGATGTTCGGACCTTCCGGCGTTTCGATCGGGCAGATCCTGCCGTAGTGGGTCGTGTGCACATCGCGCACTTCGAAGCCCGCCCGTTCGCGGGTGAGCCCGCCGGGACCCAGGGCAGACAGCCTGCGCTTGTGCGTGATCTCGGCGAGGGGGTTCGTCTGGTCCATGAACTGCGAGAGCTGGCTGGAACCGAAAAATTCCTTGATGGCCGCGATCACGGGCTTGGGGTTGATGATGTCATGCGGCATGAGCGTGTCGACGTCCTGGAGGCTCATGCGCTCCTTGATGGCGCGCTCCATGCGCGCGAGGCCGACCCGGATCTGGTTCTCGAGCAGTTCTCCCACGGAACGCACCCTGCGGTTCCCGAGATGGTCTATGTCGTCCACTTCGCCCCTGCCGGTCCTGAGGTTCACCAGGTACCGGATGACCTCGACCACATCCTGGGCCGTCAGCGTCGTCTTCTCGATGGGGATGTCGAGCTTCAGCTTCTTGTTCAGCTTGAGCCTGCCCACGGACGAAAGGTCGTACCGCTTGGGATTGAAGAACATGCCCGAGAACAGGTTCCGCGCCATCTCGATCGTCGGCGGTTCGCCGGGGCGCATCTTCCGGTAGATCTCGAGCAGCGCCTCGTCGGAGGACGAAACCTTGTCGGCCAGCAGCGTATCGCGGATCGCGGCAATGACATGGATCCCGTCCATGTAGATCACTTCCATCTTCTCTATCTTCGAGGCCGCGACCTTGGTCAGGAACGCGTCGGTGATCTTCTCGTTCGCCGGGAGGAGCACTTCGCCGGTCTCGGGGTCGATGACATCGCGGAGCACGATGCGGTCGACCAGCTCCTCGCGGGGTATAGGTATCTCCGTAATGCCCGCCGACTCCATCCGCTTGATCGCGGCGCGCGTGATCTTGGCTCCCTCCTTCACGATCACTTCGCGGGTCGCTTTGTCGGTGATCGTATTCGGCGCCTTGAGCCCGGCCAGCACGTCAGCATGGATGCCTCGCGTGAATCCCTCCTTCTTGATCCTGATGTCCTCGATGGGGTAGTACATCCGGAGGAGATCCTCGTTCGAATAGCCAAACGACTTGAGAAGGATCGTCGCCGGGATCTTCCTGCGGCGGTCGATCCGCACGTAGACGATGTCCTTCACGTCGAATTCGAAATCCAGCCACGAACCGCGGTACGGGATGATCCTGGCGGAGTACAGGATCTTGCCGCTCGCGTGCGTCCGTCCCTTGTCGTGCGTGAAGAACGCGCCGGGAGACCGGTGCAGCTGGCTCACCACGACGCGCTCCGTTCCGTTGACGATAAAGGTCCCGGTCTCGGTCATGAGCGGGAGATCGCCGACATAGACCTCCTGCTCCTTGATATCCTTGACCCGTTTCGTGGCGGTCTGTTCATCCTTTTCGAAAAACACGAGGCGCGTCTTGATCTTGAGCGGCGCGGCGTAGGTGGCTCCCCGCTGCAGGCATTCCCAGAGGGTGTACTTCGGATCGCCGAGCGAGTACCCGAGGTAGTCGACCATTGCGGTCTCGTTGAAGTCGTAAATGGGATAGACGCTCTTGAATGCCGCCTGCAGCCCGATGTCCTTGCGCTTGTCCGACGAGAGCTCCCTCTGGAGAAACAGATCGTAGGACCGCTTCTGGATCTCAATCAGGTCCGGAATCTCGAGGATGGTGGGAATCCGTGAGAAATCCTTCCTCACCCGGGACAGTTCTCTTTTTTCTTTCGACATGTTCACACCCCTTTGCCGCTCCTAGTGACCGGCCTCGTATCGTATCTTCCTT
>Ga0335081_10008335_pt1 | contig 16609 bp, 8 predicted proteins | sample Lox_Sample_35_FD_206713 | JGI IMG/M metagenome (GOLD analysis project Ga0335081, IMG submission 206713) | Soil microbial communities from Loxahatchee National Wildlife Refuge, Florida, United States - Lox_Sample_3.5 | ecosystem: Environmental > Terrestrial > Soil > Wetlands | place: USA: Florida... | reverse complement strand
CCTGGCGGTCGCGAGTGCCGTCCAGCAACTGGAGAAACTTTCTTCCTTCTGCGTCTTCGATCTTGATCTGCGTATGCAAAAGCGTGGTGACGAAGCCATCCTGGGCCTGAAGCCTGGCCAATGCGCTGGCGACCGGCTTCTCGCTGACCCGCTCTGCGAGGGCGATATGGTATGTTCGCAGGTCAACCAGCGTGCTGATCGCTAGATGCAGTACCGTCTGCGACAACTCGTCATCTAGCTTCTCTTCTGGAATATCAGGAAGCGCAGAACGCACGGCGCGGCAGAGGTCCTCGAAGCTTTCGCCGCGCGGCCAGATCGCTTGCAGGTGATGAAGAACGGCGAGTGTGATCGGATTGTTTGTCTTAATCGCACCTGGGCCACGCTGGTTGGCAAACTCGACGACCCCATTTTCATGCTCTGCTGCCCGCCGCAGGGGAGACGCCACGATTAAGCGCCGCAGGCATTCCTGCACCTGGTCGCGACGCAGGGGGATTTCTTTGTGGCAGAGAAGGGTTTGGCGGAATTTTCGACAGCGCACGAAATCGAGTGTCTGCTGTAAGGAAATCAGATCTCCCCCCGCTAGCTCTTCCAGCGCGGCCCGCTTTTCAGGATCCAGTGGAGACTCAATTTCGTCCGAAAGCTTGGCCTCGCTTAAGAACTGCAATCCATGAGCCGCAGCACGGGCGACAAAATCCGCGAAATAGACCGGAGAAAAATTCACAGCCAGGTCGTCATGATGGATTACGTTGTCGTCGCGGGCACACAACTGTTCAAATTCGCACTGTAGTGCTGCGCGCGACGGCGTGCTCATTGGCATTGCATCAATTACAAATTGAAGATAGGCCTTGGCTTCGCGTATGGGTTCGGCGGATTCCTCCATCCCGCGAGTGTGGAACAGCATCATGTCGCGCAGAATCCGACGCAGGTGGCCGCCAGGGTTGGCATTGTAGCTGACGAAAGCCACCCCGTTTCGGGTCAGGTTTTGATGGCAAATATCCAGCAGCTTTTCCTGCACTGCCGGAGGAACCCAGGCGTAAATTCCGTGCGCGATTATATAGTCGAACTGGCCGAACTCGGGGCCGATCTCCATGAGGTCCATCTGGAGAACGCGAATGTTGTTGAGGCCCACGTGATCAATCAGCCCGCGCGCGCGCTGAATCGGGTTCGTCGCCAGATCAATACCTACAAAATCGCTGTGGGGCAGTCCGAATGCCATTGGAATCAGGTTGGCGCCCTCTCCACAGCCGATCTCGAGCACGGTACACCGTTTGACATCTGGTGAGTCCATACCGAACAGCGCGCTCATCACCGCTAGCCGGTCAGGATGCGTCTGAACATAGGTATGACTGGGATAAGGTACTCGATCATAAGCATTTCCTGGTGGAGACATGCCGAATACCGTAACTCTATTGATGCGCGGTCAGCGCTTCAGCATAAAATACAGCACTAACAGGACCGCCAGCACAAACAATCCATTCAAAGTGAGGATCAGCGCCCAGGGAACTGCGGCTTTGGGTGGCTCGCCTCCTGGCTGCGGTACTTGGGGCATCCGAGGTACCGCCATAGGGGCTGGTTGTGGAATCTGCGGATAAACACCGGGTTGCGGGAACTGAGGGACCTGTGGCGGCGCGTAAGGCGAAGGGACTGCAATCGGCGGCGCAGGAGGCATCGGCGGCATTGCCGGAGTTGGAGCCGCGCCAGGCGGCTGCGCCGCCGAAGCCGCTCCTGCGGCGGGATTGACGTTCCTTAGGCCGCTGGAAATGAATCGGGTGTATTCGCTGGGGCCGTCAGGCAGCGGCAACGGACTGGTCCCGGACGCTCGGTCCGTTGTGAACAAACGCGTTGCGCCTGCCGACTCCGAGCCGGCTGCGAAGCGTGGTCCAGGGTCGCGTACGCCCGGGGAAGTTGCTATCCCCGGCGACGCGCCGGGTGTGAAGAGGTCGGACGCACCGCTGCCCTCCGAAGCTGGTTCCTTGGGGCGTGTCTCGGTGGAGAACCTCCGAACGCTCACATCGGATGAAGGTCCTTTCAGTATCGGCCTTGCCAGCGGATCGGACCTCGCCTCTTTGGGGGCATCGTCAACTCTCGACCAGAACGCAGTCAGGGAGCCTGGGTCGCTGCTCGGCGCGGAGGGTGCCGTCGTTGTGGGTAGAGAGGAGGGCGTGCCCGCCGAGGGAACATCCTTCGCTGACCCAAACACCTCGGTGAATTCACCCACTTTCTTGGCGGGAGGGGGCGTGGACTCCGAAAGGTCGGGGACCCGCTCAGCGCGTTCGCCGTTAAACGGTCCGCGGAAGAAACTCGTAAACTCGCCAGTGGGGGCTTCTTCGCCCATTGAGAGGCGATCAACCGGAGTCCTCAAGGCGGAGGTAGCGCTGAAGGCGGGAGTTGCCGCCGGCACCGTGCCGTCACGCGGGTTGACGGTGGATGCGACAGGCGATTCGCTGCCGGAGCTTTGACCTGGCGGCGCGGCAAGTTCAGCAAAACCGCTATCTGCAATTCCGGTATTGCCTGCTCCCAAGACGGAGTCGTCACGGCCACGCGACTCCGCAGCGACATTTATCGCGGTGTCATGTTGGCTGCCATTGAACTCCGCGAAGAAGTTCTTCGTAAACTCGCCCGGCTCTCGTTTCTCCGTCGTCGACTCAAAAGGTCCGCCGCTTTCCGGAAAGCTGTTCAAGTCGACGGCGGGCCCGCTCGCAGGAGTGCCAACAGCGGAAAGCTGGCTCGATTCAGGCGCAAGTCCCAGTCGCAGCGACTCAAATGCCGCGGTAATCCCGTGTGGCCCGCTCGATGTGCCGACTTGGTCCTGCTCACGGGCGGGGAGTTCATCCGCCTTCTCGATATCCGCCGTGAATACTGCCTCGGCCGCAGGCTCTCCACACTCACGCTGGCCTTGCTCGTAGGAACTGACCCATCTGCGGAGTTGCTCCCCGCCCGGCAGCTTGGTGACAAGATAGGCGTAGGAGGTACCGGCATACTGGCCACTGTCGATCACCACCTCAGCCGGGGCGGGAGCGATGGCCTGAAACGATTCCAGCACCCACTGTATGGTTGGCTGATTAGGCTTCTGTTCGGGGCATTCGAAGATGTGCGCTAAAACCGTCTCGCCAGTTGCAATTCTGCGGGCAGTGAAGGTTTCCACCCGGCCGCGGGTGACGGACTCGACGACCTCGTATTTGTCAGCAAATGACACGGCGATGTTACGTGAGAGCGATCAACAGGGACCGCAATCCCGGTTCTTCGTCCATTGGACGTGTTTCCAGGCTTGTGGGGTCTCGCAATGTGTACAAACTACACCGCAATATTGCGAGAGTAAAGCGGCAAACTTGCCCTAAGTAGCCTCCTTCTCCAAATTCCTGTTCTCAAAAGAGCAACTTCGCGAGAGAATGGCGTTCTCCGATGCATAGCCCACGGTGAGGCGAAATGAAGTTGCTCTCCAAAGTCGTTTGGAAAGAAGGCATGTATCTTGCGCCACACCACTTCCAGGCGCAAAACCGGTATTTCGAGGACTCCGTGCATTTTGCCACCGCGGGTCTTTGGAATAACGCGTATGGATTCGCTGACTACCAGCTCGACGGCGATGCCATTCGTAACGGCACGGTGGCCCTCTTACAAGCGCGAGGAATGTTTGAAGACGGCTTGGCTTTCGACATGAAGAACTCCGATCCATTGCCGCCACCGTACAACATCGTTGAACAATTTTCTCCAGCAGCGAGCGAGCTAGTCGTCTCGCTCACGGTGCCGCGGTGGGTATCCGACGGTCAGAACTGCAGTCTGGAAACGCTGCCGGACGAGAACACTCGATACACCGGCGTGGCCAAGGTGCTTCACGATGAAACCACCGGGCGCGACGAAAAGCCTGTCAGTCTCGGCTATAAGAACATCCGCTTGGAGCTGGGAGGCGAGGACAATGAGACTCGCTTAACCCTCCCTCTGGCTCGGGTTGTTCGGGATGGCTCAGGCCATTTCGCGTTCGATCCGACGTTTGTGCCACCCTGCCTCCGCATCAGCGCGAGCCAATATTTAACCGGCACGCTGCAGAGGCTGGTCGAGATCCTGGAAGAAAAGAGCGCAGTTGTTTCCCAGGAGCAGCAGCACTCAGCGGGGAAATTCCAGGCGGGAATGTCGGCGCGGCACGTGGCGCAGTTTTGGTTTCTGCACGCCATCAACTCCAGCCTGACGCCGCTGCGTCATCTGCTGCTCTCGAAACACGGTCACCCGGAAGAACTCTTCTGCGAGATGTCGCGTTTGGCGGGCGCACTGTGCACATTCGGGATGGATACGCATCCTCGCTCGCTGCCCTCCTACAATCACCGTGACCCGGGCCCCTGCTTCCGGGCGTTGGATGAGCATATTCGCCGGCTGCTGGAGGTAGTAGTCCCGTCCTTGGCCATTTCCATTCCGTTACAGCCCGCGGCACGCTATTTTTACGAGGGCGAGATCAAAGATCAGCGCTGCTTCGGCCGCTGCCGCTGGGTCCTGGGGATCAATTCGAGGGTCGGTGAGGCCGACCTGATTTCGAGCACCACCCAGCACCTGAAGATATGCTCGTCCAAGTTCGTGCCTGAGCTGGTCAAGCGTGCCCTTCCGGGACTAACGCTGACACATATGCAAGTGCCGCCGGCTGCGATTCCTGCCAAAGTGGAGAACCAGTACTTCACCATCAGCCGCAGCGGGCCTTGTTGGGAGCACATCATGCAGTCGCGCCGGGTGGGGGTCTATGTTCCCGGCGAATTACCTTCGCCCGAGCTGGAACTCATTGTATTGCTGGAGGCGTGAAGCCTATGTCGTCGCCGCAGCCCCTGGGTAGCTATCGAGGTTCAAGCCCCGCACTCGATCGGCGCGGTTGGAACCTTGCGCTCGCTTTCCAGGAGGTATTTACCGCTATCATTCGGCTTCGTTATAACCGGCAAGCCGTTCCCAGCGCGGAGGCATTTCGCGCCCACATCAAGCAGGCGCTACGGGTCGCCGAACAAGAGGCGCGCGGCGGCGGCTACAACGGGGAAGACGTGAAGCAAGCGATGTTTGCGCTGGTCGCGTTCCTCGACGAATCGGCCTTAGGATGCCGAAACCCTGCCTTTTCGGACTGGCCACGGCTGCCACTGCAACTTGATCTGTATGGCACCCATATGGCCGGCGAAGTATTTTTTCAAGAGCTGCAAAAGACCTTAAGTCGGGGCGACTCTCTAGAGACCGCAGACCTGCTGGAAGTCTATTATCTCTGCCTGTTGCTTGGCTTCAAGGGGCGTTATGCAGCTGGCGGTGACTTGCGCGCGATTATGGCGACCGTGCAAGAGAAGATCCGCCGCCTGCGCGGTCCCTCTGGCGCACTGTCTCCGCGCGGGACGATCCCCTCCGAAGCTGTCCGCCTGACCCAGTCCGATCCCTGGGTGCGCAGGCTGGCGATCGCAGCACTTGCCAGCACCGCGCTGGCGGCCGCCCTCTACGTGATGTTTAAGCTGCTGCTGCTTTCCGGCGCATCTGCAATCTCTGCATCGGCTGCACAGTTGGGGAGATAGGGGGGCTGCATGGGGATTTACTGGGTCACGGGCGGGGTACTGGCAGCATACCTGGTTCTGGTGTGGTTCCTCGGAACGTGGCTTTCTCTGCGGGGCTCCGATGTTTGGATTTTGAGAGGCGGACTCGCCGTTATCGGACTGGTCGCGGCCGGTGTTTTCCTGTGGTTTTACCGGAAGAGCAGGCGAGCGCAATCCGCCGCTGCGGTCGAGGCCCCGGGAGCGGCGACTGCCGAGGTCGACCTGCTGGTGCGGGAAGCGGTCCGTCGCCTCAGGACTTCGACCCTGGGCCGGGGCGTCACCGTGGGCGGCCTCCCCGTCATCTTTCTTCTCGGAGAAGCTGGTTCAACCAAGACGACTACCATCATCCATTCCGCTCTTGACCCGGAACTCCTCGCTGGGCAGGTTTATCACGATGCCGAGGTTTTACCTACGCGCGTCTCGAACATCTGGTATTCCCGCGAGGCGATTTTTGTAGATCCGGCGGGCGACTTGATGATGGAGCCGGTACGCTGGAAGCGGCTTGTCAAACTCGTACAGCCGGGGCGGGTCTCTGCCACGTTGGGAAAGGGCCAGGCGCCACGTGCCGCAATCGTGTGCTACGACTGCGGGAATTTTCTGCAATCCGGCGCCAGCGAAGCCACCATATCCTCGGCTCGAAGACTCGCAGTCAGGTTACATGAAATCTCGCAGTTACTCGGGATCAGCTTTCCGGTGTATGTTCTCTTCACCAAGCTGGACAGGGTAACGTTCTTCCCGGAATTCGCCCGCGATCTCACCAAGGAAGAAGCTTCCCAAGTGCTGGGCGTCACTTTGCCGGTGCGATCAGCGGCTAGTGGCGTGTACGCCGAGGAAGAAACCAGGCGTCTGACCAAGGCCTTTGACGAGTTGTTTTATTCACTGGCGGAAAAGCGTCTTGAGCTGCTGGGGCGAGAGAATGAAGGCGACAAACTTCCCGGCATCTATGAATTTCCGCGTGAATTACGAAAGCTGCGCACGTTGATCGTGCAGTTTCTGGTTGACCTGGCACGGCCCAGCCATCTCTCGGTCAATCCTTTCCTTCGCGGCTTCTACTTTTCGGGAGTGCGGCCGGTAATTGTGGACGACGTTGTGCAAGCGACGCCGCGGGCGCAGTCGGCAGAAGCCGGATTCGAGGGCGGCGCCACCCGGATCTTCACTGGCGACGAGCGCCGTGCCGCGCCAGCCCAGGTTCCTGCCCGTGTCGCAGGATCACGCAAAGTGCCGCAATGGGTCTTCCTCACGCAGCTCTTCAACGACGTCATCGTGAAGGACCGCGTGGCGTTGGCCACCAGCGGCTTCAGTACCCGCGTCAGCCTGCTTCGCCGTATCGCCTTGATCTCAGTAGTTGTGATCGGGATTGTTTGTGCGATCGGCTTTACCGTTTCGTATTTCGGCAACCGCGAACTCTTGTCGGAAGTGGAATCTGCCCAAGCCATACAGTTCGGCACGCCGCCCAATAATCAGGCGCCCCCGATTTCAGAGCTTCAGCGCCTGGACGCGACCGGAAAATTGCTGGATAGGCTGGATACTTGGGATGGGGACCCGCCGCTTCGGCTGCGCTGGGGTCTGTACGTTGGAACAGGCCTCTACACATCGGTGTGCGACGCGTACAGTCGTGGTCTCAGGCAATTGGTGCTGGGGCCGACATTTGCGTCCATGAGCACCGGGCTTGCGCAACTCACCTATCCGCCTCCAGCCACTTCTGAGTTTGGCAAAGACCAGCAGCAAGCCTATGAGAAGGCGTACAGCACGCTCAAGACATACTTGATTGCGGCCAGCGAGGGTGTCCACGCTAAGAATGCCCCAGGTCTGGCTACTGATCTCTACGGCAACTGGCCCGGGCGACAGGCTGCAACCCGAGAGCAGGAGGACCTGGTGCGGATGCAGCTCGAACGCTTTGCCGGCAGGCGCAACCGGGCCGACGCTTCCGACTGTTTCGGCTCCGAACCGAATCGACCGGCCGTGGAAAATGCGCGGAAATACCTGAACAGTTTTTCTCCCGACCAACGCATCTACCAGGCCATGCTGGTGGACGCCTCCTCCAAGGGCACGCAACTAAACTTTCATCGCCAGTATGCGGACGATGCTGCCGACGACAACTACCCTGTGCCCGCTGCATTTACTAACACCGGCTGGTCGGCGATGCAAGAAGCTTTCCAGCATCCTGACCGCTACGGCAGCGGCGAAGCTTGGGTGCTAGGGCCGACTAGCCAGGCTGGCACCAGTGTGCAGAGTTATATACCGGCATTGCGCGACCGTTATCAAAGGGAATACATCGGCCAGTGGCTCGCTTTTCTGAAACACGCAAGGTTCGCCGGTTACCGGGGCGCGAACGACATCTCGCCAAAGGTTGAGAGAGTCGCTAGTGCTCGTTCCGCATTGCTGATGGTGCTATGCGTTACGTCGAAGAACACCAGAGTGAACGTTAAGGAGGTTGCGGACTCCTTCAGTGCCACCGGTCTTGTGCCGCAGGACTGCGAAGAAAACAAGGTGACTGGACCGCTTAATCAGGACTACACAGCTCACCTCTTTACCTTAAGCGGTTGCCTGGAAAGAATGGCGGCTGACACCACTCCGGATCAGAAAGAAGCTGATAGGGCCCTGTGTGAGAAGGACGCCATTGACGCTAAACAAAGCGTAAGAAGCCTGGTAGCGGCCAATGCGGGAAGCAATTCGTCCGCCAACGCTGCTGTGGAAACTCTACTGGCTGAGCCGATCATCGAACTTTTCGGTGCGGTGAAACCTCCACCGCCGCCAGGCGCAGGCGACCTTTGCAGGGCAATCGGGCTACTGGCCGAGGATTTTCCCAACGGCAGCAACGCCTTCGCCGAACTCCAGAATGTCTTTAAGGCCGGCGGCCTGCTTGACAAATTCCCGCCGCCAACTGCCAACAGCAACCCTCGATATCTTAGCTTCTTCACCAGGGCCAAGGATGTACAGAAGGCTCTGTATCCCGACGGAAATTTATTGCAGCTACGCTATTTCGTTACCGCCCCACGCAGCGCGGGTGTCGATAGTTTCGCTCTGGCAATTGGAAATGCAAGCCGCGCGCAAACTCTCAATGTGTTCGATGAGCGCAAAGATTTCATCTGGACCGGCGACCCGCAGGACAGCGTCATACTTAGAGTGCATGACCTTTCCGCTGTGAAAACAGGCCCGCTCGCGATTTTCCAGTTTGTGTCGGAGTCGGGGGAAGACGGCCAGCTTAGTGGCTCGGGCTATAGCTTCAACGTGAATCTAACGCAACAGTTTGCCCATCAGACTACCAGCGAGCGCACCTTGAGGTTTACGATTAATGCCGGGGCAGCGAGTTCGCTTTTCAAGAAAGGGTCACTGGCCAACCTGGGCTGCACGGCTAAGATGTCCCAGTAGCCTTAAACTTCACGATTACTCGCCGGCGCCACCATGGCTCGCTGGCACGGACCAGAAGGCAAGTGATGTTGTCGTCGCTGTTGCCGTCCTTGGCTGACTGAATCAATTCTTCGCAGGCAGACTCCAGGCCCCGCGCCCGACTTACGATCTGTAGCAGCGCAGTCTCCTTCACGTACCTGGACAATCCATCGCTACAGAGCAACAACGTATCTCCCGGTGCGAATTCCCGGTCCTGCAAGTCGGGGTCGACGCTTTCGTCGGGCCCCAAGGCGCGGAGGATGACATTCTGTAGCTTCGATTGCTCGGCCTCTTCCAGGGTGAGGATTCCGCGCCGCACCTGTTCCATGACCAGCGAATGGTCGCTCGTCAGTTGTTGGATGGAGTCCTCGCGTATCAGGTAAGCCCGGCTGTCGCCGACATTGGCGATGGAGAACTCCCTGCCTTCCACGCTTAGCGCGACGATGGTGGAACCCATACCGGCGCGCTCGGGAGTCTGTTCGGCAACTTGGCGTATTGCGTGGTTGGCCAACTGCATGGCATTGGCCAGGCGGTTGGCGCGCCTCGACACCTCCTCGAACCCCCGTCCAAAAACGCGCGTATTGCTGTCGTGGAGGTCGTGCGTGAAGTAGTTCAGTACCGCTTCGACGGCGATTTTACTGGCTACTTCTCCAGCCGCCTGGCCGCCCATTCCGTCGCAAACGACGAAGATGCCATGGCGCACATCGAAGCCGAAATTGTCCTCATTGTTGGTACGCACCAGACCAACGTCGGTCTTTCCCGCTGCTTCGATGGCGAATTTCATAGCAATCATCTGCTGACTGCCCGCTGCAAGTCGCTTTCGCCAGTCTCGCCCACTTCGGATATGGGCGCTTGGACAACCCCTCCGAAGTTCGGTGGCCACTTGGTTTCCGAGACGGCGGAGCCCTGGAGATCAGCTAATGGATTGTCGAAATCGAACCCGAAAAGACGCGGATTCTCCCCAATCGCCGCAGCCGAAACTATGTAAAAGACGTAATCGTAGGTCTCCTGGGGAATCTTGTCCCGATGCCGGGAAAGCAATTGCCAAAAGTTTCGCTCTCTTGGATTGGCAGGCATGCTGCGGACCAACGGCAACACCTGGTCCTCGCCCCAGTTGTAGCATGACATCACCAGCAAACCGGAGGCCTGCGCATCCGTCGCATACAGGTCGCGTATGTACTCTGCCGCGGCTTTAGTTTCTTTGTCCCAATGATGACGATCGTCGGCGGGATCCGGGCGTCGCAATTCAGCGAGCGGTCCCAGACGCAATCCGTACTTGAGCGCGGTTTCAGGTATGAATTGCCACATGCCCTTGGCGATTCCTTTTCTTGTTATTGGACCGCTGATGTAAGGGTCAAAGTTGCTCTCTTGCATAGCTAGGTAGAAGAACTGAGGGGGCAGTCCCTGATCGAGCAACGCCTTCGAGATAGGGCCAATGTAGCCGTTCTCCTTAGCGCTGGCGATAGCAGTGGTAAAGCGTCCTGAGGACTGCCAAAGCTTGATATACCGGCTTACCTCCGCCACAAAGTCTGGAGGCATGTTAAGTTCACACTCGCCAAATATCCGCGCTACGCGGAGAATGATCTTGTCCTGCTCAGTCATCTTGGGATCGTACACGTGCAAGGTCGCGAGGAATTTGTCGTAGCTCTTCTCCATCTGCCTGCGCCGCGCCTGATCTTGCCGAATTGCCGCGATGCTCTGCTGATCGTTGGAGCTCAATACGGTTTTCTCGAGCTTTGCCATTTCCACGTCCAGAGACTTCATGGTATAGAAGAGGTCCTCTGCCGTAGCTCTCTGTTGTTTGATTTGCTCTCTTTCGTAGACGGCGTATGCTCCGGTCAAGGCCGCGCAAAGCAGCAAGGCAGCCACAAGGTATCCATACTTCCGCTTCTGCCGGGTTTGGACCTTTGCGAAAGCTTGCCGGACGAACATAGTATGCTCGCCGGCAGGCCGGTCGGCAGCATCCTTCCCGAAATAATGTTCGACATAGCGAGCAATGACCGCTTCATCGTCACGCGCGGGCGGTTGTGGGGGAGCGGGTTGGACTACTTCAAACACTAGCTCGGGGCCGTAGATGCCTAGCTTTACTGTCATCGCCCCATTGATAGGAGCGGACTCAAGACGCTGCTCTCCGGCATAGATGCCGTTGCTACTGTTCAAATCGCGGACCCACCAGGAACCATTTTCAAGTCTTACTTCCGCATGGGTGCGGCTGACGTGCTCATCCGGAACACAGAGTTCGCAATCACTGGTCCTGCCAATCCGGAAAGACCTGGAAAACTCAAGGACCTGAGAAGGCACGCCCGAGAGTCGAACGATCACCCGCAGGGTCGGTAAGGAGGACGCGGCGATGTTCGGAGCGTTCATGGCAATAGCGAAGGGACTGATAAGCGATGCTAAGTTTATAATGCTCATCCTGATTTGCAAGCATTCGCCATCGCCTATCGCGGCAAATCAGCGAAATGTTTCACTTGCAGGCGCTTATCATGATTCACGTACTGCGCTCCGCCTCTCCGACGGAGCGGCCATCCGCAACGCCAATAGGGGAGCCCCGTTCACTGCAGTTGACGCGCTTTGGCGATTGCTGTCATGCCGTTTGGGGGCTTTCATTACCCTTGCTCCCCCGTCCATGTTCGTAGCACAATGTCGGCAACATAAACTCGGTTCCGCGTAGAACCCCCGTGGGCGCCGCCTTGTAAACCAATGTTCGCGCAAAGCGTGCAGCCCGGGAGTGTCTGTGATTCGCGGCGCTGAGTTCTTGTCGAAGCGTTTGCGCCAGCACGAGCTTAGCAATGGCCGCCCCTAGCAAAACGGTAAAGATCGGGAAGTACGATGTTGTCGAGACCATCGGCCGCGGCGGCATGGGCACTGTATACCTTGCCCGGGATCCGTTCCTTGATCGTCTGGTCGCGATCAAGATGATGAACGTGGATGTCCATGAAAGCAGAGATTTTCTGGAGCGCTTTTACCGCGAAGCGAAGGGCACGGCCAGCCTCCGGCACGCCAACATCGTAACCGTTTTCGACTTGGGCGAAGACCAGGGCCGCCCGTTTCTGGTCATGGAGTACCTCGAAGGAAATAGTCTCGAGGTGCTTCTGCGCTCTCATCATCCGATGAGCCTGCTGGAAAAGCTGAACATTGTCATTGAAACTTGCCAAGGCCTGAGTTACGCCCATCAACGGGGCATCATCCACCGTGATATTAAGCCCGGCAATATCATGGTGCTTAATGACGGCGGAGTGAAAATTGTCGATTTTGGTATTGCTCGGTTGGGTGACCAGAGCATGACCCGAACCGGGCAGATTGTCGGAAGCTTGTACTACATGTCGCCCGAGCAGATCCGTGAGCAGGGGGTGGATGCCCGTGCCGACATCTACGCAGCGGGTGTAGTGCTTTACCAACTCCTGACCTACGCACTCCCTTTTGAGGCTGAGAGCGCGGCAGCAACCCTGGCCAAAATCCTCTCGGACGAGCCTGCTCCGTTTCGCGAATTTGACGTGAGCTGTCCTCCTGAACTAGAGGCCATCACCTTTAAGGCGCTGGCGAAAAACCGCGACCAGCGCTTTGCGTCGGCCGACGCTTTCGCCCTGAGCCTGAGCGAAGTACAGAACCAGCTTAAGCAAGAGTTTATCCAGGAGTACCTGGAAAAAGCGGACCTGCTGCGGCAAAGCCATGAGCTGTTGCAGGCCCAGGAATGCGTCCTGAAGGCGCTGAAGCTGGATCGCCAGAACACGACTGCGGCGAGGCTGCTGAGCGCGATCCGGGCTGATCTTCAGGCGCAGCTCAGCGCCCAGCGCGTGCGGCAGTTAAGAGAGCAGGCTGAAGAGGCTTTTGGGCGAGAAGATTACGAGACCGCAATTGCTTCCGTAAACCATGCTATTGAGCTGGAAAAAACCCCCGAATTGGAGAATTTGCGCGCGGCCATAGAAAAGGCAAAAGCAGACGCCGAGTTGGTGCGAAAGGCCGTTGCGCGCGCCGAAGCTGCCCAGCGCTCGGGCGATCTCGACAGTGCGAAGAGCGCCATTGATACCGCTTTCTCCCGCCGTCCCAATGACAGCAACATCAAGGCGCTTCGACGCGCCATCGAGCGCGACCTTGAAGAACGCGAGCGCCAGAGGAAAGTCGAGGGCCTGCTGGATGCGGCGCGCAAATACATGGGCGAGCGGAAGTTCACTTCTGCGTTGGATTTCTTGCGCGAGGCCCAGAAACTGGATCCCTCAGCGCCGCAGTTACGGGTTTTGCTGGAACGGCTCGCCAGTGAACATCAGCAAGAAAAGCGTCGCAAAGAGTTGGAGCAGTTCAAACGGGCTGTACAGGAGGCGATCGACCGGGACGATTACCAAACGGCATCGGCGAAAGCTGCCGAGGGGCTGGCTAAATTTTCCAACGAGGCAACGCTACAGCAATTGAGGGAACTAGCCGACACCCAGCTTGAATTAGCGGCCAAGAAGGAATTTGTAAGAAAACAAACCGCAAGGGCCCAGGAATTACTCGACGGCGGACTCGCTCACAACGCGTTGGAGTGCGTTGAACTCGCCCTGACCAAGGCTCCGGGAGATGCCCGCCTGGACTCGTTCCGGACGATGCTCCGCGACCGTCTGGCTAAAGATCGAGATGAGGCCGACAAAAGTACCTGTTTACGGCAAGCTAACGAAGCAATTGCAATTGGCCGCTACGGAGACGCGATTCAGCTTTTGGAAGCCGCGCGCGTCCGATTTACCGACTCCGCGGAGTTGGATGAACGGCTGCGCTTCGCACGGGACCAGCAGGCCAAAGCTGAGCGGCAAAAACTTGTCGAGGAGGCCATGCGCAATGCCCAGCGGCTGGGGGCAGAACGGCGCTTCGACGCCGCAGTGCAACTGTTGCAAAGTGCCGTACAGCAGGTTCCCAGCGAGGACCTGGAGTTGCTCCTCGTCCAGGTGAAAGCGCAACAGGAGTCATTTACTCGCGAAATTCAGGCGGCGATCGCCAAGGGCAGACGCCTTTTGGACGAGGGCACAATCGCCGACGCCCGGGAATTTCTTGGCTCCAGGCCGAATTATTATCGGCAGTCCCCGGATTTCGCCAATCTCCTCGCCAAAGCGCAAGCGGCAGTTATACCGCCACGAGAAGTCGCCGCTTCGGCGGCCGCGGCCACCCAGATGTTTTCGCCTATCGGGCAGATGCCGGCCGCTCCTACGCCTGTGGAGCAGAGAACGACGCTGTACGAGGTGAAGCCGGAGGAGGCGCATCCCCGGGTCGAAGAACCCGGCCTCGAAGAACCACCCCCGCCAAAATCCAAGATAAAGCTGATGGCGATTGGTGCTGCCATCCTGGTGGTTGCAATCGCCGCTGTCATCTGGTTGCTGTGGCCACGTGCTCCGAAGTTGGCGACCGTGACTGTTCAAACCCAGCCTGGCGCGCACGTATTCGTGGACAACAAACTGGCCGGTACCGCTCAAGCCGACGGCACCCTGCTTATAGGCGGGTTGAACCCTGGACAACATTCGCTACGGACAAGCCTGGACAAGTTCACAGATGGTTCGGAGGACGTCACGCTAAACGCAGGTGAGCGAAAAACTCTTCCGATCGCCATGGAAACCGTCCTTCCCCCCCCACCGCCTCCGCCAGCGCCGCCTCCGCCGGTGTTTGGCAAGCTGCTGTTACGGTCGAACGTTGAGAAGGCCGAGGTATTGATTGACGGCAAGCTGAAAGGGCTCACGGAACGCGGTGGTGGGCTGGAGTTGCCGTTGGAGCCCGGGAAATACAAAGTGCAGCTCAAGAAAAACAGTTACCAGGACTCTCCAGAACAGAAAATCCAGATCACCGCCAAGAAAGACACAACAGCAAAGCTGAAGCTGGAGAAGTCAACCACACCCATTTCGCCTGCTGTCGATACCTACCTGAACATTCAGGCGCCGCCGAATACGCAGATTCGAGTGGATGACGGTGCTCCCCAGAGAGTTGGCAATGACCGCACCCTGTTCGTGAAGGTCCAGCCGGGCGAGCACCCGATTCGCGCGGAGTTGGATGGATACGAACCTTGGGCCAGCAGGGAAACTGTATCCAGTGGGGAGAAGAAGGCGGTCGATATTTCACTGGTCCCCAAAGTTGTTGTAACGCCGCCGCCGCCCCCGACCCCTAAACCGCAGCCAATCGTCAGTTTCGTACCGAGTAAAGAAATTCTACAGGAGGGAGAATCGGTCACTCTCAGTTGGAACACGCGGGATGCGGATACTGTCTCCATCTCGCCGGAAGTGGGTGCAGTGGAGACAAACGGCAATAGAACAGTTCACCCCACTAAGAATACTGCGTACACGCTGATTGCAAAGGGACCGGGCGGGGACGCGGTAGCCAGGGTAAACATAACCGTTCAGCCCAAGCCGCAGCCCATAGCGGAGAAACCAAAACCCGAGGCCAATCCCCTGCCCCCGCAGGGCGTGAACGAAGCAGACGCCGTACATGCAGCAATTGATCGTTACGCCCGCGCCTTCGAGTCGATGAACCCTGTGGAGATGAAGCGAGCCTGGCTTAACACCAGGCAGGTTGACAAGATTATTGGTACGCTCTTACACGAGCAGAACCTGCATGTCCAGGAGAGCTGCCCCGACCAGCCGAGCATCTCCGGAAATACGGCTACCTGGAGCTGTCTCGAAACGATGAGCGGACTCCGCGAGCTGAAGCCCTTTAATGATCCCCCGCACCGAATCCTCTTTACTCTTCAAAAACAATCTGACGGCAAGTGGATTGTTTCCTCACGCCAGGGCCAATAATGGCGCGTCCATACGGTGTTTCGCTCATTTTTGTTTCCCCCGAAAAGCGCCCTCTCAGAGCTTGTGAGCATGGAATTTCCGGGATAATCGCCTGTTCCATTGTTGCAGGGTAAATGTGGCGTAGACCATACTTAGTAGAGCTACTTACTCGCTAGAATACTATCCGGCGCAGTCGCAATAGTTCACGAGCTCAATCTTCCCAAACGGGAGCTTATGCACCCCTATCCTAATGGATAGGACGCTTATCTAAATGGATAGCACCACTTAAGCGGTAAGGGGCAATTTTCCCTTGACTCTCCAAAATTCCGGTGCTAGGTTGCTGCTCTCCAAGGTTTCCATCTCAAAGCAATACTAGACGAGATTAGGTCGTCAGCACCTGGGCCCCTGCAAAGTCTCGGAGGTTAGAATGGCGCGCCACTGCCGTTTCCCGTTGCGTTGCGTTGCGATCTTTTCGCGGTTCCACAAAACTTACCTGGCGATAATCGCTGTGTTGACGATGCCTGGCCTAGTGATTCCCATTCTTGCGCAGAGTTCGGGTGCATCGACGGAGCCGCAGGCGGCGGCCTCCCGCCTGGCTGGTCCAGCCCAAAGAGAAGGAGCACGCAACCTCTCGACGCCTGGGGGGAAACGGACACATCCTGCGACCCAGCCAAGCCAGAGCGTTTACGAGAATGGCCGAATCAACGGCACCGTCACCTCTTGGCAGATTAATTTTGGTGTCATTGTGAGCGACAGCTTCGAGGTAGCGAACAGCAGCGGCGCCACCATCAGCGGCTTGAGCTTTGGGGCGTGGCTGACTTCGGGCGACACTCTCACGTCGGCCGAGGTATCCATCACCTCCGGAGAAAACGGCGGCACCACCTACTTTGATCAGACGGTAAACTTCACCCAGAGCAACTGCGTCACCAATAACCAGCACCTGGACGT
>Ga0335081_10008334_pt1 | contig 16614 bp, 12 predicted proteins | sample Lox_Sample_35_FD_206713 | JGI IMG/M metagenome (GOLD analysis project Ga0335081, IMG submission 206713) | Soil microbial communities from Loxahatchee National Wildlife Refuge, Florida, United States - Lox_Sample_3.5 | ecosystem: Environmental > Terrestrial > Soil > Wetlands | place: USA... | reverse complement strand
ATCGGACCTGTTAATCCGTCTTAGGTCCTTTAAATATGTTTCGTCATTTTCCAAATATATTGAAGCATAAAGCCCAATAGACAAGGTAATCCTAAGAAAAGAATTAAACCATAAAGACGCAGGGAGGGTTTCAGGTACGTATCGTAGAAGGCAATCCAAAGGATCCCCCCGACGAGGACAGCACAGACCCATAACCATTCCATTCTCGACCTTACCCATTCCTCCTTTGCGATGGCTTTCTTGCACGCCCAACTGCAATCTGTTCCGCCAAATTCGGCCAGTCTAGCGTTGTGGCAATCAATCTGTTTCAGGGTTTTTTCCAGAATACCACCCTCCTTTGAAAGAACAGCCCACTCGGACATGACCATGGATTGCGCTCTCCCATCAGGGCAGACGATTGATTCCCATTTCCTTTCTATCCTCTGTTCCATCGGTCGCCTCCTTTGCCTAATCACTTTGAGAACATCCCCTTGTTGGTTCAAGGAGGTTCTGCAACAAAAGTTCATCAGCTCAAAAGAGACACTGGACCCCGGCCTCCTGTATTCACACGTCAGGAGTCCCTGCCTATAGCGACGCCGAGACATCCCTGCCTTGAAGTCCTCTAGACAAGGAGCCAGCGTCTTTACCTTTACCTTGCTTGGATTAGACTTCGTTTCTTTGGAAGGCCCTTAAAGATTGATTCCTGAGCAAATCTTGACGTGGAGGAGGAAGCAAGTTCTTCGAATTCTACTTTCCCTTGGGGAGACAGCTTTAAAGGTCTTTCTCCACCGATCACCCCCTTTGCAAGGCACTCGCCCAAGAATCAGGATATCAAAAATGCTTGCCTTGTCAATACAAAAAGTTCGAGCATACCGGGCTCCATATCTCGGATGAGCTTCCCGTAAGAAACTGACCCTTCTGCCAATGCTCAGCATTTCGTTCTATCGCCCAACTGAGCTGACTCGCGGATCTGCTGCCGACGTTCAATGCATCCCCTGATCTACTTGAGCAGTTTTGCCGTCACCTGTTCTAGTCCCTCTCTCTTGACACCCACGGGGTAAAGGGCAACCAGGATAACGCAAAGGAAGCTGGGCACGGAAAAGACGAGGAAGAACTGACTGAAGCTGAGGCCCGCCATCTGGACGATCCCGCCGATGATCGGTCCTGTGATAGACCCGATCCTTCCGATCGCGTATGCGGAACCAAGGCCCGATGAGCGAATGCGGGTGGGATAAATTTCTCCAGCGACCACGTGGAGGGCCGCAGGGATGGAGACTAGAAATATCCCAGACGTTGCCCCTGCGAGATAGAGAACCAGATCGGACGTGACCGCGCTGAACAGGAGGAGCGAAAGACCTCCGAGAAAGAAGCTCATGCAAAGACCGGGTTTCCGGCCAAAGGCGTCCATGAGGCAGCCCAGAAGATAACCACCCACAAAGGCCCCCAGGGACTGCACGATTCCGAAGCTGTAACTTTTGACAAGAGAGAAGCCGGAATTGGCAAGAAGCGCCGGCAGCCACGTGGAAAGTCCGTATAGAGCGAGCATGCTGAAAAGATACGTGGCCCACACGAGGAGGGTCATGACCCTCAACCCCGGCCGGAACACCTCTCGCAATCCGGCATTCGAAAGCACACCGGCCGGTGTGAAGGCGTCCGGGCTCCACGGGCGCGGCCCGATCTGGGCCAATTTTTCGATCCTCTGTATCTCACGGATTGCGTCGGGATAGCGATTCTTCACGATAAGAAATCGCACTGATTCGGGCAGGTAGGCCTGCAGTACCGGAATGAGGAGGACTGGGGCGATCCCGATGAGAAGTACCATTCGCCAACCGAAATGGGGAATGACTCCCATGGCGATGAGACCTGCCAATGCCCATCCGAGTGTGAAGGACCCGCCCGCGGCAGTGAGAATCCTCGCCCGTACCCCGGCAGGGGCGAACTCTGACAAAAGGGTGATCGTCAAGGGGACTGCTCCGCCAATTCCAATACCGGCAAGAAAGCGAAGCAGACAGAAGACCTCGAAGTTTGGGGCGAAATAGGCAGCGCTGTTGAATACGGAAAAAACGGCAACCACGGTCATCATGGACTTCTTCCTCCCGATCCGGTCGGAAGCCAGCCCGAAACCCGCGGCGCCGACCATCAGGCCAAGAAACCCGTAGGAGATCATTGTCCCGGCTTTGACCGGGGTCAGCTGCCACTCCCTGAGTGCCGACGGCACGATATACGCGATGATCTGCGAATTGTACCCTGCAAAGATGCAAACCAGGCTGCCAAGGATGAGAACCCGCATGTGGAAGCGGTTGAATCTCAGTCCGTCGAGCCAATCAAAGACCGAAATCGCAGCGATTGTATCCATGAAGCCTTTCAAGGTTGAGAACCGATTCTGATTAACGTGAACTGTATCCCTTTGTCAACCCTTCAGCTTCCGGCAATCTATGCCGCGTTCATGGGAGTGACACTTCGCGATTCCCCGAAGTAGGCCTTCGTGCGTATCGGTTTAACCCTCCCCGGATGATCTGCGGCTACCCTTGGAAACAGGAAGAACCTTGCGTATTCAGAGGTTCTAGTAGTCGAAATTCCTTTTCCGTCATCGCTTCCGGGTGACGGTCATCTCCATCATCTTCTCTTCCACGCCTCCTTTGGGGGTAAGGTACATCTCATACTCCAGGGTATTGTCATTCACGATCCTGGTTATACTGCGCCACACCATGGGCCCTCGAATCGGGTCGTCGTAACTGGATTCCTGGGTAATGGTCTTACCATCTGCGGTGGCATCCCCCTCAAAATAGTAGATGCCCGTACTCATCGAATCGATCCAGGTCGATACGTACCTCTTGGTATGATTGTCGTAGCCGATAAGGTTGATGCCCGTGAACGGACTCCCCATCATTTCTCCGCTATACTCCTGTTGCAGGTAACGCCCGTCAAGCAGCATCTTCTGCTCGCACGTGCCCGTGCCTTCCACGGGAGGCTTACCGGGTTCCATCCATGCCTTCGTCTGGGTGGTCCAGGTCCCGACCAGGTTTGCAAGCATCTTGTGAGGCGCTGTTGGGGTTGCCAGCTTCGTGTAGACTTCCATCATCGCCTGCATGTCCACCTTGCCTTCTTGCTTCTTTTCCTCTTCCTTCGCCGTCGGCTTCACAGGTATTCCCAGACCCTGCAGGATTTCACGCATATGATTGATATGAAATTCAACATGAGACTCTCCCGTCCCCCCAAGCAAGCCCAGCCAGCTTTCCAACGTCGGATATTCTCCGAACGACGAGTCTTTGAGCATCGGAATATGGGCCTTCCGGTCAAGCTGCTCTTTGGATAAGCCCGCAGCAAACTTGGAGATGCGGTCGTACTCCTTTTCCACCGCTGAAAGGAGCTGAGCAAAGGTCAGCCGTGCACGCTTTTTCGAGAAGTAAGGATTCCCGGGGTCAATGTCCACGTTTGGAGTGTCCCGGTCAAGAAAAGTTTGCAGGAGCGTTAGATGGTCAGGTCCTTCCGGCCCCCAGAGGTGCGAAAGGATTTCTTTCGGAGACCATCGCCCATCGGGCGCGCGGGAGGCTGTGCTCTCATCAAGTCCTTGACATATTTTCTTCAGCTCTTCAATCCTCTGATGAATGCTTTGAGCCAGTTGATTCCCCGTTGAAGTTGCCATGTTGATTCCTCCTTTCTTCATGTGGATGCTTTATCTGAAAAGATTGTTGATCGGCGCATCCCTCAGGCGTCAGCTCTGACGATCTACTGACGCTTCTAAGTTAAAACCTGTGCATTCAGATGATTTTTGTCAATGAAAATCCAGACATGTAGAGGAATTCCTTCCGTCTACCGTTGGTAGATCTGATCCTCTGCCGAAGACGATATCGTTCTGGAATTTAAAGGAAAGGGATGAAAGGCAAAGAAAGGTTTCTGAAAAAGCAATTATTCCCCAGGCTCCTCAAAAAAGCCCTGACGCAAGTTGAGTCTGCAAAATCCAGTTCACAGGGGCTTCATTGCCTCCGTCCCGTAAAGAGGGACACCGCGTAGGCAGGCGAGTTCTTTTGTCCGGAACGCTTTGAAACCGTTCCTTACTACCTTACGCCGCAACGACGAAAGATGAGGGAAACGAAGATAGACTTTTTCAGAGGTCGATTAAAGCTTCAATTGATAGACGCGATACGTCTTGATCCGTTTTCCCCCGATGGTCTTGATCCCCTTGTTGAGCAGGTTGTTGTCTTCCCTTACCCAAGAAAGCTCCCCGCCCGTGTAACCGCGTGCTTTCGCGACCCGGAAGGATTCGAGATAGAGCAGCGTTTCCAAGCCCCGGCGCTGGAAGGCCTTACGCACAGCCAGCAGGGTAAATCGCAGGCGCTTAATCTGTTTGGAGTAGAAATAGAATTTCAACATGTCGGCGATCCCCACGCGACCGTCAAAGCGCTTAAGCACCTCATTATAGTCGGGAAGGATGATGGAGAACGCGACAGGCTTGCCCTTGACCTCTACGAAATTCACCAACTCTTTTTCGATCACCGGCCGAAGCTTGGCGATGAAATAGTTCAGGTCACTTTCGCTCAAAGGGCTAAATCCGAATTCCTCGCTGTTGGCGTCGTTTAATATTCCCATCACGGTATTCATTTCCTGGCGGAACCGGCTCATGTTCAGGTGTCGGATGACAATGCCCTCCTTCTTCTTGGTACGGTCAGATAGCTTCTCCAAACGTTCGGGGAAAGGTTCCCGGGCATCCATCCAGTAGGCATATAAGTCTTTCTCTTTCTGAAACCCATATTTCTCAAAAAATTCCGGATAATAAGCGGGATTGTACGGCATCATGATCGCAGGTGGATAATCAAACCCTTCCAGCAGGCAACCCATCCCGTCCAGCTGGGAAAAAGCCATGGGCCCACGCATGATTTTCATATCCAGGTTTGACAGCCATTGCCGGGCCGCATCCAAGAGCGCGGCAGCGGCCTGGTAGTCCCTGTCCACCTCAAAGAAACCAAAGAAGCCCGCGCGCTCGTTATGATACCGGTTGGACCGATGATCAACGGCGGCTACGATCCGGCCCACAACTTCAGCGCCTCGGCAAGCTAGGAAAGCTTTCGCCTCGCCGTGGGCATAAAAAATATTTTCTTTGTGGTCAAAAATCGTTTCCACATCCGTAATCAGCGGCGGGACCCAATTGCGGTCCTCGGTGTAGATCTTCCAGGGCAATTTCAGGAAATCCATTTGATCGCTTTTTTCCTCGCCGATCTTCCGGATATCGATCGACACCCCCAATGCCCTCGGTCCGATCAATCCCAGTTCGGTTCCAATCTTCTTAAGCTTCTCCAAGGCATAGTCCAATTCCTGGCGGGAATGCGTCGCCGTATAGGACGTCCGCAGGCATGCCATCCCCGGCGGAACGGCTGGAGAAACCACAGGGTTGACATAAACGCCCTCCTGTTCAAGCATTTTGGCAAATTGGAAGGTTTTCAGATCATCGCCGATAAGGATAGGAATAATGGCCGATTGCGTAGGGGGGGTCTTGAACCCTATGGCATGAATTTCCTTGAGCATGTAGTGTACGTTCTCCCAGAGTTTTAGCCGGCGTTCCGGCTCCCTTTCCAGAATATTCAAGGCAGCCAAAGCCGTGGCTACCGCCGCGGGCGGAGGCGCAGCCTGAAACATAAACGTACGGGCATTATGTTTTAAGAACGAGACCACCTTTTCTTCCCCGGCAATAAATCCGCCCAAGCTGGCAAAGGATTTTGAAAAGGTGCCCATCACTAAATCGACCTTATCCAGCACGCCCATCTCTTCACACGTGCCGCGGCCGCCTTTGCCCAGAACACCCAGGCTGTGCGCCTCATCCACCATGACGCGGCATCCGTATTTTTTCGCCAGCGGCACGATATGCTTCAAGTCCGCTAAATCGCCTTCCATCGAAAAAACGCCATCCACCACGATGAGTCTGCCCACTTTCTTATCTTGAATATTGATCAAGATGCGCTCCAGGTCTTCCATGTCGTTATGGCGAAATTTCAAAAGCTTTCCGAAAGCCATCCGGCAGCCGTCCAGGATCGAAGCATGGTTGGTCCGGTCTGAAATGACCACATCATTTTTTCCCACGATGGTGGAGATCACCCCCAGGTTGGTCGTGAATCCGGTGCTGAACACCAAGGCCGCCTCTTTTTTCATGAAGCGGGCGAGGCGCCCTTCCAATTCCACGTGCAAATCGATCGTCCCGTTCAAGAAGCGGGAACCCGTGCAGCCGGTCCCGTACTTCTCCACGGCCTTGATGGCGGCCTCCTTCACTTCCGGATGCGAGGTTAGGCCCAGATAATTGTTCGAGCCGATCATCACCGTTTTTCGACCATTCATAATGACGGTGGTATCCACCGCCCCTTCATTGACACGAAAATAGGGATAGAGGCCCAGATTGATAATTTTTTCAGCGTCATGAAAGTTATAGGCTTTGTCAAAAAGATCCATCATAGCCACCCCTTTCCGAAAATACTCCTGAACCCAGACGGTCTCTCTCCTTCTGTATCCAATTCTTCTGTTTTAAATGCCATTTTCCCTAATCTCTCTTTTTCTTCTCCAGCCTTAATGTATTCCATAATAAACGCCGATGCAACGGCGGGTCAATTTTTTTGTGAACGAACCCTTCCATGTCCGCATCCCGACCTTTCAGCAATGCTATAGGGTTATTAAAATCAGAAGGTCCTGTCAAGTCTTTTAATGTTTAATGAGTGAAACGTTGCCCGGCGGTTGAATTGAAGGGTTAAATTGAAGGGTTGACTTTCACTTTGCCCACTGTTATCTTCGCCATTAATGAAGCCCCACGGGCAAGCCCGTGGTTCCCTAGAAGAGACGCCCACAAGGGGCGAACATCCCGTACCAGAGGACCAATTCACCCACGCGTAGAACGCGTGGTCCTCTTGGTTCGGGATAGAAGACTTACCAGGAGGCAGGAAGATGCCCGGGAGGGATCCCATTGATTTGATCAGGGTCCAGTTAAACGGCGTGGATGAAATCGCGAGCCTGGATGCCGATCATGAGAGTTTTAAACGCTGGCGGGCAGAGACCAAGACGATTCTAGAGACGGTCTTCCGTTCCAAATCCGTTCATTCTCAAAGTTTCCTTGCGCTGCGATTCCGGGAGATGAGCGTTCAGGCTTTTGCTTCGACCGAAATTCAGAAGATCAACGCGGCCCGTTACAAGAAAGATCTGGAAATTGCAAGAAACATCCTCCAATCGGCCATCAAGGAACTGACCCTGGACCGGACCCTCTTCAAAAAAATCCAGACGACACCGGAGACCGTCGAGATCTCCCTGAAGGGGGAATATTTCATCTCTTCTGGAATCCAAGAGTCCAGCTTGATGGAGGCCATCAAGGCCGCCTTCGAAGGAAGCGGACTGACCCCGATCCTTGGGGCGGAAATCTCGCCGAGAGAGGAGTCCATTCATCAACGAATCGAGCAGATCAAACGCACCCGATTCGGAATCTATGACGTTTCTACCCCCGACAAAACCAACACCCTCCTTGAACTCGGCGCGGCTTTGGGTATGGGCAAAGAGGCTGTCATTCTTCACAAAAAGGGCTCTCCGCTCCCTGAGACAATGAAACATCTGAATCGAATCGAATATGAAAATCTCACCGACCTTGCCGAGAGATTGAAGAAAAGGGTTCCGAGTTAAAATAGAACCTCAAATGGATACGAATGAATGTTGAGGAAAGGAACGTTCATGGATTACAAGACGATTGAATTGAAACGAGAGCAAGGAATCGCCTGCGTCACCCTGAATCGGCCTGAAGTCTTGAATGCGCTGAGCGAGAGGATGAAGGCGGAGTTGATCCATGCGCTTCAGGAGACGGAAGGAGACGAGGATATCCGGGTGATGATCCTGACGGGCCGGGGCCGGGCTTTTTGCGCGGGCGCCGATCTCAATCGTTTCGTGGAGTTTCAACAGAGCGATAAGGATCATAAGAAGAAAAACAGATTTGGATCCCTTGATCTCCCAAGGACTTTTATCCAGTACCCAAAACCCATCATTGCCGCCATCAACGGGCCATCGTATGGTTTTGGTTTTACCGTGGCTCTCACCTGTGATATTCGGCTTGCCTCCGACAGGGCCAAGTTCAGCTGTGCCTTTGTCAGGATCGGAGTGACCCCCGAATTTTGCAGTACCTATTTCCTGCCCAGGCTCATCGGCTATGGCAAGGCTGCTGAGCTTGTCTTCAGCGCCAGGCCTTTCGATGCTCAGGAGGCATTGGAAATGGGCGCGGTGAACCGGGTCGTTCCGCACCGACGACTCATCCCTGAGGCGAAAAAGATCGCCAAACAGATTGTTTCCATGCCGCCCTTTGCCGTACAAAAGTCAAAAGAGATTCTGCGTCATGGCATGCAGTCCACTCTGGATCAGGTCATCCAGCATGAAGCGACAGTCTTCATCGAGTGCATGAAGACCGAAGAACACGCATCCGCCCTCAGAAAGTTGCTGGCCGAGATGAAATCCAAAAGGGAAAGGTCCCCTCGCTCCAGGAAATGAAGAGAAAGGCCGTCCGTAGATCCACCGCCAAATGAGGTCGTGTTGCTGTACGAAAAGAATCGCTTTTTGAAAACACCCGTACTTCATCTTATAATCTGAGCCTTATCAGGGGGGAATTTAATGAACTTTGACCTGACCGACGAGCAGAAAGATATTATGAAGGCAGCCAGGGAATTTGCCGAAAAAGAGTTCCCAGGTCTCGCCCAGGAGTGCGACCGTGAGGAAAAGTCCCCAAGGCCCCTGTGGGAGAAGGCTTCCAAACTTGGATTTGTAGGCGTCTTTATTCCAGAGGTCTACGGAGGTCAGGGATTAGGCTTCCTGGAGCACTGCCTCATCAACGAGGAGTTCTGGCGGGTGGACCCGGGTATCGCCCACTTCATCCTGGCGGGAACGTTCGGCTCGGAAATTATTCTCCTTTTCGGTACGGAAGAGCAAAAGCGTAAATGGGTACCCCCTCTAGTAAAGGCTCAGGCCATCACCGGGGCGGCGATCACCGAGCCGGATGCCGGAAGCGACGTTTCCTCCGTTAGGACGGCGGCGACCCTGGACGGAAATGACTACGTGATCAACGGCACGAAAACGTTCATCACCGGCGGGACCCTGGCGGATTATCTTCTGGTCCTTTGTGTGACAGAACCTCATGCCAAATCCAGGCATGACCGGTTCAGCGTTATCATCGTCGAGACGAACCGTAAGGGGTTCGATGCCGCCAAGTTGAAACACAAGCTTGGCCTCCGGGCCTCGGATACGGCTGAAATCTCCTTCAGCGATGTCAGGGTCCCCAAAGAGAATCTGGTCGGCACGCCCGGTCGAGGGTTTCAGCAGTTTATGGTCTTCTTCGACCACACCCGCCTCCATGTGGCTGCCGAGGCAGTCGGACTGGCCCAGGGGGCGATGGAACAGGCGATTAAGTATGCCCGGAAACGGGAGCAATTTGGAAAGCCCCTTGCCTCTTTTCAGGTCACCCAGTTCAAGATTGCAGAAATGGCCACACGAATCGAGGCCGGCCGTAACCTCTACCAGAAGGCTGCCTGGTTCCTCGACCACGGGAAAGTGGAAAGCCATCTCATCTCCATGGCGAAATGGTATACGGGAGAAACCGCGGTCAAGGTGGCAGAGGAAGCCCTTCAACTCCATGGAGGATACGGGTTTATCGGAGATTACGACATTGAGCGTTTTTACCGGGATTCGAAGATTGTCGAAATCTACGAGGGGACGAAGGAGATTGAGAAAACAATCATCGCCCGGGAGTTGCTGGGAAAATATTAACGAGGCGAAAATAATCTCCTAGGAGGGTCTTGCCAAACCTCTCTCTGTTTGATGACCAAATCCTCACCGGCTTCACGGTTTATGCCAAAAAAAGCTTATCGATCCAAATTGTCCATGTCGAACAAAGAAAACATTTTAGAGGCTGCCACAATACTTTTTGCATCCAAGGGATTCGACGGAACCTCGGTGCGCGATATCGCCCAGAAAGTGGGACTCAGTGTGCCGGGGATGTTCCACTATTATTCTTCCAAGGAAGAGATCCTTTATGAAATCATGACCCTCTTTATGGACACCGCCTATCAGAAAATCATGGAAATCTACGGCGTCGATATCGACCCAACGGATAAATTGAGCGAGATCTGTAAGTTTTACGTAGAGCAATATGCCGGACATAAGCATCAATTAACCATCCTGGCTTCTGAAAGGAGATCCCTTGCTCCGGAGCACCAGCGGATCTGTATCGCGAAGGAACGTGACTACGTTAAAGCATTAACAAATCTCTTTAAGGAACTGACCAAGAGAAGGCGGTTGAAAGCGATCGACCACTCGATCCTTGCCTTTATCTTCTTCGGGATGGTCCACTGGACGTACCAATGGTACAACCCTAAAGCAAAAGGGGGGATAGGACCCAACGAACTGGGAAGAATCATGAGTGAGGTTTTTCTCAGAGGAATCTTAAGGAAAAGTGGGGGTTGAGAAACCCGAAGCATCCCGCTGTGTTACAGCCCTTATCCGATTTGGGCGGATCGATATCGAGAACTCAAAATTAGCAGCACACTCCGGAAGGACTTAAACAACCTCTTGACAAGGGCAGCACGATTTGTTATCGGTAAATCTACCGATCACTCGGTCGGTAACGGCCCGGAGGCCTTAAGGAGGACCTATGGATTTCGAATTGACCAACCGGCAGAAACAGATTCGTCTCGCCGTCCGGGAATTCGCCGAAGGCGAGCTGGCACCCATTGGGAAGGAGTGTGAAGCCAAGGGAGAGTTTCCAAGAGAGATCATCAAGAAAGCCGCCCAATTAGGCTTGGTCGGTGTCTTCATCAAGAAAGACTACGGCGGACTCGGATTGGGTTCCCTCGAGGATGCGATCATTCACGAGGAAATCTGGAGAGCCGACCCCGGACTTGGGCAGGTGTTTTCCCAAACAACGTTCGGCTCGAAAGAACTGATCCTTTTTGGTACGGAGGAGCAGAAAAAAAAGTTCCTGCCCCCCCTGGTCAGGGGGGAGTGGGTGATGGGTTTTTCCATCACGGAGCCGGAAGCGGGCAGCGACGCGGCCTCTGTCATCACGCGGGCCGAAAGAGTCGGAGATGAATATGTCATCAACGGCAATAAGGTCATGATCAGCAACGGCACCGAAGCCAAATTTCTTCTCGTCTACTGCTTAACCCATCCTGAAGAAACCTCAAAATCAAAACGCCACAGCATTCTTCTCGTTGAAACGGACCGGCCGGGCTACAGGGCGGATAAAATCCGGGGGAAAATGGGGCTCCACGCCTCTGACACCGCCAATGTTTACTTTACCAATGTCAAGGTTCCCAAAGAGAACCTGATCGGAGTGGAAGGAAGCGGGTTCATCCAGTTGATGAAATTTCTGGACCACTCCAGGGTGGCCGTGGCTGCCGACGGCGTGGGCCTTGCCCAAGGCGCCATGGAACAGGCGATCAGCTACGTGAAAAAGAGAAAGCAGTTCGGAAGGACCATCTCGTCCTTCCAGGTCACCCAATTCAAAATTGCCGAAATGGCGACGCTGGTCGAGACCGCACGATTCTTGACTTATCGAGCCTCTTCCTGCCTCGACCGGCAGAGCCCGGATACGCAATTATCGGCCATGGCAAAATGGTGGGCCTCCAACGTTGCCGTGAGGGTCGCCGATGAGGCGCTGCAGCTCCACGGTGGATACGGCTATCTTGATGACTATCCCATCGAACGCTTTTATCGGGCGGCCAAGCTTCTTGAAATCTATGAAGGCACAAAAGAAATTCAAAAGGACGTCATTAGCCGCCGCATTCTTGGAATCGCCTAATAAATAACGTGACTCGTGTATATGTTCCGTGACCGTGATACAACCAAATATCGAACCAGGAATTGTTTTCCGAGGCATTCAGTTTGGTTTTTCGGACATTGGAAAATTGGGAATTATTTGTAATTTGGTTATTGGTGGGTAGGGGCGACTTTAGTCGCCCTCATGGGAGGCTAAAGCCTCCCCTACCCAGTCCGCATTCTTGGAATCTACTAGGATATAGGGTCCGTGGATTCAAGGGTTCAAGTATTCTAAAATGTGTTTCTTTTTTGCCCGACCCCTAGAACCCTAGACTCCTAAACCCTCTTATTTCCTCTTATGAAGAAGATCGGTGTCTATATCTGCCACTGTGGGACGAATATTGCCTCCACCGTAGACGTCCGTGGACTTGTCGACTTCTCCCGTCATCTTCCATACGTCAAGATCGCCCGCGATTACCGCTATCTTTGTTCCGACCCCGGACAGGACCTGATCAAAAAAGATATCCACGAATTTTCCCTCGACCGGGTGGTTGTCGCCGCCTGTTCCCCCCGGATGCATGAGACGACCTTTCAAAGCGTCCTTTCCTCCGAAGGGGTCAATCCCTACTGTCTCAACATCGCCAATATCCGGGAACAGTGCTCCTGGGTTCATCAAGAGACAGAGGAATCGACAAAAAAAGCGAAACAGATCGTCCGGGCCGCTGTGGCAAGGGTGCTGCGTCAAGAAGCGCTTACCGCCAGGACGGTAGGCATCAAACCTTCTGCCCTGGTTGTCGGAGCCGGAATCGCAGGGATTCAAGCTGCCCTGACGCTTGCCAACGGGGGAATGAAGGTTGTCCTCGTGGAGAGGGATCCTTCGATCGGTGGCCACATGGCCCAACTGGACAAGACTTTTCCCACGCTCGACTGCGCCTCGTGCATCTTTACACCTAAAACCGTCGACGTGGCTCGAAATAGAAATATCGAACTCTTGGTCTGCTCGGAGGTCGTGGACGTCAAGGGTTACGTCGGAAACTTCACGGTGGCCATCAAGAAACATCCCACCTTTGTCAACGCAGCCCGATGCACGGGTTGCGGGGAGTGTGTGGAGGCGTGCGTCTTAAAGAAAGGGGTCCTCTCGGAATTCGAGGAAAGAATGGCTTTCCGCAAGGCGATCTACATCCCTTTTCCCCAAGCCGTCCCCTTGAAGGCAGTGATTGACAAGGAGAGCTGCCTTTTTCTCAGCAAAGGCAAATGCAAGAAATCATGCGTCGAGGCCTGCAGGGCGAGGGCGATCAATTTCGATCAACAGGAAGAAATCGTCGAGAGAGAACTGGGTGGCATCGTTCTCGCAACAGGATACGATCCCTTCGATCCCCGCCTTCTTCCGCAGTATGGCTGCGGGATCTATGAAAATGTGGTTACCAATCTCCAGTTTGAGAGAATGTTGACCCCCGCCGGACCGACTCACGGAGAGATCGTGCTCAAGGATGGAACTATCCCAAAGACAATTGCTTTTCTCCATTGTGTCGGCAGCCGAGATGAGAATGCAAAGCCATATTGCTCCAGGGTTTGCTGCATGGTTTCGATGAAGCAAGCCCATCTGGCCAAGGAGAAGACCGGAGCGGAGATTTATGAATTCTATATCGACATCAATGCCTTCGGAAAAGGATATCAGGAGTTCTATAAGAGGGTTCGGGAAGAAGGGGTTTTTTTAATCCGTGGAAAGGGCTCCGAGATTTTCAGGAGGGACGGCCGCCTGATAGTCGCCGCGGAGGACACCCTCCTTGGAACCCCGGTCGAAATCCCCGTTGATTTGGTCGTGCTAGGAGCCGGATTAACCTCGCGTCAGGATGCCGAGAGCGTTGCGCGGATTTTCGGAATCAGCCAGAGCGCGGACGGATTCTTTATGGAGGCCCACTCGAAATTGAGACCGGTGGCCACGAATGTGGATGGAATTTTCCTTGCAGGGTGCTGCCAAGGGCCCAAAGACATTCCTGATACCGTCGCCCAGGCTTCCGCTGCTGCGGCGGAGGCCATGGCTCTGGCCTCCCGGGGGCAGATTGAAGTCGAACCCATCATCGCATCGATTGATCCTGAGGTCTGCGCGGGATGTAAACTATGCATTGAAATCTGCCCCTCCTCGGCCATCGATTTCCTCGATTCAAAGGGAATTTCTGCGGTCAATGAAGCCCTCTGCAAGGGGTGCGGCGCTTGCGCTGCGATTTGTCCGAACAAAGCGGCAAAACAGAATCATTTTAAACAGGAGCAAGTATTGTCGGAGGTAGAGGGGGTTGTTACTTAGGTTGCGGATTGCGGAATGTGGAGCGCGGAATGAAAAGATTTGAAAAGGATGAAATCCAAAGTGTCATTGCGAACGAAGCCCTGCACCGCATGGTGTACAGGGCGAAGTAAAGCAATCTCAAGAGATTGCCACGTCGTCCTGTAAAAGCGGGACTCCTCGCAATGACAACTTTTTTATATTCGCCATAATTGATCACTTTGGCATTTAAACTCGTCTATTATGAAGATCGATCCCAAAACTTTTATCCACGATTATCATCTCAATCTCTGCATCCAATGCGGAACGTGCACCGGCGGGTGTCCGGTCAAATTCCGATCTCCTCTCAACATGAGAAGACTCGTTAGACACACTCACTTCGAAACCGACCCCTCTCCCATCTTCAAGCAGCCCGAATTATGGGCCTGCACCACGTGCAGCACCTGCAGCCTTCGTTGCCCCGCGGGTGTGAAGAACGTCGAGCTCATCATGGGGATACGAAATTTCCTTGCCAACCAGGGGGAGGTCCCTTCGACGATCAGGGATGCCCTTGAAAACACCTTTCTGCAAGGAAACCCGTGGGGAAGATTTCGAGACCGCCGGGTGGATTGGGCCAAGGACCTTGGAATGAAGGTGATCGGAGAAGCAACAACCGAAACGCTGCTCTATGTAGGCTGCGCCCCTTCCTACGATCCGAGGGTACAGAAGATTTCAGCGGCATTGGTCAAGATTTTTCAGAAAGCGGAATTTGATTTCGGCATCCTGGGCAAGAGGGAGTCCTGCTGCGGGAATGAGATCCGAAGGATGGGCGAGCAGGCCCTTTTCAAGAAGCTGGCAAAGGACAATACCAACCTTTTTAAGAAATCCGGAATCAAAAGGATCATTACCATCTCACCCCACTGTTTCAACGCATTCAAAAATGAGTACCCCGACCTCCATATCCCCGTTCAACACTACACACAGGTCCTCGCTGATTTGATCGAGGCAAGAAAGTTGAAATTGTCCAAGGCCTTGGCTTTCCGGGCCACCTATCAGGATCCTTGTTTTCTCGGAAAGCAAAATCTGGTCTTCGATGAACCGAGAGGAATTCTGACTTCCATCCCCGGACTTCAGTTTGTCGAGATGGACAGGTCAAAGCAGCGGAGTCTCTGTTGTGAAGGCGGAGGAGGTAGGATGTGGACGGAAGGGGAAACGAAGGGAACCCGTAATGGAGAGATCCGAATCAAGGAAGCGGTTGCTTTGGGCGCGAAGGCAATCGCCACAGCCTGTCCCTTCTGCCTCTTAACCCTTGAAGATGCCGTCAAGATATCTGGACTTGCCTCAGAGATCGTGATAAGAGATATTTCGGAGTTGGTAGCTGAATCGATTGATTCAAATCCCAATCACCAAATCCCAAACTCCAAATAAATTACAATTATCAAATCTCCAAATGACCAAATTTCAATCAACAAGTCGATCATAAATGACTTCCCCCTCACTTGACGGGAGAGGGTGAGGGTGACGATTTGAAGGTTGAGGAGGACTCAATGAACATTGCTGTTTGTGTCAAGCGGGTTCCAAAGACGGCCGAGGCAGACATCTTTATCGAGAAAGATGGAAAAGATATTAAGAAGGACCATCTGGCCTTCGCGTTGAATGATTGGGATGGCTATGCCGTCAGGGAAGCGGTCCTCCTGAGAGAGAAACACGGAGGCGAAGTTACCGTCTTTACACTCGGTCCGGACGAATCAAAAGAGATCTTAACGCGATCTCTGGCCATGGGAGCAGATAAGGCCGTAAGAATTGAAGAGCCCGTTGATTCGGACGGGAATCGGATCGCACAGATCCTCTGTCAAGCCATGAAGGGTCGACCCTTCGATCTTGTCCTGACCGGAGTTCAAGCAGAAGACAATGGCTGGGGGCAGGTCGGAGTTGCTCTGGCTCAGATGCTGGGCTTTACTCATGCGGCCCTCGTCACCCGCATCGAGATTACCGGAGACAGGGCAAAGATCAAAAGGGAATTGGAAGGCGGCCTGGATGAAGTCGTCGAATTGAAATTGCCTGCTGTCCTGACTGTCCAGACAGGGATCAACGAACCCAAATACATCTCCCTTTCGGCCATCCTGGAGGCTGAAGACAAGGAAATCAAAGAGGTCGGGATAGACGAGATAGAACTCGCGTCCGGCCAACCGGTCGATACGAAGGTCAATCAAGTATTCTTTCCCCCCGTTTCGAAGATGGCAGAAATATTAAAAGGAACCCCGGAAGAGGTTGTGATGCAATTGACCGAGATTGTGAAAAAGAAAAAAGGGTGACGGATAAGGAAGGGTGGAATGATGGAACATGGGGTTGATGAGAGTTCTGGATTAATGCAAGGATCACATTTTGGCTCTGGTTCTTAACCCATTATTCCATCGTTCCAGTATTCCATCATTCCAGGTTGATACGGAGGCAAAGTGATGGCAGAACTTTTCGTTTTAGTCGAACATCGACAGGGCAAGATTCGCGACATCACATTCGAAATGCTGCAAGCCGGGGAGACGCTTGCTTCCTCGTCAACTGCTGTCCTATTGGGCCACAATGTCAAGAAATTCGCCGAAAAGTTGGCCACCCGGACA
>Ga0335081_10008332_pt1 | contig 16617 bp, 16 predicted proteins | sample Lox_Sample_35_FD_206713 | JGI IMG/M metagenome (GOLD analysis project Ga0335081, IMG submission 206713) | Soil microbial communities from Loxahatchee National Wildlife Refuge, Florida, United States - Lox_Sample_3.5 | ecosystem: Environmental > Terrestrial > Soil > Wetlands | place: USA... | reverse complement strand
GGTTCAGGAAGGCGAAGGACCTTTTTGCGTATTTATTGAGTCAGGACACCGTTTACTCGGACAGGCTCGAGCGGGCGAACGCGATTGTCAAGAAACGGCAGGGATTGACCATCCGACCAATTGACATGAAGCATTTCAACGAAGATGTCAATCGCGTGAAGGATATTTACAATAAGGCGTGGGCGAAAAACTGGGGCGCAGTGCCTATGACCAATGAAGAAATCGATGCGATGGCCGCGGATCTCAAGCCCATCGTCGTCCCCGGCTTGGTGTTGTTTGCCGAGATGCAAGGAAAGACGATAGGATTTGCACTCTCATTGCCTGACATTAACATGGCGCTCAAGTACAACAAGAATGGCGGTTTGATAACGGGGCTGTTTTATCTTTACACGAAGAAGAAGCAAATCAACTCAGTGCGGATCATCGTTCTTGGGGTGCTACCGGAATATCAGAGTACCGGCGCTGCCGGTGTCCTCTTCTATGAAACTGCAGCACGCGCGAAGGCTCTTGGCTACCAATTCGGCGAAGCGAGTTGGATTCTGGAGGACAATGAAGCGATGAATCATTCAGCGGAAGTCATGAACGGCAAATTGACGAAGCGGTACAGGATCTATGAACGGCCACTGTAAGGAAATCTGATTAGCCATAGCAAGAGGAAAGCGACTCCATGCCCGTTACGAAGGTTGAAAAAATCTGGATGAATGGAAAGCTTGTGAACTGGGATGATGCGAAAATCCATATCCTATCGCACGTCGTACATTACGGTTCAAGCTGGTTTGAGGGAATTCGATGCTACAACACGAAGAAAGGATCGGCGATTTTCCGACTCGATGCACACCTTCGCCGGCTCTACGATTCGGCAAAAATCTACCGTTGTGAGATTCCCTTCTCCAAGCAGCAGTTGGAGAAGGCCATTAAGGAGACCATCAAGGCCAACAATCTCAAAGCCTGCTATATTCGGCCCATTGTTTATCGCGGGTATGGAGAAGTCGGCGTCAATCCGGTTGGCTCGCCTACGGAAGTTTCCATCGCAGTGTGGGAATGGGGAAAATATCTCGGCGCAGAAGCCCTGGAGAAGGGCATAGACGTTTGCGTGTCTTCGTGGCGTCGGCCCGCGCCCGACACACTTCCGACCGTGGCGAAGTCCGGCGGAAATTACCTTGGATCTCAACTTATCAAGCTCGAGGCACAGGCTGCCGGCTATGTCGAAGGAATCGCGCTGGATGCTTTTGGGAACATCAGCGAAGGAAGCGGGGAAAACATATTTCTCGTTCGCGAAAAGACCGTTTTCACTCCTCCCATATCGGCAGCTATTCTCCCGGGCGTGACGCGTTCGTCCATTATCACAATTGCGAAGGAATTGGGGTTTTCGGTTGCTGAAATGAACATCCCGCGTGAGATGCTGTTTACGGTGGAAGAAGTCTTCTTTTCCGGTACGGCTGCGGAAATTACTCCGATCCGGTCTGTCGACAGAATTATGATTGGCGAAGGCAAGCCGGGTCCGATAACACTTGAACTTCAGAAAGCTTTCTTTGATATTGTGTTTGCGGGGAACGACAAATACGGATGGTTGAATTTTGTCAATGCGTGACTCACTAACATTATCCAGTTCGTAACGGTGATTTATGGCCATGCCGAAAGTGGTCAGTGGCAATGCCCTCTGGAAGAACATTTTTTCTGAAAGGGTTGTCCGTGAGGGATCGTTGGAGCAGACGCTCAGCAAAGTTCCTGCATTCTCGGGCCTTTCAGCGAGGGAATTGAAGGAGGTTGCGACAATAGTTCACAAACGTGAGTACCGCGCTGGTGAACCCGTGTTTGCAGAGGGAGATCCAGGTTTGGGCATGTACATCATTCAGGAGGGAGAGGTCACGATTTCGATCTCTGGAAAGGGAGATGGAGATCGAGAGCTTGCGGTCCTCGGTGACGGAGACTTTTTTGGCGAGCTTGCACTGATTGATGAATCACCGAGATCGGCAAATGCTCGCTGCAAGACTGATTGTATTCTGATTGGATTTTTTAGACCCGATCTCTTCGAGCTTATAGAAAAAAAGAATCAACTGGGGATCAAAATTATTTTCAAACTGGCTGAAATCGTTTCGCAACGACTTCGAACAACGGACAAAGAACTTTCTAAGGCAAGAAATCAGCTTGAACAGCTTCAAGCAGAACGGGAGAAGGTCTCCAATGTCGAAAAAGCGAGCGCTTCCTAGAAAACAACGTCGGGTCCGGAAGGCCGGGAAAAAAGGGGTTGCGTATCTCGGGATCCAACACATCCTGGTTCCCATCGATTTTTCAGGCCACTCCAAGAATGCTCTCAAATATGCAATTCCCTATGCGGTGCAGTTCAATGCGCGTCTTGACTTGCTGTACGTTGTCGAACCCACGATCTATCCTGCGGACTTCAGTTTCGGGCAGGTGGGCTTTCCAAACATCGAAGAGGAACTCAGAAAGAGAGGGAGCGAAGAATTGAACGCACTCTTGAGAACTGAGATCAAAGGTAGGATTGAAGCAGAGGCTGCAGTCAGGACGGGAAAGCCATTTTATGAGATTAATGAGTACGCACGCGAAAATGGTGTTGATCTCATCATCATTGCTACCCACGGGCATACTGGTGTAGAGCACATGCTGTTCGGCAGCACCGTTGAAAAGGTTGTGCGTAAAGCTCCATGCCCCGTTCTTGTAGTACGCAATTCTGAACAATAAGAACTTCCTGATTCCTACGTTGGGCTGATGAACCGCGCTGGGAGCGTCCGCAATTAATGAGAGCCCTGGTTTGATGGCGTACGCAGGCGCCTGCTTCTGCCGATTCTATCTGAAGTACGGAAAATTGGGGGCCAAGCGCAGTAGTTAGCTTGTCCTTGCGAGGACGAACTCCACGAAGTCAGCCAACGCTTCTTTCGCAAGAGAGTCGCCAAAAGTGGAGAGGTTGTGCGTTGCTTGCATGCCAAACTCTTCGGCTTTTTTCACGGAATACTCGATTCCTCCGTTCTGCCTCACAAAATCCAGGACCCACTTCGTTTCTTTCTGGCGTGCGCCGTTTTTGACCAGTCTGAGAGCCTGCCGTGCATCTTTGGAGGGTGCGTGCTGAAGCGCATAGATGAGGGGTAAGGTCAATTTCTTTTCCTTAATGTCGATCCCTGTGGGTTTGCCGATAACGCTTTTGCGCCCCAGATAGTCCAGCAGGTCGTCCTGGATCTGGAATGCCATGCCGACATTGTGGCCGTATTCGCGCATCAATCCTCGCACGTTTGCATCTTCCGTTGTGCTTGCGGCGCCAATTTCCGTGCACGTCGAAAAAAGGGACGCCGTTTTGTCGGAGATAATCTGAAGGTAGGTTGATTCGTCGTTATCCAGTTGGCGGCTCTTTTGAATTTGCAACAGTTCTCCTTCGCTCATTCGTTTCACGGCATTCGAGGTGGAATTGAGAAAGAAGTAGTCCTTGTTCTCAAGTGAAAGAAGGAGACCACGGGAAAGAAGATAGTCGCCCATCAAAACCGCTACCTTGTTCTTCCAGACCGCGTTGATCGAGGCCAGACCCCGGCGGGTGTCTGCATCATCAACTACATCGTCGTGAACCAACGTTGCAGTGTGAAGTATTTCTACAAGCGTCGCTGCGCGATAGCTGCTCGCATTGATCTCCCCGCAGAGCTTGGCGCTCAAGAGGACAAGAAGCGGTCTGACTTTTTTTCCCTTCTGCCGGATAATGTACCTTGCGATGAGGTCGATAAGTCCGACTTTCGAACGCATTGCATCTTTAAAGAAGCGATCGAACTCCTCGAGCTCGGCTTCGATGGGTTTGCGAAGATCTGAAAGTGATATAGACGTATTCAAAAGCACGTTCAAGGCGATTCTGTCTCCTCCGTTGACTCCTTTCGTACGGAAAACTTGCACACGAGAATGCTCACTTCGTAGAGGGCCATCATCGGTATGGCGAGGATCAACTGCGTTACCGGATCGGGAGTGGGCGTGACAATGGCAGCGATAAAAAGAATCACAATAATGGCGTGCCGGCGGTAATGGCGCATAAATGCCGGGGTGAGGAAACCGAGTTTTGTCAGGAAATACGAGATCATGGGTAATTCGAAAACCAAGCCGGAACCTAGAATCAGTGCAAGGACAAAACTCACATATCGATCAATCGCAACGTTGAGTTCTATTGTCTTCGTGCCGAATGTTGAGAAGAAGGTGAGTGCGGAGGGGAGGAGAACAAGATAACCGAACGCAACGCCGGCAAAAAAGCAAAGCGTGGTGAAGAAGACGATGCGACGAGCGTATCGTCGCTCCTTGGGCAGCAGGCCAGGGGCAACAAACTTCCAGAGCCAGTAGAGCGTGTTCGGCATACTCAGAATGAGTCCGCAAATGAGGGCCGCCTCCATATAGAGAATGACGATTCCATACGGAGTCAGGACTTGCACTTTCATACCCGTGGCGTGGACGGGACGCAAAAGGATATCCTGGACGATGAAGTCGGTGTAGATGGCGCACACGATCGTGCCGATGGTCAGACCGACCAAGATCTTGATTACGTCCCACCGGAGTTCTTCCAGATGGTCAAGGAATGACATTTCCTTCTGATCTGTGCCGGTCGCTGTGGCTGCACGGCTGAGGAGTTTGGACACTACTGATTGAAGGAAGGGCATGATCCGTTCAGCGAGACTGAAGTAACGTCAGTTGGAAATCAAATCGGAATAGAGGGGAAACGTCGCGCACAGATTTTTCACTTCGTTGCTGATCTTGGTAAGCGCTTCGGGATTGGTTCTGTTCGCAATGGCCCTATCGATGAATTCCGCAACGATCTTCATCTGAGGTGTTTGCATCCCTCGTGTGGTGATTGCTGGCGTTCCGATTCGTATCCCGCTGGTGATAAGAGGGGATTTGTCGTCAAAGGGGACCGCATTCTTGTTGACGGTGATTCCGGCTTTGTCAAGAGTCTCCTGCGCTTCCTTTCCGGTCACGTTCTTGTTTCTAAGGTCGATGAGCATCAGGTGATTGTCGGTTCCGCCAGATATGATGTTGTATCCGCGGTTGATAAGCTCAGAAGCCAGGGCCGAAGCGTTTGCAATTACCTGCTTGGAATACACCTTGAATTCAGGCTGCAGATTTTCGTGGAACCCAACGGCTTTGGCGGCAATCACGTGCATCAGCGGACCACCCTGAATGCCGGGAATGATTGTGGAATCGAGAAGCTCGGACATCATCTTCTTCCTGCCGGACTTAGGAGCAACGGCGCCAAATGGATTCTCGAAATCTTTTCCCATTAAGATCAAACCACCGCGTGGACCTCGGAGTGTCTTATGAGTGGTCGATGTGACGACGTGGCAGTGGGGAAGCGGGTCATTCAGGAGCTTGCTGGCAATGAGCCCCGCCGGATGTGCGATATCGGCAAAAAGGAATGCACCGGCCTTATCCGCAATAGTGCGGAATGCTTTGTAATCGATATTGCGTGAATACGCACTCGCGCCAACAGTGATCATCTTGGGTTTTTCCTTCATCGCTACGCTCTCGACTTCGTTGTAGTCAATGATGCCGGTTTCCCTGGAGACGCCGTACGCGACAAACCTGTACAATTGCCCGGAGAAGTTGACAGGCGATCCGTGCGTGAGATGTCCACCGTGCGATAGGTTCATACCCAGGACGGTGGCGCCGGGTTTCAGAAAGGTGAAATAGACGCCCATATTGGCCTGGGAACCGGAATGAGGCTGAACGTTTGCGTATTCGGCTGCAAACAACATCTTGACGCGCTCGCGTGCCAGGTTTTCAGCAACATCGACAAAATCACATCCACCATAGTATCGTTTTCCCGGATATCCCTCAGCATATTTATTGGTGAGCACCGTCCCAAGCGCAGCCAGGACGTCTCTGCTCACAAAATTCTCCGACGCGATCAACTCCAGTGTTGTATTTTGGCGATTGATTTCGCTCTGAATGGCAGTGTAGAGTTCTGGATCGTGTTGTTTGAGAGTGTTCATGGCGATTTCTCAAAGAGGATTGATGTTCTTGCGTTGAAGGCTAGAGATTCGTCAGGCTGTGTATTTTCTTCACTCGTCGTTCATGACGACCGCCTTCGAACGAAGTTGATAGAAATGTACGGACAATATCGGAAGTTGATTCCCAGCCGGTTACACGTGCTCCGAGCGCCAGCACGTTGGCATCATTGTGTTGGCGTGAGAGGCGGGCCGCGGTGGTTGATTCGCACGCAGCAGCTCGAATACCTTTGTGTTTGTTGGCAATTATAGACATTCCTATCCCCGTGCCACAGATGAAGATCCCGCGGTCACATTGGCCGGCCATGATTGCTTCGGATGCACGATGTGCCCAATCAGGATAGTCTGTCGATTCGCCGGAAAACGTGCCAAAGTCCTTGAAAGATACACTGAGTTGTTCAAGGAGTTTTTTGATATGCTCTTTGTACTCGAATCCGGCGTGATCGCTTGCAAGTGCAACCATGTCTTTCTATTCCTCCTGTGATCGGACAAACCAAAGTTCGCTGGCGCTAACCGATGCGATGATGCGAAAGACGGTGTCCTTTTGCAGATTGTTCTGCGTGGTTCCATTGACTCCGTACTCAAAACCCAGGTTTAGTTGGCTGTCGGGTGCGATGGGTAAACCGAGTCCGGCAGTCACAAACATACCATTTATACCCTGGTATGTTCCATTGTCGGCGGGGTCTTGAATCTGTAGGTAACTTGAATTGTAGTAAAAACCGGCACGATAGGTAACGTGTCCCATGTACGTGTCCGCATCTTTGCCCGGGAAAATTTCAATTCCGAATGCAACGCGGCTGCTCTTACGCAGTTGAGCCGGGTGTACACCAAGGGACTTCGAATTGCTCCAGTCTTGCATTGCAAGATCAGCTGCCAACACACAGCGATCAGCGATCGTATATGAGGCACCAAAGGTCAGCATAAGAGGGATGTCAAAAGTGCCGGAACGGCTCGATGTTGTGTCATACTGTTGTGCCGTTGATCCGGAGACTCCTTCAAGCACAAAACGTTCTTCCCGGAGATCAAGACTCGTCGGCGTCTCAAGCACGAATCCAACGTTGAGCGCTTTGAGGATTGAAGTTCCGAAGAAATCAGAAGGACCATTGTAGAGTGCGCCGACCGTGAACAGTGCTCCGGAATAGTGGTCGCTTAACGTGAGTTCATCGTTGCTATAAGAGTTGTCCGTGAAGGTGAGCTTCGTTGTCTGGAGAATTGTCCCCGCAAGATAATTGATCTTGACTCCCGTATGCAGATGATTCGTGATCGAGACTGAGGAGCCAAGATCGAACCTGGAGATTCCCCCGCTTCCGTAGAATTGCTGATTTGACTCGATCCCTAATTGTGAGAAGTCTCTTCCGACGGCATAATTGACCGTGCTGTAGGGTGTTAACTCGCCAAGAAGGACAACACCGTAGTCTCTCGCAATTGGAATTGCAGCTGAGATTCCTCCGAATCCGCCGTTGGCATAGTGCGCGGATCCAGTCGGGTCTGTGGAATTGTAGTTCGAATACCGAAACGTCCCGGAAAACCGGGTGCTGATGAGTCCCGCGATTCCCGCAGGGTTCAATCGATTGATGAACCCATCGCCGAAGAGTCCTGCACCAACATCGCCCATGGCGGACAATCTGCTGCCTGCGAAATAGTAGAGGTCGCCAATACCGAACCGTGAATAGACTGGCCCTCCCGCTTCTACCGATGAGGCCATTAGACTTACAATGAACGTTGTTAAGAGCAACCTATTGCGCATTGAGGGTTCCCGCGTCATTGAGCGATCCTAGTAATTATCAGTCGCGGTCTCACGTTGGCAGGAGACAAGGCTCCGTACAAAGCAAAGAGATCGAGCGAGCTCGTTTCGCGGAAGCCAGCAAATTGCAGCCTTTCCAGCGAGTCTCCTTTAGCCCACGTTCGAACATAATCTCCTAGGGCGAACTGGTATACTTCATCGTTGCCGGAAGTCACGGACTGACTGAGGATCGGCAATGGAGCCGTTGCACTGTCGTCATAGACATAGTATGAATAGAGAGTGTCCGCTGCGAATGAGTTCAAGTTTGATTTTGCGGAATTCAGCGTCAGTTCAAGTATCGCCTTCAGAATGAGACCGGCTTTTGGCAGGGAGTCACGAACGCTGAAATTGAGTTGGGCCCTGTAGGCAACGCCACACTGAGCAAACATGGATAGCGGATCGGATGACTGGATGGTCGTCTCATCAGCGTTGGCGAGAAAGTTCGAATACCCAGAAGCGTAACGCACGGAATCTATCACCCCGTTCTTCACATAGTCAATGACCAGCGTTGGATAGTTTTCCACTGAATCAACAGCAAAAGTCGCAAATCCTTTGATGGTACTGATGTTGGTGGGAATCAGAATGACGCCATAATTCGATGATGTCCCGTCGATCGTAAACCAACTGTAGACAACGGAAGTGTCGAGGGGACAATAAATGGTCGACGTGTCATCCACGGTTGTGGGTGGAAATGCCAATATGGGACTTGGCGCGTAGTAATCGCCTGGTCTCGTGATGAGCGAATCATAGCTGGCCGAATCCGTGCTGGCGGTTATTTGATATCCCAGGAATGCAAGTGGTGCGGACGCATCGCCGAAGTGATAAACAGATTTCAATTCGAGGTGTGCATCAAGAATGGTTACAGTATCGAGGGCACCAATCAACAGATCCGAAAAACGAACGATACTCATGGCTGAATAACCGGGATATTTTCCCAGAAGTATCCGGTCCGAACCGGAGGTACTGATCTGTGTAGGAACGGTCGAATTGGACGAGGCATAGAGCGTGTCGACCTGCAGCCCCGGATAGTCTTTCGACAAGAGCCCTATACCCACAAGCGTTGGATCGTCTTTGCAGCCTTGAGCAAATACGATAGTGAGCGTGAATAAGATGGTGAGGAAAGAAATGTGCTTCAAACGCGTGTGCCTTTCGCTATACCTGGTTTTGAAGAAACAGGGATGTCGTGGTGATTGACCATCGCTCTGATTCTCAGCCACGCAGCGAAGGCATCGTCGACCACATAGTCTATTTCTCCGCCCGCTCCGCAATCATTCCTCTGGGTTGCACCATAACCTGTTAGAACGAGGAAGGTCGTACATCCGGCTCTTTTGCCCGCCTGAACATCCACGCAACGGTCCCCGACAACATATGATTTCTTCAAATCGAGATTGAATTCGGACTCTGCTTGTTTCAGCATTCCGGGACCAGGCTTGCGGCATTCGCAGGAAATGTTGTAGGGCGGTATTCCATATTCAGGATGATGAGGACAATAATAGATGGAATCAACGTGTGCGTGTTGTTGTTTCAACAAGTCTGCCAGTCGTTTGTGAACGGCGGAGAGGTCATTCTCCGTGAGGAAACCGCGTGCGATTCCGGACTGGTTTGTAATAATAAAGACTTTGAGACCAAGTTCATTTGCACCACGAATCGCATCAGCGGACCGAGGAATAAGGTCAAGCTCTTCAGGCTTTCGAAGGAAATCAATTTCCGTGTTGATCGTACCGTCTCTGTCGAAAAAAATTCCGACCTGTTTCTGCTTCACGTCCTACTGCCTCAGCAAGTCCTTGTAGAGACTGATGTACCTTGTCGCCGAGTGCTCCCACGAAAAGTCTCTGAGCATTCCATTGCGCATAAGCTTCCTCCATTCATCCGTCTGGTGGAACACTTTGATTGCACGGAGGATTGCCTTCAGAAATTCTTTGGAATCATACTTTTCGAATTTGAAGCCTGTGCCTTTCCCGCCGTCATAATCCTCGACGGTATCGTCCAGACCACCGGTTGCCCTCACGACGGGAATAGTACCGTAACGCATGCTATACATCTGATTGAGTCCGCAGGGCTCATATTTAGACGGCATAAGGAACAAATCGCTCCCAGCTTCTATCAAATGTGCCAATTCTTCATCATAACCGAAGGTGATTCCCATTTGCTTTGGGAATTTCCTTTGGATTCGTTCAAACTGCTTTTCGAGTTCGGGTTCGCCGGAACCGAGCAACACGAATTGCACCTTTTGCTTCATTAACTCATCGAGGCATTCGAGAACTAGGTCAAATCCCTTCTGTTCGACCAACCGGCTAATTGCACCGATAACCGGCGTTGTCTCATCAAATCCAAGGCCGAATTTCGTCACGAGAGCGCGCTTATTTTCGACCTTCGCATCGATCGATCTTATGTCATATTTTCTATAGATATAAGGATCGGTGAGCGGATTCCAAATAGTATAGTCGATTCCGTTGAGAATCCCGCGAAGGTCTTTTCGCCTGGTTTGTAGAACTCCGTTCAAACCTGCGCCAAACTCATCGGAATCACAGATCTCGTGAGCATACTTTTCGCTGACCGTCGTAATCGTGTCAGAATAGACAAGCCCGGCCTTCAAAAAGTTGAATCTTCCATAGGCTTCGACTGATTCGGACTGGAAGGTGTTCTTCGGAAGACCGGATTTTTGGAAGGATTCAAACGCAAAGGCCCCCTGATAAGCCATATTGTGTATCGTGAAAATCGTCTTGACGTTGCGCAGAAGGGGATCATCAGGGTAAACTGTTTTCAGGTACGCTGGAATGAGGCCGGTCTGCCAGTCATTGCAGTGGATGATGTCGGGTTGCCAACCAAGTCGCTTTAGAGTCTCGAGAACACCTCGACAAAAGAAAATGAATCTCTCATCGTTGTCCTTATAATCCTTCTTGCTGGTGGGACTCTGGTAAACTCCGTCTCGACCGTAGTACCTTTCACTGTCGAGGAAATAGACCTGTACTTTCTCCTTGAGATTGCTAATGAAAGAAGACTTGACGTTTCCCAGGGGGGAATCGTGACCAACGGGTACAGGAATGTCCTTCAGACGAATGATGTCGTGGAGCTTGAACTTACGCTCGCTGATGAAGCGATATCGCGGCATCATGATCCGGATTTCGTGTCCCTGCTCTTTAATAGCCTTGGGAAGAGCACTCGACACATCTGCAAGACCTCCCGTCTTGGCAAAAGGGTCGACTTCGCTGGAAACAAAAAGGATATTAATGGGTTTTGACATTGTTTTTAACGCGGAAAAATAGCAAATCCTTTCAAGATTACGCAAAAATTGACGTAACATCAAAGGAAAAAGGTAATGTTCTAGCCGCGATGCCCGTAGTTGTTTTGCTGTCGCGGCAACCAAAAGTTCGTTTGAACAATTGTCAATGTCGTTCTGTTCTGGAATCGGCGTACGAAGGGGTGAAAACGCTAACCAAGGACGAACATGAATAGATCGCAAGCTTGCGATGGGTGCAACAGCGTGGTTTATAAAGGAGAATTGAATTTCGCGCCGAAATTCAAACGCGAGCCTACATCAAGAAAAGTATTCCGACACCGCCAACAGCCACAAAGGCACCGGCGTATGCTCTCCAACTGAGGTTTTCCCTGTAAATTAGTTTCATCAGAGGCAGCATGATGATTGGGACTGTTGCCATGATGGTTGCGGCTATTCCGACCTTTGTGTGAGCGATTGCAATGAGACTGAACGTGATCCCACAATAAGGCCCAAGAATCGCGCCGAGAAGTGTAAGGCCGAAAGCCTTCCTGTGCGCAGAATAGATGGTCCACGGCGGAATGAACTTTCTGCTGAGCATAGTGATGGGAACAAAGAGAATCAGCGCAGAGAGAATGCGAATGAACGTTGCAGTCAGGCCATTGATTGACCCTTCGTTGAAAGCAAGTTTTGCCGTCACGAGTCCGCCTCCTTGTCCACACGCTCCCAGAAACGCAAAGAAGATTCCTCGCCCGCTAATTCTCGAGAACCTGGAAGTGACATCTTGCCGACTCGTAACAACGATTGCGATTCCCACCAACGTCATAGCCATGCCTGCGACAGCGAGAGGAGCGAGGGACTCGCGAAGAAAGAGATAGGCGAGGGTTGCTGCTACGGCAGGTGCCGACGACATAATAAGCGAGCTGATTCTCGGGCCGTTATACTCGTACGATTTGAAAAGGAAGGAGTCACCAAAAACAAGCCCGAGAACGCCACTCAAAAAGAGATCGGTGAATTGCGACGCCGAAAGATGGATTGGAATGGAAAAAATGAACAACGTGAGAGCGAGGAGAGAAGCGGCAAGGACGAGCCTTGTGACGTTTACCCTGACGGATCCAATGCGGAGCGACGCTTCTGCGAATGAGATCGAGCTCCCGGACCAGCAGAACGCAGTCGCGAGAGCGCTCAGTTCACCGATCAATGCTACATTCCCTCGGTTCCGGAGAAAATGGATTGAAGGTTGAGCGAAGTCGATTTGGTCTTGCTGGCAAGCGATACGTACCTGCGTGCCAGTGAATCCTTCCCTGCACCCAGAACAGTGCTCACAAGGCCGAGAGCTTCAGCGTAGTCGTTGGCAGGAAGGTACCTGAGGATGTTCACCCAAATTGTCTCCTCGAGGACGTTGAAGGCAGTTTGAACCTCCGAAAGGTCATAGCCTGCGGAGAACCTCTCGTGCGCGATAGTTTCGGCGTGTGCAAGCATTGGGCCAAGGTTGCGCTCCTTGATAGCCCTGACAGCGAGTACGTAAAGGGCTTTGAGGCGTTGGTGGGTGTGCTCGTCCCCTGCTTTCTCATAATTCTTGAGTTGTGATCTTTTGACCGCCGCAAAAGCAGTTTCAAGAATTTCGGCCTGGCGATCTTGAAGAAGTTCAGTGAGGATCATGGTCTATCCTTGTTCGTGGGAAATCTTCATACGTTCTGCTTCACGTCTAAATATACGGAGGAGACTTCGGGAATTCAATGAACCTCTTTCCGTTCTAAGTGTGAAGACAACCTGAAAATGATCAACGTGATGTTATTTTTGCCAACAACTGCACGTCCGGATCCAGAACGATTTCACGGGGTTCTTCGTTCGGAGTGGCGTTGATAGTGACTTTTACGCTATCTCTCGCAGGAATGTCGATTCGTTCACGAAACCTCGTTCCTGAATGTGAGACCAGTTCTGCCGTGAGCTGAAAACGATATGGTGGGAACGGGCCAGTCTGTTGCAGGGTGAGCTGTACTTTCCCAGAGTTGGGCTCATACGACCATGTGGTTGAAAGGTTGATGTAGCCCGGTCTACGCAGCCACTCATCGAAAAACCAATGGAGATCCTCGTGAGCCTGTAATTCGAATTCCCGTTCGAGATCTTCAGAAAGAGCACAGGAGTTCCGGTATTTTTCATAGTACGAATGAATGCCCGCGAAGAATACTGAGTCGCCGAGCATGGATCGCAGCATATGCAAGACCCACGCGCCCTTCAGGTAGCTGTTGACATCCAGGAGCGCCATTAAATCGGTTTGGAGTGTGTCGATAATGGGCCTCTCCCTGGTCACGCCGGACCGAAGAATTTCATAACGTGTATGGCTCATTTCGACTTTGAACGCCGAGTCGCCAAATTCGTACTGTGTCCAGAGTTCTTCGAAATACGTCGCAAAACCTTCAGACAGCCACAGATGACTCCATTTACTCTCTGTCACTGCGTCGCCAAACCACTGGTGGGCGGTTTCGTGCGCAATCACAGCGGGCGACAATGTACGCTTTTCAAAATCGTCGCTTGGGTAAAAGATAGCGCTTGCATTTTCCATCCCACCGTAGCGCGTTGAGCTCTGCACGTGCGCAAGCTTCTCATATGGAAAAGGTGCTATGAGACGTGAGAAATATGCGGCGATATCATCCGCGTATTTAAAAGGGCCTGGGAGATAATTCAAGAACTCAGGTTCGACATACACTGACTGTTCCACCACTTCAGCGAATCCTCCGAGGCCTCGGACAGCAGAAGGAAGGTCAAACCGGGTCAAGGGAGCCACTGCAACGACCATGAGGTACGGAGAAATGGGTTCTGACTCGTTCCAGACAGTGAGCGAGAAATGATTGTTCCCCGAAGTGCTGTCGAAAGGAATTCTGCGGACAAGACTTCCGTTGGCAACGACCTGCCTGTCGGATGGCGCAATGATGTTCCACGTAACGGTTGCTTTGTCGTCCGGACGGTCCACACAAGGAATCCAGAACCTGGCTCGTTCAGGCCAATTGTCTCCAAATGCGGTCCACCTTCCACGGTCGTCCTGTTGTATGGTGAGACCGTCCCGGACGACACCGTTGTATGCGACGTACGCGATCAAGGTGTCGCGAACAGAATTGACCGTTGGCGAAAGGGGAAGTGTGAGGCGGAGGCCGTCGTATACGAAATCCGACGGAGCTCTGTCGATTTGGACGGAATCTACGTGAAGACCTACGAGATTGAAGGCAACAGACTGAACTGGTTCGTTTCTGCAGAAGGAGATTCTGGCTTTGCCTTGAATCCAGGCACCGGTGTCAGGAATAGTGATCGTGAAATCGTAATGGAGGACATCGATGTTGTTTGCTGATCCTGTCGGACCCAAGTCTTGCCTCTGCACGGATTCCAACAACAAGAAGTTCAACAGGCAAAGAGCGATGGGTAGTCGCACGGTCACTCGAAATCTTTCGCGTTTGATCGGACGCTAAGAAGATAGGTCTATTTTGAATGGCAAGAAAGTTTTTCAGATATTTGATGGAATTCTTGAGGTTATTTTCTATCCGGACATCGTACGCGTGAATAATTCAACCACTCTTTGGATTGTTGCCTTCGTTGCGACAATGGTTACGGCCTACGTTCAACGGGTTACCGGTCCTTCATATCCACTTGCCGGCGAAACCCATTTCACCGGGGTGGCCATTCACTATGACTTGCCGAGAACCCACGGAGGACCGCTCCCCGCAGTCATCCAGATCCAAACGACTGATTCGACAGTGCACGGTTTCATTGAGTGGAAGCGTTTTAAGACGGAAGACCCGTGGACTCATATAACGATGCGGTTCTCAAACGGGACTCTGGCGGCCGAGTTGCCACACCAGCCACCTGCCGGAAAACTGGAGTACAGGTTGGCGCTCTCTCGAGGGAACGAGGTCGCCGTGGTACCCGGCGAGGAACCTCTGGTGATCAGATTTAAAGGAGAGGTCCCTCTTTCGATACTCATACCGCACATCATTGCAATGTTTGCATCAATGCTCTTTGCAGCGCGAGCGGGACTTGAGTATTTCGGCGGTGCATCGAGGCTTCGAGCGTTGACCTATTGGACAATTGGGTTTCTTCTTGTTGGAGGGATTATCCTCGGTCCTATTGTCCAACACTACGCATTCGGTGAATGGTGGACAGGTTGGCCTTTCGGTACAGATTTGACTGACACCAAAACCGGAATTATTGTGGCAATGTGGTTCGTCGTCGCGATTGCAGTCAGAAAATCCCGTCAAGCCAAGCGCTGGGCGAGTGCAGCGGCTATCATGACTTTTGTCGTGTTTCTGATTCCGCATAGCCTGTTTGGCTCTGAACTCGATTACAAACTCGTTGATAAGAACAAATCAAAAACCGACACTCTTATCGACCGAAGATGAGGCCGAGGAGTAAGTTCAACGTTGCCAAGCTGTGCATTCTTCGTTATATTAGACTCTCAAAAAAGCCGAAGTGGCGGAATTGGTAGACGCGCTGGACTCAAAATCCAGTAAGGCTTAACCCCTTGTGAGGGTTCGAGTCCCTCCTTCGGCACTGTATCCCCAAGATCGAAAATTGACCTTGGGGATTTTAGTTTCAGAGGGATCAACGAGCGATCGTGCGAAAGAGGCAACATTCGCGAACAATGTTCGGCCGTTCAGCATTCCTTCTAGTTCATGGAAGATGCAACCTCTGGAATTGATTATGGCACGAATTCTGTTGACCTTTGTTCGAACGTTGTTCTTGTTGATCACTGAGACGAAGGTGGTGCGATTGCGCTTCTCTCGCTGAGCCCGCGCTGTCCTCTGGCTTTAGATTTCCGCAAGTAATAGAGAGAAACATCCATGAGCGCGTACGATAAAGCAGTGTTTGGTGCAGGGTGCTTCTGGTGCACGGAAGCGATTTTCGAACGTGAGCCCGGTGTCGTCGCCGTTGTTCCGGGATATGCAGGGGGTACGAAGGCTCATCCAACCTATGAAGAAGTGTGCACGGGCAAAACTGGTCACGCAGAAGTTGCAGAAATTACGTTTGACCCTGCGAAAACAAATTATGAAGACCTGCTCAAAGTGTTTTGGAAATGCCACGACCCTACCACTTTGAATCGCCAGGGAGCCGATGTAGGAACTCAATATCGGTCGGCTATTTTCTTCAGAGATGAGAAACAACGGTCTGCAGCCGAGAAATCGCGGTCGTCTGCGCAAGCAGCGTATAGCGCTCCGATTGTAACACAAATTGTGCCTCTCACGGAATTCTTTCGGGCCGAAGACTATCATCAACGTTACTACGACAATAATCCGAATGCGCCCTACTGTGCGTTCGTCATCAAGCCCAAACTTGACAAACTGAAACTGAAATGATTGCCTTGCCCTCTAGACCTTCTCTGAACTGATTTGCCGCAGCTATTCTCGTTTTCGATCGCCTTTCCAGGACAAGTGCAACACACACTATGAAGATATTCTTGACCATCCTTTGTATTTACTCCTTTGCGGAGGCGCTAACGAGTCCAAATGATCAATATGTGCGAAATGGGAACAGCGTTGTTTGCGGAAATGCTCGATTTCAATTTCTAACTCCGACGATGGGGAGAATGGAATTCTCACCAAATGGGCATTTCAATGACAATCCTACCGCCGTCGTTGTGAGAA
>Ga0335081_10008331_pt1 | contig 16618 bp, 11 predicted proteins | sample Lox_Sample_35_FD_206713 | JGI IMG/M metagenome (GOLD analysis project Ga0335081, IMG submission 206713) | Soil microbial communities from Loxahatchee National Wildlife Refuge, Florida, United States - Lox_Sample_3.5 | ecosystem: Environmental > Terrestrial > Soil > Wetlands | place: USA... | reverse complement strand
AGCTGAGGAACGAGATGGCGATCGGCAGCGCCACCTCGATGAACGGGATGTTGGCATTGACGCCGAGCGAGGCGAGCGCGTCGATCAGCGAGGCGGTGAAGAAATTGTAGTACTTGAAGTAGCCGAGCACCGACAGGTTGGCGATGACCGCCAGCCAGAAGATCGCGCGCCGCGCGCGGCCGTCGGAAAGCTGCCCGAGCGCCAGCGCCGCGCCGTAGTTCCCGACCGAGCTCGCGAACAGGAGCAGCGTGAACTCGACGCGCCAGAAGGCGTAGAAATAATAGCTGGCGGCGACGAGAAACCACTTCTTCCAGGTATTGTGGGGATTCAAAAGCCAGGTGATCGGGAAAACGACGGCGAAGAAGACCGCAAAGCTAATTGTTGGAAACAGCATCGGAACGCGACCGCACCTTGTCGATGACCGGAACCAGCGTGTCGAGAAACGCCGCCGCGCTCTTCTTGTAGCCCGCGATGGTGAAGTGGATGTGGTCCTTCGCCATCAGGGGCGGGCTCTCGGCGCGCCAGCGATCGGCGCCGCATTCCTTCGGCATGATCGAGGCCCAATTCCAATAGACGAGGCCGTCGCGCTCGGCAATCTTGCGTTCCGCCTCGCGCACCGCCGCGAGCTTGGGCAGCACCTTCCACGCGCACGCCTCGGCGGCCGCCGGCGTGTCGGCGTTGGCTTCGGGGCGGCGGCAGACCGCCTCCTCGCGCGCCTTGTCCTTGCAATGGGCGGGGAGGTCCTCGCCCTCCGGCGGGCCGATCAGGACGATCGCGGCGGCCGGCAGCGCGGCGCGGATCTTGGCGATCACCCGCTCGTATTTCCGCGTGTAGAGCGCAAGGTCGAGGTTTTCCTTCGACGCCTCGTTGGTGCCGAACGAGAGCACCACGATCTGCGGCTTGAGCCGGCGCAGGTCGCTCTCGAACAGGCGCTCGTCGAGCTTGTTGAGGATGTCGACCGTCGCGCCCGGATAGCCGACGCTGTCGTAGATCAGCCCTGCGCGCGTGTCGTAGATCGCGACGCTCGAAATGCTCACGACGCCGTCGCGCTTGGTCGCGAGCGTGATGTCGTGCACCTTGTTGGTCGGGCCGTGGTCGGGCACGAGGCGGATCACCACCGGCTCGACCTTGTCGCCGGCGAGATCGAACGAGCCTTCGAGCGACCCGTCGAGCTTGATGTCGAACGCGCCGCCGCCCGGCCGGCGGATCGCCTCGATCTCGATCACGTCGAAGGTTTCCGGCTTTGCGGCGGTGAACGAGAGCGTCTCGCCGGCCTTGCTCGCGACCGTGTTGAAGCCCGACATCCAGAACTGGCCGATGTCTTCCGAGCGCTGCAGCGCCTCGTAGGTCCAGCCCGGCGAGACCGCGATCTTGAGCGTGGAGCTGAGCACGCCGATATGCGGCCGCCCGGCCGTCACATAGCCGCTGCCGCCATTGCCATAAATCTTCTGCAGGCGGCGGCGCAGCTCGCCGGTGAGGAAATCGGCCGAGGTATGGCTGTCGCCGAGCTGCAGGATCGTCACGGCGCCCGCCTTGGGTCGCGTCTCGCCGGCATTCGTCGGCTGATAGTTCAGCGCGACGACCGCGGGCTCTTGCGGTGCAGGCGGTGCGGGCGGCGCCGTCGGCGCGGCCGCGTTGGCGGGCGGGCTCGGCGCGACCGCGGGCGGGGCCGGCGGCGGCGCAGCGGCTTCCTCACGCGGCGCGGCCGCCGGCGCCGTCGCGAGCCCGACCGCCTCGTTCGGCGGCGCCGCGGGGGCCGGCGCGGGGGCCGGATCGTCGGCCGGCGCATTCGCGGCCGGCGCCGCTGGAACGCTGTTGGTCGCGATGATCGACGACTGCGGCGGGCTGCTCGGCACGTCGAGGGCCACTTTCGGCCGCAGCCGCTCCGCCTGCGACAACACGCCGAGGAAAACGCCAAGGATGCCCGCCCCGCCGAACAGCAGGAAAACCGCCGCGATGAGAAGCGCGCGAAACGGCATCAGGGTTCCTTTTTCTTCTCCGCGCTCGCGCTCGTGTCCACCGCCTTGTCGGCGGACTTGTCGCCGGCCGTGCAGGCGCGGTCGAGCGGCGTTCCCATCTGCGCGAACGCTGTGACGATTTTGGGGTAGAGATAGCCGGCGACGATGTCCTCGCCCGCAACGGTAAAATGCTCGCCGTCCGAGGTGCGGATCTGCACCATGCGCCCGCTGCGGTTCGGCCCATAGGACGCGAAGGCATCGGGGCCGGTCGGCTTGAGCCGCCACGGCTCGACATATTGCATGTGCGGCGCCCCGACCGCCGCAACCGCCGCGGCGAACATCTTGTTCTTCTCCTGCAGGTCGGCGTTTTCCCTGGCGTCGCGCACGATCGGCAGGCCGACCAGCATGACGGCGGCCTTGCTTGCGGCGGCGCCGTTGAGGAAGGCGACGATCTGCTCGCGGTACTTGTCGCCCCAGCTGGGCGCGCCCCAGGCGGTGCGCGCGCCGTTGCCGTCGACGATGAACTGCTGGTCGTTCAATCCGACCGACAGCACGAACAGGTCGGGCCTGAAGGTATCGCCGATGCGGCGCACCTCGCGCGGCCAATAGAGCTTGTCGCCCCGCGTGAGGCCGGTGCCGTTGTGGGCGAAGCGGCCGAGCACGACGCTCGACTTGAGGCACGGGTTGGGGTCGATCACGCGCTCGATCGCCTCCCAGTAGTTGTCGACGATCGAATCGCCCGCAAAGGCGATGCGGGCGAGGATCTTCGGCTTGTCCTTTGGCGCGGTCGCGGCGGTCGCCGGCAGCGCAGCCACGGACAGGCATGCGAGCAGCGCGATGACGCGCGGGCGCGATGCCATCGATACGCCCAAGCTCGCCCTCCGCTCGTCGCCATTGCGCTGCTCTCGCGCTGTCGCCCGTGACCTGACAGCGCTACCAGCGACATGGTTAACGGATCGATAATTGGCTCGGAAAATCACCCCTATCCCCCTGACTGGCCTGATTTTTCCATCGCGAAGGCGCCCGGCAGGCCGCCCCTCCGTTCGGTGCAAAGCGGAGGCCCGCGACGCGCGCCATTAAAGACCGATCCGGCTGGCATCGCCAGCCGCGCCCAGCGGTGGCACTGCACCGTCTGTCGTTGCGGCGCGCACTTGCCGAAACGGCATCGGCGCGCAAGCGATACCTCTTCGCCAAGCCATTTTTTAGGCGGGGAAAAGCCGCAAAATGAGTTGAAAAGCAAGGACATCCTCCTTGTACTGCAAGGCGCAATCGGATGTGGGGCGGGGCCTAGCCGAAATGACCGCGAACGCGGGTAACGCAGTGCGTCCGAGCGTATCGGCGGTCACCGCGACTGCGGTCGTCGTCGCCGACATGGTCGGCGTCGGCGTCTTTACCAGCCTCGGCTTCCAGGTGAAGGACATCACGTCCGGCTTTGCGCTGCTGCTGTTGTGGATCGTCGGCGGGATCGTGGCGCTGTGCGGCGCCGCCGCCTACAGCGAGCTCGCCGGCATGTTTCCCCGCTCGAGCGGCGAGTACAACTACCTTGCGCGCAGCTATCATCCGGCGATCGGGTTTCTCGCCGGCTGGCTCTCCGCGACGGTCGGCTTTGCGGCGCCGATCGCGCTCGCCGCCATGGCGTTCGGCGAGTATTTCAAGGCGCTCGTCCCCGGCGCGCCGCCGCTCGCGCTCGGGCTTGGCGCGACCTGGCTGATCGCGCTGGTGCATCTCTACGGCGTCCGCTCCGGCAGCCTCTTTCACAACGTATGGACGATGGTCAAGCTTGCGCTGATCGTCGTGTTCCTCCTCGCCGGCTTCATGGTCGCGAACCCGCAACCGATCTCGTTTGCGCCCGCGCTGCACGACTTCACCTACGTGGCCGGCGCGCCGTTCGCGATCAGCCTCGTCTTCGTGATGTATTCCTATTCGGGCTGGAACGCCGCGACCTATATCGCGGGCGAAATCCGCGATCCGCAGCGCAGCTTGCCGCGCGCGCTGATCGCCGGCACGCTGATCGTGCTCGTGCTCTACGTCGCGCTCAATGCGGTATTTCTGCGCGTCGCGCCGATCGACAAGCTCGCCGGCCAGCTCGACGTCGCGGTGGTCGCCGGCCGCTACATCTTCGGCGACGCGGGCGCGCGCGCCGTCGGCGGGCTGATCTGCCTCGGCCTCGTCTCCTCGATCAGCGCCATGACGTGGATCGGCCCGCGCGTCACCATGACGATGGGCGAGGACATTGCGATGCTGCGCGTCTTCGCGCGCACGACGAAAAACGGCGTGCCGGCCTGGGCGATCCTGTTTCAGCTCTTCGTCGTCAACCTGATGCTGCTCACCCGCAGCTTCGAGGCGGTGCTCGACTTCATCCAGTTCAGCCTCACGGCCTGCTCGTTCCTCGCCGTGCTCGGCGTGATCAAGCTGCGCGTCACCCGTCCCGACCTGCCGCGGCCCTACCGCGCCTGGGGCTATCCGGCGACGCCCGTGATCTTCCTCGCCGTGACCGGCTTCATGCTTTACTATCTCGTCGTCAACCGGCCGGTGCAGTCGCTTGCCGGTCTTGCGATGATGCTCGCCGGGCTCGCCATCTACGGCGCGTCCCAACTCAAGTCGCCCTCCCCCAACGCCGTGCAAAATGTCAATCGCGCCTGATCTCTCCCGCCTGCCCCACTCTCTCGCCGCCGCCATGGCGGTGGCGCTCGTGCTCTGCGCATCGCCGCCCGCGCGCGGCGTCGAGAGCGGCAGCCCGATCTCGGCCGCGCCGGCGAGCGACGAGGTCTCGCCGCCGGGGCCGGCCCCCGCGGCCGCCGCGCCAGTCGCGCCGCCGGCGGCTGCGCCCGCGGCCACCACCACGGTGACGGCGCCGCCAGCACCGGCCGCTCCCGCGCCTGCCGCGGCGGCGCCCGCTGCTCCCGCCCCCGCCGCCGCAGCACCGGCCGCGCCGGCGCCGGCCGTGGCGGCGCCGGCGGCGCCCGTACAGCCTGCCGCCCGCACCGTCAAAGCCACGCCGCCCGTCGGCGGCATCAACAACGAGACGGCCCGCTATCTCGCCGGACTGGCGCCGGCGCCGGATTCACCGATCGCGGCGCTGACGCGCGAGGACGGCTGGCGCGACCACGCGCGCTTCTTCGATCACGCCTTCGGCGAGCTCGAGCGCACGCAGCTTGCGAAAATCCGCGCCTGGTCGAAGACGCAGCTGCGCGCGCGCCGCCCGACCATGTTCTACATGTTCAGCGGCCCGGATTATCTCTACGCCGACGCCTTCTTCCCCGACGCGTCGACCTACGTGCTCGCCGGCCTCGAGCCGGTCGGACAGATCCCGGAATTGCTGAAGATGCCGCGCGGATCGCTCGGCCCGGCGCTGCGCAGCATGGCGAACTCGATGCACTCGGTGCTCAACTTCAGCTTCTTCAAGACGCACGACATGCGCCAGGAGCTGTCCACCGGGCGGCTCGGCGGCACCACGCCGATTCTCTTGGTGTTTCTCGCCCGCGCCGGCAAGGTCGTGCACGAGATCACGCTGGTCGCCCTCGACGCCGAGGGGCTCGAGCACGCCGAGACCGAGCACATCAAGAGCGCGGCGCACGGCGTCAAGATCACGTTCAGCGGCAGCGACGGCCGGCTGCAGACGCTCTACTACTTCAGCACCAATCTCGCCGATGACGGCTTCCCGCGCAGCGGCTTCATGCCGTTCTGCGAAAAGCTCGCGCCGGGCGACAGCCTGATCAAGAGCGCCTCCTACCTGATGCACAGCGGCGGCTTCACCAAGGTGCGCGACTTCCTGGTGGCGCACAGCGCGACGGTGCTCGAGGACGACTCAGGCATCCCGCTCGCGTATTTCGATCGCAAGAAATGGGAGCTCAAGCCGTTCGGCCATTACATCCAGCCGCTCGGCATCTTCCCCAACACCTACCAGCCGAAGCTCGCCGAGCTGTTCAAAAAGAGCGCGACCCCGATCAATTTCGGCATCGGCTATCGCTGGCGCCCGAACGAGTCCAACCTGCTGCTCGCGGTGCGCGACGACTCGACCGGCACCGCCGGCGCATCGGCGGCGCCGAAATAGGCGAAGCAGACAATCGACGCCATCCGCCCCGCCGCCCATAGGGACGGCGGCCGCGGCGATGACCCGACGTCAAGGCGCCAAGGTATCGGCACCAAGCTATCGGCGCCAAGCTATCGGCGCCACGGTATCATTGTGGCTCGCATCGCACGCGCGAAACGACTCACATTCGCCGCAGTTAAAATGTCATTAACCATGCAACTCCTAGAGTTGCGCACCTGAGTTGGGGATTTGGTCGGAGCGTGCGGGTGACGGGAAGACACGCCCTTGCGGGCATCGCATGCGTGCTCGGCTGCGCGTTCGCGGCCGCGGCCGCGCATGCCGCAAGCGCGATCGTGCTCGGCGACAGCCTCGGCGTCGGCCTCGCGGAAGTCTCCCGCCTGCCGAACTTCGCGCATATCAGCGTGCACATCCGCGGGCCGAAGGCGCTCGAGCAGATCCGCCGCGCGCCGGCGGGCGTCACCGCCTTCGTGGTGCTCGGCACCAATGACGCCAACGGCTCGATCGCCCATCTCGACAAGAGCATCGACGACATTCTCAACGCCGCCGCGAAGAAGCGCATGCGGCTCGTCTGGATCGGGCCGCCCTGCGTGAAGCAATCGTGGGACATGCGCTCGCGCCAGCTCGACGAGATGCTCGCCGCAAAGCTTCCATCGCGCGGCGTGATCTACGTGCCGATGCGCGATCGCGCGTTCTGCACCGCCGGCCTGCATGAGCCCGACGGCGTGCACCTCAAGACCAAGGGCTATCTCTACATGTGGGACAAGGCGCGCCGCATGGCGGACCTCGGCGGCCCTGCCCGGCTGACCACGGCCTCGGTCGCAGCCCCCGCCAGGGAAGCGGCTCGCGCGCTGCCGCCGCCGGCGCCGGTGGCGCCGTTCCAGCTCGCAGCCGCGCCACATTCGGACGGTTCGGGCTGGCAGGAGCCTAAGATTTATGTCCTGCGCGTCAAGCGCGACGCCGCCACGGCAGAAAATAATTAATCAATAATATCAAATAGATGCTACCACTTTTTAAGCCAAATCGCAACCCGATACCGCGCCCGGACCGGCCATCCCGCCACGAGCTTATCGAAAATTTGTCGCAAACTTGCCCGCAAGCCGGGTGAAAAGGTAGGTTGGAGGGGGGTCCTCTGTAATGTCGCTTGGCCCAACTGTGGCATTGGTGGCTGCAGGTCTCGCCTTTGCGGGCGGGACTGCGTACGTGTCGCTGATGCATGACGGCTCGCCGGCACCCGGCGAGGCGCGCGTGCTCGATCGGCCGACCGCGTCCGCGCCAACGATCCATCAGTTCCCGGCCTATCTCGACGCGGCCTTCGCCAACCTGAAGACGGTCATGCGGCCGGCCCCCCTCATGACGGCGAGCCTCGCACCGCGGCCGACCTTCGCGGCGCGCTTCGTCGGCGTCGTCACCGACATCTACGCCAGCAGCACCGCGATCGCGGCAGCGCCGACGCGCTCGCTCGCGCGGCCGCAGGTGCGGTTCGCCAAGACGGCGCCGCGCATCCGCGCCGCCGCGCTGCGCATGGACGAGCGCGAGCCGGCGCCGGCGCCGAAGTTATACCAGGTCGCAAGCTACGCCTCGACCCATGACGACACGCTCGATGCCCCGCCCTTCTCGTTCCACTCCGACATCCGCCTGCCGGCGCTGCGCCAGTCGGTGACCACGCTGGTGCCGTTCGAGAACGCGCCATTCCCGGTGCACCTGGCGTCGGCCACGGCCGATGACGGCGAGCACGTGCGCATCCACTTCCGCCGCACGGTGAGCTGGGAAAAAGGCGCCTTCAACGATCCGCGCGTGCTCTTGCACATCCCCAAGGGCTTCGACCCGAACAAGCCGGCCGTGATGGTCGTGTTCTTCCACGGCCACGGCGCGACGCTCACGCGCGACGTGCTCAACCGCCAGGAAGTGCCGGCGCAGATTTCCGAGTCGCACGCCAACGCCGTGCTGGTCGCGCCGCAGCTCGCCTATGACGCGCGCAGCTCCAACCCCGGCAAGCTGTGGGAGCCGGGCGCGTTCGCGCGCATGGTGCGCGAGGCGACCGCGCAGCTCACGCGCCTCTACGGCGACCCGCGCGCCGCCCAGACCTTCGCCCACATGCCGATCATCATCGTCGCCTACAGCGGCGGCTATCTCTCGGCCGCGACCAGCATCGAGCGCGGCGGCCTGACGAACCGCATCCAGGGCGTGGTGCTGCTCGACGCGCTCTACGGCGAGCTCGGCGGCTTCGCCAACTGGATCAGCCACCACCGCTCCGGCTTCTTCGTGAGCTCGTGGACGCATTCGACGCAGCGGCGCAATGCCGAGCTCGAGGACATGCTGTCCGATCGCGACGTGACCTTCGGCCACGCCATGCGGTCGAGCCGGCTCGACGGCAACGTGGTCTTCCTGCCCGGCGACGACGGCATCCGCCACCGCGACTTCGTCAACCACGCCTGGGCGAGCAAGCCGATCAAGGATGTGCTGGATCGCTTGCCGGAGTATCGGCTGTAAGGGCCGCGAACCGAAGAAGCATAGCCTGTAGCCCGGATGCGGCGCGCAGCGCCGACATCCGGGCTGCTTGCTGCCGGATCAGCGCTCGGCCGCCGCGGCGCGCTCGCGCAGCCGGTAGAACTGCAGCGCCTTCTTCGCGGTGTCCTGCTGCAGACGCGCGAACGTCACGCAACATTGATCGAGCTCGGGCGTCGAGCTGCCCTTGACCCCGGCCTGCAGCAGCAGGAGCGCCTTGGCGCACTCCCAGCCGGCCCCGATCGCCTTGGCGAAAATGAGAATCTGCTCGGTCTTGCGGTTGACGATCGCGCGTTCGATCATGTCGATCGGCAGGTCGACCATGAACGACAGCGCGAGCGTCGCTTCGTCGAAACGGCCTTCGCTCGCGAATCCCATCAGCGCCGCCTCGTCGAGCCGGCCGGATTGCCGCAGCGCCAGCACGCGCGTGCGCGCCGCGACGAAGGCGGCCGAGCCTTCGCGCATCCCGGCCTGGATGCGCATCGACGCCTGGGCGATGATGTCCTGCAGCGCACCGCCGCGGCCGCCGCCGGCCGCCTCGAGCTTCTGGCGCACCGCCTCGGATGCCTGCCCGAACAGCGCCAACAGGTGCTGGCGCGGAATTTCCGGCCGCACCCAGATGGCGAGCGCGAGATCGCCGTCGCGCCCAGCGCGCTGCACGAGGGTCGCATAGCCGAACTCGGAGAATCTCGCGCCGTTGTTCCCGGCCGTGCTCACCGCGACCTCGCGATTGCCGCGCGTGACCAGCACGTCGGTCACCGCCTCCGACAGGGTCGCGCGGCGCGAGATCGCCAACAGATGCTGCTGGCTCTTGTGGCTTGCGCCGGCGACCAGGGTCGGCTCGTCGAGCGCCGCGGATTGCATCAGCACCGGCCCGGCGACCTCGATGGCGTCATCGAGCGCGAGCCCGCGCATGACGCGCGGCGGCGGCGCCGCGACCAGCGCGAGCCGCGCGCCGAAAGCGGCGCGCGCCGAGACGTCGATTTCCTCGATCAGGCGGCCGAGCACGTCGTCGAACAGCGCGAGCTGGTCGTCCGAGAACGTCCCGGCGCGCGCCAGAAAGAGATCGGTCACGCGCCGCAGCGTCTCCGCGCGATAGCGGATGTCCTTCTGCGTGACCGCTTCCTCGAGCTGAACGAGCAGGCTGTGCTGCGGATTCATCCAATTCCCCTTCCGGGATCCCGCGATCGCGCGGCGCTCATGCGGCGCTCGCCCTGTCGCCGCCGTCCGCGCGCGACGCCTCGGGCGCGGCGGCCGCGAAGCTCAGTTCCGCCGCCGGACACGGGCGGCAGAACAGATAACCCTGCACCAGGTTGACGCCGGCTGCGCGCAGCATGTCGTACTGGTCCTCGGTCTCGACGCCTTCCGCGGTGGTCGCAATGTCGAGGCCGCGCGCCAGCGTGAGCACCGAGGCGATGACGGCGGCGCATTCGGCGCGGGCGATCAGGCCTTGCGTGAACGACTTGTCGATCTTGATCTTGTCGACCGGGAACTTGGTCAAATAGCCGAGCGACGAATAGCCGGTGCCGAAATCGTCGAGCACGATGGAAACGCCGATGTTCTTGAGCTGCTGCAGCAGCAAGCGGTAGCTCGCCTCGTTCTCGAGCAGCACCGATTCGGTGATCTCGACCTCGAGCCGCTCGGGCGGCAGGCCCGACTCGACGAGCGCGCACAGGATGATGTCGAACAGGTCGCCCTTGCGGAACTGCATCGACGACAGGTTGATCGCGACCTTGACGTGATCCGGCCAGGCCGCCGCTTCCGTGCACGCCTTCTGCAGGATCCAGCCGCCGAGCTGGACGATCAGGCCGGTATCCTCGGCGAGCGGAATGAATCGGTCGGGCGGAACGAGCCCCTTCTGCGGATGGCGCCAGCGCACCAGCGCCTCGGCGCCGCGCACCTCGCGCGTCTCGGCGTCGTACATCGGCTGGTAGAACAGCTCGAACTCGTTGTGCGCGATCCCCTCGCGCATCTCGTTCTCGAGCTGGTGGCGCGCATCGGCTTCCGCCGTCATGCCGGCGTCGAAGAAGTTGAAGCCGTTGCGGCCTTGCGACTTCGTGCGGTAGAGCGCGAGGTCGGCCTTCTTGAGCAGGTCGTCGGGCTCGACGCCGTCCTGCGGTGCGAGCGCGATGCCGATGCTGGTGCCGATGGTGACGCGGCGCCCCTCCAGCTCGAACGGACGGGCGACCACCTCGTTGATGCGCACCGCGAGCATGATCGCGCTGTCGCGCTGGTGCGGCTCGCCGCTCTGCAGGATGGCGAACTCGTCGCCGCCGAGCCGCGCCAGCACGTCGGTCTCGCGCAGCGAGGAACGCAGGCGCTGCGCCATCTCCTTGAGCAGCGCATCGCCGGCCGGATGGCCGAGCGAATCGTTGACGTCCTTGAAGCGGTCGAGGTCGAGCATGAACACCGAGAAGGCCTCGCCGCGCCGACGCAGGCGCGCGCCGGCCTCCTCGATCTTCTCCATGAAGAAGGTGCGGTTGGCGAGGCCGGTGAGCAGGTCGTGATGCGCCATGAACGCGACCTTCGCCTCGCTCTGGCGCCGGTCGGTGATGTCCTCGTGCACCGTGAGCACGCCGCCGTCCGGCAACCACTGCCGCTGGATCGAGACCACGCGTCCGTCGGCAAGCGTCTGCACGTCCGAGGTCTCGCGGAACGTGCGCCGGATGTAGTCGTCGGGAGAGACGCCGTCATAGCTGCCGTTGGCGATGCGATATTCCAGGATCTGCCGCGCGGTCGTGCCCGGCCGGATTTGCTCGGGCGTGAGACCATGGATCTCGGCGAAGCGGTTGTTGGCGACGACGATGCGCTGATCGGCGTCGAACATGCAGAGGCCCTGCGACATGTTGTTGAGCGCGGCGTCGAAGCGCATGTTGGCGCGCTCGAGCTCCTCCGACTTGGCGATCAGCGCGGCCTCGGCGCGTTTCTGCGGCGTGACGTCCTGATGGATCGCCACCCATCCGCCGTCCGCCATCGGCTGATGCATCACCGCGATCATGCGGCCGTCGCGCAGCTCATTGACCACCTGGTACGCCTTTGCTTGCGCGACCTCCTTGAGCCGCTGCTCGATATACGCCTCGGTGGCGTCGGGGCTCTTGCCGGCGGCAACGCGCGCCTCGAGCACGGCAAGCAGCGTCGTTCCCGGCCTGACCTGGTCGGGACGCAGGCCGTACATCTCGCGATAGCCCTTGTTGCAGACGATCAGCCGCTGCGACCGGTCGTACATGCACAGGCCGACCGGCAGGTTGGTGAGCGCGGCATCGAACCACAGGTTGGCCCGCTCGAGCTCCTCGGATTTGGCGATCAGCTCGGCTTCGGTGCGCTTCTCGGCGGTGATGTCGTGGTGAATTCCGACCCAGCCGCCGTCGCGGGTCGCCTCCTGGTGGACCGCGATCACGCGGCCATCGCGCATGTGATTGACCGCGCGCGACGACTTGCCGGAGGAAAGCTCGCGCACTCGCCGCTCGACGTAGGAATCGGTCGCTTCGAGACCCGCCCCGTTGACGGAACACACCGCGAGGATCGAGCGCAGGGGCGTCCCCGGCTTCGCCTGATCGAGGGTGAGGCCGTACATCTCGCGATAGCGCCGGTTGGCGAGCACGAGCCGCGCGTTGCGATCGAACCGGGAGAGGCCGTGCGCCATGGTTTCGAGCGTCAGCGCGAGCGTGCGCGAATTGTCGGCGATCCGGCGCGTCTGCCGCATCAGCAGGATGGTGCCGAGCAGGATCACGACCACGACGAACGCCACCACCGGGCCGAACGTGCAGAGGTGGCGATACCAGGGCGCCAGCACCTCGTCGCGGCTGAAGCTCACCAGCATCACCAGCGGCAGATTGGGCACCACCGCATAGCCGGAGATGCGCGCCTTGCCGTCATAGAGGCCGGTGACCTCGTAGGCGCCGCCCGGCGCCGTGGGCAGTCGGTGGGCGAACAGCTCGGCCTTGGCGAAGGATCGGCCGATGAAATCCTGCACGAACGGCTCGCGCGCGAGCAGCACGCCCGAGCGATGAAACAGCATCACGGCGCCGCCCTGCCCGAGCTCGATCGCGCGGAAGGTGCGGCCGAAATACGCCAGATCGAGCGGGGCGAGCACGATGCCGGCGAAGCTGCCGTCCGCATTGTTGAGACGGCGCGAGGCGGCCACGATCCAGTTGCCCGACTTCAACGAGCGATAGGGCGGGCTGATGAACAGGCCGGCATCGTCGTGTTCGCGCTGGACGGTGAACTGCGGCAGGTCCGCGACGTTGGGACGCACCGGATCGTGATCGTAGGAATGAGCCCGCTTGTTTCCCTGTGCGTCGGTCCAGCCGATCCCCAGGATCAGGGGCGAGGTCTGCTGGAGGTGGCGCAACCCATCGCGAACCCGCAGCACCGCTTCCGCATCGGCGGGGCCCGACGGGCGGCTGTCTCGCGCCTGCTGCCGGATGATCTCGGCGGCGCGCAAGGCGCGGTCGACGCCCTCGAAGGTGCGCGCGGTGTGCTGCGCCAGCACTTCGGCGTAGTTGCGCGCTTGCTGCTCGGCGCCCGCGATCGCGTCGCGGTAGCGCGCGTTGAGATCGATGAGAAACAGGACGACGATCGAACCCGCGAAGACGACGCCGAACGCCGCCAGCATGCGGTTGGGGCCGCCGATCAATCTGCGAACAACGCCGCGCATTCTTGTGATTGTGTGCGGGATGGCGGGAGCCCCCCGGTCGACCTCCCTGCACCGCGCGGGGCGAGCCGCCGGCAGTGACACTCTTATGACGGGAAACCTCCAAGATGTGCTTAAGCGGCGTGCTTAAAGGGGATTGAACGAATACACGCGTATATTGTGCGACCCGCGACACGACAATCTGCGGTCACGGTTCCGGGGGAATCAGGCACGTCCGGTTCGCTAGTGTCCCGATTCCGACGTTCGTATCACTTTGCGGCACTCTCTGTACGAACGTCGGAATCGAAAGGACAATAGCCACTTTATTGATTCTAGTGCGGCTTTTGGATTTGACGTTCCTATGCGGACTCGCGGCAGAGTGATAGGAACGTCAAATCCGCCGCACTAGCCGCCGCGCGCATCGGCGCGCGGACCGAGCAGACCGTACCGGGCGATGCGGCGCCAGCGCGGCAGCTGCCGCACCTCGCGCAGGGCCGCGCGCGGGTGGCGCGCGAACAGCATCAGGGCGAGACCCACATAGGGCGCGAGGCTCGTGGCCCGCGCGCCGGCGCGGCGCCGCTCGAGCATGAGCTTGCCGGCGAGCAGGAGCAGCATCCGTGCGGCTTCGGGGCTGATGTGCAGGAACCCGTAGCGCGCAAAGAGCCGCAGCCACGCCGGCATGGCGTCCATCGCGCTCGCCTTGGCGAGCGTGCCGCGAAAGAACGGAATTGCGAATTCCCCCGCGAACGTCGGCGCGCCGAAGATCGCGCGCAGCCGCGCAAGGCTCAGCCCGGCGCCGGGCGCACGCTGCTGGGCGAGCACGAGCGGATCGTCGGCGCCGGCACGGCGGCGGCGCGCCGCGGCGCGCGCCGCCAGCACGGAAAGCTCCTGCTCGATGAAGCGCAGGCGCGAGGCGTTGCTCGCGTGCATCCGATAGGACAGGAGCACATCCGGCAGGTTGGCGATGGCACCGACCTCGACCAGGCGCAGCCAAAGGTCATAGTCCTCGGCGTAGCGGGCGATCGGCCGATAGCCGCCGAGCCGGCGCACGGCGTCGGCGCGCATCATCACGGCGGGATGCACCACCACCGGACGAAACGGCAGCTCTTCCGCGACCGCCGCCGGCAGCGTCGGAAACGCGAGCGTCTCGACGTAACGCCCCGCCTCGTCGATGATGTCGACGGCGCCGGACACCGCGACGATGTCGGGATGGCGTTGCAGAAACGCGCATTGCTTGGCGAAGCGATCGGACCGCGCGACGTCGTCGGCATCCATGCGGGCGATGAGCGGCGCGCGCGCGCGCGACAAGCCGAGGTTCAGGCTTTCGATCAACGCAAGCCCGGGCTCGACCACGACCTGCACGCGGCCATCGCGCGCCGCCGCCTGTTGCAGCAACGCGATGCTGCCGTCCGTCGAGCCGCCGTCGAGCGCGACGAGCTCGAAGTCGGCATGAGTCTGGCTGAGGATGCTGTCGAGCGCGAGGCTGAGAAACCGCGCGCTGTTGTAGACGGGCAGCAGCACCGAAACCGAAGGTCCCGCCATTGCGCCCGTCGCTCCGCGCACCCGCCGATCGTCGCAGCGGGCGCAATTGCCTGCATGCCGTTTCGGCAATAGGCGATTTGAGCAGGGGGCACAAGAATATTTCGGGATCATGCCGTAGCTGGAACAGGTCGGCACGCCGGACAGCCGGCCGGCCTGCCCCGTTCCGCTCCCCTGCACGAGCGATCTCAGGGGGCGCATGGCGCCGCGCGGCCAGCGTGCCGGGCAGGCGCGGAACAATATCGCTTGACCGGAGCAGACGGCCCTGCCCCGGAAGATCCAGCGGGCACCAGGGGGCGGAAGCAACCGCTTGTTAGCGATCCCAGGGTTAACGTCTTGGTCCTGAGAGATCCGTGGAACGCGGGACGAGCAGATGAGCACCGCGGTTCAAAGAGCAAGTGCGCGAGCGAGGGCGGGCCAGTCGGCCTCCCGTGTCGTCGCCGTTTCCACGGTCTTTGTCGCGCTGCTCGCCAGCGCGTTGCTGGGCGGTCGCGAGTTCGTCGCACGTCATGCGCCCGCGACCGTCCCGGCCAGCCAATATCGCGGCGTCATCCAGTTTCCGCCCAACGAGCAGGGACGGTGCGAGCAGCTCGAATTCGACAACAAGACCGGAACGATTCGGCCGCGCGGCGCCAGCCGGTGCAGCGCCAGCACTTACGTGCCGTCAACGCAGTCGCTCGGACCGCTGGGCGGCGTCAGGGACTATTTCAGGTCGCGTTAGAGGACGCGCCAGCGTCGCTATTTTCATCGACCCGATATGCGCCACCCCAGGAATGCATCGACCGACGCCGGCAGGTGCAGCGCCTGCACGATCAGGCTCGTGTCGATCGATACCGCGCAGGCGCCGAGGATGGAGAGCGCCGAGCCGAGGATGACGTGCCAGCCGAACACCTCGTGGTGCGGCGTGAGCGTGTTGGCGAAGCCGAAGCGGAAGACGAGCGAGAGCTGCATCAGCGGCGCCACCAGCATGATCGGCGCAATCGCAAGCGCCGAGTAGAACAGCCCCTGGGCGAGCGCGACGAACACGCCCGAATAGAGGAACCAGCGCATGTTCTCGCGATGCAGGGCGCGCAGGTTGCGGCGCAATGTCGGCGAGACGAGAAACAGGATCATGGCGGCGGTCGCGGCGCCGTAGGCGATCATGCCGCCGAAGATCCCGGCGAGCGGATCGGTGTGCGCGAGCGCGGTGCGCGCCATGATCGGGCTCGTCCCGTAGGCGAGCGCGGCGAGCGTCGCGAAAGTGTAGCCGGTCGTGCGATGCGGCACGAACACGTGCGCGCCGACCGCCTTTTTCGCCGCGGCCGCGGCCGCGGGCTTCATCGGCTGGCGCTGGGTCAGCAACGCGCCGGCGACCATGACGACGCCGCCCGCGAGCTGTATGAGCGTGCACGGCTCGCCGAGGATGAGCACCGCGAGGACGACGGAGACGAAGACCTGCAGCTGGATCACCGGGGCCGTGAGATTGACGCCGGCCGCCTGATTGGCGCGGTAGTTGCAGTAGCGCCCGAACACGAAATGCAACAGCCCGACGCCCGCCATCCAGGCGACGCTGATCGGGCCGAGATGCGGGAAACGTGCCACCCAGCCGGTCAACAGCGCCATCGGCACGAAGCCGAGGAGGCCCACCGGGATGGTGACCGCCATGCCCTGGATCGGCGTTCCGGTGATGACGCCGCGCCGCGCTGCCACGTTGTTGAGCGCAAAGGTGGCGGCGGAGCAAATCGCAAATATGGCGCCCAGCATGCGTCCCGTCCCGGTCGTCGCCCGGCTTTCCGCCGATGCGCCGGCGGGCGAAGGTAGAGACGCGAGGGCACGGCGTCCAATGCGATCTCACTGGTCCGCGGTGACGCGTCGCGGGCGCGCATCCGTATTTACGGTTCGTTAACCATAAATCGTCGACCGTGCGGGCGGGCGATACAAATCGCGGCC
>Ga0335081_10008330_pt1 | contig 16621 bp, 8 predicted proteins | sample Lox_Sample_35_FD_206713 | JGI IMG/M metagenome (GOLD analysis project Ga0335081, IMG submission 206713) | Soil microbial communities from Loxahatchee National Wildlife Refuge, Florida, United States - Lox_Sample_3.5 | ecosystem: Environmental > Terrestrial > Soil > Wetlands | place: USA: Florida... | reverse complement strand
CATGTAGCTCGAGCGCCGAGTCGGGGCCGAGCTCCAGCAGCGAGCCCGGCTCACCCAGCTTCAGCGCCGGGCTCCAGTCAAAGGTCGTCTGCAGCATCGTGGCGGTGCGCTGGTGGTCGAGCACCGGAGCTTGGACTGGTCGAAGCTCCCGGCCACCGCGCTCACCGAATCGAGCACGTCGGACAGGGTGATCCCGCCGAGCAGCTTCGCCGTTGGGTCGAACACCGCCGTCGGGTCGAACGTGCCGTCGACGAGGCCGTGCGCGACCGGCCCCAGCGTGCTCGAGAGGCCGCCGAGGACCATGTTCGGGGCGGCGAGGCCGCCGGCGTGGTCCGCCGGGATGGACAGCGGCAGCGGCGCGCTCGTCTGAGGCTCGGTCAGGTCAGGGACGAACTTCGCGAACACCTGACCGATCGGCGTACCCCCCAGGAAGCTCTGCTCGAAGGCGATCGTCGCCGCGCCGCTTGCGCCCGCTGAGCCGAGCAGCTGGCTGATCGCCGGCACCTCCACCGTCGCCGCGGACATGCTCGGGACGAACGGAGCCCCCGTCGCATCGGGCGCGGCCGTGCTCGGAACGAGCGAGGTCCCCGATGCCCCGGCCGCCGCGCTGAGCGTGAACGTCATCGCCGTCGTCGGCAACACGGTACTGCCGGTCGCCGGCGCCGGTGCGCCCGCCGGCGGCTGGGGCGGGAGCATCGACGGCGGTACGAAGGTGACCGGGTCGCCGCCCGGCAGCTGGGCTGTCGGGATCGTCTCTGAGCCCGTGAGCGTCACTCCGTCCGGGGCGAACAGGAGCGGCGCGACAACATCGATCTCGCGTCCTGCCAGGTCGGTGAGGACAACGTTAAAGAGCGCGTCGCGCCCGCCCGACTGAGGGATCGCCGTCGTGCCAGTCGGAAGGCTCGCGCTGAGGCTCACCGTGGTCGTGCGCAGCCGGGCGTGGGTGAACGGGAGGCCAAGCCCGCCATCGGGCAGGCCGGCGGTGCCGAAGTCGATCTCGGTCTTGGTCGCCGCCAGCATGCGGGTCGTCACGAGCATCTCGGTCGTCCGGCCGTTCGGCGCCGTCACCGGGCGCCGCTCGGTGCGATCGATCTCGACCCCGCGGAACCCGTACGGGTACAGCCAGCCGGGGGTGGTGTCGATCTTGACGAGCTGGTTGCGACCCTGCCCGATCAGCTGGTGCCAGAACTTCAGCGGTCCGGCCGGCGGGGAGGCCGACACCGATCCCGCCGTCGGGTCGACGTCGACGCCGTACTGGAACTCGGCCCAGGCTCCCAGGCCAGACAGGGTCAGGCGCCGCGCCGTCGCCTGACCCGCCCGCGCCAGCTCGATCCGCTGATCGGGACCCGGCGTCGTGTCGACCGCGCCCGCGGGGGCACCGGAGACGAGGTCGGGCGAGAACGCGATCACGAGCGTGCCCGAGGCCGGGCCGGTGACGAGGTCGGTGTGCCAAAGCTCCGAAGCCCCGGCCAGGGTCGCCGGCGAAAGGCTGTGGCGAAACCCTGCGCCGGAGAGGGGGCTGACGATCAGCCGATAGGGCAGCTCGAGCGCGGTCTCCAACCCCTGAGGGTCGCTCTGGCTCGCGGCTGGCGCCACCAGCGTCCACCGCTCCCAGCCGAGCAGTGAGTCGAGCGCGAGCGGCACCCCGGTCTGGTCGACCGGCACCGAGAAGACGAGCCGGCTCGGTCCGCCGAGCGCCGCCGCGATCGGCCCTGTCGGCCCGGGCGTGCCGTCGTCGATGTCGATTTCGCCGACGTGTTGAGACGGCAGCGTCACCACGACGAACAGCGGTTGCGTCGGGTTGGCCGCGACCACCTGCGGCGGGGTCCCCGCCTGCAGCGCCCCGTTGCCGAAGGCTACGCCGAGCAGCAGGAGATCCTCTGGCCGGACCACGTCGACCGCCACCGTCGGTGCGTACCCGAACGCCGCTGGCGCGGTGGCGGTCCCCGCCGGCGAAAGGACCGTCACATCGACGATCCCGGCGCCGAGCGGGCTGAGCACGCTCAGGCCCGCGTCGGAGGCGACCTGCAGGCCGGTCGCCGGCTGGCCACCGAAGCTGACCGAGGTGACCGCGGCGAGGCCACTGCCGGTGATCGTGACCCGGTCGCCGCCGAGCGGCGATCCGAGCGTCGGCGACAGAGCGGCGATCTCGGGGGGTGCCGACGTGCTCACCGACGCCCACGATCTCAGCGCGCGGCGCCGGTCACATCGTCATCCCCCCGGATGATCCTTCGTGCGCCGCGAGCCGGGGCGGACGGCCTTCACCCTCGCCCACACGCGATCCTCTGCGTTGCGCACGTGCTGGGTCACACCACTCTGATCGAGGATGTCGCGGATAGTCGTCATCGCGATCGGACCGGCGGGGCTATGGTGTCTCTCCGGGAACGACGGGCTGGCGACGGCCGCTGTGCGGCGAGTATCCCGTGGAAGCCGTGCGGCTCCGCCATGCGAAACCTCCCGGCAATGCGGGCCAGTCGATTGACATAGTTACAACCTGTCACACGGCCCCACTTCCCCGTCGTGATGAATCGCGCTGGACGTTAGTTTACCGACCGAACACTGCCAGAGCAAGCGTCATGCCGAGCTCGCGCGTTCCGAGCGGTGGGTAATAACGCCGTCGGGCGGTCAGGAAAGGCGACAACAGGTACAGACATCGCGAGTGTTGCACCCAACCCTAAGACCTGGGCGCGACCCACAACCGACATTCCGGCCCGTCTCGATTGGCTTCGTCGCTGACTGGAAGGCCTTCCTCGGGCTCGAGACCGCTTTTGGATTCCGGACGGCCGATGATGAGAATCTCGGCAAGGAAGTTCGCGAAATCACGTGGCTGTCACGGGCATCAGTTGCGGTTTGGACGCCAGGACGCAATCTCGCCGCTCGGTGCTGCCGACGCGAGCGCTGCCTGCCGCCGAGCTCCAGCGGCGCTGTCTCCGGAGCGCTGGTCGGACGCGCGTAGCGATATATACGCCTCCTCGGGAAGCCGCGAGGTTGGTCACCTCGGCGATCAATGCGTTAATCACGACCTCGAGCGATCATCGGCTCGTTGCTGCCGGATACGCAGCAGCGGTGTCGAGCCCGCCAGCGGTCGAGTACTCCCGGCCGGCGTTCCTCGGTCAGCTCGGTCCGAGCCAGCAGCGAACCCACGCCCTCTTTACGGGAGACATGTCACCTCAGAAGTTGCTAGACGCCGCTGGGCGGCCTCGATCGCCTTCGCCGATGCCCGGCCATCACACCGGCCACGGATCAGTTCGTCCCGACGGACGGAGGGAGGGTGTGAAGCGGTTGCTTCCTCTCGGCGACCGCCAGCCAGCCGTTCCGACTAGGCGAGCCCTCCGGCGATCACCGCGGCGAAGGCCACTGCGAAGTCACGCCCTCCGAAGCCGCCGGTGCCGTCATCGGGATCCCGCCCCGAACACGGTCTCGATCCAGTCCGGGGAACGACCGCGACACACAGCGGCACGAGCGCCCTCGGCAAACGACGGCACCGCTCAGCGTCATTTGCGTCTCGCGAAGTGCTCCCTCCATTTAAGTAGACTGAACACTCCTCGCAAGCGACGACTCGGGACGCCAGGAACAGTCATCGGATCTTGTGGGCCGTCAAATCGACCGTGATCGTTTCGTTGTTGCTGATGCTGGAGGGGCAGTTGAACACGATCGCGAACCATGGCCGCCGCCACGAGATCCTGATCCGCGATCGTCGATGGTTTGGTGGCCCCGGTGTCTCCAACGGCGTGGAAGGAGATCTTCTTCTGTTTGCGGATCGGCGCGAGGAACTGGGCGCCGACAATGCTCTCGAGTGTGAGTGGCCCGGTGGGCGCCGGCATGGGGATCGGCTGAAGCTGCCTGGCGTCGGCGGGGTAATACGGCGATGCCTTGTACGCCCGGCTCGTGGTGTCGAGCATCTGGAACGTACCCTTGGGCGGACCGGCTGCCCGATCGGCGAACAGCCGGTTGTCAGGCGTGATGAGGCGATGTGGATTACGACGTGCTGGTGGCATCAGGTCATCGTCGGCGCATCGGCGGACTCCTATCAGGCGGTAGGAGACAAGTCAAGACAGGCGGCCGATAGTGACCAATCGCGCATTGGCTGCCGCCGCCAATCTCGCTATCCGGACTGCATTTCGCGCTCGCAATCAGATGGGCGAACCCGAGAGGGCGGCTTCGGGCTTTGCTCGTCTATACATCTTGGTCTGAACCGCGCAGCGTCACCGACATGGAGCACGACCACACGTCGACCACCACCGCGTCGAGAGTGTCCGACTCCCGCGATCTGGTCCCAGGCACCTCTCAGCGCCTCGACACCTTCCGGCGCGGTGCCGCTAACTGTTCTCGCAGCGGGGCGCGCTTTCGTTCGCGAGCGTTGCCGGCATCGGCCTCCGTGGCCACGGCGCTCGGCGAGACGGGCGTAGACGGACGCGAGACGCCACCGCAGATATTACCGGTCTATAACGATCCTCCGCCGCGGGCCCCTTGGCGATCTCGGGGTGCGGCGCGCCCCACTTCGAGATCCAGATCGCGTGCGCGCAAGCATAATCATCGCGAGTGATCACCGCGGGCAGGCGCTGGCGAGGACGGCTGAGTCCTGTCTGCAGGAGGCGCCATCCCTCGGCTGCGAAGTGATCGCCGCCGTTGATGCGCCGAGTGACGAGTGGATTCGCCAGGTCGAGTGGCAGTTCCCAGAGGCCAGATTCATACGCCATGAGAAGAACGGCGGGTCCTCGGCCTCCAGGGCCCTCGGTGCTGAGCACGCAAACGGCGACGTGCTGATCTTTGTTCAGGCCGGATCGCAACTCGAGCGAAATGCGCTGGAGCGCCTGATTCGCGGTGCCGAGCACGTGGACGGGACCGCGATCGTCACGCCCTGTGTCCGACCATTGGCCCTGAACGGCGGGAATCAAAAACCCACGGAGGTACTGCACGGTCAACTGCCCGACCTACTCACGTTGTCATGGCGTCCGGTCGCCCGGGGAGAGCTGCGTCGGACGAGGGCGTACGAGTTCGAGCTCTACGACTCGCCCGCGCCGATCGGAATGCCGGTGGCTATGTCCCGCGACCTCCATGACGCCGTCCTCGGATTCTCCGCGTGTGTCGGCGACAATGGCTGCGATTACCTTCACCTCGGTCTGAAAGCGTGGCTTCTGGGGTTTCGGATCGTTCACGATCCCGAGGCCGTCGTCGCCCAGCCACGTGTCCCGCTGGCCTCGACGCCGAAGTCGCTAGCCGAGCGCGTCGCCGATCAAATCCGCATCGCTCGCATCAACTTCTGTCCCGAGGTGTGGGAGGCGTGGGTCGACGAGTGCCGAGAGCGCAACCGGCAAGACCTCCTGGATCATCCGGAAGGATTGTGGGCGTACGCCTGGCGGCTCTTCGAGACTGCGCGCTCCGACGTGGAAGAGGAGCGGCGGTACGTCCAGGGCCGGCGAGCGCGCGACGAGTTCTGGTACTCCCGGCACTTCGGACTGGCGTGGCCGCAACTCGAGGACCAGCACACAGTGGCACGGGCAACTGGCACCACCGGGAACGCGACAGCCCCCGCGATCGCCGCCGGCGCACGTGCCGCGGGCGTCACGCCGAGCCCAAGCCCCGGTCCGCGAGTGGTCAACCCCGTCCTCAGCGCGGCGTCGCCGGTGGTGATCGTCGCTAAGACATACACGAGCCCCACGCGGCAGCGCGTGACTCTACGGACGTCGGCACCGTTCCCCCGAAGCGGCACTCTCGCTCGCTCGGGGATCGCTATCCGCTTCTTCACCGCCGCGGCCGGGGGACAAGAGATCACCTTCGACGGCACCGACAACGTGTTCTCGGGCGCGCGCCTCACCGCCGGAGTGGAATTGTTCGCCCAGGGCGCGCAGGCCAGCGCGGCCATGAACGACACACGGCTCACCCTGACTCTGGCGCCCGGCGGGAACCCCGGTGTCGGTCCGCCGGCGGTTGTCACCATGACGGCCGTCGAGCTGACCCTCGACATCTGCATGACCCGCACGGCGGCCGGCGTGGACCCGGCGCCGCTCCCGCAGCCGCCGCCGGCCCCGCCGGCGACCCCCACCGACAAGTGGTTCGGCGGCCGCGCGGTTCACGTCCAGGATACCGGGCATCATCACGGACGGGCGTTGCTCATCGTGCGCCAGGTGCAGCCGGCCGCGTTCGCCGGAGTGCTCGAGTTGCGCGCGGTCTCGGTCGCCGGCAATGTCGTGGGCGCCCTCACCGCCGGGGTGCACGCGTTCGACAACGAGACATTCTCGGCCGGAGAGACGGCCAAGCCCAACCCGTTCGAGATCCAGGCGAGCACCGTTCCCGCCGCTGGACAACGGCTGTGGGTCGAGGGCGCCACGGTTAGCGGGTCCCTGCGCGACACTGGGTTTCAGCTTGGCATCAAAGGTGTCGACAACGACGGCGACCGCGTTCGCGTCACGGTCGTCCGACTGAAGAACCTGATCGCTGACATCCCGTCAACGCCTGCGCACACCGCACGTCTGGGTAACTCGCCCGTAGACCGCCACACACTAACCCGCGGCGCTGCCGCGGCGCCAAATGCCTCCGATTACAGCGAGGACTTCACGGCCAACCCCCCGTTGGTGCTACTCGAAGATGGGATTGCCCCCGGAAGCCCTGTCAATCTCAGCGTGGCGATCGACCCGGCAGGCGTCCCAGTGTCGTGGAGCGTCCTGCGCGACACGCGTTCCGCGCCCGATGGAGACGCCGCCGGCGTGGTCGCGCTGTCGCCCAATGCGGTACCGACGCTTGCCCAGAGCGCCGCGGACTCCAGGCAGGCCACTCTGCAGTCCGATGCCGTGGGGTCGTTCTACATTCGTCCCTACGTCGACGTGAACGGGAACGGGAGCTTCGACCGCGGGATCGACACCGAGCCATTCATGATCCTGCCGCTGGTCCTCGTCCGGGTCACCCAGAACCAGGACAACTCCGCGGCACAGAACAACTTCCAGGTCGCCCCGGCCACCGATGCGGCGAACAACCCGATCCCGGGAACCATCTCGGTCACCAGCGGAACGTTCGACATCGCGCATCCGGGTAACGCGGCTCTGTTCTTCAGCGTCCGGGCGGACGTCGTCGGCGGCGGCGGCGACGGGCTTAGAGGCGTCGACCGAGTGTTCGCCGGGTGGGTCAACAACGAGACCGCGGCCGAGGACGTCGCCGGCACGTTCAACGACTCGAGCGTCGCGCCCCCGGTCGTACACAGGAGCTTCTCGATATTTGCCAGCAATCGAGCGGCCGCGACCGGAGGAACCGCGACGTCGCCCGTCTTCGTGCCCGGCAACCCGGCGCCGGCGCTGGTCGCTCCGCCGCTACTCGATACGGGCCGCCAACCCTCGCCCGGCATCGGCGGCGACTCAGCCTGCCTAACCAGGAGCCAGATCACCAGCCGGAATAACCTCGCCCTTGGCCAGAGGTTCCTGATCGAAGCGGTTGACAGCCCGGGAGACGGCGATGGCCCCACGGATCCGGGCTTTCCGGCCGCCCAACTGGTCGGCTTTCGGCTCGGCCTGACATTCGGAGCATTCCTCTGCTTCTGGACGAACCTTGCGGCGGTCTCTGGACCCACGGCCGACCCGGCCAATCGTCTCTACAGCGTACTCACCCAGCTGGCGTGGCAGATCCGCGGGGAGTGGTCAATCAATCCGGCTACCGGAGCCATCGTGGTGGTCACGGCCCCGAGCGTGCAGATCACCGCTCGTAGCCCTTCGACGCCTGCCACCGCGGCGAGCCGTACCACCGCTGAGGTACGCTCCCCAACCGGGCTCGGGCTTCTGGCGCGGGACGCCAGGACGTGATATCCCCGATGAGGTAACCGTGCCGAGTGTCGCCAGTCAACAACCGTCGCACACGAGCTCCGAAGTGCTCCGGGCGTCGGCGATCCTTCTCATCCGAGTCGGCCGCGTACAAGCGGGTCCGTGGGGTCCGTCGCCGGCGGGTCTTGCGCAACGCTCGGTCACGATGACGGTGAGCCTGCTCGACGTGCTCAAAGGGGCACCCGATCACCCCCCACTGCCCGCCGACTACGAGTTCACAGTGATCCAGATCGGCACCGGTGGTTATCGGGTGACCGATTACGAGGGTGTCTGGTCACACGCCGATCTCAGCGAGGGCAAGATGTTCGTCGCGTTCTCGAGCGGCGACTCGACCAGCGTCACCGTGCTCCTTACAGAACCTTACCTCGAGCAACTGGAACCGGCCGACCTAAGCCTGCCGGACGTCCGAACCGCGCTGGATCTCGAGCGACGTGGAGCCTCGCCGACGGCAATCCTGGACGAAGCGGAACAGAAAGCGTCCTCGCTGCACGACATATTCGCGCGGTACGTGTGGGCCAAGGTGGGCGCCCAGGCCATGTCCTCGCTAGAGACATTCGACCGACTGGTCGGTCTTGTCGAGCGCGGCGACACGACCGAATCCGCGCGCTCGGCGTACCTGAGATCGATGCGTGAGGAGCTGGGAATGATGGATAGCCCGCCGCGTGAGTGGCAGACGCGACTGGTGAAAGGGATGCTGAACTTCGTTGCCTTTGGTCCAGAGACCGGCCTTCGCGACCGCACCAAGTCCGTCTACCTACCCAACGACCTCGCCCTGCGTGAGGTCTCGCCGAGCCACACGCCATCCGAGGTTTTCGCCGCCGACCCGCGCCAGCGCGAAGCAGTGCGCGAACGGCTCGAGGCGGAGCCGCCCCAGGAGGGAACGGGCGAACTGATCCAGTGGCTACGCAGCGACGATGGCTAGGAGCACCGTCGGACCGGCGACTGCGACAGACGTACCCATTTTCATCAACGTCCGAGACCGCGTGACCCCCCTTCGGGCCTTGGTCGCATGGTTGGAGGCCGCCGGACACCGGCGGATCGTCCTACTCGACAACGCGTCCAGTTACCCGCCGCTGCTCGAGTATCTCAACTCCACCCAACACCAGGTGGTGTGGCTGTCCCGCAATCTCGGATGCCGTGCGCTATGGGCGGCTGGTCTGGCGCCGGCGGAATGGTTCGTGTACACCGATCCCGACGTGGTGCCAATCTCCACTTGCCCGCTCGACGCGGTCGCGCATCTGCGCATGTTGCTCGAGCGCTTCCCCGACCGCCCCAAGGCTGGACTCGGTCTCTATATCGACGACCTGCCTGCGGGCCATCCACAGATCACATGGGAGCGCCGCCTGGTCTCCGAGGCGGGGAGGCTCGCCCCCGCGGTGTATGCCGCCCCCGTCGACACCACCTTCGCCCTATACCGGCCCGGTAGCGCCTTTACGTATGAGGCGTTACGCACGGCCGCCCCATACTTGCTCCGGCACGTGCCGTGGTACGTCTCCGATCCCGGTGAAGAAGATCGCTACTACCTCGACCGCGCAATGCCGGGCCGACAGGGGTCGACTTGGGCGAGGCGCCACCGAGCGGGTGCCGGGCGCTGGCGTTGACCCAGCGCGCCCGGGCCCGGTCGGCGAAGACGGGCTGAAGACGTCCGATCAGACGCCGCCGCGGTATACGGACGCCATGACCAATGGGGTCGACATAGCAGTGATCGTGACCTGCCACGAGCCGTATTTCGCCTGGCTCTCGGACGCGCTCGAGTCGGTCGATCGTCAGCTTCCTGGGCCGGCAGAGCGGGTCGTGGTGTTCGACGGCTGTGCTCCGCCCGGCTTCGTCCCCTCCGCGTGGCAGCGGCTGACCGGCCGCTGGAGTGATCCGGCAGGGGCTCGCGATGCAGGTCTGCGGGCCACCACCGCACCCTGGCTCGTCTTCCTCGACGCCGACAACGCCCTACCCCACGGCTACCTCAGCGCTGCGCAGAGAGCGATCGAGCGTGCAGGGAGGCAGGTCGCGATCGTTTACCCGGACATTCAGTACACCGATTACGCCCTGACCCCTCGCTCCGTGTGGAGTATGCCGGCCTGTGACTATTGGTCGCTCCGGCAGCAGAACTGTGTGGACACGTCCTCCGTGTGGCGGCGGGAGGCGATCGAGATCGTGGGCGGTTGGCCGCACGGTGAATTTCTCGAGGACTACATCCTCGCCTTACTCGTGACCGCCGGCGGTTGGAAGGCGGTGCCACTTGAGGGGCCGCCTGTCCTCATGCGCGAGCATGACAACGGAAGGCGGAGCGCCGCTCGTCGACGCACGGGACCGCTGCTGACCCATTTGTGGCGGGCACGATCACTTGGGATCGTGTCGCTGCTCGCCGGTCGGACGTCTACCTTTGACCGTTGGAGGCGATTTATCCTCACCGCGGAGCTACCGCCTAGGACGAGTCTGTACGTCGTCGACAACAGCGGTGACCGGAGCTTTTCACGCAGAGCGTACGACGCCGCGATGTCGATCGCCGCGGAGCGCAAGCTCGATCACCTCGATTTTGCGGTCTCGGGCAAGCCACACCCCCCCCACACTCATGAAGACTACCTGACCAAGCGGCGTCATCTGCATGTGGCACAGCTGTACGCTACCGCGCTCCCGCGCGTAACCGAGGACCTCGTGTTCACCCTGGAAGACGACGTCGAGCCACCCCCGGATGCCATCCGGAAGCTCGGCGAGGACATCGGATATCCGTCCCGGGGAAATATCGGCGCCGTTGGCGCGGCGTATCCAAGCCCTACCTATCCCGAGCATGTTTGCGCCGCGCCGGGATGGGACGGCTGGACGGGCTCGATCAGTTGGCGGGCGCTTCCGGATGTGCCACTCGACGTGGGTTGCGTCGGTGGCGGCGCCACGATGTGGGCCAACTGGGCCCTTCGCGAGTGCGCTGTCCACATCCAATGGGAACTCAAGCTCGGGTGGGACGGCGTCCTCTGCGCGGCGCTTCGGCAGCGCGGCTACCGGGTCCGGCTACACGGCGGCGTGCGCTGCGAACATCATCGTGAACACGCGCTGCGACTCGCCTCGCCTTCGATGAACGGTGTTTGCGTGCGGCCTCGCGCCGCGCCCCCACGAGTGCCCCATGACCAGGCGAGAGCCTCGCCGGCCGTTCACCAAGCGCCGTGACCGGGTCGGTCCGAGCGCTGCGTCCTCGCGAGCCCGTCTTCCCCTAGCAGGGCGGGCTCGCGATGACGTGGTTGACGTAGTCGGGGTCGCCGAAGCCTTGGGGTCGACTCGCCACCGGAACCCGCTCCCACCGAGCGGTGCCGCCGGTTGCGCCCGGCGCAATGTCGACAACGAGATGTCCTTGGGCATCGACCTGTACGCGGAACTCGTGGAGCTCCAGCCCGAAGGCATCATGGCCGCCGAACCCGTTGTAGCCGCGGATCGCATCCAGCTCGAGCTGGCCGAGCTGGCCCGGCGCAACGTTGAACCCGGAAGAGGTGAAGTCAGGCAATGTGACCGTGATGGCGGGTAGTCCCTGCGCCGCCCGGTTCGCATTGAATTGCTGGACGAGCTGCTGGAATCCAGGCCTCTGCCGGACCCTCGCGGGATACCCGTGAGCTTGTCCGAGCTTCGTGTTGAAGATGCTGACCCCGCGCTGCACGTTCGCGCGCCAGTTCCAGACCTCGTCATCGGTGGGCGACGGATTGGTGATCTGCATGATCCCCACCCCGCCCAGGTTGTCGCCACTCCAGAGAGGGCAGGCTGACGTACCGGCATTTGCCGGCGCATCGAATTGACGGCACGTGGACTCGACGTGCGCCATTCGCCGCAATGCGTCGTGGGGCAGCGCGGCGTCGATCTCGGCGGTCGGAGGATTGGTTCCGGGGATCCGCACGCCCTGTGACTGTGCCGACAGCGTGCGGCCGCCGACGACCGCCCGGACGGCGACCTGCAGGTTGCCCCCGCGCACCAGCGGGAACGCGACGGTGAGTCGTCCCCCGTGTGAGGTTTGCTGGAAGGGCGGCGGGTTGATCTGGCGGTGTGGTCCGTGCCGGCACGTGGATGCATTGAACGTAATCGTGAACGTCCAGGTGAAGTCGGTGCTGGCCGTGGGATCCGGGGTGACACCGGTGATCCGCGCCTCGGCGATGAGCTGCGGCATCGCCGGGGCTGCCGTAAGCGCCAGGGTCTGCTGAGGCGTCGGCGAAACCAGGGCGATTCCGGCCCGGGGAGGCGGGCTGGGGCTGGCGGCCAGGGCGACCGCGCCGGCGCGTGGCGCAGTGACCCCGGCCGCCGCGCCGACCGGCGGCGCCTCGGCAAACGAGCCGGCAGGCCCAGCGTTGCCATCCGGCACCGCGGCAAGTCGCGGCCAGTCCAGACCGAAGCGACGCGCATACCAGAACTCATCGTGCAGCCGGTGCGACTGAAGGTACGAACGCTCCCGCTCGACGCTGCGGCGGTTCGCCTCGAACAGATTCCAGGTGCGCGCCCACACTCCCTCCGGGTGACCATCGACCTGGCGTTCGACGCGCGCGCGGGTCGAATCCAGCCAGCTTTCCCACACCGCCGGGGTGAACTGCTTGCGCGCCATCCGAAGCTGGTTCATCAGGAGGTCCTCGATCGGAACCTCGTAGTTGTCGAAGCTCGACCTGAAGCGGTGGCCTACCACCGCCCTGGGCTCGTGCAAGATCCGAGCCCCGAGCAGCCAAGCCTTCAATCCGAAGTCGAGGTCCTCCACACCCCAGGATCGCATGTGAGGATCAAAACCCCACAGTCGCTGATAGAGATCTCGTGACACCGCGCACGCGCATCCGATCAGCGCCGGCGACTCGTAAAGCGACCCGCCGTCGACGGACCGCAGCTCGTCGAGCGGCAGCCACCCGCACTCAAACCGCTGCAGATCGAAGGCATAGCCATGGCCCAGTTGCGAGAGATCGGTTCGCCATTGCGCGACGTCGAGCGGGGCGATCGCGGGCGTGATGATTGCGTCCTCGTGGCGCTCGGCGGCCTCGAGCAGGCGCATGATCGCGCCCGGCTCCGGCTTGCAATGAGCATCCATGAACACCAGCCGCTCTCCGCGAGCCTGACGGGCGCCCAGCGCCTTTGACGGCGATGCTCCGGTCCGGCGGTCCTGACGAACGAGGCGAACGATCGGAAAGCATTCGGCCGCCATGGCCGCGGAACCGTCACTCGACGCATCATCGACCACCACCAGCTCGCAGTCGGGCGGAGCAGCCTCGATGCAGCTCTCGAGCGTGCGGACGAGCGCGTCCCCCTCGTTACACGCCGCGATCACGATGCTGGCCCGCACAACGCTCCCTTCTCGTCGACGAGCGCGGGATATCAGAAGCCGATATCCGAAGGCGTCTCAGCGGCGTCTGTATCGCCATTCTCCGCGGGATGTTGTGGCGAGCCCCTCGAGTGCGCGGATTCGGCCGTTCCCCGCAGAAAATCGACGCCCGACAGTGGCGCCACTCACACCGGCCCCTGTGCCGGCATTTCCGGGAGGCTGTCGAGATTGTTGGTGGTCTTGTTATCGGCGACGGTCTGCAGGAACGGGCGGCCAGACGGACCGACCGCGACGATGATCTGGATCTCGGCGCCGGTATCGTCGAGCACGTAGAAGAAGAAGCGGCCGCTCGAGACCATCGTGATCGCGTCGTCGGTTCGCAGCCACCAGATCGGGTCGGTTCCCACCGGTTTGGGATACACCCCCGGGTTGCGGCAGGCGCCGATCCCCTGGATCCGGTGTTTTGCGTCCCGGATTGGCTTGGTGATGTTGGTGACCTGGAACGGGATACCGGGGAAGTTCGGGTCGGGCTCCAGGGCGACACTGATCCAGCCCTCCTGGGCGATCGCGCGATCGTCTGAGATCACCGCGTCGGCGGTCGCCGCGACGATCGTCGCCGGCGTCGACCACTCGGTCGGGTCCCGCCGCCGGCTCCACGACCACTGTCCGTGGATATCGGTCGGGACCGGGATCCGGGTTGTCCTGGGGTCGATCAGCACAGGCCCGTAGGGCCAGTTCGGGGTCAGCTTGGCGAGGCCATCGGCGACCCAGTCGCGTCGCATGCCGATGTCCTTCTGGGGCAGCAGCCCGACCGTTGCGTGCATCTCGGTGGCGGGCTCGGCCAGGATCGTGAGGTCGATGCCGACGCCCGGCTGGACGTCGAACGACGGGCTGAGGTCGACGTACGGCGAGGTGATCGTCTGACCGTCGCCGGCCTCGACGTCTCCGAGCGACGGGTCGACCGCGTGGATCCGGGTGTAGTCGTCGTCGACGAAGTAGCCGAGGACGCCGTCCTCGGTGTGGGCGAGCGTGCCGAGCTTGACCGGGACCGCCGTGAAGGGCGCGACGCTGCCGGCGGCCGGGTACTGGACGTCGATCTTGATGCCCGCCCGGAGCACCGCGACCGGCCGCCCCAGCAAGAGGGACAGGTGCTCGTCGCCGGCCGAGCCGCTGGGGCTGATCGTCCAGCGGGTGGCGTCGGTCAACAGGCTGAGTGCTTGGAGGCCCGTCTGGCCACCGTCTCCCGTCGCCGCCTGGGCGGCGTCGGCGGCCAGGAGCGCGTCCGCGAATGCGCCGAGGAACTGGTTCGGGATCGCATCAGAGGGCTTGCCACCGAGCGACGCCGCCTGGCCCGGGTCCTCCTCCCAGACGCTCCCGCGGGTGTCATCGGGCCGCAGCCGTCCGAGCGCATTTCCGCCCGCGTCGAAGAACTCGACCGTGCCGTCCAGCGGGCTCGGCACGAAGAACCCGCACACCGGCGAGATCGCGGTGCTCGCGTCCTCGTGGTCGCCGGTCGCTGAGACCCAGCGGAGCATCACCCGCGCGGGCGCGTTGAAGCGCGGCACGAGCGCCATCAGCCCCGACGCGCCGTCGACCGCCTCCTGCGCGCCGATCGCGACGCGGGAGAGGTCGGCGGCGGTGTTCGCATCAGAGCCGGCGAGATCGACGACCTGCCCGAACGCGTCGACGACCCGCGCGCGGGTGAGCGTGAGCAGCCCGGCGCGGATCGGATCGGGGATCGTCGGGTAGGTGGTCGTCTTCGACGTGTCGACGCCCTGGCCGCCGACGACGACGCCCGTGTGGCGGCCCGAGAGCTGTGCCAGCAGGTCCTGCAGCGAGCCGCTCAGTAGGTCCTGGTCGGCGAGCGCGCCCACGGCGCCGGTGGTCGCGGCGCGTCCACCGGCCGCCGCTCGTGGCGCGACCAGCCGCGCCAGCTCGTCGGCGAAGGGGTGCTCGCCCAGCAGCCCGGCGGCTTCGAGGTGGGCCTGCGCCGCGGCGGCGCCGCCCGCGGCGATCGCGGCCGGCGCCGAGCTCAGCTGGCTGCGGCCCTGGTAGATGACCGGCGCGACCGTCGCCGGCAGCTGATTCCCGTCGGGCAGCTCGAAGTCGACCGCCCCGAGCGTGAACGCGTGGATCCCGTCGCGCGCGGCGGCGTAGCTGATCTTCCACTCCACGTGCATCGGCGCCCACTCTGCCTCGGGACCGTGAATTGCGACCGCGCTCGGCAGTGTTCCGGCCAGCGCCGGTGGTTTCGTGTTCGGATCGCTCAGCCATGCGGCCCGCGCCGCGCTGTCGGGCGAGGGCTGGGTCGCGGTGGCGGTCGCGAGGTCAGGCGTCCCGGAGGGATCCAGACAGGCGATCTCCAGCAGCAGATTCCAGACGTCGTCGGGGGCGCCGGCGGCGGTCAGGGCCGCCTGGGCGCCACCGAGTACGGTCGTCGGGTCCGGCGGCGTCGAGCCGGCACCGCCGGCCCAGGTGACGGTCCAGCCGGACGGGCGGCAGGCGAGTGTGCCGTCGTCGGCGAAGCGGCCGTCGCCACCGTGGCTGTAGGACCGGCCGGCGCCGCCGACCACGATGACCGCGTCGACCGGCGCGAACACGCGCGGGGCGCTGCGGGCGGCGTCGACGAACGCGCCCTCGCTGCTCGGCGCGTCCGGGTCAACCGGGGGGCTGGTCGCGGTCGTCGGCGCCCAGATGGCCTCGTTGGTGCTGTCGCTCGGCTGGGCCTGAAAGCGGGAGGCGTGCAGGGCGGTGTCGAGTGTCGCGGGCCCGTCCGGCGACGCCAGCTGGGAGAGCATCCCGCCGAGCGTCGCCTGCAACAGCAGCTGCTCGGTCGGGTCGGCGCTGTCGCCGTCGAGATCGACGCCGAGCGCCGCGGCGGCCTCGACGATCGTGTCGGCGAGGGCGAGCTGGATCGCGTCCGGGTCGGGCGGTCCGCCGGCCTCGGCCGACAGCGTGCCGCCGTCACCTGGCCACGACGCGTTCGGCCAGCCCTGCGCGACGGCGGCGCCGTGGACGAGCGTCGAGGTCGGGACCGGACCGCTGTAGTCGGCCGGCAGCTTCCACCCGTACGGTCCGAGCGCGTCGTCGGTCGTGGCACCGGTCAGCGGGTCGAACTGCGGATAGAGGTACCAGCCGCACACCAGGTAGCTGACCGATCCGTTGACGCCGGACGCGGTCAGGTTGTCGTAGAAGCCGAGCACCCCCTCGACGTTGTCGTAGTAGCCCGACCACGCCAGGTCGCCGGCCCCGAGCACGGTCAAAGGCGTCGCCGACGGCCCGGCGGGGGCCGGCCACGGCGTGGTCAACGCGTCAGCGACCGTCACGCGCGGGTTGGCGTCGATGTCGGCCAGCAGCCAGGCGGCGATGTCACGGGGGCCGGCGGTCACGTCGCCCGAGAGCCGCAGGATCAGCCAGCGCTGCGGGATCGCCGGAAACACCGGCTGGCCGCCGGTCGCGGACGGGCGCGCCTGGGTCAACCCGTCGGGCAGGCTCCACATCAGGTACGCGCCCGCGGGACGGGCCATGTCAGCGCCGAACGGCG
>Ga0335081_10008327_pt1 | contig 16623 bp, 13 predicted proteins | sample Lox_Sample_35_FD_206713 | JGI IMG/M metagenome (GOLD analysis project Ga0335081, IMG submission 206713) | Soil microbial communities from Loxahatchee National Wildlife Refuge, Florida, United States - Lox_Sample_3.5 | ecosystem: Environmental > Terrestrial > Soil > Wetlands | place: USA... | reverse complement strand
TTAGGTTATAGTATGATTGGGAAATCACCTAAAGGGGATGGTTTGGAAGATTTGAATCGTTCCATTCAGACGGCGCTCAAGGGGAGGGAAAGCACTTCCATCGATTACCTCAGCGGGGCTGGGAATTCATCCAGAGCATTGGACGCTGTAGAGGCCAAAGCGGTTAAAAACACATTTCCCGCACAGTATCCTCAGATTCCTGTCAGCTCAGTGAAGTCGATGACAGGGGAAGCCATTGCATCCGGAGGGATGAGGATGGTGGCCGATGTGCTTTCCATGGAGCATGGCTTCATTCCACCAACCGTTAATTACCTGAGCCCGGATCCGGCCTGTGATCTCTATTACGTGGTCAATCGAAGATTGGACCGGGAGATTCAAACGACGCTCCATTTAGGGGTTTCGCCGGAGAATTGCTTTTCATCGATTTTGATGGGTGTCGAATGGAATGGGTAGCGGGCTATTGGAAACTCACTCTTGTTTTCACCGTCATCCACTTCACCCTGGGAAGATCTTTCTCCGTGCTCTTTGCCATCTTCAATCGAATGCCTGTCTTCCTCTACTTTCCCCTGGCCCTGGCTTATGACTACGTTCAAATTCCGGTGTACGGCGCCATCCTGGAGCATTCGAGCAGGAGCTTCTTCCCCGTGGGATGGCTGAAGAGAAAGGCGGATCATGTCTTGGCCCGGCTGGATGAAAGACCGATTTTGAAAAAAGTGATGTCTCTGGGGAATGTGGGACTGATCCTGCTTTCGGCGCTTCCCATTCGGGGTTTTGGAATCCTTTCAGCAAGCATCGTTAGCTTTTTTCTTAAAAAAGGGAGGATCAAAGGAACCGTTCTCCTGATGACCGGCTCCTTCATAGGCATCTTCATCATCATGGGGATCGCCAACGGAATCTTTAAGATTTTGGCTCTGTTTTAGTGTGGTGTGTCTGACACTTTCTTACGTAAATCCCTTTACTTTTCTTGTCATTCCGGGCTTGACCCGGAATCCAGTGTTTCTGAACTGGATTCCCACCGGAGTTTACCCCGTACTTGATACGGGGCGGGAATGACTGCTTGAGAAATGACCCACTAAGCTTAGGTTACCTGAGAGCCTCAGTTTTAGAAGGTAAATTCAAATGTCGGAGATGAAAGAGATCCTTGAAAGACTTCCCCACGCTTTTCCTTTTCGGATGATCGATCGGCTTCTCAAAGTCGAAAAGGGAAAGAAGGCCGTTGCCCTTAAGAATGTCAGCATCGATGAGCCGTATTTTTTGGGCCATTTTCCTAAGGAGCCCATGCTGCCGGCGGTTTTGATGGTAGAAGCGATGGCCCAAACCGGGGGGCTGGCCTTCCATTCGTCATTTGAAAAGGAAGGGGAAGGAATTCCGGTCCTGGCGAGAATCGAAGAATTTCGATTGAAAAAAAGTGTTATCCCTGGAGATCAACTGATCATCGAAGCAGAGGTTTTGCACGTATTTTCCGGTATGGCTAAAGTGAAGGTTCTCGCCAGAGTGGAAGGGGAGATCGTCGCTGAGGGAACACTTATTGTGGCAAAGAGGCCGGTGGACAAAGAATGAAAGAGCGAATCACAGAGCCTGGGATTATTGAAGATCAGGACGTAGCAGAATATTACAACCTTATGGCAAAACGCTATGGCAGGATTCCTTGCCAGAGGGTTCTCAAGCGGGTATTGGCCAGGGGGATTGAGAAGGGAAGGGCCATTGACGTGGGAACGGGTCCAGGGACTTTCCCCATTTTTTTATCAAAGGCCATTCCTGGAGTTCGATTCAAAGGGATCGATCTCTCCCCTGCGATGGTGGAAATTGCGAGAAGAAACGCAAAGGAGGAGGGATTGGCCGACAAGATCGAGTTTGATGTAGGCTCGGCCTACTCCCTCCCTGTCGAGGATCATTCGCTCGACCTTGTTCTGTGCATTACCGCACTCCACCATTTAGACCGTCCTGTGGACTTCTTCAACGAGGTTGCCCGATCCTTGAAGGAAGGGGGGGTGTTTGTTATAGTTGATTTCCATCGGGATGCCTCTTTCGTATTCATCGGAATCTTCAATCTTCTTTGGAAGGCATTTTTTGGAAGGCATCCGAAAGCGAGGAGAGGATTTCTAGAATCGATCCAGTCTTCCTATACCGTCGAGGAATGCCTGAGCTTCTTAGAACGATCGAGACTGGAGCATTGGAAGCTTTACACACGAACCGTCGAGATGTGGATCGAATCGGTAAAACCGAATTCTTAATTGAAGTCCATAATTGAGAAGACGTATCGTTGTGAAAATCTCCCCTTCCCCTCTTTGCCTGTCTAACAACAGGAAAGGGATACCAAAGAGGGGAAATTCCTCCCTTTTGTAAAGGGAGGGAAGGAGGGATTTGGTGTAAGCCCAATTGACTATGGATTTTGAAATGGAGGAGATTAACTGTCCCATCTGTGAAAAGTCAAGAGGGAACCCTCTTCACCTGGAGGGTTCCCTCCGGATGGTCCGGTGTCCCTCATGTCAATTCATCTTTCTCAACCCTCGGCCCACGGCTGAATCTCTTCATCATTTCTATCAAACGTATCTCCCGGAAGGAGAATCGTCGATTGAATCATGGGAGAAAATGATGAAGCCTGTTTTCAGCCGGGCGGCCAACCTGCTCGAACGATACAGAAAAAGCGGGCGGTTCTTGGACGTGGGGTCCGGTTTTGGATTTTTTGTTGCTGAGATGAAGAATAAAGGGTGGGAGGCAGCAGGCGTTGAGATTTCGCAAAAGGCCTTAGACTATGCGAGGAACGTTTTGGGGCTGATTGTTCATTCCGGGCCGTTGGAAAAAGTGGGGTTTCCGAACAATCATTTCGATGCAGTTACGGCATTCTATGTCATCGAGCATCTTCCCTTCCCCAAGGCCTTTCTCAGAGAAAGCTACCGGATTCTCAAACCGAGAGGACTCCTCCTGCTGCGGTATCCTCATACCACCCCCATCAAGAATTTCCTCCGTTTCTTGGGCATTAAGAACCACTTATATGATCTGCCTGCTCATCTCTGCGATTTCTCGCCGAAGATGATTCAGCAATGTCTGGAGAAAATTGGTTTTGAGAAGTGCCAACACTCGATTGGAGGGTATACACTGCCGGAGGATTTTGGGAAACGGACCTCCTCCATTCTTTTTGGTAGTTTCGCTGAAGCGTCTTTCTATCTGAGTGGAAAGAAGTATCTTCTTCCGGGTGTGAGCAAGACCGTATTAGCCTTTAAGGGGGATACGAAGTGATGGAGCGCAAGGAGGAAGGAAGATTTTAGCGAGGAAAATCAATAACCCCTCTCTGTCCCCCCTTATAACTCCCCCTTCCCCCTCTTAATCTAAGAGGGGGAGAGTGGAGGGGGCGTTAGATTGGGGGGATGAAGGGGGGTAAAGATTCTGGACATCCAATGAAAAAACGGGTTGTCATTACAGGTCTGGGTGTGGTGAGTGCCGTGGGAAATAACCTCCCCGAGTTCTGGGACTCCCTCGTCGAAGGGAGAGACGGGACAAAGGAGATTACGGTTTTTGATCCTTCTGCCTATCGGACGAAGATCGCAGCGGAGGTTTCCCGTCTCGATCCTGAAACCCATTTTTCAAAAAAAGAGATTCGTCGCCTTTCGCGATGCGATCAGTTCGGCCTAATTGCATTCAGGGAGGCGTGGAAATCCGCTGGGCTTAACCAGGATTCTTACAATAGGGAGAGGGTGGGAGTTGTATTGGGAGCAGGCTCCGGTGGCATTCTCTCGGTTGAAAAATATTTTAGAGACTATTACCAAGGAGCGAAGAAGTCTTCTCCTTCTCTTCTGATCTCTTATTCCCTCGCGACCACGACAGACCATATCGCCATTGAATTAGATCTGCAAGGACCCCGAACGACGACCGCAACTGTCTGTTCCTCGAGCTCTGCCTCGATCGGTGTGGCCTCTGAGATGGTTCAAATGGGTTTAGCCGATGTGATGGTGACAGGCGGAAGCGACTCTCTATGCGAGGTCTCTTACAGCGGATTCAGCAGCCTGAAGCTGGTTGATCCAGAGAATTGTAAACCCTTCGACAAAAGGAGAAAGGGTCTGGTTATAGGTGAAGGCGCCGGGATCCTGATCATCGAAGAGCTGGAACATGCTCTGAAGAGAGGCGCCCCGATTCATGCGGAGTTGTTAGGATATGGGATCTGTGCGGATGCCTATCATCTCACCGCGCCTGAGCCCACCGGAGAAGGCGTAGAAAACGTGATGCGCCTTGCGCTCCGTCATGCTGGAGTCTCTCCAGAGGAGGTCGATACCATCAATGCGCATGGTACGGCCACGCCTTTCAACGACATTGCCGAGACAAGGGGAATCAAACGCGTTTTTGGAGAAAGAGCAAAAGAGATTCCCATCAGTGGGATCAAATCCATGATTGGACATTGTCTTGGCTCTGCAGGCGGTCTTGAGGCGGTGGCAACCGTCATGACCCTGGAGAATGGAATCATTCCTCCTACCATTCACTATGAAGTCCCCGATCCCCTTTGCGATTTGAATTACACACCCAACCGATCTGTTAAAAAGGGTGTCCGGGTGGCCCTCTCAAGCTCGTTCGCCTTCGGGGGCAATAATGTGTGTTTGGTGTTTAAGAAATTTAGTTCGGAGTAATGAGTTCGGAGTGGACAATTTACTAATGCAATAACTGTGGGTCAAGAAAAATGGAAGTGCATAATAAGGTGTTTGAAAATACTCCGAACTCCGAACTCCGAACTCTGAACTCGGCGAAAGGCCACCGCGTTGTCATTACGGGTTTGGGAGTAGTTTCCTCCATCGGGGTCGGGAAGGAGACGTTCTGGGAGAATTGTCTTCGAGGAATCTTCGGGATTAAGCCGGTTCGGGGATTCGATGTGACTTCCTACCGTTCTCGATTGGGAGGCCAACTCCCGGAGATCGATTTCAAAGTTTTCATCAAGCCAGCCAATCTCAGGAGGATGGATCGGATCGGTAAGATCGTGGTCTCAGCCGTTCGTTTGGCTATCGATGATTCGGGCCTCAACCTAAAGGAGGAGGATCCCAGCCAAATAGGAATTTCAATCGGTACAGGCGTGGGAAGCTCGGATACCGTCGACCAGTTTTTTCGTTCCCTGTTAAAAGAGGGCCCTCTCGGAGCGGCACCCATGCTGTTTCAAACCGCTGTACCCAATGCGATCACGAGCCACTGCGCCATCGAATATGGAATCAAGGGAGTCAATATCACTTTCTCGCATAAAGAATCCTCCACAGAGATGGCCATGACTCTTGCTTATCATCTGTTGAAGGGGGGAAGGGCAGACGTCGTCTTCGCAGGGGGAGGCGATGAGTTGAGTGAGCCTCTCTATCATGTCTATTCAATGCTCGGGGCTTTATCGCCTGGAAGAGGGAAAGGGACGGAAGGAATGAGGCCCTTTGATCAGAATCGGAACGGGATTGTCCTGGGTGAAGGAAGCGGAATCCTCGTCTTAGAGACATTGGAGCATGCGAAGAAAAGGGGAGCCGAAATCTATGCCGAGATGGCTGGCGCCGGGCTTTCAGGAAGCACGGATGGAATTCTTCGATATGATGTCAAAGGCGATTCGATTGCCAGGGCAATGTCTTTATCCGCTCGAGACCTGAGTACCGTTGATTATATTTCTGCGGCCGCTAATTCCACTCCGGATCTCGATCGAGGGGAGGCCCTTGCGATCACAAAGGTCTTCGGGAAGAGGGTAAAGGAGATTTCCGTCAGCAGCCTTAAGTCGATGCTCGGGGAGTTTGACGGTTCCGGAGGGATCAGGGCTTGCGGAGTGGCGTTGAGCCTTTATCATGGAGTGATCCCCCCGACCATTGGAACAGAGCACCTCGACCCACAAAGCGATTTGAATGTGGTCCTTGGTCAGTCGAAGAAAAGAGATATACGATCTGCTTTACTTAATGGTTGCTCGAATGGCGGGTCGAACATCGCATTGTGGTTTAAACGGTATTCCTCATCTTGAAATGAAGGAGTCATAAATCCAAAAAGTTACCCTCGTAGATAAATGTCCGGCTTAGCCAATTACACCTACGAATCCTCAAAAGAGGGATACTTCAGGAGTCGCAGATTTCCGATATCATCAGGCCAGATACATATATGAACATCAGATCCAAACATTTTTGGTGATTAAAAACCTGAACGTTTATAGCAGGAATAGCAACCATCGTGGTTGCTCTTTTTATTAGATCCGGCTAACCTTAATTGTAAAGGCCAAAATTTGAAACCCCATCATAAAAGGAGACAACATGGGTCATACGTCCATCCGGGTTTTGGCGGCATGCTTGGGCATATTAATCTTGTCCTTCGGTACGCTGATTTTTTGCTTAGCACAAAAACCCATGGCATCCACTGAACTGGATACTATGGTGGAAAGATTTCTGAGGGAAAACCGGACAAAATGGCATGATTGGAACGTCCCCTACGAGGACGGAAAAGTGTTATATGACCTGATCATCAAGAATAATTACAAAAGAGCATTGGAAATCGGTACCTCTACAGGCCATTCCGGGATATGGATTGCCTGGGCACTGAGCAAAACCGGTGGCAGACTGATCACCATTGAAATCGACAAGGATCGGTACAGGAGGGCCTTAGGAAACTTCAAGAAGGCCGGAGTGGAAGGTTTTATAGATGCCAAGTTGGCCGATGCTCATCAACTGGTGAGGGAATTGGAGGGGCCTTTTGATTTTGTTTTTTCAGATGCTGACAAGGAGTGGTATACCCAATATTTCAAGGATGTGGATCCAAAACTGGTGAAAGGGGGTTGCTTCACAGCCCACAATGTGATCGATTCCTTTGGAGGCATAAAGGAATTTCTCGATTATGTCAGGAGCCTGCCCATCTATCAGACTACCATTGATCGTTCCAGCAGTTCGGGCATTTCCATCAGCTATAAGAGGTCACATTAAGTGGGGTGTCGTTTTCATGGTAGCTGGGGTCATTTTTCACTGAAAACAAGCGCTTCGTAGACGTACAGATCCGCGTCCTTCCATCCCTCCCACCCTATGCCCGCTTTATCCTGCGCACAATGGCCGAGAAACTCTTCCTTCGTCCATCCAGTCTCCAGTGCGACTTGCGGGAGGAATGTGCCCGAACGCAATCCCTTCCGGATGTAGATGCCATGTTTGCCAAGCTGGAATTCATCGATAGAACTGATTTTTCTCATCGGCGTCAGGACCGAAATCTCGATCTTCAAATCCTTCACCTCACCTTCCTCGACAGGCTTGAATCGATAATCCTGGGTTGATGAGGCAACTGCCATCTCCTGTACGACTTTATACAGTGGTTCACTGGCATCGAACCTGCCGATGCATCCTCGTAGAACGCCGTGTTTATTGAGAGTGACAAAAGCCCCGGACGGCGTCTTGAGTGCGTCGCTCAGCGTCGCGGGATCGGTTTGTGGAACGGAGCGTGTGCGGATGTAATGTTCGACCGTGCGCCGAGCAATCGCCAGCAACGCTGTTTTTTCCTTTATGTCGAGTTCAAACGAAGCCTTGCTCGGCTTCGCCTGCTTGGTGACCGCAATGGCATAGTAGCCGACCACGTGCTCTTTGTCGCCGACCGGAATATCACCCGAGTTCTTATACTGGATCGGATAGTAGGTAACATCTGGACTTGGTGAGGTCATGTACAGGAGCGTTAATACCCCTGACACGCCACAGAGGCAGGTTGCAAGGTTGGGCATGCTGGACTGTTCATACCTTCGCAAGGTTTTGATCAGGTTGTCCGGTGAATTGGACATAATCGCCTCGGCGGTCTCCTTGTCGACAGTCACCGCGTCTTCATACTTAGGATAGTGCGAGAAATCAGTGCTGATCACAAAGAGATTCTTCTCGTTCAGAAAAGACTTCAGTGCCTCGCCAATACGCTGGCAGGTTTCCGGCCTGTTGGCACCAAGAACGATCGGTACAATCCGGAAGCGCTTCTTCAGCCGAACCTGGAGAAACGGTACCTCCACCTCGATGCTGTGTTCATAGGCATGAGCATCAGTCCGGCCCGTAAACATTGTATTCTTTTTTATCAGGTCCTCTCCCAGTGTACGGTTCACCTCCACCGTACCGAGCGGAGTAATGAAATTTCCGGAGCAATAGACTGCTGCTCCTTCGAAGCCTACGTGGTGGCTGGGGCCGAGGACGAAGACATTATCGTATGCCCTATCGGGATCGACCTGGTTGAACCCCGAAGCCGCAACCTCTCCCGAGTAGACATACCCTGCGTGTGGAACAATGATCGCAACGACATTCGGCAGGTCCTTGTGCGCAACCGCTTTGGAGAACAGGGTATCGAGCGTCCGCCTCAGCTCGTCCGGTCTGTCAGGATAGAACTTGCCTGCGACGGCAGGCTGACGGTCCTCAGAACGATTCTGCGAATTGCAGACAGAGACAAAAAGTACCAACGGCAGAAGGAGGAGTATACGCTTCCAGGTGACCATGGTTACACCTCTCTTTGTAAAATTGCAAAAACTTATCGATTTTCCAGAAAACGTTTCTCGATATTTCTTTTCGATCCTTTTGCGCTCACGCCCAAATACCCGGTATCGGTCTTCCACAATACCCGCACTTCCCACCTTTCAGATGTATCTCCCCAACCATATACCCCCTCCGCTGGATTACCATTTTCTTGCATCCTGGGCAAAAGGTATTTTCCCCCTCATGGCCCGGTACATTTCCAATATAAACATATTCTAAGCCGGAAGATAAAGCCACTGTCCGGGCCTTCTCCAGTGTCGAAACCGGTGTTGCGGGAAGGGTTTTGAGTTTGTACAGGGGAAAGAACCTTGAGAAATGTACGGGAGTATCCGCACCTAACTCTTTCTTCACCCAGATGCACATTTCCCTTACTACCGACATATCGTCATTATACGTGGGAATAACGAGGTTTGTGATCTCCAGGTGGATCTTCTCTTTTTTAAGGGTCTTTAAGGTTTCAAGCACCGGGGCCAGTTCCCCGCTGCACATTTCATGATAAAACGTCTCCTTAAAGCCCTTGAGATCAATATTGACCGCATCCAACACCTTACACAGATTTCTAAGTGGATCGGGGTTGATGAAGCCATTGGAGTGGCAGACACTCAGAAGGCCTGCCTTCTTTACAAGTTGCCCAATGCTGCACATGTATTCATAAAAGATCACAGGCTCCACGTAAGTGTAAGCCACAGAACGGGAACCCATCTCCTTGGCCTTTTGCACCACAACCTCTGGGGCCACTTCATAACTATATACCTCTTCCGGGGAGGCCTGGGAGATCTCCCAGTTCTGGCAATACTTGCATTGAAAATTGCACCCCGCCGTCGCAAGGGAGAATGAGGTCGTGGCAGGAAGGACATGGAAAAAGGGCTTCTTCTCAATCGGGTCCAAGTGAACTGCACAGGGGTTTCCATAAACCAGGCTGTAATATTTTCCGTCCCGGTTCTCACGCACCCTGCAATAACCTCTCTTCCCCTTGGAAACACGGCACCGCTTGGGGCAGAGTTCACACTGGATCTCTCCTCCGCTCAGAGAAGTGAAATAGGGAGAGAGCTTCGTCTTAATGAGACCCTTTTCGCCCGTTTGTGCCCGCAAGGCCTCTGGAAAACCGAAGAGCTGAGAGACGGAAACCACACAGAAACTCGCCCCACAAAACTTCAAGAATTCCCGTTTTGTCAGTTTCGGATCGGGAATGTGCTCATCCCATATCCGGTTTGCTTTGCTGAATAAAGTGGAATAATTCATGCGACGTTCGCTCATAGCCACGTTCTCCTTCATATCAGGTCGTCGAGAAATTCTTCTACTGATCGAAGTGTATTAGATTAGGAAGATGCTGTCAATGAGAACTGAAGGGTGGCTCCCTCCTAATTCCGGTACTAATCCTTAGGCCAAATTTGGCAATCGGAATTCTTAGGGTTTGGCGATAACACCTGCCATGTAGATTGTCAACCCAAAGAACAGTTAATCTGTCCCCTTTTTATGGATCTATAAGAACTATTTCCCCAGCCTGCTATTCGTGGTCAAAAGCCACAGGATTCTTATCCGATTATTAGCTCAACGGATCGCCGCATCCTCCTCTTCCGTAACAGCGTCTGTTACAAGGTGAAAGTTAACGGTCAATCCAAATCGTGAGGATCAAGTCCTTCGTATCTTTTACCCATCGAAGATACTGCTTGGTCCATCTCCCTTTCGCAGAAAAAGGCGACCGGATCCCATAGAATAATCACTTACTCTTGATCTGCCTGGCCACATCATTGCGATGCTCTAAAACCGGACGCCGAGTCCTCAATAACTCTCTGTCTGCACGGTCCGCCTCCGAAAGAACATACACTTTCTTGAGCATATGGCCCTCTAAGAGCTTCGCCAACTTCCGAGTGTCTCGCTTATCGGTCTTGACTTTGTTTCCGGATTCAATAGGGATGAGAGAAGGAGGAACAACGATGGTTTCTATCCCGTCTTCTGTAAGTCTCTCATATAACCGAAACCCACAGGGACCCGCCTCATAGGCTACCTTAATCCTGCAATCCTTAAAATAACCCAGGAGCTTCCGAAGGGCATGATATTGACTGTGGGGATACCTCCATAGAAAAATTCTTCTCCTTCCGCCCGTGCTGTGATATGGCAACTCTCTTTGTGAACATCCACTCCAATAAAGACTCCCTTGCCTCTGACCAAAACCTTTTTGTTCTGTAATTCTCCCTTCATAGTGGATAAATACCATGTTCCATATTTTAATGAAATTTCAGACTGTTTCCTTCACAGATAGAATGTTACGGAGTTAAGGGACCGGAGATGACTCAACTCGATGCCTGGGGTAGGATGGGATTGAGGATAGAGTTTTGTGGTGAGGTCAAGATGAGTGAAGGGTTTTCACCTTTTCTAACTTCAAATATTTATGAGCTCTTTGCTGCTTTTCTAATCAAAAGATTTTTAATTCTACTTTTTTACCCCTTAATTGGATTCAAATCATTTTATAAAAGATATGGAGGTACCGCCAGAATTAAATCCAATAATGTCCGCTCCATCTTACTTTCTGGTTTTACCAGGGTTTGATCATAATAATTTCCTAATCCCCATCCTTTTAAAACATCATCTTCAAAGACAAGGGCTGTGTCTTCCAGGGTCCCAAGTAGCCAATTGTATTCAGTACGATAATGCCAAAATTCCAAATTCTTTCCCTGAATCTCGTAAACCTCCGTTTTAGACGGCCTACCCATCAAATTGACGACTTCGTTCTTAGCCATCCCAAGATTGAGTTTAGGCAAATTTGAACGATTCCTTGCCGCCTCACCACCTCTCCTAATCGGGCTACCGGCGCATCCTACAATAAACAGAAGAATTAGAGATATAATGAAGATCAAAATTAGTTTTCTAATCATTATTACTCCGTTGTTTGTCCGGTCAAAATGATTTGTAAGGAATCAACTACATCTCTAATATTACTTAGCAGTTGGGCCCTCGGTGACCTCAATGAGATCTTTAGGACGGACCCACCTAGCATAGGCTGCCTTGACCTCCTCGGCGGTGAGTTTCACATACCTGTGGGCGGCCAACATCGGCTCGTCAAGAGGCAGATCGTGGGTTGCCCGGTTAAGGAATCCTTGTGCGATCGCCTCCGTACTTGACGCCTTAAGGGGGATCTCTCGAAGCAACAGGGCCCTGGCAAGCTGGAGTTTTTCAGGAGGCACTAGGGTTGTCTGCATCTCTTTCAGATCGCGCTCCACGATGTTCCGCGCCTTATTGACATTAGGCGGATCGCAGCCATAGCTCACCGTGTAGAGGGAACGAGTCCTTCCCACATCGAATGATGAATCAACATAATAAACCAGACCGGTCCTCTCCCGGAGGTCCTGATATAGCCGTGTTGCGTAAAAACCTCCGCCGAGAACATGATTACCCAGTTCCAGAGCGTAATAGTCAGGGTTTGACCGGGTAAGACCAAGCGTTTGGGCCAAGATCACCTTATCCTGGATTCGGCTCGAATTTGGAACCGCTGTCACGGATGGTTTGTTAAGAGGAACAGGAGGAAGCAAGGTCTCGGGCTTTGGACTTGATGCTTTCCAGGAACCAAAGTATTTCTCAATCACGGACTTGGCCTTCTCCGGAGTCACATTGCCGATCACGACGATGGTCGTCAGGTCGGGCCGGAAAACTTTCCAGTAATAATTCCTGACATCCTCAAGGGTCAGTGATTGCACAGTCGCCGGTGTGGCCTCTCGAAGGGTAGGATCACCCTTCGGAAAGAGAGCGTCCCTGAGCGCCCGCTTTGTCACATAGTCCGGACTCTGGAGCCGACCTGCCACCGTAGCAGCTACTTGTTCCTTCACGATCTTGAAAGCCTTTTCAGGCAGGGCAAGATGGAGCATGTTATCCGCCAGGAGCTCGACACCTCGGTCAAAGTAGTCTGTCAGGACTTCTAACGAAAAATCGGTGTCGGCGGACTCTTTTGCCCCAATGTCGTCAAGAGCCTTTTGAAAGGCCAAGCGATCAAGGGATGTGGTGCCGTAAGAGAAGAGTTGACTTAATACTTCATCAACCCCCTTTTGCCCTTTGGGTGCCTCAAGATCGACGTTGTTTCTTACGTAACCGAAAACGCTCACGGTATTGCTGATCGATTCGGATTGTACGATGAGCTTGAGCCCGTTTGGCAGTATGGTGACGATCGGATTCAGTGTCGAAATAGGGATGGAAACCCGCTTCAAGGCTTTGTCGGCCCAAGCGGGCAGCTTGATAGACTTTGTCTCCTTGGGAGCAAACGACTCAACACGGGGCCTGGCTTCAGAAGTCACCGGCTTGCCAGAGACCTCGGGGGTGAGGATGGCCACGATAGAGCGGTTTAGGTCAAGATACTTCCTGGCCACCCGGTTCACGTCCTCAACAGATACCTCCTGGACGGCCTTCACCTTCTCCTCGGGTGACTGCTTTCCTTCAATCGCCAGGGCCTGAGACCACGCCATGGCATATCCATAGACAGAATTCTTCTGGAGCTCTGCGTTCGTCTGTTCCTTCCGCTTGGCAGCCTCCACAAGATCAGATGGAAGACCATTCTTTACATCTTCCGCCAAGACCTTCTTCATCTCTACGACTAACACGGATGGATCAGCACTTTTGGGGAAGGCCGCCACTGCGTAGCCCAGTCCCGCCTCGGGTAGAGTGCTCAGGCTGAACCCGGCATAGAGAGCCTTTCCTTCCGGTACCAGAGCAAAGAGGTTGCTTCGCTGGTCGTCCAAGACATTGGAGAGCACCTTACTCGCCGCATAGTCCGGACTGTCGTAGCCCGGCATACGAAAGGAGATCATGTCCAATCCGTAGGACTGATCCGTCTTGAGACGAAGGGTCTCCGGCTTCACGGACTCAAGGCGGATTTGAAGTCGCTCTGGAATCTTCTTGGCAGGGATGCCGCTGAAAAACTTCTTAACTTCCGTCAGCACCTTTTGTGGCTCCACGTCACCCACGATCACAAGGATGGCGTTGTTAGGGGCGTACCAGGTGTCATGGAAACGCTTGAGCATCGCGCCGGTCGTTTTGTCGAAGGAGGAGATGGTCCCCAGAGGGGTATGGGCGTACGGCGTCCCCTTAAACAGGTCTGCCAGGGCTTTGGTGTAAAAGAGATATTCCGGGTCGGATAAATCCTGCGCCACTTCCTGTTCAATGGCGCCCCTTTCCTGAGCCCACAGTTTCTCGCTGTCAAGAACACCCCGCATCCGAATGGCCTCGATATGAAGCGCTACGTCCAAGTCTTGTGCAGGAATTGTAAGAAAATACTGGGTAACCGTCTGTTGGGTGTCTGCATCGAACATCCCACCCATTGTAGCGATCATGTCCGCTAATTGATTTGCTGAGAGGCCTGGGCTTCCTCGAAACATCATGTGCTCTTGGGCGTGTGCCATGCCTGGAAACCCCTCCGGCGCTTCGTTCGACCCCACCAGGTAATTGACCATCGTAGTGACCACAGGGGCCAGACCGTTTCGGACAATGACTATTCTGAGTCCGTTTTCAAGAGTGGCCCTAAGCACGCCTTCTTCCGGACCAGCTTCCCCCGTGACGACCCAAAGACTCTGCATTAAAGCCAGCAACAAGGCCAGCAATAAGATTTTCCACATTTTCATCAACTTCCGTCTCACCGAGGCGAACGGAATAATGGCAAGAGCCGCAAGTACGATCACGCCCATACCCCTGCCTCGTCTTTCAATCATCTTTTCCATTTTTCTTACTCCTTTCTTACCGCATTTTCTCATAAATCATAAAAAAATGAATAAAGTGATTCAGGTATTTTTTGCCCGTAAATTATGTATTTTGAGTGCATAAAAAGGTAAGATATGGTCCGTCTCTTCCAAATAGACAGAATACCTACCGTTTTCACCTAATTTGTTTTAAAATAGAAACCCGTGAGGTATCTTTCCATGAAGTTGACGGCCAATTTCGTCCTTTTAGCCTGCTTCCTAAGCCTGCTCGGCTGCAGTAACCTTTACTACATCGCCAATCTCGGATGGCATCAAGGGGATATCACTTTTCACAGTGTTCCCGTTAAAAAGGTCTTGGACGACCCGAAGCAGGGCCCTGATGTAGGTGAAAAGATTCGCTTCATTCAGGAGGTCAAACGGTACGGAGAAGAACGGATAGGCCTCCGAAAGACGAGCTGCTACTCGACCTTTTACGAGCACCAGGGACCGATTCTTTATGTCGTGACAGCTTGCGAGAAAGATCGACTTGAGGCCTACCACTGGAATTTTCCAGTCATCGGGACAGTTACCTATAAAGGTTTTTTCTCGAAAAGAGATGCCCTTCGGGAACAGCGGGAATTGGAGAAGAAGGGCTATGATACGTACCTTCGACCTGCAGGGGCTTACAGCACGCTCGGCTACCTTAGAGACCCGATCTTCTCCTCTTTCATGAAGTGGGATGTCGGTAGTCTCGCAAATTTAATTCTCCATGAAATGACCCATTCGACTTGCTATTTCAAAGGGAATACCGATTTCAACGAACAGATGGCCACATTCATCGGGAACCAGGGCTCGATCCTTTTTCTATCAGAGAAATACGGGCTGGGCTCTCCGGAGGTGCTCCAGGCGATTCAGAGCCAGCATGATGATCTTCTTTTTTCAAGATGGGTCGATCAAGCCTGCGAGCAGTTGTCGGAATTTTACGAGCGGAAAATCTCAAAGGAGGAGAAACTGGAGAGGCGAAAAGAGGTGTTTCGATCCTTACAGGAAAAGTTTAAAACCATCAAGCCGCTGTTTCAAACGGATACGTATGAAACGTTCGATGAGAAGCCACTCAATAATGCCATTCTTCTAGGGCATCGGCAGTATTACCAGAGTCTTGAGATGTTTGAGACGACCTACCAGATTCTTGGCCAGGATTTAAAAAAGGTGTTGGCGCTGATGGAGGGAATCCATACCTCAGGAAAGGAGCCTTTTGTCTATCTGGATCATTGGGTCAAAGCGAGGCGGAATATGGCTTCCTTCCTTGAATGAATTTCTCAACCATGACTCTGTCAGAATCAGTACGGGTTAGGACAGATTAAAGCCACCAGCGGTAACCATTCGGAAGATCCACCGTAAGGATTCGGGGAATCCCAGGTAAGGATTCTTGAAATGGACAATAACCGGCTGAAATAATTCATCTCTGAAATTGCTAAACATATTAAGCATCTGCAATTCAATCTACATTCGAAACCCAAAGATTACGGTAGAAACGTGCATGATTGAATGAGGTAAGGTGGAGTGGGTCAGGTCACCTTCTGACTAACGAGTATACCTACGCTTTTCACCTATGCAACAGAGGTACTCTTAAGATTGAGCAGAAAGTGTTGGACTACTTCTTGGAGTTCCCGACTCATGGCAACAACTTGCCGCCAATCAGTTACGCAAGCAAGGTATCATCGTGAGTACTTGAGATCAAAAGCCCTCGGTTAAAAAACTTGAGCAATGGACTGCCGGAGAAACAAAGGTTTTTTACGGCTCTTGCTTGGTGGAATAACTCTCCGAAAGTGATCCGCTTTTGTTCAAATAGGACCGCTGTTTCGTTTTCGTGTAGCCTGGCGTCTCTTTTAAGAATGTCGCAAATAGTCGAGCTATGAGGATCCACCTTTTTCGCTCATTTCCATACTTTTCTTCTTTCCTCTTCCCTCATCTCACGCCTCAGCATCTTTCCTACTTTGGATTTGGGCAACATGTCTCGAAATTCGATATACTGAGGGACCTTGTAAGGAGCTAATCTATCCCTGCACCATTTCATGAGCTCATAACTGCTTACTCCCCTCACATCCGTCTTAAGGACAACATATGCCTTGATTCGTTCTCCAACACTCGCATCTGGTACGCCCACCACACAGGCAGCGAGTACAGCATGATGTGCCTGGAGTACTCTTTCCACTTCGGCAGCGGCAATTCGATAGCCTTTATGTTTAATCATATCCACAGATCGGTCCATGAAGAAGAGCCATCGGTTTTCATCCACACGGACAATATCTTTCGTCCGATACCAGATCTCCCCATCGATATTCAAAAAACATTCTGCTGTCTCCTCAGGATTATTCCAATAACCTTTTACCGCAGAGTCAGAAGTTGCTAATAATTCTCCTGGCTCCCCGGGTGGAACTTCCTTCAGGGTCTCAGGGTCCACCAGTTTAAATCGATCCGTGGGAACGATTTTC
>Ga0335081_10008326_pt1 | contig 16626 bp, 16 predicted proteins | sample Lox_Sample_35_FD_206713 | JGI IMG/M metagenome (GOLD analysis project Ga0335081, IMG submission 206713) | Soil microbial communities from Loxahatchee National Wildlife Refuge, Florida, United States - Lox_Sample_3.5 | ecosystem: Environmental > Terrestrial > Soil > Wetlands | place: USA... | reverse complement strand
GCCCGCCGGCCCGGGCCCGCTCGGTGAGCTCGCGCACCAGCTGCTCGTCAGCCGCCGACAGCTCGAGCTGGGCCTGATCCTGGTCCGTCGTCACGTCAGTCATCTGGTGTCTCCTCCGTCTCGGGAATTACACCGTTGAGATTACAGTCCTTTCTTTAACGGGGTCACTAACGAACTTCCCGGGCCGGGCCATGCGGGCGGCTGACCTGTCGTGCGGGTGAGACTGATCTGTCGTGCAGGTGAACAGTAGATGGACGGGGTATGGCGAGCGCATGATGGCCGCTAGTGATCTCCCTGCGGAGGTGCCTGACATGACTGCGGGCGATCATTTCGAGCGCGTCGCCGCCGTCTATGAATCACTGCGCACCACCGACGAGGCGCCGGTGCGCGCGATCGGCCAGTTCCTGCCTGGCTGTCCTGTCACCGGCCTGGACATCGGCTGCGGGACGGGACGGTACACACGCCTGCTGCGCAGGCTGCTGCCGGAGGGGTCGCTGCTGCTCGCCAGCGACCTCTCGCCGGCCATGCTGGCACAGCTCACGGCCGACCAGCACGGCCAGGCCCTGGGCGTGGTGCCGCTGCGCGCAGCCGCCGAGCAGTTGCCGGTGCGGGCGGCCAGCCTGGACCTGGTCACCGCGTTCAACTGCGTACACCACTTCGATCTGGCCCGCTTCCTGACCGCGGCCGCCCGGGTGCTGAAGCCCGGTGGCCGGCTGTTCATCTACACCCGCACGCCGCAGCAGAACGCACGAACGATCTGGGGCCGCTACTTCCCCGGTTTCACCGAGCACGAGCAGCGCCTGCACAGCGAGGCCGCGCTCCGCGACGCCGTCCGGCGGGCCGGCGGCCTCACGGTGGCCGCGACACAGGCCTTCCGTCACCGGCGGTCGAGCACGGCCGGGCGGCTCAGGGCCCAGGCCGAGGGACGCCACTACTCGACATTCTCCCTCTACACGCCGGAGGAGCTCCGCGCGTCCATCGCGACCTTCCTGGCCCGCCTGCCCGGCCCCGAGGTCTCCTGGGTTGACGAGCACCTCCTGATCGTCGCCGACGCCAGCCGCCGTACCCATGCCCGAGCCTGACGGCCGGGCCAGCCCGGCGGACCAGGCGATCACGAATCACGCCCCCCAGATCCGCGCCGGACGCGCCAGCAAGGCTGCCCGGAGGCGTCCCGGCGGCCGCACGCAGATCACCCCGCTATGAGCCCAGCCGGTAGCCGGCACGGACCTAGCACAGCACCCAGATCGGTTATCTGGAGCCGTCCCTGTCCATGCCGCGCCTGACCAGGAGGTCTGCGGCGTTGACCTGTAGCTGAACAGCGTTCACACAGTAGATATTTAGTTCTAAAAATAGCAGTGACAAGGAGATATGCACTGGGCCTGCGACGGAGACACTGTCCAGGTAATGCGTCCACCAGGCGGCAAAATGCACACAAAACACCTGCGGCGGCTACAGCGAGGACACCCAGATTTGGACTCCAGAGGCGGTTACTTGCGCACTGGCGCGGACCAGCCGCAGTCGCTGAGCGTGATCGGAACGCTGGCCCGCCGAGTTCCTCCCTGCCGACTATGAGCCGTTCCGGCATCGATCGTCCAGCGGCGCTGCCAGTCAGCGGAGTCTGGAACTGCTGGCTGTGTCATACTCGCCTGCCCCCCGCGACATTGCCCGCCTGACAGACCCTAGCCAGCCGCAGCCCGTGCCCGATCCTGGATTCGTTGCCTAGCACGCGACCCGACAGCGCGCAGCGACCATGACCGGCACCCAAGGGTAAGGCCGCCCCCGCGATCGGTGGTTCTGCCCTACCGTCGGGATATGCCTGCCAGGAAGCGGCCGGCCCCCGGGGACGCCGTGACCGCCCGCCGTGTCCTGCTCGACGGGCTCGCCCGCGACGCTGACATCTCCGGGCTGGTGAGCGAGCTTGCGCCCCTGCACCCGCGGGATGACACCTTCCCCGGCGAGGTATTCCTCCACCTCGCCGCGGACGCGCTGAACTGGTGCGGGCCAGCCGGGCCGGCCCGCTGCCCCTGGAAGGACTACGCGAGCGGTTCCTGCCCGAGCGCACCTTCCGCGGCCGGCAAAACACCAAGCTCCAGTACGCAGTGCTGGCCGCAGCAGCCCTCCATGGCGGGACCGAACCGGACCTGCTCGATGAGGTCGCCTGGTGGCAGACCGACAACTTCTGGCAGTACGCCCTGTTCGCGGCGGTCGCCTGCATCCGCGCCGCGGCCAGCCGGGCGGGCGTACCGGTGCGCCCGGCATGCCAGGACCTGGCCCAGCGCTCTGGCCACCCGGCGCCATGACGACCAGTTCGGGACGCCGCCGAAGCGGTCACTTGACGGCGGAGCAGCCGATCATAACGGCGGCAGTGTGCGCCCGGCTCAAGTCAAGGGCAGGTCACGCAGCGTGAAACTCGGCGCGTCGAGCCTGCGGTCGCGACCGCCGAAACCGGACTCGCCGGAGACGCTTGGGTCAGCGCACGCAAAGGAACGCCGGAGAGGGCCGCCGCCGGGCCTAGAGGCAGCGCGGCAAGCCGGAGGTCGTGCTGGGGCACGCGGGAACCCTCGCCGCGCCTCCCGCGGGTGACGGCAGTAGCTATCTGCGGGACGGCCGACTGGTCCGGGTGGGCTCGGCCTGCGCTCCCGGCCTTGGGCGCGGACCGGTGCGCGACGCGCCGTGAGCTCTTCGGCCCCGGTCGGCCACGAGCTCGGATCGTGAGCGTGGCCGACCAAGAGCCGGCAGCCGCGAGGTCAGGCCGGTGTGGGCTCTTTGGCGTTCGCGACCTTGGGCAGCACGGCGGAGTCCTCGACCGCCTCGAGGGTGTGCCGGGCGTCAGGCACGATCAGCAGGTCGCCTTCGCGTGCCTCCCATGCGTCGGCTCCGGCCGTGAGCTGCACCCGCCCGCGTAGCACGAGAACGGTGGCCTCGCCGGGGTTCTCGTGCTCGGCCAGTGACCTGCCTTTGACGAGGGTCATCAGCGCCTGGCGCAGCACGTGCTCATGTCCGCCGTAGACGGTCTGGGCGCTGCGCCCGCTCGGTACCGACCGGGCCCGCTTGAGATGCTCGCGGGCCAGGGCGTCCGGGGAGATCTTCTGCATGCCCCGAGTGTCGCAGATACCCTGACCGGCTGGCATGCCGGCCGGGGTCTGCGGACCGGCCAGGGCTTGCGTGATCAGTGACACTGCGGCGTCGTGTGCGCTCAGTTCCGTGGTGCTCCGTGCACCCGTATCCGGTGACGTGTCCATGCCTGGTCGGCGTGGCCCGGTGCTGGTTTGGCGCAGTCAGGTCGTAACCGAGCCGGAACAGCCCGGCGAGGGCCCAGCGCGCGAGGATTCGGGGCGGCGGGCCGTTGGGGGCGGCGTCAGATGTGAGGTGAGCGACCATCGGCGGGCCTGCGCGGGCTCAGCGGGCGGCATGACGATAGCCACGCCGGTCGGCGGCGCGGGTCAGGGATGCCTGGGGTACGCGGCGCCGGCGGGCGGGCGGTGGTGGCACTACCTTTCCGGCCAGGGCGCGCCCGGCGGGGATCATGACGAGTTTCCCGTCCTGGGTGCGGACCGCGAAGGACCCGGCGTCAGCCTGCTCGAGTATGCCCAGCACGTCGGTCATCTGCTTGCTGTCAGCCGGTCCTGGGCGCCAGCGGATCACGACCCGCTGGCCGACATCGGCGCGGATCAGCCGGAACTCCAGCCGGTACCCCATGCCGGTTACCTGCGAGCAGGGCAGACGGCCCGGGCTGCCGGGCCGCCGGCTCGGCATTCACCGGCGCGGGCCGTGTCGCTGACGTCGGTGCTGGGCCCGGCGATCGCGTATGTCATCGGCGGCTCCACCTGCCTTGGTTACCTGCCCGGTGGGCCCGCCTGGCTTCGGGGTTGCGGGTCTGGTCCGCTGGCCGGGCGTCGTGTCAGCCGCCGATGTAGGACATTTCCACCTTGCGGCTCAGCTTCGTACGGCTGGTCTGGCGGGTGCGCCACTCGGAGTAGCGGTCGGCCCGCCGGGTCCAGATGCCGACGATGTGCTCGCGCAGCGCCTCGTCGCTGGCACCTGCGCGCAGCAGGCCGCGCAGGTCATGCCCGGTACCGGCGAACAGGCAGGTGTAGAGCTTGCCGTCGGCGGACAGCCGGGCCCGGGTGCAGCCGCGGCAAAACGGCTGGGTGACCGAGGCGATGACGCCGATCTCGCCGCCGCCGTCGCGGTAGCGGTAGCGGGCTGCGACCTCGCCGGGGCTGCTGGGCGCGAGCGGTTCCAGAGGCCACTGCCCGCCGACCAGGGAGATGATCTCGGCGGCCGGGACGACCTCGTCCAGCCGCCAGCCGTTGGTGGTGCCGACGTCCATGTACTCGATGAACCGCAGCACGTGCCCGGTGTGCCGGAAATGCGCCGCCATCGGCAGGATCGACTGCTCGTTGACCCCGCGCCTGACCACCATGTTCACCTTGACCGGGGCGAGCCCGGCGGCGGCCGCCGCGGCGATGGCCTCCAGCACCCGCGCGACCGGGAACCGGGCGTCGTTGAGCGCCATGAACACTTCGTCATCGAGCGAGTCCAGGCTCACGGTGACCCGGCGCAGGCCCGCCGCGGCGCCCGAGGACTGCCATCATAACCAGCCCAAACGTGGGACCCCCACGAATGTGTCGCGCACCCCCGCACGCCCGCACGCCAGCCAGAACCCGATGTCAGACCCTGCAGGCACAATAAGTAACGGTCACCGATGCAGTTCTGCCGGTACAACACCGGCAGTTCTGTCGGTAACCCTATGTGTCCGAGGGGGAACTGGTCCCCGCTCGTGGTGGTAAATCCCCGAACTGGGGATCCATCACCACTCCAAGCTAACATGGCAAGGGCCGGCGGGCCCCCATTCCGCAGGCGAAAAGAGGCGGCAGCACCGGCCTGCCTGACCGGTCCAGGCATGTGACCTGCGGAAACGACGAGGGCGGCGAGCCGGGACCGGGGCAGCACGCAGGGCCGGACCGCGGCAGCCGCAGCACGACGCTTCATCATCAGGGAAGCACGGTGACAGCCTCCCGCTGCTGCCCGCCAGTCCCCGCACCGCAGCCGCAGCCCCGTAAACCGGCCCAGATGACCTTGCCGCCGAGTTGAACCCCCATTAAACCGAGTTGAACCCCCATGAGGCAGTCCCCGGCGGCTGGCCGCGCCGGAGCAGATCAAAAAGCGGCGCCTTTCCGCGCACGGCGCATAGCTCACCGGCACGCAGCTGGCAAGGGCAGGGCCGGCGGTCACGTCGCCTGCGATCCGCGGCACCCGTGACGCACCGCCACCGCCGCTGGCGTAGCTTGCGCGCGCTTACCCGCCGTTCGGATCGCGGTGGGGAGTGCCTCGCGTCTGAGCGTTATCCGCACCGATCAACAACTCGGGGACGCTTGGCAAAGTACGCAGTGCGCCGGCCGTTTGGTCGAGCGCCCATCCACCGACCCGGCGTCCTGAGGGAGGGTGACGGTTCCCGCCAGCCCGCGGTTATGGGCGGTCCTGGCAACGGCCCGCCGTCCAGGGCGACGGCGGAACCGTCGTTAGAGTCCTCAGCTTCCGTCGGGCTACGAGGGTCTCGGCGCATCGCAGCATCGGCCCCGGGGATTCGCGCGGGTTGTCTACATGTCAGGGCGTCGCTGTCAGAGTCCAGAGACGGGGCTGGGGACAAGGTCGGGCGCGGCCAACCGCCCGACCTCGAGCCACCGTCGCAGGTCGGGTTCGAGGCGCGCCACTGCCGTCTCATAGAGCGCGAGGTCCTCAGCTGTGAGCACGTCGCGCCACCGGCCGTTGGTGCCCTTGAAGAAGAAGCGGTCAGAGCCGCCCTCGAACCAGAGGGCCATTCTCTCGGTCCCGGCCTGGGCCTCGTGCTTCATCGACTCGAAGGTTGCTCGCTGAACGAGGGCTGGCCAGTTCGACTCGTCGATGTCGATGCCCAGGAACGCCGCGATCCGCCGCATCTCTCCATCGAGGTCCGCCTTCATGTCCGCGTAGTGGACCAGCAGGATGTTCGGCAGATGCCGGTACCGCCAGAAGGAGTTGACGTGGTAGTGGTGAGACCACCACGGCGAGCCATCGTCCTCCCAAGGAAAGGACCCGGTGGTGATCCACTCAGCCCAGGCCACGCGAGGGTCAGCAGGGCAGCGCGGCATCGGCCCACCGACGGGATCTCCCGCCGCCAGCAGCTGGTACATGAGGTCGGTGTAAGACGACCAGTGGTTGAGGACCGACATGAACACATCTCGGCTGTCCCGGCCGACCGCGATGTAGCGGACGTCATACCAGTAAGGAATGGCGTCGAGGGGCAGGTGGCTCTTCACGAACCGCCGGTGTGTCTGGCCGGCGAGCGTCTGGTTGGTGATCTCCTCCGGCCCGGACCATCGCGCGTCGATCCAGGGTGACAGGGTCATCAGGTCGGAGGGAAGGGGATCCAGTCCGAAGATCAGGAGGCTGACGATCCGCTGTGTCCACGTCGTGCCCGCCTTGTACGACGTCGAAATGACGATGTCGCCGGGTCGGCGTTGAAAACTGGCCCACCTCTTCGAGTCGAGGTGGTGGTTCTGGTACACACGGTCCAGCGTCGGTGTCCTGCCCGTCTCGTCGTCGCCCACGCCGCGATCATGACAGGTCGTCCAAGGGAGATGTCTCCCGGCCGGCGACCTGGGATGGGTTGGCGGCACGGCGCCACGGTCGAACTGGGACGTTATGGTTATGAAATAGCAGGTCAGCCTGCTGCCGCTCAATGCTCTCCCGTCCACCCCCGGAGCTATGGGTGGGCGACTCATCGGCATGACTGACGTCCTGCGGCGCTTGACATGCTTAGCATCGAGACAATCGCCACGCCGGGGAGGTGTGACAGAACGACGGCGCACTGGTCCTGTCGACAGCCCTAACAAGTCACCCCGATTCGGCAGGGCCGGAGGTACACGGTGGCCGTTCTGCAACTTGATCGCATTCCGTAACGGCCTGGCACGGATGACGACCGACCGCGGTACCTTGCGCATCAGCTTGAGGAAGAAGATGCGCCGACGGCGGCGATCTCAGCCCGCAGCGCCCGGCTCGCGGCCTGGGCGCTGGCACCGCCCGGCTGGATCCGCGCCAGGCGGGTCCGGCACCCGGGCCGGGAGATAAGGCCCAGAGCCGGGAATTCGGCGGGCACCAGGCACGGCCACCAGCCACCGCCAGGTCCCCCGGCTATCCCCGTGGCCGATCCGGCTGGAGCCTTCTGCCGCAGGCATGATCACCCGCTTTCCGCGGCGTCATGTGAGGTACTCGAATGCAATTCGCCCGTCATCTCCGTAGGCGGCTGCTACCTTTACCCGGCAGACACGCTTCGGGTAATTCCGCGGCGTGCAGAAGCGACCTGAGACTGCCTAGGCGGCTGCCATTCCAGCCTGCACGGAACCTGAAGTTTCCGCAGCTCAGCACCCAGATCAGTAGACACGTGAACCGTCTTCTCTTATACTCAATTCAGCGCTGTGGTGTATGGGCCGATATGGGGCAATGGGTTGTGTCGGTCCTCGGACACGACCCATCTCCCCATATTTGTCGCTTTTCGGGGCGAATGTCTCCGGGCTGATCGTGACGTCGGCCCGGAGTTTGTCTTGTCCGGGCAGGTAGGTGACCTTGAGCCCGAGCTGTTCGTAGATGGCTGCCTTCACCGCTGGCTCGGCGTCGCGGATGACCTCGCGCAGGTCGCCGAGGCCGGTGATGAGGTTACGGATCTCGTCCTCGGTGAGCTGGCGGGCGGGCTCGCGGCGGTCCTGGCTGGCGGCGCGGGTGAGCACGGCGGCGCGCTCGGCCTGGACCTGGCGGGTCCACTCGGCGACGGCTTTGGGGTCGGCTCCGGCGTCGAGGGCGGCCTGGTAGCGGGCGAGCCGGGCGTCGCAGCCGACGATGAGGGCCTCAGTATCCTGGCCGGACGGCGTATGCACGGCGGGGCCTGGGTCCTGGGCGGCTTGCATCTGGCGGATGGTCTGCGTGAGCCGGTGCGGGGCGAAGATGGTCAGCAGCGTCGGGTAGCCGGGGCGCATTGCTGCGGCCCCGGCCCCCTCCGAACCGTTTATGTGGAATTCCACATAATCGGTTGTATGTCCCGCGGCTGATTATGTTGAGCGGTGCCGTCTGACTGAGGGGTCTTCCTGCTCGACGCGATGTCCGGCTGACGCCAGCTCAACATAGTCACAGCCCGTCGAGAAAGGCGAGCAGAGTGTCGGAGGGTCGGTAGCGGCCGGGCTTGATGCCGAGTGGCGTCGTTCGGGCGATCGCTTCTTCCTTGAGCGCCGGGTCGGCGTGCTCGTAGATGTGAGTTGTCTGAGTGCTCTCATGACCCAGAAGCAGCGCAATGGTTGCGATGTCGACTCCTTTGGCTCGCCAGAGCATCGCCGCAGTATGCCGCATTGTGTGCGGAGTGACCCGCTTGGCCATCAGCGACGGGCAGCCGACGAGCGCCGCGTCGGTGTACTTGCTGATGAGCAGTCCGACGGTGTAGCGGCTGAGCGCCCGGCCCTGGCGGGTTGGGAACAGCGGGTCCTCGGGCGCGCCGGCACGCTCGGCGAGCCATTGCCGCAGGAGTGCCGCGGTCTCGCCGGTCAGCGGAGTCGCGCGTCTCTTGCGTCCCTTGCCCTCGACCCGGATGTGGCGGCCGGTGCCGAGGTGGACGTCACCGACGTGCAGGCGGGTCAGTTCGGAGACGCGCACACCGGTCTGGATCATCAGCGCCAGCAGTGCCCGGTCGCGGCGGCCAAGCCAGGTTCCGCGGTCAGGCGCCGCAAGGAGGGCCTTGATCTCGCTGAGGTCGAGGTAGGAAACGGTGCTGCGCTGGTGGCGCTTGGTCGGGATCGCCATCACCCGCGCGATCGTGTGCGCGTGCTCGGGATGCTCGAACGCGGCGAACCGGTAGAAGGAGTGAATCGCGCCGAGCCGCGCGTTGCGGGTCCGCGGACTGTTGCCGCGTTCGTGTTCGAGGTGGCTGAGGAACGCGCCGATCAGCGGCGCGTCCAGGTCGTCGATGTCCAGCTCGAATGGCTGCTTACCAGTCTGGTCGTGCGCGAAGCGCAGCAGCAGCCTGAACGTGTCGCGGTAGGCGGCGATAGTCTCCGGGCTGGCATTGCGCTGGGTGATCAGCCGGCCGGCGAAGAACGCCTGCAGCACGGGCGCGATCGCCGTCATGACAGGATCCCGGGAAACTGTTCCAGGCGCAGGCTGACCAGCTCGAGGTTCATGGCCGTTGCCCCGCGCTGGCCGTGACGCGCCGGGGATGGCGGCTGAGCCAGCGGTAGGCGGCGAGTTTGACCCGGTCCTCGACCAGGAACCAGAACAGGGCATACACCCAGACTAGGCCCGCCCAGGCCCAGCCCAGCGGTGTCATCAGCGCGCCGTAGACGGCGATGCAGGTGGCGATGAGCTGGGTGCCGATCACCGCGCCGAGCAGCAGCGGGGCGGGGGCGGGCCGGGTCCAGAACGGGCCGCGAGTGCGGGTGACGAAGATGGTCAGGTGCCCCGATACCGACAGCTTGAGGTAGATCAGGGTGCGGATCAGCGCGTGGCTGAGCCCGCAGACCGGCCCGGCGAGCGCGAACAGCAGGAACGTCTCGGCCACGCCCATGGTGCCCAGGGCGGTGGCGATGACCAGGGTGGTGCGCATGTCCCAGGCGGCGGGGGTGTCCGAGCCGCGGACGTGGTCGTAGGCGATGGACAAGATCGCGGCGTCGTTCAGGACGGCCAGGAACACGATCATCACCGCGGTGACCGGGAAGAAGTTGAACGCGATGATGGCCAGGACGATCAGCAGCAGCACCCGGATGGTCTCGGCGATCCGGTAGGTGGCATAGCTGGTCATCCGGGCGAAGATCTCCCGGGCCTGGCGGATCGCGTGCACGATCACCGATAGGCCCGGCGCCAGCAGCACCACGTCGGCGGCGGCGCGGGCGGCGTCGGTCGCCCCGGCCACCGCGATCCCGGCGTCGGCCTGCTTGAGCGCCGGGGCGTCGTTGACCCCGTCGCCGGTCATGCCGACGATGTGCCCGCGGGCCTGCAGCAGCCGCACGATCCGGTACTTGTGCTCGGGGAACACCTGGGCGAACCCGTCGGCGGCCTCGACCTGGGCGGCCAGGTCCGCGTCCGCCACGCTGCCGGCGGCTGCTGCGGCCCCGGCGCCGCGGGAGGTGAGGGCGGCGGCGTCCAGGATCTGCTGGCCGAGACCAACCTGCCGGCCGATCTCCTGCCCGATGGCCACCTGGTCGCCGGTGACCATCTTCACGGTCACGCCCAGGTTCCGGGCGGCGGTGATGGTGGCGGCCGAGTCCTCCCGCGGCGGGTCGGCCAGCGGCATTACCCCGAGCAGCCGCCAGGGCCTGTCGGCGTCGGCGCGGGCCACCCCGAGGGACCGGTAGCCGCGGGCGGCGAACCGCCCGGCCACCGCGGTCATCTGCGCGACAGCGGGGTCGCCGGCGCACAGCTCCGCGATCACCTGCGGCGCGCCCTTGCTGACCCGGAACTGGGCCGCGCCGTCGCCGGACACCGTGGCCTCGGTCCGCTTGGTCACCGGGTCGAACGGGACAAACCCGGTGACCTGCTGCCCAGTGGCGGCGGGCGGCGCGGGCGCGGCGGCGAGCACGGCCAGGTCGATCGGGTCGCGGTCCTCGGCGCGGGAGGCCAGCGCGGCGGCGGCCAGCAGGCCCGGGGCGTCGGCGCCTGGCGCGGTCCACGGGCTGGCCACCGCCAGCCGGTTCTGGGTGAGGGTGCCGGTCTTGTCCGAGCACAACACGTCGATGCCGCCCAATTCCTCCACCGCGGGCAGGTGCGACACGACGGCCTGGCGGCGGGCCAGTTGGCGGGCGCCGACCGCCATGGTCACCGACAGCACCGCGGGCAGCGCTACCGGCACCGACGCGATCGTCACCACCAGGGCGAACTCCACCGTCTGCAGGACCGGGTTCCCGCGGGCCAGCGACACCGCCAGCGTCAGCGTCACCAGCACCAGGGCCAGCACGATCAGGTAGCGGCCGATCCGCAGCACCGCCCGCTGGAAATGGCTGACCGTGCCCGCCTCCGCGACCAGTGCCGTGGTCCGGCCGAAAAAGCTCGCCGCGCCGGTCGCGTACACCAGCGCGTCACCCTCGCCCCGGATCACGACCGCGCCCGAATACAGCACCTCACCGGCCCCGCGGGTGACCGGCAGCGACTCCCCGGTCAGCGCCGACTGGTCCACCTGTAGCGAGGCATCCCCGAGCAGCCGCGCATCAGCCGGGGCCACATCGCCCAGCCGCACCCGGATCACGTCACCCGGTACCAGCTCCCGCACCGGCAGGGACGCCCACGCGCCGTCGCGCAGCACCCGGGCGGTGGCCGCCAGCCGCTGCTTGAGCGCGGCGATCGCGTTGGCGGCCTGATGCTCTTCGGTGAACGCCACGCCCACGTTCATCACCAGCAGCACCCCGATCACCGCCGCGTCGGGCCAGTGCCGCAGCACCAGCGACAGCAGCAGCGCCACCTCGATCATCCACGGGATCGGCCCCCAGAAATACCCCGCCAGCACCAGCACCGGGCTCGTGCGTTTCTCGGCGATCTCGTTCGGCCCGAACCGCTCCAGCCGCGCCCGCGCCTGCTCACTGGTCAGCCCGCCCGGCGAGGAATCCAGCTCAGCCGCCATCTCCGGCAGCGGCAGCTCCGCTAGTTCCGCCCCGGCCCGCACTGCCCTCACCTCCTCGGCTCAGTGCTCCTGGCCGCGTCACGGCACGGCCCGGTGCACAGTGCGCTCAGCGGGAGGACCGGCCCCGAACACCGCGGCCAGCGCCTCCTCCGCCACGTCCCCGACCTGGATCTGGCCGGCACCGGCAGCGTCGGCGACGCAGCCGCGCAGGTGCCCGTCCAGGATGTCGCGGCGGGCACGCACGATCGCGCCCTCCACCGCCGACAGCTGGTGCAAAATGTCGATGCAGTACCGGTCGTCCGCCAGCATCCGCAGCACCGCATCCAGGTGGCCCCGCGCGGTCAGCAGCCCCTGCCGCGCCGCCCGGCACCGTCTGTTGTGCTGGCCCGCCGCTCATGCCCGCCTCCCCGCCACCGCCGACGTTAGCTTCTACAAATGCGGTCTATCCACCCCAGGTGGGGAGGACCAGGGCCGTATGTCGCATGGCCCCGGGACCACCGTCCCGGCTAGGGCCCGGCCCTCGATCGCGCATGCGGTCAGCCCCGCGCGCCCAGTTCAAGAGCGACCACGGGCAACCGGGACCGACGCCGCCGGCCTAGCCGCCGAAGGTGTCCTGCAGACAGGTTTCAGGCTGCGCAGGTCAGTGCGACCGGTCTGGCTGTTCCGGCGGCCACGTCTAGGTAACCGGCCGCGTCGTCGAGGCTGAAAAACGGGCCCGCACTTCCTTCCTCGTGCGGATGCTGCTGAAACCGACGCCGCCGAGCGCACGCAGGCGCTCCCGGCTGGCCAAACTGAAGATCAGCTGTCCCCACATCAGCGCCAGGCCGGACAGATTCCGCTCCTCCTTGCCGTCAGAAGTCAGCTGGCCGGTCCCACGGCACGGCCTCGGCCTCTTTCTCGGCCACCTCCTCCAGTTCCGCTTGCCGGTCCGCCTCGTCTCATGCAAGGCGCTGGCAATTGCCGCAGCCTGCTCCCCGGCCACCTTCGTCTCGGCCTCGTCCAGCTCGGCTTGGGCCCTGGCGGCCTTCGCCTGCGGATCGCGCCTGCTGTGGTGCCTCGCGCCGCCGGGCGTCACGATGCTCGCGGGCTTCCTGATCAGTCCCATTACGACCATCCCCTGGCTTGGCAGCCTCAACGAGCACACCCGCTGGCAACCGGGCATGTTCAGCTCGGCCAGCAGGGCCGCGTCCCCAGCGACCACTTCCCGTGGCTCGGGCTGGGGTTCTTCGTGGTGATCCCGGTCCTCGGCGGGCTGCTGTACGGGCCGCCGATCTACCGGTACGCGCGGGAGGCCCGCGGGCATGGCGTGCCCGAGGTGATGACCGCGGTCGCCTGGGCAGCGCGCCGTTACTGTCCGGGCTGCCGTCAGGGATCGCGCTGCACCGGCCGACCAGCTAACTGCTGGTCGCGGTCCTGGCGGTGATCGCGGCGCTGATCGGCCTGGCGTTCGCGAAGATCCTGTACGCGACCGAGGACATCTGCGACCGGCTGTGGGGCGCCCGGCCGGAGTGGGCCCGGCCGGCGGCGTGGCGCTGGGCCTGCTGCTGGCGATCCCGCAGATGTACGGCGTCGGCTACCCCGTCATGTACAAGGCGGTCGGCGGCAGCTACGCGCTGTGGTTCCTGATCGTGCTGGCCGCCGCGAAAATGCTCGCGTGCAGCCTGACCATCGGCATCGGCGGGTCGGGCGGGGTGTTCGCGCCGTCGCTGTTCATCGGCGCCACCTCCGGCACGGCTTTCGGCGAGATCGCCGGCGACGTGTTCGGCCCTGCCGCCGTGCCTGGGACCGTGCGCAGCTGCCCGGTCGGGTGACCGGCCGGCGCATTCCGCGGATGCTGCTGGCAGCCATGATTCTGCACCTCGGTTCGGCCTAGCCGGACGAGGAACCTGGGCGCTTGCCGCCGCGGCTGCGGCGAAGCGCTGTGCCCGCCGCCACTTCGTGGCATTTATATCGTAATACGATGCAGTTATCAATGTCCGGGATGTCTGCCACCTCAGCGCTGGGGCCTTTGGCAGGCGATCGCGCACGAAAGAGCGCGATTGGTATAGTCGCGCGACCTGGGCAGCCTGCACGAACGCGTCCGCCTGGCTCCAGTCCGGGGCGAGCGGCTGGCAGTGCGCCGGTGCGGGCAGCGTATTGACGGAAATATCGCGTTACGATAGGTTTTCTGCGCCAAGGGGTGTGCGCCGCAGCCTCCCGGGCCGCGGCTTCTGGTGGCTGCGGCGCGCCTCCTGTTCATCGTGGCTTGCGCAGCGCCTCAGGCTCAGGATGCGGCTGTGGCCACCGCCGGCCGCCGGCTAGGACGGCGGGACGAACCTGTCACGGGCGTGCATGCCGTAGGGCTCGGTGGCGACCAGCACGCGCCACGCGGCTGAGCAGATGGTCTCCGACCAGCGGATTCCGGCCCTGCCAGGCACCGCGGGCTGCCAGGCGGCGATCTCGTCCAGGTGCTCATACAGCGCGGGGATGTCGAAGAACTTCAGCACGTAGATGCAGGCACTGTGGATCCGGTGCCCTGGGGCGCGAGCATCTGGGTCCAGGACCTCCATGATCTCCGCCAGATCCCCGGCCAGCTGCCGCAGCGAATAGCTTTGATCGAACTCCCCGAACCGGGACCACCAGGCCGGGCCGCCGCGCCCGGCGGCTGGCACCCAGGGCGGAAGCATGTGCATCGAATTGGTGATGATCTCCAGGTCGCTGCGGATATCCGCATTCCGGTCATCATGCTCCATGTTCTGCTCACTCATTCCGCTCGCCCGCCAGATTGAGATACATGTTCGCAGCGGTTCACCAGGGGTGGCGAACGGCGAGATGATCAGCCAGATGCCGGCCAGCGCGCTGGCCGGCTGCAGGCAGGGCGGGCCGCGCCCGGTTACCGCGGACACGGCCAGGGCCAGCACCGCCAGGCCGGCGATCAGGTCGCTGGCGGTGGCGTTGCCGCCGTAGGCCTGCAGGGACAGGAACCACGGCGAGATCCCCACCCACAAGCCGACGAGCATGCCCGCCATGATGCACGCCTAAACGGCCATGCCCGGCGCAGCGAAGCCGGCGCGCTTGGGACCGGGCACGGGCATGGCCTGGCTCGCGGCGCCGTTGCCGGGTACCGCCTGCGCGCCGGGAGGCTCCCGGCGCGGACGATGCAGCTGCATCGCAACCTCCTTGCTGCTCGGGCGTCCTCGCGGCCCGCCTGCGGGACCCGGCCGGGCGTCCCGATTTTTATCGTATCGCGATATTTATCCTCTCCCGGGCTATCCCGGCCGTGATCGCGGTCAAGAGGCTACAGGTGTGAGGCCCGGCGTTCCGTGCTTAGTCTGTGCTGCTCGCGTGCCGGCCGACGGGTATATCGTGCCGCGAAATACTCGGATGAGTTGACAATCCTGCCGAGGAGAGCGATTATTTAGATCGTAGTACGACGTATTTGGAGATGGGTATGGCTCTCCCCCGTCGCCAGCGGCGGATCCTCGAGGCGATCAACCACCAGATGACCAGCGCAGATCCGCGCCTGGCCCGGCTGCTCGGCACGTTCGGCCGGCTCTGGGCTGGTGAGCCCCTGCCCGCCCGCGAGCAGCTGCCCACCCGGGCGGGCCGGTTCTGGTCCGGCCTGTGGGAAGCTTTCGCCGCGGGCGTCTGGCCAGCGCCGCCGCTCACGGACCCGCCGATGACCGATGCGGCCGGAGGCCCCGGCACGGGACGCGGCTCCATCCCCACTCGGCCGGGCCGGGCGCGGCAGGCACCTGACAGGCCCGCCCAGAGCGGCCAGGACGACCGCCGGCCACGGGGGAGAGGGTGAGAACTGCCGCATGACGGCCCGGGCACCGCACGCTGCTACCTGTGGTACGTCCTGACCGCCGCGGCACGGTCGGCCTGGCTGGCCGCCGGCCTCGCCGGACGACTTTTGATCGCGCGACGACATGAAGGCCCGGCCCGCGGGTAGCCGGCCTGCGGGCAACCAGGATGACCCTGTTCAAGGGCCTTAGGGACAAGGCACGATTCCAGGCCCACGGCGAGGCGAGCCGTGAGCCGCCGCGCCCTGCCCGCTATCGCGACGCTCTCGTCGTCGTGCTGGCGCTGACCACGGGCGCGGTTGATGCGGTGTCCTATCTGCGGCTGGGAAAGGTGTTCAGCAGTGTCATCACCGGGAACCTCGCGTTGCTGGGCGTGGCCACGGGCCAGCATGATGCCATGCTGGCGCTGAACGCGGGCCTGGCGCTGGCAGGCTATGCCTGCGGTGTCCCGGCCGGCGGGGCCTTCGCCGGGACGCCGGAGCGAGGCCAGCCGGCCTGGCCAGCCAGGGTCGCTCTTACCCTGGCCGCCGAATGGGGCGTGCTCGCCGCGTTCAGCGGCGAATGGCTTGTCACCGGCGGTCATCCGGCCGGCGCCAGCCGTCTGGCCCTGCTGCCGCTCGGCGCGGCCGCGATGGGCATGCAGAGCACCGCGGTGCGGCGCCTGGGCCCGATGTCCACCACCTACCTGAGTAGCGCGATATTCGTGCCGGAACGCGGTAACCGTCGATCCCGGAGCGGGGGTGGGGTGAGGTAGTGGGCCAGCCGGCCGGCGCAGCGGTTCCGCCAGGCCGCCAGCGCCTCGGCCCGGCCGGGCTCGCGGCCCGCGACCGCCCGGCCGGGAACGGTGCTGGCGCAGGCCAGGCCCGCGGCGGCCAGCGACCCGGCCACCAGCGCTTCGCGCAGCGCGGCCGTCCGCCAGCGGCCAGACAGCAGGCCGAGCCCGAGCATGCTGGCGGCGTGAGCCGCGTCCACCTCGGCGCCGAGCACGAGGACCGCGCGGCTGGGGTGGTCGGCGGTGAGCGCGGCCTGGGCCAGCTGCCTCACCCCCAGGACCCTGGCCACCGGGGCGGCTGGCCGGGGTGCGGCGGGCCGCGCCGCCCAGCTGAGGTAGGCCGCGCCGAGCGCCGCCCGGCAGGCGGTCAGCGCGTCCGGGCCGGTGGCCTTCACCGCTGTTCCCACGGCCGGGCCAGCCGCGCGGCCGATTCG
>Ga0335081_10008324_pt1 | contig 16630 bp, 15 predicted proteins | sample Lox_Sample_35_FD_206713 | JGI IMG/M metagenome (GOLD analysis project Ga0335081, IMG submission 206713) | Soil microbial communities from Loxahatchee National Wildlife Refuge, Florida, United States - Lox_Sample_3.5 | ecosystem: Environmental > Terrestrial > Soil > Wetlands | place: USA... | reverse complement strand
CGCCTCGAGGAGGCGGATCGGCGTGGCCTCATCGCCCCACAGCGCGCGGATCCGCCGGTCCTCCTCCGACAGCGGCTCGGAGGCGAGGGCGATGCGCTTGAGCGCCGCGATGTAGCGATCGCGCGCCGCGTCGATCGTCCGCTCGCGCTCGCGCGCGGACGTGTTCGCCGTGAATTGCAGCGTCTCGTACACGACGGACAGGTTGTTCTCGTCGTGGAGGTAGCCGGCATTGGTGTTGATCTGCGTGTACACGCGGACCCAGAACTGCACATCGCGCTCGAGGGCCGCTGGATGCGGGACCTGGCTTTCCGCGGCGAATGCGTCGGGGACGATCGGCAGCACCGAGAGAACGAGCAGCACCCAGCGCCTCAGGCCCCGGCGACGTGTCGATTTCATTTACACCCTCTGAGCACAGCGTCGTCGAATAAAATCAAATAGTTAGAAATGGCAGAGCCGCGATGACCGATTCCGAGAGCGCAACGAGTGTCGATGACTTTGACAAAGCGCTTCTCAGGAGCCTCGAGGCATGCCTCAGCAGGGCTCCCATGGGCCACCCGGATCAGACTGCAAGGCTCGCATAAGGTGCGGCGCGTCACATTTAACTGCGTCGCAGATACAAGATGTCAGATCGGGACGGGCCTGGCTGCCTGCTGGCATGAGCGTTGCACCTAGGTAGGAGCAGCGGCGCAAGAACACCCGGAAGGAAGTACAGCTAGGGCGATCTTCAGATACAAGAACCAAGCGGGCCTCGGCGTCCCAAGCAACGCCGACGGCCCGCAACCGGATAACAACTAGAAGACACTCCTCCACAGCAAGCAAGCGACCGAATCGACCCCGCGTTCAGCGGGGTTTTTTTCGTCCCTGACAAAACAAGGCAGCCGCGGGCGCTGCCTTGAAGAGCGCGCGCCGGTGCTTTCCCGCATATAGCGGTAGCCGGGCGGGGAACCCGGTGCCGGCGCGCAAGCCGAGCCTGTCAGTTACGCGACTCGTCCCTCCCTACTCCCACCTCTCGCCCCAGCTCAACAGCGGCCACCGTCAGCCGCACTTGGAATCGCCGCAGTTCAGGCACGTCATGCAGCCGTCCATCATGATGACCGCCGCCGTGCTGCACTTTCCGCAGAGCTGTGCGCCCTCGGGAAAGTGTGACTTGGCGAAGGCGTCGGCCTGCTTGCCGCGCGCCTCGAACTCCGCCCGCTTCTCGTCCACCAGCTTCCTCTGGTGCTGATCGAGCTCGGGCTTGCGCATGAGCCCGATGCTCTGCAGATGCCGCTCGATCACGTAGCCGAGCTCGGCGATGATCGAGGGCATGAACTTGCCGCCGGGCTGCCAGTAGCCGCCGCGCGGATCGAACACGGCCTTGAGCTCGTCCACCAGAAAGGTCACGTCGCCGCCCTTGCGGAACACCGCGGAGATGATCCGCGTCAGGGCCACGATCCACTGGAAGTGGTCGAGATTCTTCGAGTTGATGAAGATCTCGAATGGGCGCCGCTGCTCGAACTCGGTGCCTTCGTTGAGCACGATGTCGTTGATGGTCACGTACATCGCGTGATCGGAGATCGGCGTCTTGATCTTGTAGGTGGAGCCGACCAGCATCTCCGGACGCTCGAGCCTCTCGTGCATCCGGATGACCTTCGCCGTGCGTCCGGCGCGGTCCTTCACGAGATCCGAATCGGCGCCCGCAGTGGGCCCCTTCGCCTCGGACGGCTTGTCCTCGGCCTTCTGCACGCTGTACTTGACGATCTTCTTAGCGATCTTGATGGTCATTGCCTGGCTCCTCTACGGCCAATGTTCCCTAAAAGCGGCCGTAGTACCCGTCGCGCATCGCATCGAACAGATTCGCCGCCGTGTGGATCTCGCCGTCGTACTCGATCTCCTCATCGCCGCGCGCCTCGATCACCGTGCCGTCCTCGAGGGTGAATTTGTAGAGGGTGTTCTTGAGGTCCTGCTCCTTCACCAGCACGCCCTGGAAGGCTTCCGGATTGAACCGGAACGTCGTGCAGCCCTTGAGCCCCTGCTCGTGCGCGTACAGATAGATGTCCTTGAACTTCTCGTACGGCATGTCCGTCGGCACGTTCGCCGTCTTGGAGATCGAGGAGTCCACCCACTTCTGCGCCGCCGCCTGGATGTCGACGTGCTGCTGCGGCGTCACGGTGTCCGAGGCGATGAAATACTCCGGCAGGCGCTCCGCATCGCTCGCGCCATCGGGCTTCGCCTTCGGGTTCACGAGCTCGCGGTACGCGAGCAGCTCGAAGGAGTAGACATCGATCTTCTCCTTCGACTTCTTGCCCTCGCGGATCACGTTGCGGAAGTAGTGATGGGCGAACGAGGGCTCGATGCCGTTCGAGGCATTGTTCGCAAGCGACAGCGAGATCGTGCCCGTCGGGGCGATGGAGCTGTGGTGCGTGAAGCGCGCCCCGACCTCGGCGAGCTCGTGCACCAGCTGCGGGGCTGCCTCGGCGACCCGCTGCATGTAGCGGCTGTACCTCGCGTGCAGCAGCCGCCCCGGAATCCTCGCGCCGGGCTTCCAGCCATCGCGCGCCATCTCCGGGCGCTTACGCAGCATCTCGCGCGTGACCGTGAACTCCTCGTTCATGATCGGCGCGGGCCCCTTCTCCCGCGACAGCTCGAGCGCCGCTTCCCAGCCCGCGACCGCCATCTCGCGCGACACGTCCTCGGTGAACTTGACCGACTCCGGCGAGCCGTACTTCATGCCGAGCAGCGTGATCGTGCTGCCGAGGCCCAGGAATCCCATGCCGTGGCGCCGCTTGCGCAGGATCTCATCGCGCTGCTGCGCGAGCGGCAGGCCGTTGACCTCGACGACATTGTCGAGCATGCGCGTGAACACCCGCACGACCTCGCGGTACTCGTCCCAATCGAACTCGGCGAAATCGGTGAACGGGTTCTTGACGAAGCGCGTGAGGTTCACCGAGCCCAGGAGGCACGAGCCGTAGGGCGGAAGCGGCTGCTCTCCGCAGGGGTTGGTCGCACGGATGTTCTCGCACCACCAGTTGTTGTTCATCTCGTTGACGCGATCGACGAGGATGAAGCCCGGCTCGGCGAAGTCGTAGGTGGAGGACATGATCACGTCCCACACGCGCCGCGCCGGCAGCGCCTTGTAGATCTTGCAGGCGACCAGGCCCTCGTCGTTGACGACATAGCCCTCGTGCACCGGCCACTCGCGCCACACGAAGCGCGCGGCGTCGCTCAAATCGGCCTGCTCGGCGTCCTGCTCCCTGCGGCTCACCGGGAAGGCGAGCTTCCACTCGCGGTCCTCGCGCACCGCCTGCATGAACTCATCGGTGATCAGCAGCGAGAGATTGAACTGCCGCAGCCGCCCGCTCTCGCGCTTGGCGCGGATGAACTCCATCACATCCGGATGGCCCACATCGAACGTGCCCATCTGCGCGCCGCGGCGGCCGCCCGCCGAGGACACGGTAAAGCACATCTTGTCGAAGATATCCATGAAGGACAGGGGCCCGGAGGTATAGGCGCCTGCGCCGGAGACGTACGCGCCGCGCGGCCGCAGTGTCGAGTGCTCATACCCGATCCCGCAGCCCGCCTTGAGCGTGAGTCCCGCCTCGTGGACCTTCTTCAGGATGTCGTCCATCGAGTCGCGGATCGTGCCCGAGACGGTGCAGTTGATCGTCGAGGTCGCCGGCTTGTGCTCGAGCGCGCCCGCATTGGAGGTCACGCGCCCGGCCGGAATCGCGCCGCGCCGCAGAGCCCACAGGAAGCGCTCGTACCACTGCTCGCGGGTCTCCTCACGCTCGACATCGCACAGCGCACGGGCGACACGCTGGTAAGTGTCGTCCATCGTCTTGTCGATGGGAGTGCCGTCCTTCGCCGAGAGACGATATTTCTTGTCCCAGATGTCGAGCGATGCTTCCTGGAACGGAATCGTGCTCACGTCCCGCGCTTCGATTTTCACGACGGTGTTCATGTGCCAGCGACACTCCGCAATGTGGTGCCCCGTCTGACGGATCTAAAGGGAAACGCCGTTCGTGCGGGCCCTTCAAAAGCGGCCTCATGCTGCAGATTTGAACGGTCCAGCAGCTGCTGTCAGACAGCGCGTCCCTAGAGATCTCCCCCCGGCACGAGGATCCTGATTGCGTTGCGCAACACAAGATCTTGTGTCGGGGTCAGAAGCCTAATGAGGCTTAACATAGCCGTCAAGAATCCCGTCGAGACATATTCTGGCCTTCTTTATTCAATAAAAACATGCTGTTACGATACTATCGGCCGAGAATTCGATGGGCCGTGCAGCAAGAATTTTGCGCACGGCGGCTCAAGCCCGACCTCAACATCTTGTGTTCGCGCATCCACACGCTGCACCCAGTCCGCCCACATCTTCTTCACAGCTTCTCAACCGCCCGTCCCGGGCGCCCGCCGTTGCGGCCATGCCCTTGAAAGCCGTGGCTGCAGCCATAGATCAGTCGGCATTCGCGGTTGTCGCGATCACTTGTGGAGGAATTTCAGACATGACACTCGTTCGTTACGAGCCCTGGAGCTTCGGTCGCTGGCAGCGGCGAATCGACCGCATCCTCGACGACGCCTTCGCGGCCCCGAGCGCCGCCAACGTTGCGTGGATTCCGTCGGTCGACGTGCACGAGACGGCGGACCGCTATGTCGTCCGCGCCGATCTGCCGGGCGTTGACCCGAAGAACATCGAGATCACGGCCGAGGACGGCGTGCTCACCTTGAAGGGCGAGCGCCAGAGCGAGAAGCGCGAGAGCGCGCAGGACGCCGGACTCCAGCGCATCGAGCGCGTTGCCGGCTCGTTCGTGCGGCGCTTCACGCTGCCCGAGACAGCACAGGCGGAGGCCATCACCGCCACGCACTCGAACGGCGTGCTGGAGCTGAGCATTCCGAAGCAGCCGAAGCCGGAGCCGCGCCGCATCAAAGTCGAGGCGGCCTGAGGCTCACGTCCTGTTCATCGGGGTCGCGCCTGCGACCCCGAGCGACGGGGCGCACAGGCTTCAGACAGGGCATTACAATGCGGGGCACCCCGCCGGCCCGCCCAGCCGGCACTTCCAAGGCCGCCTCCTATGAATCGCCTCATCGTGCTGCTCGCCGCGCTCGCGACGCTCGCGGTGGGCGGCGCGGCCGCAGCGACCGCTCTTCCGCAGACTGACGGCGACTCGCCGCTGCCATCGCTGGCGCCGATGATCAAGCGGATCTCGCCGGCGATCGTCAACGTCGCGACGCGCGGCACGATCAAGGATCGCAGTCCGCAGAATCCGCTGCTGGAGGATCCGTTCTTCCGTCGCTTCTTCGATGTGCCTCCCAGCCTCGGGTCGCACGAGCGGCCCTTCCAGAGCGCAGGGTCCGGGGTCATCTTCGATGCGCGCCGCGGCTACATTCTCACCAACGCGCACGTGATCGAGAACGCCAGCGAGATCACCGTGACGCTGCAGGACAGCCGCGACCTGCAGGCCGAGGTCGTCGGCAGCGACGAGCCCTCCGACGTAGCCGTGCTCAAGGTAAAGCCGGACAATCTCACGCAGATCGCCCTCGGAGACTCCTCCAAGCTCGAGGTGGGCGACTTCGTCGTCGCCATCGGCAATCCCTTCGGACTGCAGAACACCGTCACCTCGGGAATCGTGAGTGGGCTTGGCCGCTCCAACATCAGCCCCGACGGCTACGAGGATTTCATCCAGACGGATGCCTCGATCAATCCGGGCAACTCCGGTGGCGCGCTCGTCAACCTGCGCGGCGAGCTGGTCGGTATCAACACCGCGATCCTGGCGCGCTCCGGAGGCAATATCGGCATCGGGTTCGCCATTCCGGTGAACATGGCGCGCGGGGTTCTCGAGCAACTGCTGCAGTTCGGCTCCGTGAAGCGCGGCGTGCTCGGGGTCAGCACCTATGTCGTGAGCGCGGACATCGCCGCCGTGTACGGTCTCGCCGCGCCGCAGGGCGCGCTGGTCACGCAGGTCGTCGCGGGCTCGGCCGCCGAGCGCGCCGGCGTGCGAACCGGTGACATCATCACCTCGGTGAACGGTGCGGCGGTGAAGAGCCCGACGGAGCTGCGCAACAGCGTGGGTCTCATGCGGGTCGGCGATTCCATCGACCTCGGCGTGCTGCGCGAGGGCAAGGCGAGCCATCTCACCGCCGTGATCGCGGCCGCTCCGACCACGGAGCGCAGGCCCGCGGAGATTCATCCGGGCCTGGAAGGCGCAACCCTCGTCGACGCGCCGGACGGCGGAGCCCTGGTCCGAGGTGTCGAGCCCGGCAGTACTGCGGCGCAGGCCGGCTTGCGCAACAACGACGTGATCGTCGGCGTGAACCAGTCGCGCGTCGGGAGCGTGCAGGAGCTGCGCGAGCGGGCGAGCGGCGCGGCGACGCTGGTTCTCGAGGTCCGGCGCGGCACCGCGATCGTGCTGGTTCCGGTGCACTGAGAGCCCCGTCAGATGAAGCTCACGACCTCAAGGCTGCGGATCTGTGTGCTCGGCGGCACGGGTTTCCTCGGCACGGAGCTCATCTCGCACCTGGCCGCGGCCGGGCATTGGGTCCGCGTTCCGACGCGGCGCCTGACGCACGGCAGCCACTTGCGCGTGCTCCCCACAGTGGAGGTCATCGCCGCCAACATTCACGACCGCCGCGTGCTCGGGGAGCTGCTGAGCGGCATGGATGTAGCGGTCAATCTGGTCGGCATCCTCAACGAAACGCACCGCGTCAGCTTCGAGTCGGTGCACGTGCAGCTCACCGCGAAGCTGCTGGAGGAAGCCCGGATCGCGCGCGTGCGGCGCCTGCTGCACGTGAGCGCGCTCGGCGCCGACGCGCACAATGCGCCGAGCCGCTACCTGCGCACCAAGGGCCGTGCCGAGCAGCTGGTGAAGGAAGCCGACTTTCTCGCCCCCACCCTCTTTCGTCCCTCCGTCATCTTCGGGCCCGGCGACACGCTCACCAACCGCTTTCAGGGACTGCTGCGCCTTGCGGGCGGCTTCATCCCGCTCGCTCGCGCGACGACGCGGTTCGCGCCCATCTGGGTGGAGGATGTGGCGGCCGCGCTCGTCAACGCGCTGCACGACCGGGCGAGCTCGGGACGCACCTACGAGCTGTGCGGGCCCGAGATCGTGACGCTCGAGCAGCTGGTGCGGGTGACCGCGGCCAGCGCCGGCCAGGCGTGTCATGTGATACGGGTGCCGAATTTCCTTGCCCGGCTACAGGCACTGGTCATGGGCTTGCTGCCGGGCAAGCCGTTCTCGCTCGACAATTTCCGCTCGCTGAGTGTGGACAGCGTGTGCCGCGAAGACGGCTGCGCGGCCCTTGGCATCCGGCCCCGCGGCATGAGTGCAATCGTGCCGACCTATCTCGGCGGCGAGTCGCTGCAGGCCCGGCTCAACCGCTATCGCGCGACGGTGGCGCGCTAGAGGCGTCGCGGCACACCAGGGCATCGCGCTCGGCCTGCGGTCGCCGCGCGAGCTCACGCACCCGGGCGTAGAAGGCCGGTAGATCCCCGTTCGCCTCGCGCAGCATGCGCTCGAACCCCGGCACGCAGTCGTAGTAGGTGGCGACGGATGCGAGATGCGCATTGTTGAGCCCCGACTCGAGCCAGTCGCGGTAGGGCGAGGGCGCATGCTGGCGCTGCTCGAGCTCGCGCATCGCATCGGCAAGCGCATCGAGCCGCGCGCGCTTGCGCGCCCGCATCTGCTCGCGCTCGACCCCGCTTGCGTAGAGCCGGGCGAGATCCTCGCGGGCGTCGCGCAGCAGGCGCACGTATTGCAGGTAGCGTGCCGTGGCCGCCTGATACGCCCCGAGCTCGGCGAGGCGCCCGTTCGCAGCCAGCCAGCGCGCGAGCCCCTCGTCCTCCACGGCTGTCGCGAATGCCTCGTTGAAGGCGCTGTCGTTGCGCACGTAAATCAACTGATGCGCCAGCTCGTGGAACATGATCCCGGCGAGCTCCGCCTGGCCGTAGACCAGCATCGTGCTCACGAGGGGATCCGCGAAGCGTCCGAGCGTCGAGTAGGCCGGCACACCATCCACCAGCACATCGAAGTGGCGCGCCGCGAGTCCCGCGGCGAACCTGCGGGCGCTCTTCTCGTGAAAGTAGCCGCGGTAAGCGACGCAGCCGGCGACCGGAAAGCACCACTCGCGCGGCCTCACCGAGAATTCCGGCGTGGCGACGACGTTCCACACGATGTACATGCGGTGAATGTCGGCATACGTGCGGTAGCTGCGGTTGTCGGGCAGCCCGAGCGAGCGCGAGGCGAACTCGCGGGCCGCGCTCACATCGTTGAGCGTCGCGCGCAACGCCGCGGGCGTGCGTGGATCGGTGATCACGCGCTCAATCGGCCGCCGTGCGTGCAGCAGCTGCTCCTCGCCACGCGCCGCCTGCAGCACGTACAGCGTGCCGCAGCCTGGCAGGAGGCCGAGCGCGAGGCCGGTGAGTGCGACCCTGAGAGCCGTCCGGGGAGTTAACATGCGCGCATGCAAGTCTACTTGGTCGGCGGCGCCGTTCGTGATCGGCTACTCGGCCTGCCCGTGCGCGAGCGCGATTGGGTCGTAGTCGGCGCCCGGCCCGAGGAGCTCGCGGCTCGCGGCTTTCTGTCGGTGGGGCGCGAGTTCCCGGTCTACCTGCATCCGCAGACGCGCGAGGAATACGCGCTCGCGCGCCTGGAGCGCAAGACCGCGCCCGGCTATCGGGGCTTCGTGACCGAGTTCACCCCCGAGGTGACGCTGGAGGATGATCTGCGGCGCCGCGATCTCACCATCAACGCGATGGCCGAGACCGAGAGCGGCGCGCTGATCGATCCTTACGGCGGCCGGCGCGACCTCGAGCAGCGCGTGCTCCGTCACGTCTCGGACGCCTTCGTGGAAGACCCGGTGCGGATCCTGCGCCTTGCCCGCTTTGCGGCGCGCTTCGCGCACCTGGGCTTCACAGTGGCCGACGAGACCCGTGCGCTGATGCGCCGCATGGTCGGGTCGGGCGAGGTCGACGCGCTCGTGTCGGAGCGCGTATGGAAGGAGACCGAGCGGGCACTCGGCGAACGCGATCCGCAGGTCTATTTCGAGGTGCTGCGCGAGTGCGGCGCGCTCGCCGTCGTGTTTCCGGAGCTGCAGGCGCTGTACGGCGTGCCCCAGCCCCCACGCTGGCATCCCGAAATCGACACCGGCATCCACACCATGCTCGTGCTCGGCTGCGCGGCACGCCTCTCGTCCTCGACCGCCGTGCGCTTCGCGGCGCTGGTGCACGACCTCGGCAAGGCACGTACGCCGCGCGAGAAGTGGCCGAGCCATCACGGTCACGAGGCGGCGGGGGTGCAGCTGATCGAGCAGCTCGCGAGCCGGCTGCGTGTGCCGAACGCACATCGAGAGCTCGCGATACTCACCGCGCGGGAGCACGGCCGCGTGCATCGCGCGCAGGAGCTGCGTGCGTCCACCGTGCTCGAGCTGCTCGAGGCGACCGACGCCTTCCGGCGCCCGGAGCGCTTCGCCGATCTGCTGATCGCGTGCGAGGCCGATGCCCGCGGTCGCACGGGGCTCGAGGACCGCCCCTATCCCCAGCGGGACTATCTCCGCCGCGCGTTCGCCGCCGCAGCGGCCGTCACGCTGACCGCCGAGGAGCGAGCGGGACTTGCGGGCGCCCAGATCGGCGAGCGGATGCGGGAGAAGCGGCTGGCGGCGCTGAGCGCGCTGGCACGCGGTGCCTGCGGCTAGTGAACCATCCCGGCGTGGGCCATCGCCAGCAGCGCGGCGCCGAAGGCGATCCGATACCACGCGAACCAGGTGAAGCGATGGCTCTGCACGTAGCGCAGCAGCCACTTCACCGCAATGAACGCCACCACTCCCGACACCACGAATCCCACTGCGAGCGCGTTCCAGTCCTCGTTCCCGGTCTCGTGGCGCACCTTCCAGTACAGGTACCCAGTCGCGGCGAACATCGTCGGGATACCCACCAGAAACGCGAACTCGGTCGCCGCGGCGCGCACGGTGACGCCCGCGAGCATCGCGGCAAAGATCGTGGCCGCCGAGCGCGAGGTTCCCGGCAGAACGCCCGCCAGGAACTGACACACGCCGACCCAGAAGGCCACGTTCCAGGTGATCTCGGTCGCGGGCGGCTTGTTGGCCAGATAGTGCTCGATCACCAGGATCAGCACGCCGCCCACGAAGAACGCGATGGCGATGGGTACGACCGCTTGCGGCAGCTTGAAGCCAAGCTTCTCGGCCGCCAGCCCGCCGACACCGGTGATCACGAAGGCGACCACGAGCTTGAGCAGGTAGTCGCGGTTCGCGGGCTGGTCCCACCGCGTGAGCAAGGTCACCAGGCGCTTCCAGTAGATGAGCACGATCGCGAGAATCGCTCCCGCCTGAATCGCGACGTTGAAGAGATCGGTGCGCGCGCCGAGCCACTGCTCGGCGACGAGCAGATGCCCGGTGCTCGAGACGGGCAGGAATTCGGTCACGCCCTCGACGATCCCGAGGATGATGGTATTGAGTGTATCGGTCACGGTCTCGCTGTCGTCCTCATCTAGAGTGATCCGCGCAGATCCTGATGGGCGAAACCGGCAAGCGGGGCGCGCCAGTCCCGCCCCAGTGCCATCACCTTGAAGGCCTCGCCCATTTCCCCCGGCATGAGCAGGCGATGCGCCTCGCTCGCCCGCCGCAACCGCTCGATCCCATCACCCGAAGCGGCGCGCTCTGCCAGTCCGTTGCCCAGCAGAAACGCGGCTTGCGTTGCGAATCCCAGCACCTCGAGACCGCCCGCATCCGCCGCTTCCGCGACGGCGGTGAAGTCCACCCAGGCGGTGATGTCCTGCACGCCTACGCAACGCAACGGATCGTCATGGGCCCGGTGCCGGAAATGGCAGCGCAGTGTCCCGTACCTCCGCTCCGGGTGATAGTAGTGCGCGCGCGGCAAGCCATAGTCGAACAGCAGCATCACACCGCGCTGCAGACAGGCTGCGAGGCTCGCCAGCCAGGGCCCGAGCCGCAGGGACAGCTCGCACTCGTAGTCCTCCGGCAGCGGCTCGGGGAGTGCCCCGAGGACCGCAGCCAGGCGCGCACGCACCTCGGCAGGCGCCGGCCGCTCCTGCTCGATCAGGGCACCGTCCGCACCGAGTCCGACGCCACGCACGCGGGGACCGTCGGCGCGAAGGACCAGGCGCTGCACCGGCAGTGCATCGAGCACCTCGTTCGCAAGCATCACGCCCGCGAGCGGCTGCTGCGGCAGGCGCTCGAGCCAGCTGACGCGCTGCCTGATCCGGGGCGGCAGTGCCTCGAGGTGCTCGCGCTGCCGCGCTTTGAGATCCGCGCTGACCTCCAGGATCGCGTAGCGCCTTGGAAGCCGCCCCAGGGCATCGAGCCGCTGCAGCAGTACCGCGGCGAGGCGGCCGGAGCCCGCGCCGATCTCGAGAATCTCCCCGGCCGTCTCCTCGAGGATCGGGACGCACTGCTGCGCGACACACTCACCGAACAGTGGCGAGATCTCCGGCGCGGTGACGAAATCGCCGGCGGCGCCGAGCTTCGCGCTGCCGGCGCTGTAGTAGCCCAGGCCCGGCGCATACAGGGCAAGCTCCATGAACGTCTCGAAGTCGACAAACCCGTGCGCGTCGCGGATTCGGCCGCGCAGCAGCTCGAGCAGTGCCCGGGAATGCTCCGCCTCCGCTGCCGTCAGCGCGGGCAACGTTGAGAGCTGCGCGGATGCCGTCATAATCGGTACCCATGCCCGAGGATCACACCGCGGCGCTGGCCGGCAAGACCGCGCTCCTCACCGGCGCGGCGCGCCGCGGCGGCGCGCCGATCGCCCGGACGCTGCACGCGAGCGGTGCCGCGGTGATCGTGCACTATCGCAGCTCCGCGGCCGCCGCGACCGAGCTGGTCGCCGAGCTCAACGCGATACGCGCCGGCTCCGCGGTGGGGCTGGCGGCCGACCTGCGCGAGGTCGGGCGCGTCCGCGAGCTGGCGAGCGCCGCGCGCGCGGCATTCGGACGGCTGGATATCCTCGTGAACAACGCCTCGACGTTCTACCCGACGCCGCTCGGGGAGATCGATGAGGCGAGCTTCGAGGACCTCCTCGGCTCCAACCTCAAGGCGCCACTGTTTCTCTCCCAGGCCGTCGCAGCCAGCCTGCGCGACTCGCACGGCCTCATCGTGAATCTGGCCGATATCCACGGTCTGCGTCCGCTGCGCCGCTATGCCGTGTACAGCGCCGCCAAGGCCGGGCTGATCATGCTCACGCGGGCGCTCGCCCGCGAGCTCGCGCCGGAGGTGCGAGTCAACGCGGTCGCGCCCGGGCCGGTGCTGTGGGATGAGGCCGCGGCAGACCCGCAGCTGCAGCAGAAGATCCTGGAGCGCACCCCGCTCAAGCGCCCGGGGTCCCCGAGCGATGTGGCCCGCGCGGTACGTTTTTTTGCCGTGGAGGCGCCGTACGTCACCGGCCAGATTCTCGCCGTGGACGGGGGCCGGAGCATCGGCTGGTAGCCGCATCGCCCGCGGACATCGCCTCCACACGGTGCAGCGGATGCGCCGCCCGGTCAAAGCCTGACCAGAGCTCGGCGATGGTCGCGCCGGCCGTGGGGTGCACCAGGTCCGGCGCAAGATCGGCGAGCGGGCCGAGCATGAAGGCGCGCCGCAGCAGGTCCGGCCGCGGCAGGCGCAGTCCGCTCTCCTCCAGAACCAGGTTTCCGTACAGCAGAATGTCCAGATCCATGGTGCGCGGGGCCCACTTGGGCGCATCGCGAGGACGTCCACACTTCGTCTCGATCGCGCGCAGCCGGGCGATGACTTCGTGAACGTCGAGCCCCGTGTCGAAGCCAACCACGAAATTGATGAAGTCGTCGCCGTCGAATCCGGCGGCTCGATTGCGGTACCAGGGCGAGATCCGCACCTCGCCGAATGCGCGTTGCAGCTCCTCGACGGCGAGCCGCAAGTGCCGCTCGGGCTCGACGTTGCTGCCGGCGGCAACGAACACGCAGGTCATCGGCGCTTCAGCCTGCCGCCGCGCCGGCGCGGGTCCGCTCGATGCTCACGCCGACCTCGCGGGAGCCGCGGATGGCGCCGGGCTTGGCAAGCACGAGCCGCACCCATGCGACGCCGAACTCCTCGAGGATCAGGCCGGCGACGCGCTCGGCGAGCGTCTCGATCAGGTGGAATTCGGAAGCCTCGACGAACGCTATCACGCGCTTGGCGATGCGCTTGTAGTCGAGTGTGTTCGCGACATCGTCGCTGCGCGCGGCGTGACGGCAGTCCACCGGAACCTCGAGATCGATCACGACGGTCTGCTTGACCCGCCGCTCCCAGTCAATGAAGCCGATGACGCACTCGATGGCAAGTCCACGCAGGAAGATGCGGTCGCCGGCACAGTCGATCGTCACGGTGAGCGCACCTCGAGAGACTTCGACAGGGGTGGGAGCGACTCGAGCGGCCACTGCGCCAGCACACGGATGGCGAGGTCCTCGCGCTGCCCGGCCGCAAGGCGCGCCAGCCCCGCGACCGCGATCATCGCGGCGTTGTCGGTGCAGAACTCCATGCGCGGATAGTAGACACGTCCGCCGCGCGCCGCGACGCCCGCGCTCAAGCGCTCGCGCAACCGTCGATTGGCGGCCACACCGCCACAGGCGACGAGCGTGTCGAGCCCGGTCTCCTCGAGCGCGCGCAACGCCTTCTCGGTGAGCGTGGCAACGATCGCCTCCTGCACGCCGCAAGCCACGTCGGCCATCACCGCGCCTGTCAGAGTGACCCCGCGCACGACGTGCAGCACGGCCGTCTTCAGGCCCGAGAAGCTGAACTCGAGGCCGGGCCGGTCGAGCATCGGGCGCGGGAACACGTAGGCGCCGGGTCGGCCGTGCGCGGCGAGCTGCGCGAGCGCCGGGCCGCCCGGGTAGGACAACCCGAGCAACTTGGCCGTCTTGTCGAACGCCTCACCCGCAGCATCGTCGCGTGTCTCCCCGAGCACGCGATACGAGCCGATCGATCGCACCTCGATGAGCATCGTGTGGCCTCCGGAGACCAGAAGCGACACGTGCGGCAGCTCGGGCGGATCGGGCTCGAGCAGCGCGGCCAGCAGGTGCCCCTCGAGATGGTGGACGCCGATCGCGGGAATGCGCCACGCATACGCAAGCGAGCGCGCGAGCGCGGCTCCAGTCAGGAGCGCGCCCGCCAGCCCGGGGCCGGCCGTATAAGCCACTCCGCCGAGCTCGTGCGCGCGGGTATCGGCCTGGCGCAGCACGCTCGCGATGAGGGGCAGGAGCCGACGCACATGATCCCGTGAGGCGAGCTCCGGCACGACGCCGCCGTAGATCCGGTGCAGCTCGGTCTGGCTGAACAGCTCGTGCGCGAGCAGACCGCGCTCGGCATCGAGCACGGCGGCAGCGCTCTCATCACAGGAGGATTCGACGGCGAGTATGCGCATCGGCGGCTGAAGCTTCTTCGGGGCATCGAGTCTATCCCGAAGCCGCGTGCGCCCCGATCCGCACGGCGTTGACCTTGCGCCGAGCCTGACTTTGCCTTTTGCACCCAGCCTATTTAGAATCGCGGCCCCGATCCCGTCTGGGCCGTTGGCAAAAGCCAGCTAAATCAAGGGCTTGAGGTTTCAATGCCGAGCGTTCGTGTCCGCGAGAATGAGTACTTCGATGCCGCCCTGCGGCGCTTCAAGCGCGCCTGTGAGAAGGCCGGCATTCTGACCGAGCTGCGCCGGCGCGAGTTCTACGAGAAGCCCACCCAGGAGCGCAAGCGCAAGAAGGCCGCGGCCATCAAGCGCCACATGAAGCGGGTCTCGCGGGACAGCATGCGCGCCAGCCGCTAGCCGCGGCACCCATCCGCCTGCGCGCCGCGCATGCTGAAAGAACGCATCACCGAGGACATGAAGGCCGCCATGCGGGCCGGCGACAAGGAGCGCTTGTCGACGATCCGCATGATTCTCGCGGCCGTGAAGCAGCGCGAGGTCGACGAGCGCATCAGCCTCGATGACTCGCAAGTGCTCGCCGTGCTCGAGAAGATGCTGAAGCAGCGGCGCGAGGCAATCGCACAGTTCTCAGCCGGCGGCCGCGCGGACCTGGTTGCGAAGGAGACCGCGGAGGTCGGCGTCATTCAGGCCTATCTGCCCGCCCAGCTGACCGATGCCGAGGTGGACGCCTTGATCGCCGCCGCGATCCGCTCCACGGGGGCCGCCTCGCTCAAGGACATGGGCAAGGTGATGGCGGCCGTGAAGCCGCAGGCCCAAGGCCGCACCGACATGGGCGCCTTGAGCGCCCGCATCAAGCAGCAGCTGACGCCAGCCTAGGCGATCGCACGAAGCTCGCCTGCGGAGCGCTCGGGCCCGTGGCGCCTGTCTCGGCAACCGGTCACGGTGGTAGCCTTCCGGCGTGGGCCTCATTCCCCAAAGCTTCATCGATGAGCTGATCGCGCGCGCCAACATCGTCGAAGTGATCGGTGCGCGGGTGCAGCTGAAGAAGGCGGGGCGCGAGTACAAGGCGTGCTGCCCGTTTCACAGCGAGAAGACGCCCTCGTTCTGGGTAAGTCCCGAGAAGCAGTTCTATCACTGCTTCGGCTGCGGCGCGCATGGCACGGCACTGGGATTCCTCATCGAGCACGACCGGCTGCCGTTTCCGGAGGCCGTGGAGGAGCTGGCCTCGAGCCTGGGGCTCGAGGTGCCGCGCGAGGCGGGCGCCGCGGCGGCGCCGCGCCGCCAGTCGGAGAGCCTCTACGACCTCACCGGGCGGGTGGCGCGTTTCTATGGCGAGCAGCTCGGCAGGAGCGAGCGGGCACGCAAGTACCTCGCGGAGCGCGGCCTCAATCAGCAGGTCATCGAGCGCTTCGGGATCGGCTATGCACCGAACTCGTGGAACGAGGTGCTGCGGCGCTTCGGCGCGAGCGATGACGGACGGCGCGCGCTCAGTGAGACGGGCCTCATCATCGAGCGCGAGCGCGGCTCCGGGCGGGAGGGCGAGCGCTACTACGACCGCTTCCGCGACCGCATCATGTTTCCCATTCGCGATGCGCGCGGGCGCGTGATCGCCTTCGGCGGCCGCGTCATCGATCAGGGCGAGCCGAAGTACCTGAATTCGCCGGAGACCGCCTTGTTCCACAAGGGGCGCGAGCTGTACGGGATGTACGAGACACGCCAGACCCGGGCGGCGCTGAAGCGGCTGCTCGTCGTCGAGGGCTACATGGACGTGGTGCGTCTGCACCAGTTCGGCATTCCCTATGCCGTCGCCACGCTCGGCACCGCGACGACCGGAGAGCATTTGAAGCGGATCTTTCAGCTGGTCGGCGAGGTGACGTTCGCGTTCGACGGCGACCGGGCCGGACGTGCCGCGGCCTGGCGCGCGCTCGAGAACGCGCTGCCCGAGGCGCGCGAGGGACGCGAGATTCGCTTCCTGTTCCTGCCCGAGGGCGAGGATCCCGACACTCTGGTAGCCGCCGAAGGACGCGAGGCCTTCGAGCAGCGCCTGCAGCGCGAGGCATTGCTGCTCTCGGAGTACTTCGTGCGCGAGCTCGGCGAGCGGATCACGACTCGCGGCGCGGACGGCCGCGCCCGCATCGCCGAGGTTGCGCGGCCGCTCATCGAGCGCGTGCCCGAGGGCATCTACCGGCGCTTGCTGGTGGAGCGGCTGGCGCAGGCGTTCGGCTTCCAGCGCACCCCCGAGGAGACCGCGCAGCTGCTCGGGATCTCGCTCGCAGAGGGTCC
>Ga0335081_10008322_pt1 | contig 16635 bp, 14 predicted proteins | sample Lox_Sample_35_FD_206713 | JGI IMG/M metagenome (GOLD analysis project Ga0335081, IMG submission 206713) | Soil microbial communities from Loxahatchee National Wildlife Refuge, Florida, United States - Lox_Sample_3.5 | ecosystem: Environmental > Terrestrial > Soil > Wetlands | place: USA... | reverse complement strand
AACCTGACATTTTGGACCAACCTTCGAACTTACTGTCTCAAACCATTTGCGATCATGTTCCACACTCACTACGCTCTTAGCTGCCTGACTCCAGAAAATAGTCGACTGTCCCGAACCGTACTCAAACACTGTTTTCGTACTGAAGTCCAGTTGCCTAAGAAAATCGATGGCCGGATAGGTATACCACGGAATTGGATTGCCGTTGCAGTCGACCGATGCTGCCGCCTCTATGCTGGTCAGATGCCCGTAGTCAAACGCGAGAGCGTGCTGAATTCCTAGTGACCAACGAAAGTGGTGCGGGGCAACCTTAGAGGTGTAGTAGGGCCGTCCAAGTTCAAAGTTTAGAAAGTGAAATGTCCCCAACAAATGTCGGAGCTGACGGGGCGTGAATCGGGAGTAGTACATGGCTTTGACCAGCTTCCACAGGAGCCCGCTTCGTTGCAATCTTGAGGCTATATCTAGTTGACTCCTGCGGTCTCGACCGGGGTGGTCTTCGATTGCGGTGCACCCCGCGCCAATGTCACACGATTGCAACATAGAACTGGACTCCTCCTTCGCTATGCTGTTCCAAGCGGCACGCTATCCGTTTTTTTGGGGATAAGCTTCAAAAGACCAACGGCTGTCAAGCAAGGCCAACATCGCTTTCGAGCGACGCTCAAGAGAAAACATCTGAGATCGACGTTCTGCACCGCTCCCTAAGCGCGTTCGGAGCTGCTTGTCACTCAGCAGACGTAGAATTGCGCTCGCAAGTCGTTCAGGGTTGCTGGGAGGCACCAACAAACCACATTCACTGTCTATTACAATTTCTTTTAGCCCACCGACTGCGGTAGCCACAACCGGCTTCCCACACGCGAGGGCCTCAAGCGCTACCAAGCCAAAGCACTCGCGCAGTGAGGGGACTACCGCAACACTTACGGAATTCCAGAACCTGGGCATTTCACTGCGCTTTCGCTCCCCTAGAATTCGAAGGACACCTTGCTCGCCTAGCTCTTCCACTTGCTCGGTGAGTTCCCGGCCCTCGGACGAGTCGGATACGTTTTTCCAGAGCTTGGCACTTCCAGCCAACCAGAGCTCGGCTGCGGGCAGCTGCTTTCGGACCAGACTCCAGGCGCTCAACAAATCCTTCAATCCTTTGCCCGGGGCCCACTGCCCGGCAAAACCGACTCGTAGTGGGACATCTTGCCGTTTCGGTCGAAATTGCCATAGATCTACCGCGTTAGGGATTACCACTGTCGAGTGGCCCGCAATCGTGGGGTGTAGCTCCAGGAACAATCTTCGCTCGCTCTCACTCGGGAAAAGGTACAGCCCGTGCTGAAACCTGGACTTCCAGCCCGGCAGCTTCCAATATTTCGGCAAGGGCGTGGACCAGTCAAACCGTACTATGGCGCGGTCGGGGACCAATCCGGCGAGGGTGGGTTCGTTATACCCGATCACGACGCTGCTACCTTCATGAAACAAGAATCGTCCGCAGTACTCGAGCGACGAAATCAAGCGAAGATTTGAATGCATGCGGAGCTTCACAACCGGGGCACCGCTGAGCGCCGAGCATCCATACACGCGCACTGGAATTCCGGCATTCCGAAGAATCTCTCGGTCCTCCCACAGAAGAACTTCCGAACCCCCACACACGTCGTGGCCCAGTTCGCACATCCGCGGGGCCAGGAGCGCTACTTCCCTCTGCTTGTTTTTGGCTAACATTTCACTGCAAATTATTGGCTCGCAGATGCCTGCCGTAAATGATGCCCCTAGGCCCGACTGGGCTGACGCCCGGATTGTTGGCGCGAGGGCCTATCATGTTTCTCGCTGCTTGGGGAGGCTGTTCTCCAAATAGGCAGAAAACAGGCCACTGGCAGGGCAAGATGCCGCCAGTTGAACACAAGGCCATTGCGCAACAGAATTAGCGGAACTTGGACCCCGGCGATTGCCCCTCGAACTTTGTTTCTTCCTGTCTGGCTTGCTTGGTGGGCCTCCAGTTCCAGGATTCTTGCCTTGAGTAGGTTGACGTGCCGGGATGAAAGCCGGCTCCGATAGCTCTCTTGCGAGAGGAGGAACCGCCACATGTCAATAATGTGCTGAGACCCGTACGGGTTACCCAACCACGCGTTGCTGCTATGATGCCTGTACGCTGATAACAATTCCGGCAAGTAAAGGAGTCCGTGCCTTAGCGCGCCAGCGACGAAGACGCAGTCAACACCCAGGCCCATCTCTGGCCAGAGCGGGAAAAGATCAACCAGTGCTGATCTTCTAGCCGTGGTCGTATTCGGATTGCCTGCAAAAAGCCCCCTGGCAGCAGGCGGTGGATACAGGAATCCAACTTCCTCTGAACCGTGAAGCGTGAGGATTGCCGAATTGGCCAGAGCCTTGGCGGTATAGCTCGAGCTTAGATCTAGGATCTCCCCATTCTCGTCCACGTGCTTTACCTCGTGAATTACTCCTCCAACAGACGGGTTGTCGGCGAGTTCTCGGCAAACGCGCTCAAGCTTTGAAGGCATCCAGTAATCATCGGCATCCAAGTGGCAAAGAATATCACCGGACGCCTCGGCGACGGCCCTATTAAATGCAGCAGACTTCCCGCCATGCTCCTGTCGGACATATCGCACCTCCTGAAACCCACGCATTACGGCACGGGTCTCATCCTCGGAGCCATCGTCGACAACAATTACCTCGTCCGGTGGGCGCGTTTGGACTAACACACTGTTCAGGCATTCAGGGAGGAAGTGAGCAGCATTGTAAGTGGCAATCAGGACGGATACAGTTTCTGACATTAGTTCACGCTCGGCCGTGCATCATAAACACCTGGCGCAGTGCTGCATAGGCAGCAGCACGCCGTCACTCGGGCAAGAATCGCGGAGCCGCACCACGCCGCTTGGCCGATCCCGCGATCTAGCGCTCAGGCGGGAAGCTCATCGATCCGCCAAAACCCTAGACTCTTGTCCCTGGCCGTGCCGCCTTCTAATTCGTAGCCCTCGTTGATAACGCAGATAGGGTTAGGAAAATCGAAAGGGGCGATCTGTAGATTGAGCGGCCGAAACCCTCCGGTAATTGTGTTCAGGTTGGCTGGCCGATCCGTGAACGTCGTGGTCAACAGATATTTCGAACCGCTTGCCTTAATGTTGGCGAGAGCTTTATTGATGTCCCTGAACGACAAATGAATCAAGCAGTCTCTGCAAAGCACCAAATCGGATGTTGGCAAACGATCCTGCGTCAGGTCCCGCACGCAAAACTCTCTGAGCCGTCCGCCGTAGTTCCGAGAGTTACTAAGCACAAGTTCCTCGACGATATCAGCGCCAATATACCGGCAACGCTCCAGCTCCATATGGCGCGCCCACCAGAAGTCGCCACATGGGATATCGAGCATGCTTGTTATCCCATATTCCTTGATGAGGCTCGGTATAGCGTTTCGAATGAGCGCGGTCTGGGCAAGGCTGCTGCCTGGTCCGGAGGCCGATTCTCCTTCTGAACCCCAACCACAAGTTCGGTATATCTCGCGGAAGCGAATCTTCTGGTCCTTGACTAGATAGTCGTGCAACAACTGTCGAGTGCGGCGCTTCGTCGCAGAGCAGAGAGCATAAAGACCAGGAGCTGCGCTCTTAAAGTGCCTCTTCAGTTGAGGGATCCCGGTTTCGGGCATTTAATGTTAACCGTAGCTTAGCTGTGCCCCGCCGAAGGTCCATCGCCATCGCAAGCCGCTACAGCCCTCGATGGCGGAGTGGACATAACATCCCGGTACCAAGCCAGGTATTCTTCCGCCTGCCGCGTGAGCGAGAAACGCGAGCGGGCATCGCATGCACCCTTTTCGCCGGTGGCGTCCCGCAGACCCTTGTTCTCCAGGTAGGGCATCGCCGCAGTCGCCATGGCGTGAGCGTCCCCCCCCGGAACCAGTCTACCGGTCTCTCCCTCGATGATTTGCTCACGGAGACCTCCAACATCGGCGGCAACCACTGGCAATCCGCACGCACGCGCCTCCAGAGCTACGTTTGAGAACGACTCTGCTCGTGCCGCGTGTAGGTACACATCGGCCGCGTGGTAATAGCGGACTAACTCTGCCTGGTTTTGAGGCCCGACAAAATGCAGCCGTGCTCGTCCGAGGATTTCTGGCGCTCCTGCCTCTCCTACCGCCAAGCCGACAACTTCCTTGCTCGGCGCGCGTTCGCCAATCAGTGCGATTGCCGCTCTTAGAGTATCAACGTCCTTGAAAGGGTTGCGCCTAATATCCGCAGCGACAAAGAGAACCAAGTAAGCGTCGCAACTCAACCCCAACTCTCTCCTGGCCTTGGCCTGGTCTCCGGGCTGAAAGACCCTCAGGTCAACTCCATTGGGAATCACTCGATAATCGGCTGCTGCGGACGTCAGTATGGATAACCTAGCTTTGTCGGCCAGCCAGCGCGACGGTGCGGCCACGTGCAAACGGCTTCGCCCGAAGATGCTCTGCTTGCGGCGCCAATTATGCCTTGTCGCATCACGCCGGATCGCCGGGTAGATGGAGATGTCGGGGCATCTTCCGCATCCCGATTTCCAGCGGTCGCATCCCAGCGGGTGGGCGCAGTGACCTGTGAGCAGCCACATATCATGAAGTGTCAGGAACACATGGAATCTCCGACACAACGTGGGCAATATACGCAAGTCAAAGTAGCCATCGAGCAAGTTATGGCAGTGCAAGATATGTGGAGCCGGTTTTATCCGGTCAAGGATTGGCCATAATCCGGGCTGCACGAAGCACTCCCGTCCTAGCATTTTTGTCACGTAATGTTGTGCTCGCGCGCTTTGCCAGGTGGTCCAGTTAATTCCCGCGTCTCGCTTTACGCGTGGAATCTCGATGACAGCTGGGTCGTCACTGAGTTTTCTCCCGACCAGCATGTGCGACACGAGTCCGCGTTCGAGGTAGTTTCGGTGCAAATTAAATGCCACGCGCGCAGCACCACCATGCACGTCGGTGGTATTGATCTGCACTACGTTAAGCTTGTCTCTCACTGTCTCGTCGCCGCTTCGACCTCTGCAGACCGAGTACCCGCCTCATGGGCAGAGTCAGATTGAGCAGGGAGAACCATGCAGGCCGCAATAGATATCGTTCAACAGGACCCCATGAATGCTTCCAGTTGTACCTCGCCCTCCCCCCTGTTAGCTTGTGAGTCGCTTCATCTAGTGTGTAAAGATGCCACTTGCCACCTGCCAATCTGCGGTTTTCCATCGCCTCCTCCCCTCGGAGTATTCCAGGGAAACCGCCCGCGTGATAGAAGTAGTCATGATTTTGGTGGATGGCAATGATATCTCTACTAGCATCGACCACAGCGGCATTAAGCCTCTTAGCCTTCCAGACTAGCCAATTGTCCCAAGCGCATCGAGCAAGGGTCATCGGAGGAGTGTGATCATACATACCACGAGGAAAGGCAAAATAGTCGATGGCGTCGGCTGCATTCGACCGCGTTCTGATACAAGGTATCGCAGGTCAACTTCCCACGTTGGCCGGTTAAAATCCCATAGGTCCCTAATGTCTGTATCCCAACGTCGGCCCGCAACCAGGAATCGAGGGTAGCAGCTGGCCACTCTTGAAATCGCCTCTCTGAAATCAGACAGCAGCATAATGTCGCAATTCACGTAGCAAGTTACAGGATGGGCAGCGAGGCGCTGACCACGGTCAAAAATATCGTCGAGGTATACCGCACCAGTCGAGCTTCGACGGACCTGAGGTTCGTGCCGGATACCGAACTCCTGACACACTTCGGCTGCGCCGTGGTCATCTCCGATCAAAATGATCTCCACGTTGGGGTCCAACAGCATCCAACTCCTTATGGCGTTACGCTGGATGATATTGATATGGCCCCGAAAGGGTTTGGGAGTAGAGAAAATAGTCAGCATTTTTTGGGCGTAGCAGTGAGGAAATTCAAGCGTTGTCGCGTCGGCCCGTTCAGTTAGGCAAGAGAAGTAAAGAACTCGGATGGTTGGAACTGCGATTCTACTGCAAGACCAAGGCGAACATGGCGCACGCCCTGGCAGCCGCGGAGCTGGCCCAGCACATTCCAGCAATCGATCACGGTGCGCGAAGAGGAGCCATTGTGGCGATTACCGCTCCAGATCTCCGGACGCAGGCGGATGAATTCGGGCCACGGCGTAGTCACCACGACAACTTCAGCATTCTGAACGCACTCTTCAGCACACGTGGCAATGCGCGCCGTGCCCTCTAGCAGAATCTCTGCTTTGCGATTGCCCGCAGGGTCGTAGGCTACGACGTTCATTCCCCTAGAGATCAGTTCCTGCGCCAGTAGAAGCCCGGCCGCCGCTTCCACTACATCTGTATTCGGTTTATAGGTCAATCCCAGAATGGCAATCGCCCGATCTCCGTTGCAATGCGAGGAGGCGACATCGGCTAGCCAACGGATCTGAGCGCGGTTGAAGTCGTCCGTCACCTCCGCAATGTCTGCCGGAGCACCGATCAGCCGTGCCAAAGCGGTCATTGCGAGATTATCTCGCGGGAAGCAGGGACCCCCATAGCTTATCGCACCTTTGAGGTATTTCGGGCCGATCCGACTGTCCATCCCCAGTGCGTTTGTCACAGCGTCTACGTCCGTCCCTGGCAGCCTCTCGCAAATGCGGGCGAGCATGTTGGCGAAGCTGATTTTGGTGGTTATGTACGTGTTAACGGCTAGTTTTGCGACCTCGGCGCTGATCAAGCTCATCCTCGCGATGGGCGGTGCATTCTCACAAACCCTCTGGTACAGCGTTTCCAGGATTGCGCCTGAGCGCGGATCCGATTCGCCGATCAGGACGAAGTCGGGATTCAGGAAGTCACGGATCACTGTCCCGAGCGCAATGAACTCCGGACCGTAGCATAAACCGAAGTCCTTACCTGCAACTTTACCGCTGGCCTGTTCCAAGGCACTGCGCACGGGGCCTGCCGTCGTGCCCGGCATCACCGTGCTGGTTAGTACCACAAGATGGAAATCGTCCTTGGCTTGCAAGGTCCGGCCAATCTGCTCACAGGCAGGAAGTACATGGCGAAGGGAAAAGCTACCGTCAGGCTTGCTCGGTGTAGCGACGACAATAAAGGTGATCTCCGAATCCAACACTGCGCGCATGATTTCATGAGTCGCAGACAACCGTCCTTGACCAGCATGAATGACTTGCTGCAAACCCGGCTCGAAAACAGGCGCTTGACCCCGGTGAATGGCTTCGACCTTGAGAGTGTCCGCGTCCACCCCGATAACCCGCAAACCCCGTGCAGCAAAGCACGCCGCCATGGGTGCACCGAGCTTTCCCAATCCCACCACCGAAATGGCTTCGTTTCTCATGCCGCCGGACTTATCTCCGATTCCATTCAGCATACTGTCCTACGCTCCATCTATAGGCATTGTGAGCATTAAGCCTCGTGCACAAAGTGCCTTGCGTCGAGGCTAGGGGACCTCGCCTGTCAGGCAGAGATGCCACCCGTAGTGGTGCTCCAGCCATCGATATAGCAATTGAGGCATCCACCGGAAATACCACGTTCGGATATACCGGTAGCGTATGTAGTCCTGGATGCGATACGGGAAAATGTGCTCTGCACTAACATCAAGCACCTTGTATCCATGAGACTCCAAGAGCTTTTGCGCCTCGGAGCGCGTGTAGGTATAAGTGATAGGACAACCAGTCTGTGCTTCCGAGTTTCTTGCCACCAGTTCCTGCAATTTCCAGAATTGGCCTTTGCCCTCCGCTAGAAGGATCCAAGAAACTTTCCAAGAGTGACGGTGATAAACCATTATCTTTATGGTTGTTCCAGGGCGTGAATATTGCCGCAACTGTTCGAAAATGCGCTCCGGGTGCGGCGTGTGATGGATCACGCCAAACGAGTAGATCAGGTCGTACCCGTCCACTGGAACAAATCGACTCAGTTCCTCCGCGTTACCGCAAACGAAATGCACTCTCTCCTGAAGACCATAGAGCGTCGAACGTTTCCGAGCAATTTCCAGCGACTTTTCGGACACGTCAATAGCAGTCACCCGTGCGCCGTGCCTCGCAAAGTTGATCGTGTCGGTGCCGATTCCGCATCCGATTTCGAGGACCTTCTTGCCTTGCCACCGGCTAAATTGGGCGAAGCTGCGAATATGAGGCTCGACAAAATACTTTCGGGCTTCGACCTCGTCAAAGTACTTCTTCGTTCCGACGGCTTGGGGCGAATGCTTGATGTTGCAGGGGCGGCGGTCCCAGTATTCCCGGACACGCTCGATCTGTACGTTTGCGAAGGTCACGCAATACGCTCGTTCGGGATAGCAACGTAGTTGCGGTCGAACGTTGCATCGGCCGGCAAAGGCGTGAGATCCTCGCCGTCCGCGAATGTGAACCAGTGAAAATCACGCTCGTCAAGGAAATCGATAATGGCTTTTGCTGGGTATCCCCAGGGAGCAGTCCGCACATCCTCCACTTCGCACAACACCACGGGCCTGGGCTTGCGCTGCAGAAGCCGCTGCGCTCCTTTCAGTACCTCTATTTCAGCACCCTCCACGTCGAGTTTTATAAAATCGACTTTGTCGATTCCCGCTTGTTCGAGGCAGCGATCAACTGTTGAGACTCTCACTGTGATCGGCTTGACGGACTGAGACACGCTAGGCGGGCGCAAGCTGTTACACCCGGTCTCAGTGTCTTCCACGACGAACAGGTCCGCCCATCCCTCTGCACTACTTAGGGCGCAGTCTTGCACCGTCACGTTTGTGCATCGATTTAAATGCAGATGCCTCCGGAGCTTCCTCCTTTCCCGCGGTGAGGGTTCGAATGCAAGAACCCGGCCTGTGGGGCCTATTCGAGTGGAAGCCAGCAAGGTGTAGAAACCGTGGTGTGCACCAATGTCGAGAATGTTCATGCCGGGAATAAGCAACTTTTCAACGAACACGCTCTCGTTGCGATCAAAGCCAGCCAAGGCGATCGTCGTGCCACAATAGCCGTTCTCCGCAAGCCACCAGACACCAGGGCGCAGTCTGACGGACAGCGGAATCGGTATCAACTTGAGCCACCGATACTTCAGTGCGTAGACCTTATCCGCCCAAGGCTTCGAAAGAAATCGGACCAAATTTGTCATTCCAGCTCCGGGCCGGTCGCAACTGCGGTCGCGGTGCCCTCGTGTCTGTCGTATTCACGGCAGGACACGGAGAAGGTGTGGGGAATGTTCAGTAGGCCGGCCCACTCATCGGCGCGATGCCCGAGTGGAGCAGTTGCCACCAGCATTTCTGGGGTGGAATCCCACACATCAACGAGACCGGCTTGGTCGTACAACGTGACTCGCCAGGTGTAGGCTCCCGGTCGTACTGGCAGGGAAGACAGTCGATAAGTCAACTCATTATCCCCCAGGGCGAGTTGTAACCCGTCCGTGGCCGTTCCCCAGAGCAACTGGCCATCAGCATTGTAAAGAGCAATACCATGGTGAATCCCGCAGAGTTGCTTCGTCGAACGAATCATGAACCGAACGGATAGTGGCCCGTGGGAGTCCACGACGTTCGCCACCTGCCCCCGCGGATGGACAATCTCCCAACCTTCGAATTGAGCCTTGAGATTGGCTGGGCGCTGGCGTCCATTCCTGTTGCTTGTCTTGTCGGCTGACTCATACCGCGAGACCACTTCCATGGCCAGACCGCTCATGTGAATGCCGCCTGCCTCTATCCACAGCACCTTGCCGCAAAGGCGGCGAATCTGGTTCATCTGATGGCTCACGAAGATGATGGTGCGTCCTTGGTTCGCGACGGTGCTCATTTTGCCCAGGCACTTCTTCTGAAATTCAATGTCTCCAACCGAGAGAACTTCATCAACGAGTAGGATTTCTGGCTCCAGATGAGCGGCGACCGCAAAGGCCAAGCGCGTCTGCATTCCGCTGCTGTAGTGCTTGAGAGGTGTGTCAATGAACTTCTCGACCTCGGCGAATACAACGATTTCGTCGAATTTGCGGCGGATTTCCGCTTTGCTCATGCCCAGGATGGCTCCGCTCAAGAAGACATTTTCACGGCCTGTGAGTTCCGGGTGGAAGCCCGTGCCTACTTCGAGCAGCGTGCCCATGCGTCCGCGCACTTCGGCGAAGCCGCGGGTGGGTTTGGTGACGCGGGCGAGAATCTTGAGCAGGGTACTCTTGCCGGCGCCGTTGCGTCCGATGATGCCGACGACGTCGCCCTGGCGAATTTCAACCGACACATCCTTCAGCGCCCAGATGTGGGAACGGCCGCCATTAGGCCAGGGAGGCCGGTTCCGCCTGAACAGACGCGCCGGGGCAGATGCAGCACGCGTGAGCACATCCCGCAGAGCAACGTAGCGCTCGCGCTCTCCAATGGGGTAGCGCTTGCCCAGGCTTTCGCCTCGAACTACGACGTCGCTCACCGGCCACACCGTCTGGGAAGGCAGTTCCGCATTTCTAAGCAGTCAGTGACTTGCGGAAAAACATGTTGGATTTCACCCGGCATGTGCATGGTAATTTCCAGACCTGTCAAACAGCAACAGGTGATTCTCGCGCCTGAAAGCGCAGCTTGTGACCGAACCGGACAAGCCTAGATTCGAAGTATTTCCATGACAGAAGGGACACGCCCACAGACAATGCAACTGCCAGGAGCATGGGGACCACATCGAATGCTCGGTCAAGGCGTGGTTGCTCATAGCCGAAGTATGAATAGACCACAATTAGGATCGCTGGATGCACCATATAGAGACCATAGGATATGGTTCCCATTCCTCTTAGCCATCTCATGCAGAACACTCGTTTGAGCAGACCGTCGCTCAGAATCGTGCCCAATATCAGAAGTAAGTAAGAAACCGCGATCAGTGTATAACCCAGCGTTGAAATGGGACGGGTCAACATCCCCCAGCCTTTGGCAGTTATGAGCAGGAATGCGATGACGCAAACGGCGACCGAAAGTGATAATATTCGTCTACTTCGATTCAGCTCGGGGAACCAACGCGGGCTACGGACCAGGATTGCGCCCAGTACCCCAAGCATAAGCGCATCCGCTCGGCAAAAGAGCGATGCATACGCGACCACTCCCCAACCTGGATAGAACCTCAGGTACATCAGCGATCGGAATATAAGCGTCGCGAATACAATCCCGATCGTCGCCTTCCAAAGCTTCGGCCGGGGCAGGATCCACACAATGAAAGGCAGCACTAAGTAGAACTGTTCCTCGACGGCAAGCGACCAAGTGTGGCCCATCCAGGCATCCCACGAATGGTGCATGAGCCAGAAGTTCTGTGCAAAAGTGGCGTATACGAACCGCGGCATCACCGGGCTACCACGATTGTTGTGGAAAACCATTGCCACCAACGAAGAAGCCCCGAGCAGCGCGAAATACATGGGAAGTATGCGACAAATGCGTCGCATATAGAAGGTCCTGAAGTAGCCCACTTGCCGCTTCGTATCTATCAGGATTCCACCAATCAGAAAGCCAGACAAAACAAAAAACAAATCGACGCCGGTCCACGCCTCAATCCCGAATCTGCCGATGAAGCGCAGTGCGAGCGACGATGAGCCCTCCAGAGGAAGGACAACATAGTGCCAAGTCAACACGAGAAGGATAGCCAGTCCCCTGATCCCATCTAATTGGGGAAGTCGTACTTTCGACGTCAGAGGTACAGGCACTGAGTCGATGCCGGTAGTGACCGATGCGCTGTCGCCACGGTCTGCTGCGGGAACTCTCCGCCTTGTTGAGACGCCGCTTATCGCTACACCACGTCGGCAATGGTTCCTTCCACCCTCTGGAAGTAGGCTATGCCGCCCGCGAGAAGAAGCAGGACCATGCCGGAAGAGACAGTGAGCACAAGATTTGGCGGTTGGCCGCGGCCGGTGAGGGACCAGCGGAAGCCCTCGATCACTCCCGCCATGGGATTGAGGCTGTAAAGCCAGCGCCAGCGCTCCGGCACTAGGCTGCTGGGGTAGGCTACGGGCGAGGCGAACAACCAGAACTGCACCAGAAATGGCAGCACGTAGCGGACGTCGCGGTAAATCGCATTCAAGGCCGAGAGCCAAAGTCCGACGCCGAGTGCAGTCAGGACCGCCAAAAGCAGGAAGCAAGGAAAAAACAAAATTGCCGGGCTCGGGGCAATGCGGTAATAGAGCATCATTGCCAGGAACACGACAAACGATATGGCGAAATCTACTAATCCTCCAACTACCGCCGAGAGCGGCAGAACAAGCCGTGGGAAGTACACCTTGGTGATAACGCGCTGTTGCTCGACCACCACATTTGTGGCACTCTGCAACGCGCCAGCGAAGTACATCCAGGGCAGCAACGCACTGTAATAGAAGATCGGATACGGCAAACCGTGGGAGGGAATCTTGGCCAGTGTTCCGAAGAACAGGCTGAAGACCAGCATGGTCATGAAGGGCTGCAACACTGCCCAGGCGGCACCGATGGCCGTCTGTTTGTAGCGGATTTTTATGTCACGCCAGACGAAGAAGTACAGCAGTTCACGGGCCGCCCAGAGTTCCTTGAAGTCGACGTCGAACCAGCCATGCGGCGGTACGATGCGCAGGACAGACTCATCGACCCGAATTGTGGTACTGCTGGTCATTTTTGGTCGCGCGTGTCTTCCTGAGCACTTACCTGGTGGACGTCCTGCTGCTCGATCTGCTCCATGAGGCCGCTTCGGTTTGCGATGTAGGCTTTGACTTCGGACGTAGCTCGCTGCGGCACTACGAAGAACTGATTGTGCACCATCTGCTTCCATGAGATCGGCCCTCGAGATGGAATCAGGTGCGTGCCCCATTGAAAAATAAATGCAAGGTTCCAGATGATGAGAAGAGATGCTACAGAGCTTGCAATTACTAGTGATCGGCTGTTTGCGTTCATCCAGCGCGCGAATTCATGGAAGGCGACCGCGAGCCCGACTACAAAGACTGGAGTCAACGAAATAAACTTGCGGTTTCCAAAGGAAGATATGCCGTCCCAACAGGGGTCAATCGCCATGAGGTAGTAGTAGCCCAGGCAAGCGCCAAGAAGATACCGAGCCGTGTTGCCTCCTCGCTTGAGAAAAAGGAGCAACCCTAATATCGCTAGAATGACAATTGGCGTCCAGACCAGAAGCCCATGGTCAGACGAAAACAAAACACTTCCCCAGTGTGGCGACTCCAGATGCCATGCCCTTATTCCGCCGTAGCCAAACTCCAGGGGGCGGCCGTAGATGATCTCCCTCGTGATCAAGGTGGGGAAGAACGCGATCACTGTGGCGCCACAAAAAAGCAGATTCGCCCCAAAGAGCCGTCGGCTGCTTTGCCAGTTGTGGGTTGAGGTTCGCCAGGCGCGCCAGTATTGCACGAGGGATTCCAGCAGCGGGACCAGCAGCACGGCGATGTTCACGTAGTAGACATCAAGCATCAGGCCCGAGATCAGCCCCAGAATCCCCCACTGGCGCAACGTCCGACCCGACCGGGTTTGGTCCCAGTACCAGAGAAATAGGGCCACGACAAAGACAGATTGGGCATGTGACCAGGAGGGATTGAAGTACATATAAACCGGCAGTGAACTCGCGAACCAGAATCCCAAAGTCGAGAGCAGGGCCCAGCGCGATTCGGCATAACGGCACGCTAATTGGAACGACAACCAGAGACCTAGAAACCCATACAGAGCTGTGGCTAGCGCCATTGTGATGATGTAAGGCCTCGAGAATCCATCCGCTTGTACTGGCATTCCGAGACTTTGCAGGATTCTCATGACCAGATGAACGGGCATCAGAAAAGGAGCCCACAGGATTGAAGGCCCCACTGCGAAATGGTTTTCCAGATGACCGGTTTTTGTGAACTGAGTAGGCGAGATCTCGCCATCCTCCCGTACGCGGCCCATCGCAAAACTTTGGTTCGCAGCACGCCAGTCATTTTGGAAGTCAAGCTTCTGCTGCACCAACATCGCGCGTATGTAGGCGTAGTAGCCCACGCCGTCTCCCCGAACCCACGGGTTAACCAGAGGCAGTGAAAGAAGGAACAACACAATCAGGATCTTGCCGTTCGCAGGAAGCAAGACTGACCTCTCAGGCAACAATTCTGCTCGCATCGTAATTTCCGTCAACCATCGGCTGAAAAACTGACTCTGTTTCTCGACGGGCAAGTATGTCGGCCGCAACCATGTCGATGATTGCGCTCAACTTCGTCCGCGGGCGGAATCCCGTGATCTGCATAAGCTTTTCCGATGATGGCACCCGACGAAACATATCTTCGAAGCCAGGCTCGTAGGCCTGGTCATAGGGAACCCACTGAAGAGGCGATGTGCTTGCCGTTCGCTCTTTTACAAGGCACGCCAACTGTTCAATGGTGATCTCTTCGTCATTTCCTATGTTCACGACTTCACCAACCGCCCTATCTGAAGAGGCAAGGCGCAACATTGCCTCTACCGCGTCGCCCACATATCCAAAGCAACGGCTCTGTTTGCCCGAGCCGTAAACTGTTAGCGGCGCACCATCCAGCGCTTGTGCCACAAATGTTGGCAGCACCATTCCGTAGCGGCCCGTTTGGCGCGGGCCTACGGTATTGAAGAACCGAGCAATCACCACCGGCAATTGTTTTTCTTTCCAGTAAGCCAATGCCAGAAACTCATCCAGAGCTTTGGAGGTCGCATACGACCAACGGGACTTCGTTGTAGGCCCGAGCAGAATGTCGTCATCCTCGCAGAACGGAATCTTGTTGTTTTTTCCGTAAACCTCGGAAGTCGATGCTACAAAGACGAGTTTTTTCTTCTTCGCGGCAGCCTCCAGCACCAGTTCGGTGGCTTTGACGTTGATTTCGATCGTCCGCACCGGGCTTTCCACGATCCGGCGCACGCCGACCGCAGCTGCCAAATGGAAGATTACATCCGATTCATCGACCAGCTCAGCCAGGAGTCTGCGGTTCATTACTGTGTCGAAAAAGTAATGCACGCGAGGGTTGGAGCGCAGGTGGCGAATGTTATCCACCGACCCTGTGGTCAAGTCATCCAAGACAATGACTTTCTCCCCCCGCGCAGCAAGAGCTTCCACGAGGTGTGACCCGATGAAGCCTGCACCACCGGTGACAAGTGCGCTCATTGTAACCTCCGTATACGGGGCATTAGTTCCGCTGATACTGCAGGGAACTAGGTGTATACGTAAACTTTGTTACTTGGACTGGATTCTCCTCCGAGCTATGCCGCGGGCTGGCCGTCTTTATCATCACAGTAGCTGTCGCTCCGATAGGTGTAATACCCGTGGTAGTAGCGGTATCCATAGTATCCATCGCGTCTGTCATCCACTTTGTTGAACACCGTCCCCAGAATCCTCCCGCCCGAGTGCTCCACAACACGGCAGGCGCGGTTGAGGGCTGCCCGCGAAGTGGATTCACAGGCGACTACCATAATGACGCCGTCCGCCAAGTTCGAAAGAATGGTCGAGTCGGTGACCGGCAACACCGGAGGTGAGTCGATAATGATGTGATCAAATCCCTTACGTAGCCACGCTAATAACTGCTCCATTTTGCGGGAGCACAGAAGCTCCGCCGGGTTGGGTGCGTGCGGCCCGCTTGCGAGAAGGAAGAGAGTCTCGAGCCCTACGACTTTCTGAACCAGCGTTGCATCGAACTCGGAGGAGCCGCTCAGCATGTCGGACAGGCCTTGACGGCTGGGGAGATTGAGGGCTGAAGAAAGCCTTGGCCGGCGCAGATCTGCGTCGATGAGCAGTACCCGGCTGCCCTTCTGGGCTAAGGCGGCAGCCAGATTCAGCGCTGTTGAGGTCTTCCCCTCTGATGGCTGGGCACTGGTGATCAACAAGACTTGAGGCGGATGCTCTGCGGTCGAAAGCAAAACTGCAGTCCGCAAGGCGCGGAAGGCCTCGGAAATGGCGGCTTCAGGCCGCTCGATTACCGCCAATTCCACCGTATAAGCTGAAGAGTCCCCCACGCCGATGCCATTCAACAACCTGGAAGGGTGCAGCCTGGCGGAATGGCCCAGCGGAACGATCGCCAGGGCAGGGAGTCCGGTGAGCTTCTCCATCTCAAGGGCATTCTGGATAGAGTTGTCGAGTGCTTCTTTTGTAAGTGCCAAGGCAATGCCCAGTCCCAATCCTGCCGCCACGGCGAACTCAATGTTGCGAGGTTTGTTGGGGCGTACCGGATAGCTCGGGACAGCAGCCTCGTCTACGATGTGGACGTTAGTGGCCTGTAAACCTGCTGATACCGTCGCGTCTTTCAGCCGCTGCAGCAGGTTGTCGTACAACTGCTGGTTCGAATCGAACTCCCGTTTCAAGATGTTGTGCTCGATGAGCAGGTGATTGACCCGGTCCACCTCTAACTTTTGTTGGGCTACCGCGGCCGCGAGCGCCCGCTCGCGCTGAAGCGACGCTACATAGTCGTTGTGGATATTCTCCACGATCCGGTGACGTTCGCGCGAGATGAGGGCATCTTCGTCTTTGATCTGCTGTTGAAGACGCAGCGCCTTCGGGAATGCCGGCCCATACTGTGCGACCGCCTCAGCGTAGTCTTCTCTCAAGCTTGCTTCCTTGGCTTCCAGTGCACTCAAGAGGCTGTTGCCCTGGTTCCCCTGTCCCCCCTGGGTAACGCTGACCTCCGTTTCATCCTTTGCAACCAGCTTGTACAAGGATTCCTTCGAGAGACGGTCGCTTTGCGCCTGGCTCAAGTCTTTGCTCATGTCTTCAAAACGCTGTTCTGTCACCGTCTGTTTTTCGCCGAGATTCACAATG
>Ga0335081_10008321_pt1 | contig 16635 bp, 14 predicted proteins | sample Lox_Sample_35_FD_206713 | JGI IMG/M metagenome (GOLD analysis project Ga0335081, IMG submission 206713) | Soil microbial communities from Loxahatchee National Wildlife Refuge, Florida, United States - Lox_Sample_3.5 | ecosystem: Environmental > Terrestrial > Soil > Wetlands | place: USA... | reverse complement strand
CGATGTTCCCTTCAAGCTCGTTCGCGCGATCACCCAGACCCGCGGCAGTCGGGATCATTGGGAGAACACCCAGGAAAATGTGTATTGCAGCGCGGCGCTCGCACGCTACGCGGCCCTGTACGAAAAAGATCAGCCTGCACTGCAGCTCAGAGCGCTGCTCGACGGAACCAAGCTGGGCGACGCAACTCTCAGTGGGTTTCGCGATCAGCCCGTGGTCATCAGCCGGTCGAATGGCGCCGCGGATGCCGGACGCAACAGCACGCTGCACATCGATCGCAAGGGAACCGGCCGGCTCTACTACGCCACGCGCCTCAGCTACTCGTTGACCGATCAGGCCTCCACCGAGACCAACGCCGGTATCGAGGTGCATCGGGAGTACAGCGTACAGCGCGCGGGCCGCTGGCAACTCCTCGCACTGCCCGTCAAAGTCAGGCGTGGAGAGCTGGTGCGGGTGGATCTGTATGTCTCTTTGCCTGCGCCGCGGCATTTCGTGGTGGTCGATGACCCGGTGCCCGGAGGCCTGGAACCGGTCAATCGCGACCTCGCCACCGCCTCCACCGTCGATGCGGATGCCACGGATTTCAGCGCAGCGGGAGGCTCCTTCTGGTTCAAGTATTCCGACTGGAGTGAATACGGCTTCGCGCTGTGGTCGTTCTATCACCGCGAGCTCACGCACGCCGCCGCGCGATTCTACTCAGACTATCTGCCGGCCGGGCACTACCACCTGAGCTACGGCGCACAGGCGATGGCCGAAGGCGAGTTCAGCGCCTCACCGACCAAGGCCGAAGAGATGTATGACCCGGATGTCTACGGCAAGGGGCTTCCCGCGCACCTGACCGTCGACGGTGAATGAGGCTGCCCGTGACCTCGGCTCAGTTTCCGCGGTCCGCCTCGAAGTGGCGCGACAGGCGTCGTCGGGTCTGTGTTCTGCTCGGCGGCCTCGTCCTGACCGCAGGCTTGATCCTCGCGCTGGCGACGCGCCTGGCGATGCGGGACTTCCCGAATGATCTGCAGTCTCTGACGGGCGCGACGGTCAAGCCCCAGGTACTTGCGCGCGATGGCACGCCATTGAGCTACACGCTCGAGAACGCCTGGAATGTGACCGATGCGGTGCCGCTCACTGCCGTGCCCAACCTGCTGCAGACCGCTTTGATCGTCGCGGAGGATCAGCATTTCTATCAACACCGGGGGGTCGACTGGCCGGCACGGTTCGCCGCGCTCGCCCTGGATCTGCGGGAGCGCGCTCCAATCCGGGGTGCCAGCTCGATCACCGAGCAGGTCGTGCGCATGCTGCATCCGCGCCCCCGGAACCTGTGGTCCCGCTGGGTGGAAGGGTTTGAGGCCGCGCGCCTCGATGCGCGACTGTCCAAGGCGCAGATACTCGGCTTCTACGTGAATCAGGTCCCCTACGGCGAGCGGCGCCGCGGCGTTGTGCAGGGTGCACGGCTCTATTTCAATCGTGGACTCGATACCCTGTCGGCCGGCGAACAGCTCGCGCTCGCCGTACTGGTGCGTTCGCCGGCGGGCATGGACTTGAGACGCAATGCTCCCAGAGCCCGCTGGGCGGTCGGGCAGCTGGCGGACCGGCTGCTCCAGCGCGGTGAGATCAGCGCCAGTCAACGCGACCAGATCGCAACAGACCCCTGGACGCTGGCCGAATCCGCACCCGCTCTCGAGGCGAGCCACTTCGTCAGCCGCGCACTGAGTGTGTCCCGCGCGGTGCCTCCCCGAGCGCAGGTACGTACCACCCTGGATCCGCACGTGCAGATGACCGCACAAAGGATTCTTGATCGAGCGCTGGCCGGCCTCGCCCGGCGTCATGTGCACGACGGCGCGCTGCTCGTCATCGATCACGAGCGCAACGAGATTCTGGCGTGGACCGTCGGGCGCGCCGGATCAAGCACGCAGACGGCGCGTGATGCGGCAATCGGCTATGACACGATCCTGACCCCGAGGCAGCCGGGCTCGACGATGAAGCCACTGTTGTACGCGCTCGCGCTGGAGCGCGGCTGGACGGCGGCAACGCTGATCGACGACACGGAGTTGTCGGAGGCGGTCAGCGGCGGCCAGCACACCTTTCACAACTACAGCCATCGTCACTACGGCCCGCTCCGCCTGCGCGAGGCCCTGGGCAACTCGCTCAATATCCCGGCGGTGGAGACCCTCAGATTCGTCGGCGCCGATGTCTTTCTGGAGCGGCTGCACGCGCTCGGAATCAGCAGCCTGAATCAGCATCCTGACTTCTACGGTGATGGATTGGCGCTCGGCAACGGAGCGGTCTCGTTGTATGAGATGGCGCAGGCCTACACGGTCCTCGCTCGGCAAGGGCGGTACAAGGCACTGACGCTGCTCGCCGACAACGACTCGCCGCGCCCGGAGACCAGGGTCTTTACGCCGGCCATAGCCACCCTGATCGCCAACATCATGGCGGACCCTGACGCACGCATGCTCGAGTTCGGACGCGGGTTGCAGTTCCCGATCGAGACTGCCATCAAGACCGGTACCTCGACGGACTATCGCGACGCATGGGCGATCGCGTTCGATTATCGCCATACCATCGCCGTGTGGATGGGGAACCTGGACGGGTCGGCGACGGATGGAGTGACCGGTGCGGTCGGCCCGGCCATGGTCCTGCGATCCATGTTCTCCGAGCTCAACCGCAACGAGGACACTCAGCCGCTCAGACTCAGTCGTGACCTGGTTCTCGCCAGAATCTGCCGGCGAGATGGCCTGCGTGCCGACGATGCCTGTGAATCCACATCGGAGTGGTTTGTACCGGGCACCCTGCCTGACCGCGCGGCGGTTCCCCCGGCCGCCACCCTGAGGCCATTTCGGCTGCTACAACCCACTACCGGTCTCTGGGTCGCGCATGACCCACGCATTCCGAGCGAGTTCGAATCCCTCCCGATGCGGATCGCCCCGGTACCGGGGCTACGCGGGGTGGACTGGTACGTCGATGGGCGACTTGTCTCGAGCACGACGCGTCCTGCTTACGCGTGGCCGTTGCAACCGGGGACGCACCGGATTCTAGCGAGGATATGGGTGGGGGCATCTCCAGAGGCACACGATACCTCGGAGATTCAGTTCCACGTCCACTGACCTACTACTTCGCGCGCTCGGTCTCTAGCTCCGCCGCGCTGAAGGGCACTCCACAGCCGCCGATGCCGCAGTAGCCCTGCGGATTCTTTGCCAGATATTGCTGATGGTAATTTTCAGCGTAATAGAACGGCGGTGCGGCACGGATTTCGGTGGTGATCCTCCCCAGGCCCGCTGCGCTGAGCCGCTGCTGGTAGATCCGCTTGGATCGTTCGGCAGTCTCGTGCTGCCGTGCATCCGCGGTGAAGATCACCGAGCGGTACTGAGTGCCCACATCGTTTCCCTGCCTCATGCCCTGCGTGGGATCGTGGGATTCCCAGAAGCTCTTGAGCAGCTCCTCGTAGCTCACTTTCGCTGGATCGTAGATGACGCGCACCACCTCGGCATGCCCGGTCTCGCCGGTGCACACTTCCTGGTAGGTTGGATTGAGCGTGAAACCACCCGCGTAGCCGACTGCGGTCGAGGAGACGCCGGGAAGCTCCCAGAACAGCCGCTCCGCGCCCCAGAAACAGCCCAGCCCGAACACCGCCTCCCTCGTCGCGGCAGGGAAGGGGGCCACGATGCGATTGCCGTTGACGAAGTGTGTCTCGGGCACTGATAAGGGCGTGGCGCGCCCCGGCAACGCCGAGTCCGGCGACGGCAGTGTGGATCTCTTGCGTAACAGCGCCATGTGCCAGCCCTCCCTATCGACCGCTGACTTCCCGTGCTGGAGTAGACAGCGCCTCGAGCGCGGCGTGCAGCTCGCGCTGACGCGACGCGGCGCGCACCGCGCGCCCCCAGTCTCCGAGCCGTTGCGGAAGCTCCGCGGCCTCGACGGGCGGGCTGCAAAAGAAGCCCTGAAAATGCTCGCAACCCAGGCGAGCGATCGTTTCGAGCTGTTCGCGCGTCTCTACTCCCTCGGCGATCACACCCAGATCGAGACTCGCGGCGAGTGAGACGATGGCCCGCACGATCGCGGCCGCTTCGCGCCCCGTGAGGATCTCTCGTACGAAGCTGCCGTCGATCTTCAGCCTTCTCAGCGGTAGGCGGCGCAAGTAGCTCAGGCTCGAGTAACCGGTCCCAAAGTCATCGACCGCGATGCTGACGCCGCAGTCGCTCAGGCGCCGCAGTATGCGAACCGAGCTCTCCGCCTCCTGCATGACCACCGACTCGGTGAGCTCGAGCTCGAGGTAGCGCGGATCGAGCCCGCTCGCAGCCAGCGCCGCTTGCACCGTCTCCGTCAGCTCCTTCTCGCGGAGCTGCTGCGCGGAGAGATTGACCGCGACGCGCAGCGACAGCCCGCTCGCGCGCCACTTGCCTGCCTGCCGGCAGGCCTCGCGCAGCACCCATTCGCCGATCGGGATGATGAGGCCGCTCTCCTCGGCGAGCGGGATGAACGACGCCGGCGGCAACATACCGAGGCGCGGGTGATCCCAGCGTATCAGCGCTTCGACGCTCTCGATGTCGCCATCGCGGGTGTCCGCCTGCGGCTGGTAGAGCAGCCGGAATTCACTGGCGCGCACCGCGCGCCGCAAGTCGTTCTCGAGCACCAACCGCTCGCGGGTGAAAGCGCTCATCGCCGGCGCGTAAAAGCGGAAGCCGCTGCGGCCAGCGCGCTTGGCCTGGTACATCGCGACATCGGCGTGCTTGAGGAGGGTCTCCCGATCCGTGCCGTGGCCCGGATAGATACTCACGCCGACGCTCAGCGACACATGCACTTCGAGATCTGCCAGCTCGATCGGGTGTCGCAGGCAGCGGCACACCGCATCGATGACCGCTTCGATCTCACCAACGGCCGCGACCTCGTTGAGAACGAGTACGAATTCGTCACCGCCGAAGCGTGCGAGCGTATCCGCGGGACGCACCGCCGCCCGCAGCCGCCGCGACACTTCGATCAGCAGCTCATCGCCGGCCGCGTGCCCGAGGGAGTCGTTGACCGCCTTGAACTGATCGAGATCCACCAGCAACACTGCGAAGCGCGTCCCCTGTGCCTTGGCATGGGCGATCGCTTGCTCGATACGGTCGGCGAGCAGCAGGCGGTTCGGGAGCCCTGTGAGCGCATCATGGGTGGCGTTATGCAGCAGTTTCGCGTTGGCCTCCTCGAGCGCTGCGCCGTGGCGTCGAGTGCGGGCGAGGTGGGCGTTGTAGAGCAACGCCATGCATGCCAGCGCCGTCGCGGCGATGAAGGTCAGTGCCACGAGTTCCATGGAGTAACTGGCGGGCATTGCGCGGTGCGTTCCGGGGCCGGACTCACATCGAATGGATCGTACCGTCGGTCGCAGCTCGCGCGGCGGACCTGTCGCACGTAGCGACCGCTTCCGCGAGGGACCGAATACACGTTTTGCATATTCGCGCGGGCGCTGGGCCTCGTAGCGCGCGCTGGATCGGCCCGGCCAGGACCCATGGTACGTTAAAGAGTTAATGATAAACGATATGTTTTTATTGATTTAACGGGCCGATGCGCTATCCTGGAAGCACATTCAAGAGAATCGTCCGATACATCAGAGGGAGCTCGCGTGGAAACCACCACTCAACCGGAAATGCTGAAGGTGCAGAGGTTCGGCCGCTTTGCCCGGGCGTGCTGCCTCGTGCTCATGGCGCTGATTCCCATCGGGACGATTCTTCTCATCGTTGCGGGCGCCCGGGATGTTCCCGTCAACATGGGCCCCTACACGCTGCCAGGCAATCAGCTCGCACCGGTGCCAAAGGCTTATCTCCTGATCTGCTCCGGCCTGGTACTCGCCATCGTGTTCAAGGGGCTCTTCCACCTGTTCTCCCTCTTCAACAGCTTCGCACGCGGCGGGATCTACACGACGCAGAACGTGCGGCATATCAGGCAACTCGGCCTGCTCGCATTGGCCTGGGCCGTGCTGGAGATCATCGTGCCGGCGGGCTCCATGCTCCTTCTGCAGGGGGGGTTCGTGGACAAGGCCGTCGCGACGATGAAGCCACCGCAGCTGATCTTCGGGACTTCCAATCTTCCGTCGTTCATCACCGCCGGACTGATCTTGCTCGCGTCCTGGATCATGGAGGTCGGGCGCAAGACACAGGATGAAGCCGAGCACCTGCGTCGCGAATCCGAGCTCGTCGTCTGAAGTCCGAGTACCCGACGATGCCCATCGTAGTGAATCTCGACGTGATGCTCGCCCGCCGGAAAATGCGACTCAACGATCTGGCCGAACGGGTGGGCATCACGCCGCAGAATCTGTCCGTTCTGAAAACGGGCCGAGCTAAGGCGATCCGCTTCAGCACGCTCGAGAAGCTGTGCGACGTGCTTGCCTGTCAGCCCGGCGATCTGTTCGCGTACGAGGTGCACGCCCGGTCGACGGCGCCGGCCCCCGATGACCTATCGTGAACCGCTGTTGCGTTGTCGCTCTGCCTCGCCCAACCAGCGAGCCATGTCTTCGTTCTTGGCAGCGTGGTAGGCCCAGCCCTGCGCGGTGCCGCCCCATCGGTAGTCCTTGATCGTCATGTCGATGCCACGGTCGATGAGGAACCGCATCGCCTCATAGTTCTCCCGGAAGACCAGCTCGTGCAGGATGCTCGCGGGCTCATGCGTGCTCCAGGTGGTGTTGATGTCTGCGCCGTGCTCGAGCAGGAAGTCCGCAACATCGAAGTGACCGTTGAGAACGGACCAGGCCAAGCCCGTATCGAGAATCTGTTGCGCAGATGCCTCGCCCCACTGAAGATTCACGCGGTTATAGGGGCTGTTCGCGGGAAAATGGTCTGCGAGCTTCCCCAGCGCCGGCCGACCGGACTCGTCGAACCAGCGCTTCACGCGGGCGAGGTTGCCCGTGCCGGCGGCATGTGGCAGGTCATCGGGTAGCGGCCAGATCCGGGTGAGGATCGGCAAGAGGTGTGTCTTCGGGCCAGTGAGTGCGAATTCGATCGCCTGCGAAGGCGGCGGCGGCCGACGCTGCAACAACGCGGGGCCAAGCTCGAGAAGCGCGTTGATGAATGCGCCGCGGTCGCGCAACGTGGCGCGCTCGATCAAGCCCACCTGGAACTGCACGCATGAGGTGCCAAGAAGCCAGGGCTCCCGCTGCAGCTCGGCAACAAAGGCGGCCAAGTCATCGTCGTGAATCGCGCGAACGACGTGCTGCATGACGAATGTCTGCCAGGGGTCGGACGGTGCAGCATGCGTGAAAGCGAGCGCGCGCTCCCCGACGAGCTCTTCGAGGAAGGCCCTCCGGCCCGGCCCGCGATCGATCCGTTGGCCGAGCGCGCCATCGAGTGCGATGAGTTTGTCGAGAAGGAGCGAGGCGATCCCCCGGTGCTCAAGGTGACAGGCGCTCCAAAAGGCCGCGTGTACGCTTGCGAAATCCTCGCCCGCTGCATCGAGCCGCGCACGGACGGCTTCAAGATCGCCCAGTGCCGCGAAGAACTTCAGGGTGCGGGGCAGCACGCCCTTTCTCTGGAAGAGTTGCAGCAACCCTCTTGCGCGTGAATCGATCAGGCCGTCGCATGTGGAGGGCGCTACGATCGCGCCGGCATCGATCAGCAGCTCCGCGCATGCCGCGCGGGTGAACTGCTGTTCTCGGGCTGGGTCACCGCTGTCGCCAAAGGAATTCGTGGCCATCGCCAACAGGCCGCCACTATTCGCCTGGTCCTGCCAAGACAGCAAAGCCGGGTACTCGGCGAGCAGTTCCTGCAGCCCTTTGACGTCGTTGTCGTGGATGATGCGGTGCGCTTCAGATGCGGCCCATTCCAGCCCGAGCCCGACTCGCTGCTGCGCTTCGGCCATGAGCTCGCGCCAGCCTGGGAAGCCATACTCACGCGCCAGCACGAGTTGGGCATCGCGCCGCGAGATCGGCGGCGCGCTATCGGGCAATTGCCCACGCGCGCGCGCAATGGCGTCGGGCTTACCGGCTGCAATCTCGCGGGCGAGCTGCTTCGCCTGCTTACGAAGGGATTCGAGCGATGGATGGGCGGGCAGCGACTTGGGCGTGATCATGGCAACCTCCTTTCCTCATTGCCTGTGACCCGCCGATGTCAGGCTGAAAGAAGGTGCTCGCGCACGATTCTGATCGAACAGGTGGGAATGTTCCCTTGCCGCGGGCAGGGGGCGCCCTGTAGCGCACTGCGAGCAGTATCGTAAGCGGCCCGTTCGGCTGTCAATGGCTGGCTGCTAGTCGCAACGTACACGAACAGTCACGTCGCGAGCGCGGCGCCCCTCAATCCGGCGCACAGACACGACAGTCGCAGATCCCTCGCGAAAGTCGAGCGCTATTGGAGAGATGTAGAGCCAGCCCTCTGCGGGTGCGGCACACTGATCCGCGCTTCTCACCCAGCGCCCTTGAAACTCGGCGGGAATTCGATTGGGCTGCTCCTGCTCCACTGAGCTAGCGGCAGGAACCCTGGTGAGCGAAAGAACGGATACCGCGGATAGCAATATCGTTCGGTAGCGCATGCAGTCTCCCAGCGGCGCACTGAGAGCAGTATCCTCAGCGGCTCGTTCGGCCGTCAATGCTGCTGGAAGGCAGAGGGACTACGGGTTCCGGAGGCCGCTTACGCTGCGGTCACCGACCGGAGCAGCAAGAATTGGAATGCCGAAGCTCCGCAACTGTTTAGACTGCCCCAAAGCCCCCCGGGCAGAGCGCGATTAATGAGCGAGGCCATCGGACGTCGGACGTGGACCCCATCTGCGGGGCGATCCCAGAGTGCACCCCCGCTTTCCACCGCCTGGCCGGAGTTCACGCAAGAGCTGGAGGCCAGGGGTGTCGCCCTCTTGCCAGGGCTGGTTGCCGCAGATACCTGCGACGCACTCGCCAACCTGTACGCGGATGACTCACGCTTTCGCGACAGAATCGTGATGAGCCGACACGGCTTTGGTCGCGGCGAGTACAAGTATTTCACGTATCCCCTACCTCCGGTCGTTGCGCGTTTGCGTACCGAGCTCTACCCACACCTGGCCGGCATCGCGAATCGCTGGAATGAACTTATCGGTGTCCAAATGCGTTTCCCGCCATCTCATTCAGACTTCATCCGACGCTGTCGTGAAGGCGGTCAGTCTCGGCCCACACCGTTGCTCCTTCGGTACGGCGAGGGTGACTACAACTGTTTGCATCAGGATCTGTACGGCGAGCTGGTCTTCCCGTTGCAGGTGACGGTTCTTCTCTCGCGGCCAGGGGAGGAGTTCCAAGGTGGCGAATTCGTCCTGACCGAACAACGACCTCGTATGCAATCTTGGGTGCAGGTCGTACCGCTTCTGCAGGGTGATGCGGCGCTATTCCCCGTGCAATGGCGACCCGTACGCGGTGGCGCGCGCGGGGTCTACCGAGTCAACATGCGCCACGGTGTGAGCCGCATTCACGGCGGGCGGCGCTACACCCTCGGCATCATCTTCCACGACGCGAGATGAGCCCGAGCATCTGACCGCCTGCACGCCTCGGCCACCACACCGTTTTCACGTGATGATCTGCACGCTATTCGTCACAACGCGCCCAACGTCGTTCATCGGTTGTTTCCCGAATGCGCCCAACTCTATCAAGCGCGCGGCTGGGCGCTCTTCCCGGAGGTCGATCGCGTGTACGTCAACACCTGCGCCGTGGCCAGCCTCGGATGGCGCCCAAAGTACGACCTTCGTCACGTCCTCGAAAGCCTGCGCACGGGAACCGACTTCCGCAGCCCTCTCGCCTTGCAGGTCGGCATCAAGGGCTACCATGACACCGTGTTCGAAAACGGGCCGTATCCGGTCGCATCTTCGTAACCCTGTCTGTGGCGCGTCGGACCGCGGGCCGGTCTCGCAAAGCTATTGATTCCCGCAAGTCTCCCGCATGCCACGCCCAAGCCTACGGCCGATCGCCGCGGTGGCTCCGAATTGACCAAGTACCGCCGTGCCCTGCGGCGCAATGCGGCCTAGGCGTCAAGCCGCCGATCGGGCAGCACGCCATCGGACACAACGTGAACGAGGGTGGAATGTACGTATGTTCAACCGGCAGACAGCCGCCTAGATACAGTAAGTTAGAAGGCGCAGGTCTGCTACGCAGATTCAGCAAAATGCAGTCGAAATCCATTGCGAGTGACTATCGGTCAACAGGGGTAGGGGATGAAATCGTTCTAAGCCTGGTCGACCATCTCGACGCCATGTTGGCCTACTGGGACATCAATCAAGTTTGCGTCTTCGCGAACAATGCGTATCGTGACTGGTTCGGAAAGACCAAAGAGCAAGTTCTCGGCCATACACTAAGTGAGCTTCTGGGGCCGCTCTACCCCAAGAATCTGCCGTTCATCGAAAGCGCCTATGCCGGGCAGAAACAGGTCTTTGAGCGCGAAATACCGACGCCGGATGGTCAACTGCGACATAGCTTGGCGACGTACACGCCGCACATCGTCGACGGCGTAGTAAGGGGCATCTTTGTACACGTAGCCGACGTCACTCGGTTGAAACTCTTAGAGCATGAACTGAAGGTCGAGAAGGCGAAGGCCGAATTGCTGGCGACGCATGACTTCCTGACCGGGCTCCCCAACCGCGTGCTATGGCAGGATCGAATTTCACAGGCGCTTGCGCTCGCGAAGCGCCAGCACGACATGCTCGCGGTGCTTAGCGTCGATATCGACGACTTCAAGAAGATAAACGACACTTACGGGCATAGCGGAGGCGACCGACTGCTCGTCGAGATTGCAAGCCGAATGAAAGGCACACTGCGCGAAATGGACACTGTCGCGCGATTGGGCGGTGACGAGTTCGTCGTATTGCTACCCGAGATCGCCTCGGAGTCGCAAGTGGAAGTCGTCGCAGACCGGCTGCTCGCCGCCGTCAGACAGCCGCTCGGACTTGGATCTCAAACCATAGAACCGGCGTGCAGCTTGGGTATAGCACTCTACCCGAGTGATGGCATAACGCCTGAGGCGCTGATGGTCAACTCGGATCGGGCCTTGTATGCAGCGAAGAAGCGCGGCAAGAGTTGCTACGCGCTCTTTGCCGGAAAGGGGGGGTAACTGCGTGTGGAGCGATCTTGGCTCGTGACACTGCCGCGATAACCGGGAGGTATGGCGCAGTAGATACTTTAGGGTTGCCATTCAACGAACGACCGGTCCGAGCGGATCAAGGGCGAGGATGACGTGAAGCGGTCAAGCGGCTCCAAGGTCCCCGATAAGGCCGAGCCCGACCGGGGAGCCGTTTCTGTACGGAATGCTGGCTCTGCCAGCCTCAACCAGGGACACGTCGAGGCGCTGCGTCGCGAGTTCCTCGACGGCCTGTTCGTTCTGGTCGGCATCTTCACACCCGAAGGGATCATGCTCGAGACCAATGAGCGCACGCTGACCGACTTTGGGTTGTCGCGCGACGAGATTCTCGGTACCTCCTTCCTGGCGCTCGTGCAGCGCCTGCTCATGCCGCAGTCGGTGCAGGAGGCCGCGAATCTGTTCGGACGGGCGCTGCAAGGCGAGAGCGCCCGGGGCGAGCTCACCGCACGCTTCGCCGACGGCAGAATCGCCGTACTCGACTGCACGTTCAGGCCGTTGCTGGATGTGGCCGGTCGTGTGTCGCAGATCGCCGCAACGGGCGTCGACATCACGCCGCACAAGTCCTCGGAGGTCACGCTTGCGCGTCTCAACCGCGCATTGAGCATGCTGAGCGGTGCCAATCGCATGCTGATCCGGGCGCAGGACGAGCGCACTCTGCTCGACAACCTGTGCAGGATCATCGTCAACGACGGTGGCTATGCGCTCGCTTGGGTCGGGCTGGCCATGGGCGACAAGCTCAGGAGCGTCCGACCCGTTGCCAGCGCCGGCCCCGAAGCGAACTACGTGAAGGCCCTGCAAATCTCCTGGGCCGACGATGCTTCCGGGCGCGGCCCAACCGGCACTGCCATCCGCGAACGGACCACGCAGGTGTGCCGTGACATCGAGACCGACCCGGCGATCGCGCCGTGGCGCGAGGAAGCGCGCCGTCACGGGTTCCAGACCTCCGTCGCCCTGCCTCTGCTCGGCTCGAGCACATGTTTCGGCGCGCTCAACATCTATTCGAAGCGCCGCGATTCCTTCGATGCTGAGGAACTCGTGCTCCTCGAGGAGCTCGCCCAGGATTTCGGCTTCGGCATCGACGCATTACGCACGCGCAGGGAAAAGCTGCGGGCACAGGATCAGCTCAACCTCTTCAGGGTGCTGCTGCAGCAGACCAAGGACATGATTTACATCGTCGATGCCCGCAGCGGACGCATTCTCGACACCAATGATTCGGGAGCAACCAGCCTCGGGTATACACGCGAGGAGCTGCTGCAGCTGCGGATTACAGACTTCTCGCTCATAGCGGCACAGGAGCCCTGGGAGCAGCGCTATCAGGCAGTGAAGCGGGCCGGCACCTTCGTCAGCGAAGGAATGTATCGGACCAAGAGCGGCAAGACCTTTCCGATCGAGTTCAGCGTGCGCTTCATCGAGCATCGCGGACGGGAGTACATGATCGGCGTCACGCGCGACATCAGCGAGCGGCGCAATCAGGTCGCGCAAATCGAGCGACTCACGCGCATCCTGCGCATGCAAAGCGGAATCAACGCCGCGGTGCTGCGGATCCAGGACCCCGATGAGCTGCTTCAGGAAGCGTGCCGACTGGCGATCGAGGTCGGTGGCTACGACCGCGCCGTCTTTTCCGTAGTCGATGCCAGTGGGGACTTTGCGGTGCCCAAGTTCCGCGCCGGCGCGGGCACCGACTTTCCGGAGCCCGCGCGTGTGGACCTCTCCGACGACGCGGCGCTCGACAGAAGCCTGTCTGGACGGGCGCTGCGCACGGGGCGGATCACCGTCAGCGCGGATCTCACGCGCCCCGACCCGCCGGTTGCAATGCGCGAGCGACTAGTGGAGTTGGGGTATCGGGCGATGGCCGCACTGCCATTGATCGTCGAAGGTCGACGCATCGGCGCCTTGGTGCTCACCTCACGTGACGAGAAGTTGGTGGCGGACAGCGAGTTACTGCTGCTGCTGCAGGACATGATGTCGAGTCTGTCGTTCGCGCTGCGCTCAATAGCACAAGCCGAGAAGGCCCAGTATCTGGCCTATTTCGACCCGCTGACAGGCCTGGCAAAGAGGTCCTTGTTCCTCGAACGCCTGTCGGGTTCGCTCAAGCGCATGGACTCGCTGCAGAGCGACATCGCCGTGGTCGCCCTGGATGTGCGGGGCCTCAATCGCGTCAACGACACCTACGGCCGCCACTTCGGCGACCTGGTGCTGCAACGCATAGCCGAACGACTCAGAGCGTTCGTGCGCAGCGACGCCCAGATTGGATACTTCGGTGGGGGCACGTTCGCTCTGGTGGATCCGCCGCTGACGACCGGTGATGACAGCACGCGCTCAGTGCTCGATGCCAGTGTCTTTGGCGAGCCGATTGACGTCGACGGCCAGAGCCTGCGGATGTCGTGCAGCTACGGCGTCGCCCACTCCGCGCGAGATGGTGCGGACGCCGCCGCGCTCGTGCAGCGGGCCGAAGCTGCGCTCAAGCAGGCCAAGGATTCCGGCGAGCGCTACCTGCACTATCAGCTCGAGATGCACAGTCAGATCGCTGAAAGGCTGGAGCTCGAGCATCGCCTGAGCACCGCGATCGCGGAACAGCAATTCGAGCTGTATTACCAGCCACAAGTCGAGCTCAAATCCGGACGCATCCGGGAAGTGGAGGGCTTGCTGCGCTGGAAGGATCCGGAGCGCGGCCTCATCAGTCCCGAGGCGTTCCTGCCCATCCTCGAGTCGACCGGCATGATCCTGACGGTGGGCACGTGGGTGCTGAGGCGTGCCGTCGAGGATTGCGAGCGCTGGCATCGCGCCGGTGTTCCGCCCGTACGGGTCGCGATCAACATCTCCTCCGTGCAGCTGCGCCAGAGAATGTTCGTGCAGCAGGTCCTCGAGCAGTGCAAGCGTCTGCGGGATTGCACGGGTTACGGTCTGGATCTGGAGATCACCGAGTCCGTCGTGCTGCAGGACCTGGAGGGCACGAGCCGCAAGCTGCGCGAGCTGCGCTCCGCTGGCGTGAGAATCGCGCTCGATGATTTCGGCACCGGCTACTCTTCGATGGGACTACTTTCGCGCTTGCCGGTCGATCTGATCAAGGTAGATAAGTCCTTCGTCAGGGGCTTGCCGAGCGATGCCTCGAGCGTCGTGCTCGTCGAGACGATCCTGCGCCTCGCCGCGGCATTCAAGCTGACGACGGTGGTCGAGGGTGTCGAAACCGAGGCACAGCTGCACGCTGTACGCGCAATGCCCTGCGATATGTGGCAGGGGTATCTACACAGTCAACCGATGCCGGCCGCGGATCTGGCTCGCCTGCTTGCTGCGACTTGAGGGATATTGACCCGAGGAGGATCCTGCAACCTCCAGATCCACCGAGGAACCATCCCGCGATATCAGGAGGCGCCGTGTTCCTCAGTCGCTTTGTTGGGGACGCTCGTCGGCACGGTCACTCCATTTCTTCGCATGTAGTTTCATAGCACTTGCGAGGTATCCTGCAAATCCCTTTTCGATGCCCTCGTATCGAGCCACGAAGTCCGGATGAGCCAGATACAGATCCGCAAGACCTGAGTACCTTTCCGCTGAGCAGGGTCGTCCCCACATTGCCGCTACCCATGCGCGATGACGCGAGATCAACAGATCGATCCCCTCGGACGCCGGATCGACACCATGGCGCAGGGCGCCAGCCAACGCCTGTTCCACTTCATACAGTTCCCTTCCCTGCGTCTCGAAAAATGCCTTCTGCTCGGCGGGTGACAATTTGCCAAAATCCGCTTTGGCGCGCTCGATGCCGACGCGCATGGGCTCACCATACCGCTCGATCAACCAGGCTTCATATCCCGCCTGTTTCTCCGGGCTGAAGCCTTTGTAAAGATCTGCGTTCGCCATGACACTCTCTCCCCTTAAATCCGCAATCGTACGATCAATGGTTTCAATGAGGATGCCGTAGCGCTCTCGCTCCGCTTCCAGCTTCTCGCGATGCTGCCGCAGAACGCCGATCTGATCCTCGCCTTCGAGATCGAGCAGCTCGGCAATATCGTTCAACGGCACACCCAGTTCCCGATGGAACAGGATTCGCTGCAGGCGCAGCAGCTCCTCGCGCCCGTAGTAACGATAGCCGTTTGCTCCCACCGAGGCCGGCGTCAGCAGCCCGATCTCGTCGTAGTGGTGCAACGTACGCACCGTGACGCCCGAAATCGCCGCGAGTTGCCTAACGGTGAGTTCCTTCATGTAGCGGCCGATTTGTCAGCTTCAAAGTCCAGTCGAATACGCTCCATCAGTTGCGGATCAAGGTACGGTTGCGTGAACACCAGCAGCCGTCCATCCGGGTCGACGATGCGAACCTGGCGCGTGTTCCACGGTGTGTCCACGACCGGTTCGACGCGAGCCTTTCCGATGACCGGCACGGCAAGGGCGCGCACAGCCTCGCCGGCCTGAAAGCAGAGCGACCAGCCACGTATTCCAGTCGTGTTGCTGCTCCCCGGCTGGGCCCGTCGCACAAGCACGTCCTCGTAGTCATGCCCGTCCTCCTATTGGGCAGGACTATGGACTCTGACGTTGCGTTAGGGTCAATAGGTCAGGATACCTCGGCTAGCAGGCGCTGTCGGCCCAACTGCGGTCCGTCGCGCTACGTGTGGGCAGCCCGATAGCGGCCGTTGGCAGCTGGCGTCACCGCGATCGAGGGGGCATCGTGGCAGTCGTGCCGCGGCTGCTCGAAGTCACATCGCCAGCGCCTGCGGCGGAGTGGGCAGTGGATTGCTGCGAGAGGGGCGGCACAAAGCTTGGTGCGTCAGGTGGAAGTTCACCGGTATACGTGGTCACCGGTTCTAGATCGTCGACGATGCTGTGCTCTGGAGGCGTCGGGAGCTGCGGCGATCTCGGTAGCTCAAAACCGGGCGAATCAGTCGGCAACTCGCCTGCAGACGTCGATGGCTTCAGATCGTCGATTACGCTATGCGAGGGCGTCGTCGTCTGCAGCTCGGTCGCGTTCTCAACCCGTCGCGGTGGTGGATCGGCTGACGTAACCTGGTGCGGAGTAACGCTCAGTCGCAGAAGCTTCGCAGCTGCATCTCGTACCGCATCATACTCAGGCAGTCGATGCCTTGCGCTCCTTAGCGCGGACGACGGGTCGCGTGTCATCTGTGCGAACGCGGGACCCGAAAGCAGGCACGTCACCAACACCAGACCCCCGAACCGAAAGATGTAGCCGCTTATTCTGGGACCGAAGTTCATGACCTACCTCGAACGTCATTGATCGCGATTGCGAAGCTCCCTTGTCAGGTAAGGCACAACCAGCCGCCAGAACGTTCAATGCTCGATTCCAGATGTCGGGAGCGCTTGGCTGGCCGGTGGCTCGGCTTCCGATATCGGCGCAACCGGCCAGGAGTTGTCACTTAGCCTTTGCCGGTTGGGGGTGATCTTCTCCATTTTTTGCCACCACTAACTGTCACGCTGACCATCGCGATACAGCCGAAATCATCCAAGTGGAATTTATCTACGCCAGTGCAGCTCACGTCACTGGCCTACCAAGATTGCGGCGCTGAAGCGGTCATTCCTGCGCGCGCCAATAGATCCGCAGGGAAGAACTGGTCCGGGGTGGCAATACACAGTCGAACTACGGTCAGT
>Ga0335081_10008320_pt1 | contig 16637 bp, 13 predicted proteins | sample Lox_Sample_35_FD_206713 | JGI IMG/M metagenome (GOLD analysis project Ga0335081, IMG submission 206713) | Soil microbial communities from Loxahatchee National Wildlife Refuge, Florida, United States - Lox_Sample_3.5 | ecosystem: Environmental > Terrestrial > Soil > Wetlands | place: USA... | reverse complement strand
CTTGCCCCCCACCCGGGCCCCGAACTGGCGGGCGCGGCCGGTGGCGCTGAGCGGCACGCGGCGGCCGTTGCAGGCGACGACGTGGCGATCCGGATTGAGGCCCATAACCTTGACCTGCAGCCGCTCGACCGACGAATCGACGAAGCGCACGGTGCCGCCCTGGGCGCCCTCCTCGCCGAGCACATACCAGGGCTCGAGCGCCTGGCGCAGCTCCAGCGTGACGCCGCCATAGGTGACGGCGCCGAAGTGCGGGAAGCGGAATTCGCGCTGCGCCTCGAACCACACCGGATCGAAGCGATAGCCGGCGCGGTCGAGATCGGCGAGCACGTCGAGAAAATCCTGCCAGACACAGTGCTCGAGCATGAAGCGGTCGTGCAGCTGGGTGCCCCAGCGGACCGGCGCGCCGTCCAGCGGCGCGCGCCAGAGCCAGGCGACCAGCGCGCGCAGCAGAAGCTGCTGGGCGAGGCTCATGCGCGCATCAGGCGGCATCTCGAACGCGCGGAACTCGACCAGGCCGAGCCGGCCGGTCGGCCCGTCCGGGGAAAACAGCTTGTCGATGCAGATCTCGGCGCGATGGGTGTTGCCGGTCACGTCGACCAGGATGTTGCGAAACAGCCGATCGACCAGCCAGGGCGGCGGTGCGGCGCCCATCGGCCCCATATTGGGCGGGACGTTGCCGAGCGCGATCTCGAGCTCGTAGAGCATGTCCTGGCGCGCCTCGTCGATGCGCGGCGCCTGGCTGGTCGGACCGACGAACAGGCAAGAGAACAGATAGGAGAGCGCGGGACGCCGCTGCCAATAGAGCACCAGGCTCTTGAGCAGATCGGGCCGGCGCAGAAACGGGCTGTCGGCGGCGGTCGGCCCGCCGAGCACCACGTGGTTGCCGCCGCCGGTGCCGGTGTGGCGGCCGTCGATCATGAACTTGTCGGCGCCGAGCCGCGAGAGACGCGCCTCCTCGTAGAGATGGCGGGTGGTGTCGACCGCGTCGCGCCAGCAGGTGGCCGGATGGATGTTGACCTCGATGACGCCCGGGTCGGGCGTCACGCGGATGACGTTGAGACGCGGATCGCGCGGCGGCTCATAACCCTCGACATGGATCGGCATGCCCTGCTCGGCCGCAGTCGCCTCCACGGCGGCGAGCAATTCGAGATAATCCTCGAGCCGCTCGGTCGGCGGCATGAACACGCAGAGGCGCCCGTCGCGCGGCTCGATCGCGAGCGCGGTGCGCACCGCGATGCCGGACGGCTGCGACGGCGACGGCATGAGGAGCGTCGCGGCGTCAGCGATGTCGGGAATGAACGAGGGGGCGGCCTCGTCGGCGCCGCGATGGGCGACGCGCTGGCCTCCGGCGGGCGGTACCGGCAGGTCGCCGCGCGGCGCGAACGGATCGGCCGGAAACACATGCGGATAGGCCGCGGGCGAGATATAGGGCAGCGCATTGAGCGGCAGCCGAAAGCCGATCGGCGAATCGCCCGGCAGCAGGAAGAGGCGCCCGCGCCGCAGCTCCCACAGCTCGCTCACCCAGCCGGCGTCGGCCCGCGCAGCCCAGCGCTGCACCGGCAGCACGAATCCGCTCGGCGCCGTCAGGCGGCGCTCGAACGCGCGCACGATTCGGGCCCGCTCGACCGGGTCATCGATCTTGGGATCGGCCGGATTGATGTTCGCCGGCAGCGCGCCCTCCTTCTGCATCGCCTCGAGCGGATCCTCGAAGGCGGGCAGCACGTGCTCGGGCGGAAGGCCGAGCCGCGTCGCCAGCGCCTGGGTGAAGCGTTGCGCGTCGCATGCGGTGGGCGCGTGGGCGGCCGCCTCGTCGGCGACGAGATCGACGTCGTGCCACATCGGCACCCCGTCCTTGCGCCAGAACAGTGCAAAGGCCCAGCGCGGCAGCGGCTCGCCCGGATACCACTTGCCCTGGCCATAATGCAGCATGCCGCCGGGCGCGAAGCGGTCGCGCAGGCGGCGGATCAGCACGTCGGCGCGGATGCGCTTGGTGGGCCCGAGCGCCGCGGTGTTCCACTCCTCCGACTGGTAGTCGTCGACCGACACGAAGGTCGGCTCGCCGCCCATGGTGAGGCGCACGTCGTGGGCGCTGAGGTCTTCGTCGATGCGGGCGCCGAGCGCGTCGAGCCCGGCCCAGGCTGCGTCGGAGAACGGAAAGGTGATGCGCGGCTTCTCGGCGATGCGCGCGATGTTCATCTCGAACGAGAACATCACCTCGGCCGGATCGACCGCGCCGCTGATCGGCGCAGCCGAGCGGTAATGCGGGGTGGCGGCGAGCGGCAGGTGGCCCTCGCCGGTGAGCAGGCCGGAGGTCGGATCGAGGCCGATCCAGCCGGCGCCCGGCACATAGACTTCGGCCCAGGCGTGCAGGTCGGTGAAGTCCTGCTCGGTGCCGGAGGGACCGTCGAGCGCCTTGAGGTCGTGCTTGAGCTGGATCAGGTAGCCCGACACGAAGCGTGCCGGCATGTCGAGGTGGCGTAGGATCTGCACCAGCAGCCAGGCCGAGTCGCGGCAGGAGCCGGCGGCGAGCGCGAGCGTCTCCTCGGGCGACTGCACCCCCGGCTCCATGCGGATGAGGTAGCGAATCTCGCGCTGCAGGCGCTGGTTGATCTCGACGAGGAAGTCGACGGTGTTGCGCGCGGTGCGCGGGATCGAGGCAAGGAACGCCTCGAGACGCGGGCCCGGGGGCTCGACCACCAGGCACGGCGTGAGCTCCTCGAGCAACTCGTCCGGATAGACGAACGGAAGCGTCTCCGCATAAGGCTCGACGAAGAAATCGAACGGGTTGATCACCTCGAGATCGGCCAGCAGGTCGACCGTCACGGTGAATTCGCGCGTCGTCTCGGGAAAGACGTAGCGCGCGTTCCAGTTGCCGAACGGGTCCTGCTGCCAATTGACGAAATGTTGGGCGGGACCGACCTTGAGCGCATAGCTCGGCACGCGGGTACGGCAATGCGGCGCCGGCCGCAGCCGGATCACCTGCGGCCCGAGCTGCACCGGCCGGTCGTAGAGGTACCGCGTAACGTGATGGAGACTCGTAAGGATTGCCATGGCTCACACTCAGGCAACCGCGCTTGCCAGTATTCGCTGTCTTGATCGAGGCCAGCCCGGTCGACGCCCCTCCGCGCACTGATATTGTGCTCAGAGAATAAGCAATTTCCGGGCCACGCGAGGGTCTCGCGGTCGCTTGCCGCGGTCCCCCAAGAAACCGAGATTTCATGGCATTTCTGCAACGGCGGGATGCTCGCGCGGCCTCACTACGCCAGGTTCAGCCCGGCGAGCCGATGCGCTGGCGCAGCCCGGCGACCATGGCGCGCAAGGCGCTGCTCGGGTTCGCGAGGCGCTCGCGCTGCGCCCGGATGCGGTCATGCACATAGGTGAGCTTGGCGATTGCGGTCGGGCCGAGCAGGAACGGGTAGAGGTCGGGCTGGCCCATGCTGCGGTTGATCGAGTTCATTGCGAAAGTGAGCGGAAGCCACGCCTCGACGATGCGGTCCATCTCGGCGCGATAGGGGTCGAAATCGATCTTGGTGGCGAAATGCGAGCCTTTCGACACTTTGGGGCGGACCGTGAGCCCGAACGCATGTGCGGTCTCGAGCGTGTCGACCATGTGGAAATAGTGCGCCCAGGTCTCGGCAAAGTCCTCCCACGGATGCGCGGTCGCATAGGCGGTGACGAAATGGGTCGGCCAGTCGGCCGGCGGCCCATTGTCGTAGTGCCGCTGCAGCGCGCCAGCGTAATCCTGGCGCTCATCGCCAAAGACGGCGCGAAATTCCTCCAGGCGGTCCGACTCGGCGACGAGCGTGCTCCAATAGTAGTGCGCGATCTCGTGGCGGAAATGGCCGAGCAGCGTGCGATAGGGCTCGCCCATCTGGTGGCGCTGGCGCTCGCGCTCGGCATCGTCGGCCTCGGCCAGATTGATGGTGATCAGGCCATTGGCATGCCCGGTCATCACCGGCGGCGCGACGGCGGGCGACGCAGAGGCGAGGAAATCGAAGGCAAGGCCGTCCGGATCCTCGTTCTTGGTGGCGAGCGGCAGCCGCAGCTTGATCAGCGTGTAGAACAGGCGGTGCTTGGCAAGCTCGATCCGGCGCCAATGGGCGAGATTGTCCGGCACCGACAGGTCGGGAATGGTGCGGTTGTGGCGGCAGGCCGCGCAGTACGTCTCCTTGTGCTCGGCGGAGATCATCCAGTTGCAGACCTCATAGGCCGCATTGGCGCAAAAGCGATAGCGGCCCTGCGGCGCGGCGAGCGCGCGCCACAGATCCTCGTCGTCCTTGTCGGGCTTGAGCGCCGAAACCTTTTCGCGTACCGGCAGATAGCCGAGCCGCAGCCCGCAGCTGCTGCACGTTGTGTTCTCGAAATAGAGCGGGTGGCCGCAGTTCTGGCACTCGAAAAGCTTCATCGGGCATCCTTGGGGTCGCGCCGGTAAACAACGGCGTCGTCCGGCGAAAGGTTGCGACGGCGGCGCCCGATTCGGCAAGACTGCCAGGGCGGCTGTCCTCAGCCGATTCCCGCCTCGTTCAGCACCTCGACGGCGATCTTGTGCGCCTCGATCGAGGCCGGAATGCCGCAATAGAGCGCGACCAGGAGCAGGATCTCGCGGATTTCCGCCGGCGTGCAGCCGTTCTTGAGCGCGCCCTTGAGATGGACCCGCAGCTCGGCCGGCTTTCCGGTCGCCGCCATCATGGCGATCATGGCGAGACTCTTGGTGGCGAGCGGCAGGCCGGGCCGGCTCCAGATGTCGCCATAGGCGTAGGCGTTGATCACATGCTGCAGCGGCGCACCGAACTCGCCCAGCGCGTTGACCCGCTGCTCGACCGCGGCGGCGCCAAACAGCTCGCAGCGCAGCCGCAGGCCGCGGTCATGAAGGTCCTGGGTGTCCATGTTCGCCTCCCCATGCGCCATCCGGGCCGCGATCTGACACGAACGGTAAAGCACTGACAACCGAAGCGGACCGGACGGCTTGCCGCAAGGAAATATTGCTCCCGCACAATGGGTTGAGCGCCGGTCGGCCGTCGCCGGCGAGACATATTCGCCGATCAATATCCGGTATAGTGGGGCCGGTTCGCGCACCCCGCGGCGCGGCGTCTCGCCCGTCCCGGTTCACCGATCAGGTCAGCTCATGACGTCTGCGGCCGTCTCGCACGAACAAAGGTCCGGCAGGCCGCACGGCAGCCTTGGCGCGCTCGCGCTCGGAGCGCTCGGCGTCGTCTATGGCGACATCGGCACGAGCCCACTCTACACCATGAAGACGGTGCTCGACTGGGAGGGCGGCAGCTCGGCGCCGGCGGTCGCGCTCGGCACGCTGTCGCTGATCGTGTGGACGCTGATCATCACGACATCGATCAAATATGTCGCGGTGGTGATGCGCGCCGACAACGAGGGCGAAGGCGGCATCCTGGCGCTCATGTCGCTGCTCGGGATCAAGCGCGGCACCCGGGTCGCAGTGATCAGCGCCGGCATCCTCGGCGCGGCGCTGCTCTACGGCGACGGCGCCATCACGCCGGCGATCTCGGTGCTGAGCGCGCTCGAAGGGCTGAAGACCGCGGCACCCGCCATCGCGCCCTACGTGGTCACGCTGGCGGTTGCGATCCTGGTCGGCCTGTTCGCGCTGCAGCCGCAAGGCAGCGCGCGCATCGGCAGGCTGTTCGGCCCGATCATGACGCTGTGGTTCGTCGTCATCGGCGCGCTCGGGATCGCGGGCCTGATCCGGCATCCCGGCGTCCTTGCGGCGCTCGACCCACGCTATGGCGTGTCGCTGCTGTTCACCCACGGGCTCTCGGGGTTCCTGGTGCTCGGCGCCGTGTTCCTCTGCGCCACCGGCGCCGAGGCGCTCTATGCCGACATGGGCCATTTCGGGCCGAAGCCCATCCGAGTCTCGTGGTACGGCCTGGTCCTGCCGGCGCTGGTGCTCAACTATGCGGGCCAGACCGCGGTCGTGCTCGACGGCGTGCCGGCAGGCGACAATCCTTTCTACGTGCTGTGCCCCGCCTTGCTGCAGCTGCCGCTCGTCGTATTCGCGACGCTCGCCACCATCATCGCGAGCCAAGCCATCATCAGCGGCGCGTTCTCGATGACCCGGCAGGCGATTCAGCTCGGCCTCTGCCCGCGCCTGCACATCAAGCAGACCTCGGCCGAAGGCTACGGGCAGATCTATGTCGGCTTCGTCAACTGGGTGCTGATGGGGCTGACGCTGGCGCTCACCGTGGCGTTCCGCTCCTCGGACAATCTCGCGGCGGCCTACGGCATCGCGGTGTCGCTCACCATGCTGCTCACCTCGGTGCTGATCTTCCTCGCGATGCGCGAGGTCTGGGGCTGGCGCCTGCCGGTCGCCCTCGCGGTTGCCGGTACCTTCGTCGTGGTCGATCTCTCCTTCGTCACCGCCAACCTGATGAAGGTGCTGGAAGGCGGCTGGGTGCCGCTGGTGGTGGCGGCGGTCATCTTCTTCCTGATGTCGACATGGCGGCGGGGACGCGAGGTCATGCTGGCGAAGCTCGAGCGCGACACGCTGCCGCTCGCCGGCTTCATCGCGCAGACCGCGAGCAAGACGCGGGTGCCCGGCACCGCGGTCTACTTGACCAGCCGGACCGACGTCGTGCCGGTGCCGCTGCTGCACAATCTCAAGCACAACAAGGTGCTGCACCAGCGGATCGTTCTGTTGCACGTCATGACCGAGAACATCCCCCGTTCGCTGCCGAGCCGCCGGCTCGAGGTGCGCCAGCTCGGACACGAGTTCCACGCCATCTCGGCCCACTACGGATTCATGGAGCAGCCGCACGTGCCGCATGCGCTCGAGCGCTGCACCGAGCGCGCCTTGCCGTTCCAGATGATGGACACCTCGTTCTTCGTCGGCCATCTCACCATCGTGGCGGCCGGCAAATCGCGCTGGAAGCGGCTGTGGGTCTCGGTGTTCGAGGCCATGCACCGCAACGCCCTGCCGGCGACCGAGTTCTTCCGCATCCCGTCCAACCGCGTGGTCGAGCTCGGCGGCCAGATCGAGATTTGAGTAGGCGCTTCCGGCGCCGCGATCGCGGCCAAACGCGCCAAGTACCTCGCGGTCGTCATCGTCCGCGCAAGCGGACGATCCAGCCCTCCGCGGCGCGTCGATACGGCACTGCGGTTCGCATCCACCGTTGTGAATACTGGATTGCCCGCTTGCAAGCGGGCAATGACGCGGCAACGATTATGGCCGCACCAGATTGAGGCGGCGCGACGCCACCTTGACCTCGATCAGCCGCCCCCAGTCGAACTCCAGATGGTCCTGCTCGACGCCGTCGGCGAAGATCACGCCGCCGTCGTTCATGCGCGAAGTGACGTGGATCGGCGCCGTGCCGTCGATCTTGCCGGCGCGGATCGACGTGCCGGTCGACACGGACGGGAATGCCTCGCGCACGAAATAGGCGAGCGCCTGCTCCTCCGGCGCGAGCGAGAGTGCGACGTGCATACTGTCCATCAGCGAGCGCGCCCAGCCGGTGGCGCCGGTGCCGCTCGAGACGACGACCCCGGAGGACGACTGCGCCTCGCCTTTGCCGCCGACCTCGATCTCGTAGCGCGCCGACTGGTGGCTGCGATGGCCGACGAAGATCTCGTTGAGGCCGAGAAGCTTTTGACCGTCGTCGAGCTGCGCCTCGACCATGGTGCGGCGCTGCAGCGCGACCTCGCCGCGGGCGGCGGGCACCAGCAAGCCGCCCACGCGCGCCGGCGCGAGCGGCACCAGAATGCCGTCGTAGAGCCCGGGATCGGGATTGACCCCGAGCACCGGCTGGCCGTCGAGATATTTGGCGACATTGGCGACGAGCCCGTCCTGGCCGACGGCGACGATGACGTCGTCGGCGGCAAACAGGAAGCGGTCGAGGTCGCCGCGCCGCACCAGGGTCGCGCGCCAATCGGGCGGGACGGCGGCGCGGGTCTGTTTGAGCGCCTCATGGAAGCGCGCGTGGCGCGCCTCGACGGCGGCGACGTCCTGGCCGCGCGTCTTGAGGAAGAAGCGCACCTGGTCGCGGGTGGCGTGACGCGCGAGGAGCAGCTCGTACTCGGTCTCGCGCGTCACGAACACGGCTCTCGGCGTGATCGTCGACATGGCACGCCTCCTCAGGCATGGCCGGCTCCGCCGGAGGCCGGCCGGGCGCCGCGTCCGAGCTCGCCCAGCACGGTCGCCAGCATGTCGGGCGTGACGTTGAGCTGGTCGATCTTGCTGAGCTTGCCGGCGAACTCGCGCGCCGCCAGCCCGAGCAGCACATGCGCCGACAGGTCGCGGTAGATCGCGATGCGCGCCTGCTCCATGTCGACGCTCGCCTGCTCGACCGTGCGGATGCGGCTCGCGTCGCCGTCGGCCGCGATCTGCGCCGCGTCGCGGGCGCCCTCGGCGCGGTCGCGCGCATTGGTCGCCTCCTGGGCGATCAGGTCCTGCTCGCGCCGGGCGAGCTCGACCTTGTTGTGCAGCTCGTTCTCGGCGATCGCCCGCTCCTTCTCGACCGCGAGCGCGCGACGCTCGAACACCGCCTGGTCGGCCTTCTGCTGCAGCCCTTCGAAGGTCGGCGTCTGCAGGGCACGCTCGAGCTCGGCCGACGGCGCGATGGCGACGAGCCGGATGGCGACGATCTCGACGCCCATGGCGGCGAGCCGCTCGCTGCGACCGAGGCCCTGCTCCAGCCGCGCGCGCAGCGGCTCGATCCCGGCATCGAGCAATTCGTGCACGGTGTGCTGCGCAAAATACTGCGTCGCGAGCTGTTGGCTCATGCCGGTGAGCAGCGCCTCGATCTGCTCGACCGGCTTGCCGGTGTAGCGGCCGGTCTTGAGATCGATGCTGAAATCGACCCGCAGGCCGAGCACGTCGGGATCGGCGACCCGCCAGTTGAGATTGCCCTGCACCGCGATCGCCTGAAAATCCTTCGAGCGGCCCTTGAAGAACAGCACCATGTTGCGGTCGTCCATCGGCAGCTCGGCGATGCTGGCGCGCTGCGGCAGGAACCAGAACGCGAGGCCGCGGCCCGATCGGACCGGCCGGCCGTCGCGGAAGCGCATGACGTGGACGCCGGCGTCGGCGCGCAGGTGGCGCAGGAAGCCGTATCTCTTGATGTCAGCCATGACGTGTCTCCTTCTCACTCGTCTCCGCGCTTGTGGCGCGCGAAACGGAAAAGCTCGGCCGGCCGAAACATGACGCCTTCCTCGCGCCGTCCGGTCGGCTCCAGCACGCCCTTGTCGAGCATGCGCCGGCGGAACGCCGGCTTGTTGAACGTGACGCCGAGGATCGCCTCGTGGACCTCCTGCAGCTGGCGCAGCGTGAATTGCGCCGGCAGGAGCTCGAAACCGACCTGGCTGTAGTCGAGCTTGCCGCGCAGGCGCTTGACGGCGAGGCCGAGGATGTCGGCGTGATCGAAGGCGAGCGCGAGACGCTCGCCGTCGCCGCCATGGGCCTCGGCGCGGCCTCCCGCCTCGCCCTTCCAGGCGGTGCCGACGCGCGCAAGCGCGCGCTCGCCCGGGGCGCCGAGCGCCTTCTCGAAGCGGGCCGCCGGCAGCAGCGCGAAATAGGCGACCGTGATGATGCGCGTGCGCGGATCGCGATCGACCGCACCGAAGGTATAGAGCTGCTCCAGATAGGCGGAGGCGATCTGCGCTTTCTCGCGCAGCACCCGGCGGGCGGCGGCGTCGAGGTCCTCGTCCATGCGCACGAAGCCGCCGGGCAGCGCCCACTTGCCCTTGGCGGGCGCCGCCGGACGCCGCATCAGCAAGGCATGGAGCGCGCCGTCGCGCACCGACATCAGCACGAGATCGACCGTGACCGAGGGCCGGTCGAAGGCGGCCGGGTCGTAGCCGGCCAGGAAATCGCGGTCTTCGCGGGTCATCGCGGCTTCTCTCTTATGCGCGCAATACATATATCTTAAATGCGTATAAGTCAAGGGCGCGTGAACCGCCTCCTCACGGGCCTGCAACGATGCTCAACAATTCGTGAAGCCGCGGCGCGAACCTGAGGTGAGCCCGCTCACACTCATCCGTGCGGATCGCCGCTATGAAGCGGTCCGTGCCGGATCGGGAGACCGGGCCCGGCGCCGCAACAGATTGGAGACCTATTTCGATGCCCGTATCGCTTCCGCACGCCCTCGATTCCGCCGATCTCCTGGTCCCGTCGCGCCTGGACTACCGGTCCGGCACGACCGGACGGATTGCCAATTGGCTCAAAAGCGCAAAGCAGCGCCGCGCCGAGCGCCTGCTCGCGCAGTCCATCTGCGCCGCCGGTATCCGCGACTTCAGCACGCAGCGCGATTAGCGCGACCCTCACATGACGCGATGGCCGGGCCTGTCCCGGCCATTTGCGTTTTTGCTACCGCCCGGCGCGCAGGCGCTGGATCTGCATCTGGGCGAGGAACGGCACCAGCGGATGGGTGCCCATCTTCACGATCGCCGGCATGTCGAGCTTGACCAGCGCCTCGCGCTGGTCTGGCGGCAGGCGAAACTTGTCCGCATAGGCGCCGGCGTCGGCGACGTATTGGGCGCGCTTGTCGGCCTCGTGGGCGAGCCCGTGCAGCGCGGCGGTGAGCGCGACCAGCTCGGGCTTGATCGCGGGATAGTGCGCGGCGTGCTCGGCCGGCGCGGCGCCGAGCCAGGCGAGCGAGGCATAGTTGTGGTGCCAGCTCGGGTCCATCGACACCACGTCGGGCTTGCGCTCGCCGAGCGCGCCGGCCGCGCAGGCCCAGCAGCGCAGCTCGATGTTGCCGGTGTCGTCGAGCTCGGTCTCGTCGTAGCCGATCAGCGACTTGAGATTGCCGGCGGCGAGTTTTTCCAGCGCGCGCCGGTCCCAGGCAAGCTCCGGATTGGAATAGCGGTCGGTGCCGGGGAAATGCGACATGCCGCCGCTCGACAGGATCACGGTCTTCAATCCCATGGTGGTGACGGTGCGCGCCACCGCCTGGCCGAACGCGTAGCAGCGCTCCATGGTGGGCTGCGGCGGCAGATAGGCGTTGACGTAGATCGGCAGCACCGGCCCGGTGTGACCGAGATGGGTGAGCGGAATGCCGATCGCGTAATCGATCTTCGCGGTCGACGTGAAGGCCGGGTCGAAATTCTGCCGATAGAGCTGCCGCACCAGCTCGAAGCCGATCTCGCTCGGAATGGTCCAGTGGAACTTGCGGCCGGCGAACTCGCCGGTCGCCTCGCCGCCAACGTGCACGGTGAACGGGGGGCACGCATCGTGGAAGAACTGCTCGGCGTGATCGTTGGAGAAGATGATCCACAGATCCGGATCGAGCGCCCGCAACCTCTTGCCGATATCGGCCGCGACCTCGCGCACGTGGGCGACCAGCGCCTTGTCCTCGGTGTCCGGCATGGTGAAGAACTGAGGCGCGTGCGGCAGCATGGCGCCGCCAACCACCGTCGACATCATGGTTGTTCTCCTTGGCTTTCCGCGAAAAAATACCGCCCTGCGGGGAGCGCCACAAGCGCACGGCGCCGCCCGCGACGGGTCGAAAGCGCGGGGAGCAACACGATGGTGGACATTCCAATAACGATCGCGTGCGGCAACTACGACCGCACGCAGGCGATCAAGGACGGCGTCGTCAAGGTGGAGGGCTGCGCCGTCACCTATCTGCCGCTGTATCCGGAAGAGATTTTCCACCGCGCCTTCAAGTTCCACGAGTTCGACGTCTCGGAGCTGTCGTTCTCGAGCTACATCCGCACGGTCGCGGCCGGCACCTCGCAATATGTCGGCGTTCCGGCCTTCGTGTCGCGCATCTTCCGCCATTCCGGCATCTACATCCGCACCGACGCCGGCATCCGCCGGCCGGAAGACCTGCGCGGCAAGCGCATCGGCGTGCCCGAATATCAGATCACCGCGGTGGTGTGGATGCGCGGGCTGATGCAGCACGAATACGGCGTGGCGCCGAACGCGATCCATTGGCGCAGCGGCGGCCAGGAGCAGCCGGGCCGACACGAGCGCACGCCGCTCAAACCCATCCCGGGCCTCGACCTGCAGCCGATCGGCGACGACAAGACGCTGGTCGGCATGCTCGAGGCGGGCGAGCTCGACGCACTGTTCACGGCGCGCGCGCCGTCGTCGTTCCTGGCCGGCGCGCCGCACATCGCGCGGCTGTTTCCCGACACGCGGGCGGCCGAGATGGCCTACTACAAGAAGACCCGCATGTTTCCGATCATGCACCTGATCGGCATCCGCAAGTCGCTGGTCGAGCGCCATCCGTGGCTGGCGACCAGCGTCTACAAGGCGTTCTGCGAGGCCAAGGCGATCGCCATGACCAACCTGCGCGACGTCAACGCGCTGCTGGTGAGCTTGCCGTTCCTCGAGGCCGAGACGCGCGAGACCGCGGCCGCGATGGGCGACGATTTTTGGACCTACGGCGTGCAGGAGAACCGACGCGAGATCGAGGCGCTCGCACAGTATGCGCACGAGCAGGGATTGGTGGACCGCAAGGTGACCATCGAGGAGTTGTTCGCGCCCGCGACTTTCGACATGTCGAAGGTGTGAGGGCGCGGCCGCGCGACCCAATGGCCGCCTGCTGGCGCGCTGCCGGAGGCTGGACTAAGCTTCGCCCAGCCGGGCCGCCGACCGGATCAGGGGGGAGCACACCCATGACACTGCGATCGCGTCGCCGCGCGCTTCTGGCGCGGGTGGTTGTCGCAAGCTTCGTCGCCGCCGTCGTTGCCGCCGCGCCCGTGCGCGCGCAGGACAAGGTGATCAAGATCGGCGCGCTGTTGCCGGTCTCGGGACCCGGATCCTATTTCGGCGTGCAGGACAAGCAGGGCATCGAGCTCGCGCTCGAAGCGCTCAACAAGGCCGGCGTCAACGGCCACAAGTTCGAGGTCCAGTACGAGGACTCGGCCTGCAGCCCGCTGCCGGCGACCCAGGCCGCCAAGCGCCTGCTCGAGCAGTACAAGCCCGACGTCGTCCTCGGCGAGGAATGCTCGGACGCGACGCTTGCCGTCATGCCGCTGCTGGCCGAGGCCAAGGTGCCGCTGATCAACGCCGGCTCTTCGGCGATCAAGATCACCGAGCCGGGCACGCCGTGGACCTTCCGCATCTTTCCCGACGAGGTCATGCAGGGCGTCGATCTCGCCGGCAACGCCTACAAGCGACTCAACGCCCGCAGTGCGGTGCTGCTGCACGAGAACACCAATGCGGGCATCGGCAACGCCAACGTGTTCAACGAGGCGTTCACCAAGCTCGGCGGACAGATCCTCGCCGACATCGGCTTCGGCCGCGACGTCAACGATTTCACGGCGATCGCGACCCGCATCGCCGGCCTCGGCCAAGTCGACGTGATTCCGACCTATACGCTCGAGGGCCAAGGCCTCAAGATCACCCAGGCGCTGATGCAGGCCGGGGTCACCAAGGGCGGCGGCGGGCATGCGATCCAGGTCGGCACGATCTGGCTGCCGTTCGGCTTCGAGCAGAAGGCCGGCAAGGCGGCGCTCGGCTACGTCCGGGCCGTGCAATTCGATCCGCTCGACCAGCGCCCGCTGGTGCGCGACTTCATCGCGGCGTTCAAGGCGAAGTACAACGCGAGCCCGACGCATCTCAACGCGCATGCCTACGACCAGATCATGCTGGTCGCCGACACGGTCAAGCGCGGCGCGACCGACCCGCAATCGATCCGCGATACGCTCGCCAAGACGCAGAATCTCGCCGCCGTGACCGGCACCATCACGTTCGACGCGCACAACCAGAACACCAGCATGGACACGATCCATTACATGGAGACGCAATCCGACTTGTCGTGGAAGGCGCTCGGGTGGAACTGAGCTAGTGCGGCGAACCCGAAGCTCGCACGATTTCACGGCGGGCACGGTTGCGAACTTCGGGTTCAAAGAGCGGCACTAGAAATCATGGAGTGGCTAGTGTCCTTTCGATTCCGAAGTTCGCTCAGAGGTCGCGGCAGACGCTTGCGAACTTCGGAATCGGGACACTAGCGATGACGGTCGTCCTCCAGCAGGTCATCAACGGCGTCGTCCTCGGAAGCCTGTACGTTCTGGTCGCGCTGGGGCTCACCCTGGTCTACGGCGTGCTGGTGCAGATCAACTTCGCGCACGCCGACATCGTGACGCTCGGCGCCTTCTCGGCCTATTTCTTCATGCATGGAATCGGCGGCGGTTACCTGCCGAGCATCGCGGTCGCGCTCGCGGTCGGGGCCGCGCTCGGATGGCTGATGAACGCCGTGATCTTCGCGCCGCTGCAGAAACGCGGCAGCGAGCTCCTGCCGCTGATCGCCACCATCGGCGTCTCGGTGATGCTGGAGAACGCCATGCTGGCCGGCTTCGGGCCGATCCCCTATGCGTTCGACTCGCCGCTCAGCAACGAGGTGATCCGCCTCGGCGGAACCTTCATCACCTGGCAGAACGCGCTGATCATCGCGGTCTCGGTCGCGACCGTCGCGCTGCTCTACGGCTTCATGAAGTTCACCTTCCTCGGCAAGGCGCTGCGCGCGGTGTCGCAGGACCGCGAGACCGCCGGGCTGATGGGCATCAACCCGGACCGGGTCGTGATGCTCACCTTCGTGATCGCCTCGGCGCTCGCCGGCATGGCGGGCGCGATGCTCGGTCCGGTGCTGGTGCTCACCCCGTTCGCCGGCACCTCGGTGATCGTCAAGGCGTTCGCGATCGTCATCATCGGCGGCTTCGGCAATGTCGAGGGCACGATCCTCGCCGGCCTCCTTGTCGGGCTGATCGAGAGCTTCACGACCCAGTATCTCGAGCCGGGCATGATCGACATCGTGGTGTTCGCGCTGCTGCTCGCCACGCTGGCGCTGCGCCCGACCGGCCTGATCGCCGAGCGGCGCGAAGAGAATGTCTAGCGCCCAGGCGAGCGAGCCGCGGCGCGCAGCGTCTGCGCCGTTGCGCTTGCGTCGGGCCGCCTACCTCGTCGCCGCACTCGCCATCGCGCTCCTGCCGTACATTTTCACCGGCGCGTACTGGCGCACCAACCTGATCGTCTGCGCGCTCAACGTGATGCTGGCGATCGGGCTCGACTTCGTGCTCGGCTATGCGGGCCAGCTCAATCTCGGGCAGTCGGCCTTCTACGGCATCGGCGCCTATGCGGCGACGCTGCTCGCGATGCGGCTCGGGCTTCCATTCTGGATCGCGTTCGCGGGCGCGGTCGCGCTCGCCGGGCTCGCGGGCGTGGTCTTGTCACTGTTCGCGATGCGGCTGCGCGGCCACTATCTGGCGATCGCCTCGCTCGGCTTCGCGGTCATCACCTACCAGGTGCTGCTCAACTGGATCAGCCTCACCCAGGGACCGCTCGGCATCTATGCGATCCCGCCGCCACCCGCGCTGGTGCTGCCTGGCCTGCCGAAAATCGATTTCCACGATCTCGCCCATCTGTTTCACCTGGTCGCCGGGTTTGCGCTGCTCAGCTATTTCGTGCTCGACCAGCTGGTGCGCTCGCCGATCGGCGAGACGCTGACGGCGATCCGCGAGGACGAGGTGCCGGCCGCCGCGCTCGGCATCAACTGCGCGGCCTGGAAAGTGTTCGCCTTCGGGGTCGGATCGGCGGTCGCGGGGGCAGCCGGCGGCTTCTATGCGGGCTTCGTCGGCACGCTGGTGCCGGACGCGTTCTTCATCACCGAGTCCTTCACCATCCTCGCCATGGTGGTGGTGGGCGGCATGGGCAGCCTGATCGGTCCGGCCGCCGGCGCGATCCTGCTGACCGTGCTGCCGGAGCTCCTGCGCGGCATCGGCGACCTACGGCTCGTCGTCTACGGGGCCGCGCTCACCCTGGTGGTGCTGTTTCTGCCGGGCGGCCTGTTGCAGGCCGCGCGACTCGGCGTCGCGCGGCTAATGCGACCGGACAAGCCGCGATGACGGCCCCTGCGCCGTCGGCGCTGCTGCAGGCGCGGGGCCTCTGCAGGAGTTTTGGCGGGGTGCGCGCCGTGCACGACATCACGTTCGAGATGCCGACCGGAACGGTGTTCGCCATCATCGGGCCGAACGGCGCCGGCAAGTCGACCTTGCTCAATCTGTTGAGCGGTGTCTTGCGCCCCGATGCCGGCACGGTCGCGTTCGGCGGAGCGGACCTCACCGACACCCCGGCACACCGGCGCGTGCGCCACGGCATCGCGCGCACGTTCCAGAAGATCCGCCTGTTCAAACAGCTCTCGGCGCACGACAACGTGGTCGCCGGCTGCCATGTGCATTGCGCCATTCCGGCCTGGCAATACGTGGTGCACGGGCGCGCGTTCGCCCAGAACCAGGCGCGCTGCCGCGACGAGGCGGCGCGCCTCCTCGCCTTCATGGGGCTCGGCGGCCGCGCGCAGGTGGCGGCAGGCGCGCTCTCCTATGGCGAGCGGCGCATGCTCGAGATCGCGCGGGCGCTCGCGACCGCGCCGCGCCTCTTGATGCTCGACGAGCCTGCCGCCGGGCTCAACGCCGGCGAGGTCGAGGCGCTGGTCGACCGGCTGCAGACCCTGCGGCAGAACGGCCTCGCCGTCCTGGTGGTCGAGCACAACATGGACCTGGTGATGACCATCGCCAACCGGGTGCTGGTGATCGACTACGGACAGCCGTTGTTCGAAGGCCCGCCCGCCGCCGTGCAGGCCCATCCGGGCGTGATCGCGGCCTATCTCGGCGAGGCGCGATGAGCCCGCTGCTCGCAGTCGAGGGACTGGAGCTCGCCTATGGCGAGGCCGCGG
>Ga0335081_10008319_pt1 | contig 16637 bp, 21 predicted proteins | sample Lox_Sample_35_FD_206713 | JGI IMG/M metagenome (GOLD analysis project Ga0335081, IMG submission 206713) | Soil microbial communities from Loxahatchee National Wildlife Refuge, Florida, United States - Lox_Sample_3.5 | ecosystem: Environmental > Terrestrial > Soil > Wetlands | place: USA... | reverse complement strand
GCAGTGCGAGCAGGGCGTCGACTATTTCACCATCCACGCCGGCGTGCGGCTCGCCTACGTGCCGCTCACCGCCAACCGCGTGACCGGCATCGTGTCGCGCGGCGGCTCGATCATGGCCAAGTGGTGCCTGTCGCGCCACAAGGAAAGCTTCCTCTACGAGCGCTTCGACGAGATCTGCGACATCATGCGCAAGTACGACGTCTCGTTCTCGCTCGGCGACGGCCTGCGTCCGGGCTCGATCGCCGACGCCAACGACCGCGCGCAGTTCGCCGAGCTCGAGACGCTGGGCGAGCTCACCAAGATCGCCTGGGCCAAGGGCTGCCAGGTCATGATCGAGGGCCCCGGCCACGTGCCGATGCACAAGATCAAGATCAACATGGACAAGCAGCTCAAGGAGTGCGGCGAGGCGCCGTTCTATACGCTCGGGCCGCTCACCACCGACATCGCGCCCGGCTACGACCACATCACGTCGGGCATCGGCGCCGCCATGATCGGCTGGTTCGGCTGCGCCATGCTCTGCTACGTGACGCCGAAGGAGCACCTGGGTCTTCCCAACCGCGACGACGTCAAGGAAGGCGTCATCACCTACAAGATCGCGGCGCACGCCGCCGACCTCGCCAAGGGCCACCCGGCCGCCCAGCTGCGCGACGACGCGCTGTCGCGCGCCCGCTTCGACTTCCGCTGGGAGGACCAGTTCAACCTCGGCCTCGATCCGGACACCGCCCGCGCCTACCACGACGAGACCCTGCCCAAGGAGGCGCACAAGGTCGCGCACTTCTGCTCCATGTGCGGCCCGAAGTTCTGCTCGATGAAGATCACGCAGGACGTGCGCGACTACGCGGCGACGCTGAACGAGAAGGAGCAGGGCATGGCCGAGATGTCGGAGAAGTTCCGGCAGATGGGGAGCGAGGTGTATGTGGAGCAGGAGGCGGTGAAGGAGAGCAATAGAGTGTTGTAGGATACGTCAAGTAGATTGGTTGAATCTTGTTCTTGCACGGCTTATAGTTGGGGAGATGCTGACATTCGCGGAGGAGTCGATGCGATTTTGGAGAGCAGTCTCCGGGGTGGCGGTGACCCTCGGAGCCCTGGCTACATTCCTCGTCTATCTTCCAGACATTGCGTCGAAAACGTTTCCATTCCTACTAAGCAGGTTTCATGATCAGTCTAGCGGGAACCCTCACCACGGCGGTGAGCCAACAACGACGCCTTCTTCTCACGACGGTGGTGGACCAACAACGGCGCCCATCGTGGTGGATGATAGATATGTATTACCTGCGGCGATAACGACGAGAGAATTCGCTCAGTGCCTTAGTACCCTGGAATTGGTGGACGGAAGAGATTTTACGATAACGCAAGTGTCCTCAGCGTATCGGGTCATAGTTCCAATACATCCAGGCGAGGCAATAGCGGCGGGTTACAGCACCTGTCGTGAACGATTGGTTCGCCGATGAAGAGGTACCTTACATGACCCGAAAACGCGCTCATCTCGCCTTCTTCATGTTTCTATTGAGTGCAGTTGAAGGGCAAGCACAGGATCAATGGCCAGAAACCTTGGTCCGACAGATGGAGTGCCTAAAGCAACACGGCCTCATCCAAGGCACCGTCACCGACGTAATTCGTGGCGACGCGCACTTCGCTCCTTACATGCGCCCTACTGCTATTGGGGGAGCCGTCCCGGCAATTCGCTTCAATGGACAGTTCGTCGAAGGACGCACGAATCTCTCCCCGGACATTATAAAAATTTGTAACCCGAACGCGGAACTGAGAAAAATCAAGAATTGAGCACTACCCTTCAGTCGCCGAAGACCCACCTTTTGATGCGATACTCGGCCCGATATCCTCCGTTAGCAGCGAAAGGCTCGTTGTTCCAAAAGGCCTCCGCCGCCGCGCGGTCGGGCAGCGCGAGCAGCAGCGCGGTGCCGATGTTGTCAGCGCCGTCGGCCGAGCGGATCGGCCCGCGAAAAATGAAGCTGTCGGCGTAGGACGCGAAGTAGGACTCGTGCGCGTGCAGATGCTGCCGGAAGAACTCCGGTGTGCCGGTCTTGGGCGCCGTGCACAGGAACTGCTGCAGGCCCGTGCGGCGAAAATCGGCCGCGCGCTTGCCGGAGCTGTTCGACCAGCGATGGACCTCGACGCGGCCGTAGAGGCCGGCCTTGCTCATCGGCTCGGCGGCCACGAACGCGTCCGCGGCCGCGCGGTCGTCGAGCTGCATGAAGAACGACGTCCCCAGCATGGCGCCGCCGTCGTCGGAGACGAAATGGCCATAGCCGATGACGCGCGCGCCGAAATCCGCGACCCAGCGCTTCTGCTCGGCGAGCAGCGCGCGGCGCGCGTCGGCCATCCCCGGCTTGTCCCAGCAATAGATCGCCCATTGGGCCGGCTTGCTGCGGTAGTAATCCTTCAGCGCCTCGCCCTGCAATCCAAAGCGCGGATCGCCCGGCAGATAGCCGGCCGTGCTCGTCTCCGACATATCTCCTCCACGATCGCACAACGTGTGCAGGATGGGTCGAGCGTCAGCGAAACCCATCAGGGCGCGATCCAGCAAAGCGATGGGTTTCGCTTTGCTCAACCCATCCTACTCCGCTGCGTTGCGCAGCAAGCGTGCGAAAAGTGGGATAGCGGCGAAGTTTTGCGGCAAATGGCGAGCTTTTGCGATTGCGGCCCGGCGCGCGCCCGATAGAGTGTAGAAATGCAACCATGATGAATCGCGCTCCGATCTCGGCCTCGCCCGCGGTCGGGGGTTTCTGTTTCGGTGCAGCGCGAACAAAAGCGCGCGGGTTTGTTCGCGAGACCGACATGCGACGCGCTCGCGCGGCATACCAGATGTGGGATTGTTGCGCGTGTAACCGTCCCTGTTTCCGGCCTGTAGATCGCCTGTAGATGCAGGAAATCTCGTTGTGCCGCAAAAACGGCCTCTGACCACAAGATATTGTGGCCGACCCCCGATGGGTTTCGCTTCGCTCAACCCATCCTACGTCAGCGTCATCACGCGCCGCCTCAATTGTGGTGCCCGCCCTCTTCGCGCGCCTTGATCCAGTCCGCCAGCGTCCCGGCCGGCTTGGCGGACTTCTTCTTTGCCGCGCCCTTTGCGGCGCGCTTCGGCGCCGGGGCGGCCGGACGGGCGGCGGCCTCCTCGGCCTCGCGCGCGAGACGCAGCGCGCGCAGCTTGGCGGTCTTGGCGCGCGCCGCCTCCGCCTCGGCCTCGTAGGCCTGCGGCGGGCCCTTTCCTGACTTCTCGACCATGGGGCCTCCTTCGGCGAATGGGCCGGAGAATTCCGGCACTGGAATGTGGCTCGCTACAGGCGGATCACGGCGGCAGCAGGGCACGCGGCTTGACGCGGCCTCACCGCCCGCCGCCCCTGAGCCGGATCAAGACGCGCTTGTCGCCGGTCCGCTCGATCTCGGCGATGCCCGACGCCTCGACCAGCTCGCTCAGGCGCGCAAAGCCGTAGTTGCGCGAATCGAACTCGGGGAGCTGCTTGGCGATATGCGAGCCGACGGCACCGAGATCGGCAAAACCATCCTCGTCGGAGACCGCGTCGATCGCACCGCGGAGCGTCGCGAGCAGCTGCGGGTCGCGCGCGCTCTTCTTCGCATCCGCCTTGGCGGCCGGTTTCGCGCGCCCGGCGTCCGCCTCGCCGTCCTGCTGCAGCACGTCGAGATAGATGAACTTGTCGCACGCCGTCACGAACGGACGCGGCGTCTTGCGCTCGCCGAACCCGTACACCGTCACACCCTGCTCGCGGATGCGGGCGGCGAGCCGGGCAAAGTCGCTGTCGCTCGAGACGATGCAGAAGCCGGCGAACCGGCCGGTGTTCAACAGGTCCATGGCGTCGATGATCATTGCGCCGTCGGTCGCGTTCTTGCCGGTCGTGTAGGCGAACTGCTGGATCGGCTGGATCGAGTGCTCCAAGAGGCAGCTCTTCCAGCCGCCGAGGTTGGGCTTGGTCCAGTCGCCATAAATGCGCCGCACGCTGGCGACGCCGTACTTGGCGACCTCGGCGAGCAGGCCGGCGACGATCTTTGGCGACGCGTTGTCGCCGTCGATCAGGAGTGCGAGGGTCGATGCGGTGTCGGGCATACGGCGAGCATACGCGATCCGCGCCGCCGTGACGACCGGGAGCGCGAGCTAGGCCGCCAGCCCGAGAAACGCGCGCACCGCCCGCGCGACCGCGCGCGTCTCCTCCTTGGTGGCGGCCGGCGACAGGTAGAACCGCTTGCCCGAGCGCAGGGTGACGCGCGGATCGAAGCTGTTGAGCGGCGGGCCGACCTCCATCACCTCGAAGTCGGCGACCTCGCCGAGCGCGACATCGATGGTCCGGCGCGGCATGAAAAACAGCTGCCGCTCGAACCGGGCGCGGCCGGTCGTCTTGTCGAACATGCAGGTCGCGTTGTGCGGGAAGAGGGCGCCCAGCTCGATGACCAGCCGCTCCGGCGTATGCTCGACGATTGCCGCCATCGTGCCTCGCGCAACGATCGTAGAAGCGCGGTTCTCCGCCGCTACTTCGGTTTGAGCAGCTCACTGAATGGCGCGTAGTCTCCGCAATCGGCGTTAGAATACGTCGCTGTCGCAATCCGCCCGTCGCGAAACGTGAAGGCCCAGACGTCTCGCGCATCGGACGTCAAGATCGTCTGTCTGATCACCTCGACGCAAATCGTCGGCTGGTTGCCTCCGCTGAACAGCCCTGCCCATTGCTCGTGTGGTTGGGAAATCCGCGCCCTGCGGATGTTCCGTTGATCTGTGCTCTCCAAGATCTTTTGGACGATCAGTTGCCGATAATTGGGTGGGATCGCGTTCGCTACGCCCGAGCTGCCGGTTGACTGTGCGTTTACGGAACTCGCCGCACTGACGGCCAGGACCACGGCGAGCAAGGTCGTGCGCATGATCACCGCATTACCCCGCGTAAATATCCGCCACTGCGATCGAAAGGCCCGGCGGATCGAGGCCGATCATCCCCTGCGTCACCACCCGCGTGAGGATCATGTCGTCGCTCCCGCGCGCGTGGTGCACCACGAGCGGCTTGGCAGGATCGACGATGAGATGGTGCGCGACGCTCGGAAGGCGGAAGTACCCGGCGAGCTTGGCGGACGCGTCGATCCGGCGCGTCGAGGGCGAGAGCACCTCGACAACCACGATCGGCGCCGGGACCTCGAGCGCCGACGGTGCGAGTTTCTTACCGCAATAGACGAGCGCATCCGGCTCGTAGGCTGTCGTCTCGTCGATGCGCACGGTCATCCCGTCCGGCAGCATGTGGCAAGGCAGCCCGTGTGCCCGGATGCCCGCAAGGAGTGCAGTCTGCACCGCGTATTTGACGGCCGCGTGCCCTGCCCCTTCCGGCGACATGGCGATGACCTCGCCGTTTGACAGCTCGTAACGCCCCGGATTCGCCTGCGCCCAGGCCAAGTACTCGTCGACGCTCATCCGGCTCTTCGCTGCCGCGGTCATAACCCAATGATAGCGGGTTTCGTGGACGTCCGGAACCGCGACTGGCCCTCCCCACGGGCGCCGCCGGCCGGGTTGGCAGAACAAAGCCAAGCCGGAAAGCCCCGCAATTCCAACGCCGGCGCATTCGCCAACATCCGCCGCCGATGGCCGCGGAGTCCGGTTGCATCCCCGGCCGCGCGCCCGCCTCGGGCAATATTCCCCCTCCCGGCGGGCGTTGCTAGGCTGCGCCGCATTCCACCAAGAGGGGCTCCCATGATCGATCGTCGCCGTGTCGTCCGTCTCGCCTTGGCCGCGCTGCCGGCCGCCATCCTGACGCGGGCGGCGCACGCCCAACAGGCGTTCGAGCGCTTCTATCCGTTCCTGGTCGACCTGCCGGGCTGGACCGGCAACAAGCCGGACGGCCTCGCGATGCAGCTGCCCGGCAACAACAACATGATGACCGCCACGCGCCAATACCGGCGGGAGGGCGCCAAGGTGAATGCCCAGGTCATCACCGGCCCGGCCGCGCAGGGCGGGCTCGCGATGATCCAGTCCGGCATGAAGATGGAGACCGGCGACGCGCACATCGCCGTCGACACCGTCGACGGCTTCAAGCTGGCGCGGACCTTCACGGTGCACGACAAGTCCGGCGCGATCTTCGTCGGCCTCACCGACAATGCGCTGTTCGGCCTCGAGTTCAACGGCCTGCCCGAGGACGAGGCGTTCGCGCTCGCCCGCCGCTTCGACTGGAAGGCGATCCAGGCCGCGCTCGCCAAGTGATGTAGGCTGGGCAGAGCCCCGCGGCGGGGCGAAACCCGTCGAACTGAGCCACAACAGCATGATCCGGGTGACACCATGCGATGGATTTGGATTGCCGCCGCGATGCTCGGCCTCACGATGACCGTCGCGCCCGGCATCTCCGCGGCCGAGCTCAACGTGCTGGCCGGCGGCTCGATGACGGCGAGCCTGAAGGATCTCGGCGCCCGCTTCGAGCAGGTGACCGGCCACAAGCTCGTGTTTCATTTCGCCGGCACGCCGGACTTGATCAAGCAGGCGACCTCCGGCGCGCCGTTCGATCTCGGCGTCGTGCCGATCGACGTGATGAAGGATGCGGCGGCGCGCGCAAAGTTCGGCCCGACCGTCGACGTGGCGCGGGTCGGCTACGGGGTCGCGGTACGCGCCGGTGCGGCGAAGCCCGACATCGGCACGCCCGACGCGCTCAAGGCCGCGCTGCTCGCGGCGCGCTCGATCACGCTCTATCCCGAAAGCGCCGCCGGTGCCTTCGTGCTGAAGACATTCGAGCGTCTCGGCATCGCGGCGGAGATGAAGGCGAAGCTCAAGCCCCAGGCGGGTCCGGGCGATATCCCGAAGGCGGTGGCGAGCGGCGAGGCCGAGCTCGGCGTCTTTCTCACCAACGTGCTCGCCGCGCCCGGCGTCGAGGTGGTCGGCCCGTTTCCGCCCGCGCTGCAGCAGGAGCTGGTCTTCGTCGGCGCGGTCGCGGCGGAGAGCCGCAATGCCGAGGCCGCCAAGGCCTTTCTCGACTATCTCACGTCGCCGGAAGCCGCCGCGGTGATGAAACTGAAGGGCATGACGCCGGGATGAGGCGCGCGCCCTTCGTCCGCTGGGCGCTTCGTGCAAAAAGCATCGGATGAACATCGTCCGCCGTACCCTCGATATCGACGCTGAGACGGACGCGCGCCTGCGCGCCCTCGCCGCAGAGCGCGGCCAGAACGTTGCTGCGGTGCTCGCCGAGGCCGTCGCACTCCTCGACTCGGTGGTCGACATAGCGGGTCCCGATCTCGCGGAGGATCGCCGTCGCCTCGATGAATTCAAGCGGACCCGGCAGGCGGTTTCGCTCGACGAGGTCAAGGCCTGGGTCGCAAGCTGGGGAACGGCCCACGAGCTCCCGCGTCCGCAGCCCCGCAAGATCGGATGATCCTGCTCTCGCCCGACGCCGTTCTGGACGTCGAGCGTGTGCGAAGCTTTCTTGAGGAGCAAAATCCGGACGCCGCAAAGCGCGCGCTCGCAGCGATTTGGCGTGCCTTGGAGCAGGTGCAAGCGTTTCCGGATTGGGCACGCCGACCGCGGACGCCGAAATCCGCCAGATGGTCGTGCGATTCGGCGCATCCGGCTACATCGTGCGCTACACGGCCGTGCCCGAGACCGGCGACATTCTCGTCACCCGTCTCTGGCACGGCCGCGAGGCACGCGAATGATGGATGCGGCCCCTGCGCCTCACCGCACCGAGATCGCGAGGCCGTTGAGGTCAGCCGAGACGATCAGGCCGGACTGCGACCCTGCAAGCGAGAGCACGGCGCCGTTCTGGTTGGTGAGCACGATCGCGCTGGCGCCGCGAACGACCGCGGCGCCTACGCCGCCCGCCCCATAGACGCCGGCGACGTCTGCCGGACCGCGGATGTTGGTGACCGTGCCGTGGAAATTGATCTCCGAGGCGCCGAACGTGAAGCCGTAGCTGAGCCCGCCGATCGACAGCGGATAGGCCCGCCCGTGGAAGTACAGCGTGCCGCTGCCGCCCGAGCCGCCGATCACGAAGCCGGCCTTGATGATGCGGATGGCGATCCGGCCGCTGTCGGCGCGCGCCGACGGCGCGGCGAGCATGACGAAGCCGAACACGGCGGTGAACGCGATCAGGGCGGCACGAAAGCGGGGCGAAAGGCGCATGGCGGGTGTCCTCCTTTTGGATTTTTCAGTCGGGAATCAATCATATATCGCGCCAGGCGCGGATTGGCGGCATTTTATTCTCCTGTCCACCGGCATTTCCCCGATCGGCCACCGGGGGATGCGCAGCGTACGCATGCCAGGCAGCCGGATCGGTGCGCCGCGCCGGCCGGGCGTCCTGTGGCGCAGCTCACAATGCTACCGATCCGAACTGTGTCATCCATCTCGGCAACAACGGCCCTGCGGGCCGTCACGGGCTGGAGCACGAACATGCTGGCTGAGATCTTCATCATCCGATTGGAGGCGCTGCTGCGGAGCGCCGCCCCCACCACGACCACCACGGCGAGCGACACCCGCTTCGTGCCGATCGCGCTGCCGCGCGCGAGCAAGCCCAATCAGGCGACCAAGTAGGCGCGGTCCTCGCCGCCGGCGCGGGCGCCGGCAGACTTGACGCTCCCCCCGCATTCCGCTTCGCTTCCTGCAGGCTACATCCCGCAGGGTGCACCGATGACGCACGTCACCTACAAGATCGTCCGCCACGACGACGGCTGGGCCTACACGGTCAACGGCGTCTTTTCCGAGCCGTTTCGCACCCACGCCGAGGCGCTGGTTGCGGCGCGCACCGCCGCCGCCGAGCAGCGCGTCGCGGGCCAGACCGAGACCATCGAGTACGAGGACGACAAGGGCCACTGGCACACCGAGACCGCGCGCGGCACGGATCGGCCGGAAACCGACGTCGAGGACACGTAGGCGTCCTGCCATGATGGCCGGCGGCTCCCGCCGCGTCGCGTGAGCGAGCCTGCCGGGCGCCGCCAAGTCGGCGCATCGCCCATCCGGACTTTTGCATCGCCAAGCGCGGCTTCGCACCCGCGTCGCCGTACCGATTGATCGCCGCGCGCATCGCGAGCGAGCCTCCCGCGGCGCCCGAGTCGGGCTTGCGTCAAGAGTTGTCTGGCGATCGGCCGTGTACCTCGATGCAGAATCGAGGAAACAAAAGCCGGCAAGCGCCGTTGCAGAACAGTACGCTTCTCAATCGTGTCGAGGCGGCTTATGTCTGCGAGGATGGCGTGGCGACCGCGCAGCGGACGCCCCACACCGATCTGTGACAAGGGCCGATGAAGGACCGCAAGGACAAAAGCCGGACGCCGATCCTGGCCGCGGGGGGTATCGTGTTGCGCGGCGCGCGCAAGCGCCACATCGCCGTCGTGCATCTGCGCAAGACCGACGCCTGGGTGCTCCCCAAGGGCAAGCTCGCCGACGGCGAGGATGCGCTCGCGGCGGCGCGGCGCGAGGTGCTGGAGGAGACCGGACACCGCGTCGCGATCCACGAATTCCTCGGCACGCTCGCCTACGAGGCGGGCGGCCGCCCAAAGGTGGTCTCGTTCTGGCGCATGCAGGTGCTCGGCGGACCGGTCGGCGCGCTGATGCACGATGTGCGCGCCGTGCAATGGCTGCCGCTCGATGCCGCGATCGCGCGGCTCAGTCATGCGCGCGAGCGGGCTTTCCTCGAGCACGTCGGCCCGCTCGCGCTCCGCGCCGCCGAGCCGCTGGTGCGCCGGGCGGTCTCCACTGCGCGGCCGCGCCGCATTCGCCCGGTGGCGCGCCCGCGCCCGCTGGGCGCTCCCACGATCGAGCCGATCGAGCGGCTTCCGATCGAGATCGCCGCCGCCCTGCCGGCCGCCGCGCTCATCGATCACGCGGCGGCGCCGATGCTGCCGGCGGAGCCCGCCGAGGCGCTCGCGCTCGAGCATGCGGCCCGCGCCGCCTCCGTCATGACGCTCGTGCCGTCATCGTTGCCGGGCGACGCCGTCGAGACAGCCGACGACGCGGCCGCCCGCACCGTGCTCGAACGCACCTGGGTGTGGCTGCGCCAGGCGACCCAGCCGCTGGCCAAGCGCTCGACCGGCTGAGCCGCGCTGCGGCCACGCCTGCCTCCCGCACTGAGGGGTGGCGCCGCGTTGTGCCACTGGCTAATTTCACCGCCGTCTTTGCCCGCGCAAGCGGGCAATCCAGTATTCACGACCGCTGAACGGGACGTCGGCAGTGCCCCACCGACCCTCGGCGGAGTGCTGGATCGTCCGCTGGAGTTTACCCCGACTCGATCGGGGGCGGGCGATGACGGCGGGATTGGGCCTTTGAGTGGAGGAAACAATGAAGATCGTCGACCTGAGCCGCGAGCTCTATCACCGCACGCCGTCCTATCCGGGCCAGCCGCCGATCATTCACGGCATCTGGAAGACCCATGAGGAGTCGCGCGCGGAGAACAACGGCGTGCACGGCAACAGCGTGATGTTCTTCTCCATGCCGGACCACGGCGGCACCCACATCGACGCGCCGCGCCACTTCGGCGAGCGAGGCGCGCCGATCGACGAGTATCCGCTGGAGAACTGCATCGTGCCGGGCATCTGCATCGACCTGCGCCACATCGCGCCCAAGGCCGAGATCGGCCCGGCCGATCTCGAGGCGGCGGTCGAGAAGGCCGGCGTGCCGATCCCGAAGAAGGGCACGGTGCTGCTCTGCACCGGCCATCACGTGCGCACGTTTCCGGGCAAGGCCTATGCGACCGACAACCCGGGCGTCAACGTCGCCGCCACCGAATGGCTGGCGCAGCAGGGCATCGTGCATTTCGGCATCGACTCGATGCGCCCGGGCCCGGAAGGCCTGGTCAACACGCTGGTCCACAAGGCCTGCCTCGAGCTCGACATCACCCACATGGAGAGCCTGTGCAATCTCGAAGCCCTGCTCGGCCAGGGCCAGTTCCGCTTCATCGGCCTGCCGCTCAAATGGCGCGGCGGCACCGGCTCGCCGATCCGCGCCGTCGCGGTGTTCGAGTAGCCTTTCGGTTGCACCATTGAACCTGCTCCCGCGGTGGGCCGACCAATATGGTGCCCATTCTTCCGCGGGAGCCGAGCATCGTGCGCCGCCTGTCGATCGCCGCAACATATTGCTTCCTTCTCGCGATCGCCGCGGCAGGCGCCAATGCCGAAGATCGGCCTGCGCCGCCCGCCCCCGCGCCGAGCGTCTCCACCTGGCAGTGGCTGCGCGGCCACCTCTTCGGCGCTGCGCCGGCGGAATCGCCGGCCGCGGCCCTCGCGCGCCGCGGCGGATCGCGCATCCTGCTCGAAGCCGACACCGACGCGCTGCGCGCCGAGCTCGCCGATGAGCTGCGCGCCGACGTGCGCGAGCGGATGCGCAAGGCGCGCATCCCGTTTCGCGACCTCGCGGCGCATGACGGAATCGTCGAGGTCCGGGTGCGCGACGTCAACGACTTGCCGCGCGCCCGGTCGGCGCTGACCGAGACGACCGCCGACATTCAGGACGCGGGCGACGGATTGATCCAATTGACGCCGTCGGATCGTTTGCGCGGCTGGGCGCTCGATCAGCTGTTCGACCGCAACATCGAGGTCATCACCCGTCGTCTGCACGAGCTCGGCATCGCGACGGCCGGCGTCCGGCGCGAAGGCCTGAGCGACATCGCGGTTCTGCTGCCCGGCGTGAAGGATCCGGCGCGCGTCGCCGAGGTGCTGGCGCGGCGCGGCCAGCTCGAGTTCCGCCTGGTCGATGCCACGGCCGATCGCGACGCGGCGATCAAGACCGGCGCGCCAGAGGGCTTCGAGCTGCTCTACGACAAGGGCCGGGTCGCCTATGTGGTCGCCAAGCGTGCACCGCTGACGGGCGCCGACCTGCTCGAGGCGAACGCGAGCCTCTCGCCGACCGGCACGGAGCCGACCGTCGACTTCCGCTTCACCGAGCACGGCACGCAGGTTTTCGCCCACCTCACCGAGGACAACGTCGGACAGCCGTTCGCAATCGTGCTCGACGGCCGCGTCCTTACGGCGCCGATCGTGCGCGAGCCGATCCGCGGCGGGCGCGGCCAGATCTCGGGCGGCCTCACGCGCGAGCAGGCGAACGATCTCGCGCTCCTGCTGCGCTCCGGCGCCCTCGCCTTCGACATGACGGTGATCGACGTGCGCACGGTGGCGCCCGCGCAGAATTGACAAGCAAAAAAGCCCGTAGCCCGGATGGAGCGAAGCGTAATCCGGGAGCACCGCGCCCGGCTTGACCGCGTTCCCGCATTCCGCTTCGCTCCATGCGGGCTTCTGCGCCTCCATCGACTTGCAGTGCACCGGTCGGAACCAGCCGAGCCGTATCAGGTCGGCGATCCCATGCGCATCCTTGCGGTCCGTCTTCACCGGCATGATCTTGAACGTATTGCGGACGTGCCGCGTCTCTAACAACTCGGCCGCAAGCCCCGCCTGGCGCAGCTCCGCATACAGCCATTGCGACAGCGGGCCTGCCTCAAGTCCCACTCGAGCGAGCCTAACCACCCGATCAGCGCTTCAGGTTCGCTCGCAACCTTGCCCTCGCGTACGATCTTGCCCGCCGCGTCCGTCACGCAAACGCTCGCATATTCCAAAGACACGTCGATTCCTGCATAGTACGTCATGGTCGTTCCTCGATGATGCTTGGAGCTGGCTCGCCAGACTCCGGTTTGACACCATCAGTTTGAGGGACGACCACTTACCTGCCAACCGCTCGGCAGGCGGGGCCCGTTACCCCATCTACTCGCCCCACGCCAAGGACCCCCATGAACCGCATCCTCGACATTCCGCCCGAAGAGCTCACCGCCGAGCAGAAGACCGTGTTCGACAACCTCACCGCCGGGCGCGGCCGCATCCTCGGGCCCTACCGGGTGTGGATCCATTCGCCGACCGTCGCGGCCGGCATGGAGCAGATCGGCACCTTCCTCAACAAGCGCTGCTCGCTGTCCACCCGCGAGGTCGAGATCGGCATCCTGGTGATCGCGCAGCATTGGGACGCGAACTACGTGCGGCAGGCCCACATCAAGGCCGGCAAGGCCGCAGGGCTCGACGACGCGACGATCGATGCAATTCTCGGCGGCCGCGACCCGAACCTCACCGATCCGCACGAGCGCGCCGTGCACCGTTTCGCCACCGCGCTCGCGGCCGGCGCCAAGCTCGACGATGCGGAGTTCGCCGGGATCGAGCAGGTGCTCGGCCGCGCCGGCGTCGCCGAGGTGCTGGTGCTGCTCGGCTACTACACCTCGGTGGCGCTCGCCATGAAGGTGCACGACGTCCCGGTGCCGGCGGTCTAAAACCGAAACGCGCGAAACAGGCGCGCGACGTTGAGCAGCGTCGCGAGCGCCCCCGCCACATAGGTCCAGGCCGCAGCGCGCAGCACGCTGCGCGCCGCCGGAACGTCGGCCGGCGCGAGATAGCGGCCGGTGACGAGCACCGGCAGCGCCTTGCCGAAGCTCGCGTCGAGCTCTACCGGCAGGGTGACGAGATGCACGACGATGTCCATCGCAAGCAGCCCGAACACCGCGACCATCTGCAGAGCGAACAGGAGCGGCGCCTTCACCACGATGAACACCACGGGCGCGAGCACCAGGACGGCGGTCGCGATCCGATCGATCCAGGGGATGTAGCGGGCGAGCGCGCAGCGCAGCGCAAAGGCGTGCTCGCCGCGCGCGTGCTGCAGCGCGTGCGCGACCTCGTGCGCCGCGACCGCGACCGCGGCGACCGAGCGGCCGTCATGGTGCTCGGGCAGGAGGCGCACCGCCCGCGCGTCGGGGTCGTAGTGGTCGCCATGAGCGGTCGGCTCGACCTTGACGTCCGCCAGGCCGGCGAGGTCGAGCAGGTGGCGGGCGAGCTCGCCGCCGGTGCCGGGAAAATCCGGCCGCTCGTAGCCATGCTGGCGCATGACGCGATGGACCCACCATTGCGGGCCGAACACCACGGCGAGCAGCATGGCCAAGACGAGCGCGGCGAGAATCGGCATGCGGACGGGCTTTTCACACGGTGTGCGTCGGCACACTATATTAGACATTGGTGTCCCCGGCGCCTCGCCGGGTTCAATGCCGACAGCCCATGAGGCGGCCGCATGACCGACGACGAACGCGCCATCCGCGACCTGGTCGCGACCTGGATGAAGGCAAGCCGGGCCGGCGACGTCGCGGCCGTGCTCGAGCTCATGACCGACGACGCCGTGTTCATGGTCCCGGGCCGCGAGCCGTTCGGCCAGGAGGCCTTTGCGGCAGCCGCCCAGGGCCTGCGCACCGTGCAGATGGAAGGCACGAGCGACATCCGCGAGTTGCAGGTGCTCGGCGACTGGGCGTTCATCCGCAACTACGTCACCGTCACGGTCACGCCGCAGGGCGCCGCACCGCTGCGCCGCGCCGGCTGGACGCTCACCATCCTGCGCAAGGGCGCCGACGGTCGCTGGCGCCTCGCGCGCGACGCCAATCTGCTGGCGGAGGTGAAGTAGGATTCCCGTTCTGGCTTCGTCTAAACTTGCTCCGACCTCATCCTGAGGAGCCCTTCGTCGCGCAGCGACGAAGGGCATCTCGAAGGATGGCGGCACGCGAGTCGGCCGCCGCATGGTTCGAGACGCGAGGCCTGCGGCCTCGCTCCCCACCATGAGGCGGAGCCGGCAGCATCGATGCGTTGGGAGGAATACCGAATGACATTACGCGTGCCGGCCCTTGCCGCCGTTCTTCTGCTCGCGCTCGCCGCGCCGGCGGGCGCGCAGGACTACCCGACCCAGCCGATCCACCTCGTCATCCCGTTCGGACCGGGCGGCGGCAGCGACATCGTCGGGCGCATTCTTGCCCAGGCGCTGCAAGACAAGCTCGGCCAGCCCGTGGTGGTCGACAACCGGCCGGGCGCCGGCGGCACGATCGGCAACGACGTGATCGCCCGCTCGCCCGCGGACGGCTACACGCTCGGCATCATGACGGCCGGCCAGATCATCCAGGCCGTGATGCTCAAGGCGCTGCCCTATGATGCGCGCGCCGCGTTCGATCCGGTCGCGCAGGTCGCGACCGCCGGCCTCATGATGGTGACGCGGCCGGACTTTCCGGCGAACGACGTCAAGGATCTGATCGCGCTCGCCAAAGCGAAGCCCGGCAAGCTGGTGTTTGGCAGTCCCGGCTTCGGCGCGACCCAGCATCTCGCCGCCGAGCTGTTCAAGCAGACCGCCGGCGTCGACATGCTGCACGTGCCGTTCCGCACCTCGCCGGAGGTCACCACCGCGCTGCTCGCCGGCAATGTCGACGTCGTGTTCGAGACCGTGTCGGCGGTGCTCGGCCAGGTGCAGGCCGGCAAGCTCAAGGCGCTCGCGGTCACCGGCAAGGACCGCTTCCCCGCCGTGCCCAACGTGCCGGCGGCGATCGAGTCGGGCCTCCTGCCCGGCTACGACGTGACCACCTGGTACGGCGTGTTCGTGCCGCATGGCACGCCGGGCGCGATCATCGCCAAGCTCAACGCGGCGATCAACGCGAGCATCGCCGAGCCCGACCTGCGCGAGCGTCTCACCAAGGCGGGCGTGGTCGTGAAGGGCTCGACGCCCGAGGAGTTCGGCACGCTGATGGAGCGCGAGCTCACCCGCTGGGAGACCGTGCGCGAGAAGGCAGGCCTGGAGAGACGCTAGCGCGTAGGCGGTGGCGCGTAGGATGGGTTGAGCGGAGCGAAACCCATCCTATGATGTCGCACTTTTCGACGAGCAAAAACCACGGGAGAAACGCATGATGAATCGCCGCTCGCTCCTCAAGTCGGCGCTGCTCTTCGGCTCCGCCGTCATTTTCGCGGGGCCCGCCGCCGCGCAATCGAACGACGGCTGGATCACCCTGTTCGACGGCAAGAACCTCGACCACTTCAGCCCGATCGGCGACGCCAACTGGCGCATCGAGGATGGCGTGCTGGTCGCCGACAAGGCCTCGAAGATCAGCTATCTCGTCTCGAAGGACGACTACACCGACTATCAGATCCGCGCCGAGTTCTGGGTCAGCGACGACGCCAACAGCGGCGTGTTCATCCGCTGCACCGACCCGACCTCGGTGAGCTCAAAGACCGGCTACGAGGTCAACATCTTCGACACCCGCCCCGATCCGAGCTACGGCACCGGCGCGATCGTCGACGTCGCCAAGGTCACCACCCCGATCAAGGCGGGCGGCAAGTGGAACGTGTTCGAGATCACCGTCAAGGGCCCGCGCTTCGACGTGGTGATGAACGGCGTGAAGACCGTCGAGAACGCGACCGACAGCAAATTCCCCAAGGGCCGCGTCGCCCTGCAGTACGGCCAGGGCGTGGTCAAGTTCCGCAAAGTCGAGATCAAGCCGATGTGACGGCATGACCTCGCGACTTCGTAGGATGGGTTGAGCGAAGCGAAACCCATCGCCAGCGCCGCCACGAGGCAAACGTCGATGACGAGCTACAGGCGCAATTTCGTCCGTGGCGGCAGCTTTTTCTTCACGGTGAACTCGAGGACCGCCGACGTACCCTGCTGACGGACCACGTCGACCTGCTGCGCCGCGCCGTGCGCGAGACGCGGTCGCGGCACCCGTTCTCGATTGAAGCGATCGTGATCTTATCCGAGCACCTGCATGACGTCTGGACGCTGCCAGACGGAGATTGCGACTACGGCGCACGCTGGCGCCTGATCAAATCGACGTTCTCGCGCGCCTTGCCTGGCGGTGAGCCGATCTCAGCAAGCCGTGCGGAACGGGGCGAAC